>Ga0164313_10000360_pt1 | contig 35594 bp, 33 predicted proteins | sample GuaBasSedimGuay4_FD_113735 | JGI IMG/M metagenome (GOLD analysis project Ga0164313, IMG submission 113735) | Subseafloor sediment microbial communities from Guaymas Basin, Gulf of California, Mexico - Guay4, Core 4569-4, 0-3 cm | ecosystem: Environmental > Aquatic > Marine > Hydrothermal vents...
ACACGGCTCTGGGCATAGAACGCGGCCTGAACGCACTCTGGACCAACGGCGGCCTGATGTACTCTCCGCCTTTCAAATAGGCATAACAGGCAATTTCGCTGACTCCCTTTTTAAGCCACCGGCTCTACCGGTGAGAATTGAAAAGGTTCTACCGATCCGGTGAGGATTGCATTGTAATCAAAGCCTTCAATGATGCTAAGTCGGTGGTTAAAAAAGGGAGTGTTATGGTCTAATGCGGCGAACGTAGAACCACAAAGGTACAAGGAAGGGGCGCCAAACTTTCCTTTTCCTGCGTGTCTTTGTGGTTAATTATGTTTTTATAGTTACAGAATACCGCCCATCCGTTTGGAATCAGGAAAATGCAGTCAACCAGAGGAGAAAGCACTCAAAAAAGCCGACCTTCCAAAGCGGTACCGTTTTATAATGACCCTAAAAAGCGGGCGATTCTGTTTCAGTTTGTGACGCTCATGATGGTGGGCTTGCTGGCTTTTTATCTCTTATCCAACACACTTGCCAATCTTGAGAAACAGTCCATTGCAACCGGCATAGGCTTTTTGCAGAAAGAAGCGGCGTTTGAAATCGGCGAATCTCCCATTTCCTATTCCGCAGCCGACACCTATGGTCGTGCCCTTGTGGTAGGCTTTTTAAACACGCTGATCGTTTCCTTTATCGGGATCATTATCACCATTATTCTGGGTAGCTTGATCGGGGTCGCCCGGCTCTCTTCCAACTGGCTGGTCTCGAAACTTGCCGCGGTGTATATTGAGGTATTTCAGGACATCCCGGTTCTGCTGCAACTTTTTTTCTGGTATGCCTTCTTCTACAACATTCTGCCGGGTCCCAGGCAGGCCATGTCGCCGGTCATGGGCGTCTTTTTGAGCAATCGCGGCCTGGCCTTTGCTGTGCCGGAATCTCACCCGGTATTTAAATACATGGCGATCGCAACCATTTTGGGCTGTGGGGTTATATATGTTATGCGCCGGTGGACAAGGGCGAGACAGGCACGGACAGGTAAAACCTTTCCCCTCATTCGGGTATCGCTGGCTGTCCTGATCGGTTTTCCCCTGTTGACCTGGACGATGGGAGGTGCTCCCATCGCCATGAACGTCCCGGTTCTCACGGGATTTAATTTCGAGGGGGGCGCAAACATCAGCCCGGAATTTACCGCCCTGTTGCTCGGCCTGATTCTGTATACGGCGGCATACGTGGCTGAAGTCGTGCGTGCCGGTATTCAGTCGGTCAGCAAGGGGCAGACCGAGGCGGCCATGTCGCTGGGCCTCAAGCCAGGGCTCGTTTTAAACTTGGTGATCCTACCCCAGGCGTTGCGTGTCATCATTCCACCACTGACGAGCCAGATGTTGAATTTGACGAAGAACAGTTCCCTGGCTGTGGCGATTGGATACCCCGATTTCGTATCCGTCGCAGGAACGACCATCAATCAGACCGGTCAGGCTATCGAGGGGGTTGCACTCATGATGATTGTCTATCTGACGTTAAGTCTGATTACATCGGCGTTTATGAATTGGTATAATAAAAAGATGGCCTTGGTGGAAAGATAAGCGGGGATTGCGGAATGTGGAATTCGAAATGCGGAATTTAGAATGATGGAAAATAGGGACACGATACAGACGCGGGAAACCATCAAGCCGCCGACAACGAGTGTGGGCGCCATCGGTTGGATCAAGGCAAATCTTTTTAACAGTCTGTTCAACTCCATCCTGACCCTTTTAACCCTTCTGCTTTTGTGGAAAATAATGCCTCCCTTTGTGAACTGGGCATTTATCGACAGCATGTGGTGGTCGACGAGTGCTGAATGCAGGGAGGCTGAGGGGGCCTGCTGGTCAATCATTCCGGCAAATATCCGGTTTATCCTGTTTGGTTTTTTCCCCTATGAATCCCAATGGCGACCGTTGCTGGCCATGATAATCCTGGCCAGCCTGCTCTTCTACAGCAGGAACCGGGCACACTGGAAAAAGTCTCTCGTCTATTCATGGTTGGCCGGGCTGATTATCATGGGGTTGCTCATGAAGGGCGGGATTTTATGGCTCGCACCGGTCGAGAGCTCTCAGTGGGGAGGGCTTCCCCTGACACTTCTTTTGTCGGTATTTGGCCTGGCCGCAGCCTACCCTCTGGGCGTGGTCCTTGCTCTGGGAAGACAGTCCCAAATGCCGACGATCAAGGCCCTCTGTATTATATATATCGAAATGATCAGAGGTGTACCTCTGATCACACTCCTCTTCATGTCTTCCATCGTCTTTCCCCTGTTTTTACCGGAAGGGGTGTCGGTGAACGCAATCCTGCGGGCGCAGGTGGCCATCATCATGTTCACCGCCGCCTATATTGCAGAAGTCGTTCGCGGTGGTTTACAGGGGATGGCCGCAGGGCAGTACGAAGCGGCGGAATCCCTCGGGCTCAATTATCATCAGACCATGCGTCTGGTGATACTGCCGCAGGCGCTGAAAATCGTGATACCCCCGACGGTCAGCCAATTGATTTCAGCCTTGAAAGATACATCCCTGGTGGTCATTATCGCCCTGTATGATCTCCTAAAGACCACTCAGTCCACCCTGTCAAATCCCGACTGGATGGCCTATTCTTCAGAAGTTTATATCTTCGTGGCGCTGATCTATTTTGCCTGCTGCTATTTCATGTCCAGTTACAGCCGGCGCTTAGAAGAAGAACTTGATAGAGGGCTGTAATTTGTCCGATACAACGAGATTATTGGATATTTTAAAAAGGCGGATTGCCAATCCTGCTTGTGGCTATTCGGCGTTCGATGTTGGACGTTCGATGTTCGATGTTCATTTTTTCCGGTTTATCCGGGTTGGAACCCGCGGACCCTTTTCTCCTACATAATGTGTAGATGGAAGGCACAACATGAATGATAAAACAATTGCAGAAGAAAACCAGCTCTCCGAAGACGCCATCATAGAAATTACCGGGATGCATAAGTGGTTCGGTGACTTTCACGTGCTGCAGGATATCAATTTGACCGTCCAGAAGAAAGAGCGGATCGTGATCTGTGGTCCGTCCGGATCCGGCAAATCAACTCTCATCCGCTGTATCAATCGGCTGGAGGAGCATCAGCGCGGCCGGGTTGTGGTGGACGGCATCGAGTTGACCAATGACATCAAAAATATAGAAAAAATTCGTGCGGAAGTTGGCATGGTGTTTCAGCATTTCAATCTTTTCCCCCACCTCACCATCGTGGAAAACCTCACCATGGGGCCGATCTGGGTGCGCAAGGTTCCCAAAAAGGAGGCTGAAGAGACCGCCATGTATTACCTTGAAAAGGTTCAGATCGCCGAACAGGCCAAAAAATATCCCGGACAGCTTTCAGGGGGACAGCAGCAGCGGGTGGCCATTGCCAGAAGTCTTTGCATGGCGCCGAAAGTCATGCTTTTTGACGAACCGACTTCCGCGCTCGATCCTGAGATGATCAAGGAGGTCCTGGACGTCATGATCGATCTGGCGCGGGAGGGGATGACCATGCTTGTGGTCTCCCACGAGATGGGGTTTGCAAAAAGTGTTGCCCACCGGGTTATGTTTATGGATTACGGCCAAATTGTCGAACAGAACACGCCGGAAGCGTTTTTCGAAAACCCCAAACATGACCGGACAAAGTTGTTCCTCAGCCAGATCTTGTGATCAGGTATCCACCAAAGCCATCGCTTTTTCCAACACTTTTCCTTTGAAGCGGATTTTAAGCGCCTCTTTTAACATCTCCATCGTAATAACGGTTTTGAGCCCGGCAAGAATCGACAGGCCGACCAGCGCTCTATCCTGGGCTTTGATCCTGATAGCCTGAAAGTCGATGGTTATGATTTTTCCGGCACAGTCCGGGATGGGTACATCGGCGGCCTGAATTACGGTTGTGCCGCTTTTCAGTTTTTTGAACAGGTTCGTACGGCGCGCCACCCCTTCCGGGCCAAGCGCCAGGACAACGTCGGGCGTGTCGATGCCGGTGTAGTCGATGGTCTCGGGAGACAGGACCACCTCGCTGACCGAGTGCCCGCGCAGAACGGTGATGGGATAATCGTTTTTCTGGGCTGCGTTCAGGCCGGCCGTCAGGCCGGCATAACAGAGAAGTTCACCGCCGGTCACGATTCTCTGCCCGGCGCCTCCCAGGATGATGATCCCGCTTCTTTTGGGGGAGGGTGGCGGATATTGTTTTTCTATTTTAACGGGCTGTGCCTGTGGTTCCGCTTTCAAAGCCATGGCGCGGTATTGCTCTCCGTATTCTCCACGAAGATTGGCCTGGACGGGTCCGGTGACGGCCGGCAGTCGGGCTATTGTCTGTTGGATGGTTTTCGGGGACAGCTTGTTTTTTTTGGAGTAGCGGCCCGGGCATAACCCCCACAGGTCGAGGACGGAAAAGCCTTTGAACCGGATGGCCTTTTTGATTTCCAGGGCAAGGTCGTTGCGGTAGACAGACGACCGGGCAACATATCCGGCACCGGCTGCCGCGGTTACCTGGCAGACATCCATGGGTTTTTCGATCCGGTTCAGAAATGCCGATCCGACCTGGGATTCCTGCGGGGTCGTGGCGCTGAACTGACCGCCGGTCATGCCGTAGTTGAAATTGTTGAGCACCAGCAGGGTAAGGTCGATGTTGCGGCGGCAAGTGCTCAAAAGGTGCGCACCCCCGATGCCCAGCCCGCCGTCTCCCATGGTGACGATTACGTTGAGATCGGGGCAGGCCAGTTTGATGCCGGTGGCATAGGTCAGCGCGCGACCATGGAGCCCGTGGAACGCATGCGTGTGGAAGAAGGTGTCAAACAGGCCGGAGCATCCGATGTCACTGACGATGACGATATCCCGGCCTTGAATCTGCATGTTGCAGAATGCTTGGTCCAGCGCCCGGGTGACGGTTTCATGGGCGCATCCCGGGCAGAATACCGGAGGCCGGTTATTATTGAGCAGGCTGGTCATGGGTCAACACCTCCTTGATCCGGGACGGGGATATCATATTGCCATCCATCTGCCCGAAGAACGCAACCGGCTTATCGTTCAAGATCCGCCGGATTTCTCTTGCATATTGGCCCAGGTTCATTTCAACCATCACGATTTTCCGGAACTTTGCGGCTATTTTCCTTATCAGATTTTCCAGAACAGGCCAGAGGGTTTTCAGTATCAGATGGGCAACCGGTGTTCCCGCGGCATTCAACCCTGAAAGGGCGGTTTTCGCCGCTCGCGAGGTCACACCATAGGTAATCAGCAGGGTATCCGTATCTGCATCGAAAAAATCATAAAAGGTAAATTGATCCACGCACGTTTTCAGCTTTTTTTCCAACCGGTCCTGATTTTTTGCGATGACTTCCCGGTCCACGGTTATATATCCGTCCATGCCGTGTGTGGAGGAGGTCTGGCGCACAAGTGCCGGGCCGCCGATGGGCAGATACTCCGGTGCTGCGTGATCATTTCTGGCGGCAAACGGGAGAAAGGGTTTGTCCGAGGTGTACCGGATACGATTTTTGATTTTCGGGAGTTCAACGGCATCCATGTCAAAACTCTCCTTGGTCATGCCGGTTTCCTTGTTGCTGGCAATAAACACGGGACAGCGTAACGTCTCGGCAATGTTGAAGGCATGCGCGGTCAACTGGTAGCAATCGACGGCGTTCACCGGTGCCAGGACAACCACCGGGAGCCCGCCGGTGTTGCCCCAGCGGAGAAACTGTATGTCACCGTCCGCTCCGCGCGTTGCCGACCCGGTCGATGGTCCCAGCCGCTGCACATCCACAATTACCAATGGGATTTCGCTGCCGATGGCAAACGAAATATTTTCGCTGTAGAGGCTGATACCCGGGCCGGATGTGGCGGTCAGGACTTTCATGCCAGCCATGGAGGCGCCCAGGCAGAATCCCATGGAGGCAATTTCGTCTTCTCCCTGGATACAGATACCGCCGGCGGGCGGCAGCAGCTTCAGCATGGTATTCAGTATGGTTGTTGCCGGCGTGATGGGGTAACCGGCAAAGAACCGGCAGCCCGCACGAAATGCACCCCAGGCAACAGCCTCGTTTCCTTCCATAAAATTTTGCGCCATGGTGTGGTTCCTCGTTCAGGGTGAAAGGTACAGGGTGTAAGGACCCTTCCTTGTTTGCAACCCTTACCTAAAATCCTGAAAAATGAAAAGAAAAGATTTTCATTTATGCTGCTATTTAGTATAATAGCAGATTGTCGATTGAACTGCAGTTGCTGCCCAGGGCCAGGACCATGACCTTGAGATTGAAATCTGCCCGTATCACAAGCGGCGGGTAAACCAAAGCAAAGAGCCACAGATGAAACCAATCGTTGCCGTAATCGGACGCCCCAATGTGGGTAAATCAACATTTTTCAACCGGGTTACCCGTACCAGGGATGCCCTGGTTGAAAACGTACCCGGGGTGACACGGGATAGAATCTACGGTGATGCACGCTGGAACGACGTGGAATTCACCCTTGTGGACACGGGCGGGTTCACCGAGGTCGAAGATGATTTAAATCCGCAGATAAAATTTCAGGTTGAGCAGGCCATGCAGGATGCCGATGTTATCGTGGTCATGCTGGACGGAAAAGCCGGTATTTCACCGTTTGACAGCGATATTATTCAGCTCCTGCGATCCATGCTTAAACCGGTGTTGTTTGCGGTTAATAAAATTGACGGCCTTGAGCAGGAGAACAATCTCTACGATTTTTACAGCATCGGTGTAGAAGATCTGCACCCGATTTCCTCTGAACATGGCTACGGTATCAACGATTTTTTGGATCGTCTGGTGGATAAATTGTCGGGGATCCTCGCCGGGCAGACCTCCGTGGAAAGCGAAGAGAGTATAAAGGTTGCTGTCGTGGGCCGGCCCAACGTCGGCAAGTCATCCCTGATCAACCGGATATTGGGGGAAAAGCGCCTGCTGGTAAGCGATATCCCCGGAACAACACGCGATGCCGTGGATTCGTTGTTCAAAGCGGATGACACTCTGTACCGGCTGATCGATACGGCAGGTATACGGCGCAAAGGGAAAGTAAGAAAAAAACTTGAAAAATTTTCGGTCATCAAGGCCCTTAAAAGCCTGGACCGGTGCGATGTGGCCCTGATTGTTCTGGATGCGCACGCCGGTATCACCGATCAGGATATAAACATAGCGGGATATGCCTACGAAAGGGGCTGTGGCTGTATTTTTCTGTTGAACAAATGGGATCTCGTGGAGAAAGACAGCCGGACGGTCAAACGCTACCAGGAGCAGCTCCGGCTGGACTCCAAATTTCTCCAGTTTGCTCCCGTTCTCACTATTTCGGCCCTTACGGGACAAAGGATACGGAAAGTTTTTAAACTCGTGGATGAGGTTTACGGCCAGTACGGCACCCGGGTCGGCACCGGGTCGCTCAATAAAATTTTTGAAGGGGCGATTTTAAAAAATGAGCCCTCCCTGTACCGGGGGAAACGTTTGAAGTTTTATTATGCCACCCAGGTATCGACCAAACCGCCCACCTTTGTCTGTTTTGTCAACTATCCTGCTGCCGTTCACTTTTCATACAGGCGTTATCTCATCAACCAGATTCGTGGTGGGACCGGGTTGGACAATACGCCCCTTCGGCTTATTTTCAGACAGCGCAAAGGGCGGCCAAAGGGTGCCAGAAAGGGATCGTGAACGATCTGTTCGAATACAGCGCACGCGAGGCTTCGCGGGTGACCCAGCCGTTGGCTGAGCGCATGCGCCCCAAGCGCATCGAGGATTTCGTCGGGCAGCGCGATACCCTGGGGGAGGGACGGCTGGTTCGTCAGGCGATTGAACAGGACAAGCTTTTTTCGATGATCCTGTGGGGCCCCCCCGGGTGCGGAAAAACAACCCTTGCAAAACTCATGGCCGCTGAAACCAGTGCCCACTTCATCCATTTTTCAGCGGTCCTCTCCGGCGTAAAGGAAATCCGCTCGGTCATAAACATTGCCAAGGACCACCAGAGCCTTTATCGGCAGAATACCGTGCTGTTTGTGGATGAAATTCACCGCTTCAACAAGGCACAGCAGGATGCATTCCTTCATCATGTGGAGAGCGGGCTGATCACGTTGATAGGTGCAACCACGGAGAACCCGTCCTTCGAGGTTATCCCTCCGCTGATTTCCCGTTGCCGGGTCATCGTATTGGCGGCTCTTTCGGAAAAGGACATTCGGCGCATTCTCGTAAATGCCCTCGATGAAAAGGTGATGGGGCTTGGAAATGAGGGACTCGACATTTCAGAGGATGCTTTGAACTATCTTGTGTCCATCGCGGATGGGGATGCCAGAATGGCCTTGAACAGTCTTGAACTGGCAGCCGGCCTTGCTGCCGATGAAGGGCATGTCCGTCCGGAATCAAATGACAGAAGGAAGATTACGCTGCCCAGCCTGGAAATTGCACTGCAGAAAAAAGCGCTGCAGTATGATAAATCCGGTGAGGAACACTACAACCTGATTTCCGCGTTCCACAAAAGCCTGCGCGGCAGCGACCCGGATGCGGCGGTCTATTGGCTGGGTAGAATGCTTTCAGCGGGAGAGGAGCCGCTCTATGTCGCCCGGCGGATGGTGCGTTTTGCCACCGAAGACATCGGTATGGCGGACCCCCATGCGCTGAATATCGCTCTGAACGGCATGGAGGGATACCGGTTTTTAGGCTCTCCGGAAGGGGAACTTGCTCTGGTTCAAAGCGCCATTTACCTCGCTACGGCGCCCAAGAGCAACAGTGTTTACAAGGCATACAGCAAGGCCCGTAAAACCATAGCCGATACAGGCAGCCTGGCGACACCGCTGCATGTTCGCAATGCTCCTACCAAGCTGATGGCGGAAATAGGGTACGGCAAAGGGTACCGGTATGCCCACGATTATAAAGATGCCTTCGTGGCCCAGGAATACCTTCCGCGAGCGATACGGCAGCACAGATTCTACGAACCGGCCGATCGCGGATTCGAGCACACCATCCAAAAACGCCTGGAGTTTTGGCGGCAGCTGAGAGAAGAACAGGCCCCACAGGTAAAATCCGGCAAGACACCCGATTCCGGGGAAAGAAGAAAATTATGAAAACATCCGTGGTCGCCAAGGCGTTGAAAGACAGTCGTTTTTTTAAGGACTTCGAAGAAAGTGTCATCGCTGAGATAGCAGACATAGGGCATCTGGTCACGCTGGAGGCCGGGCGGCATGTTTTTCAGCAAGGTGATTTCGGGAAACATATCCATATCATTGTCAGCGGCCATGTATCCTTGGAGCGCTCCACCGATCTCGGAGACAGGGCCGGCAGGGTCGTGATCGATATGCTGGGCAAGGGGCGCTTTCTGGGGTGTTGGTCAACCCTGCTGGGAGAGCCGCACATCCTGATGTCATCGGCCTATTGTCAAAAGCCGACCGAAATCATATCTATCGATGGCGCGGAGTTGAGACACATCATGCTCAGCAACACGGAGCTGGGTCTGCGCGTGATGGAGAGGCTTTGCTTTCTGTTGCGTGACAGGATTCAGGCGGCGTATGGCGCCATGGAAAAAATCTAATTATTACCCACGCCGGAGGCTCTCACATGCTGCGTTACCAAGGGTTCGAAGTAGAAAAAACTACGACTTCACCCTTGGATGCCTTGCCTGTGAGAGCCTCCAGCGCGTGCAGGCAAAATTGGCGGGAAGTTGATTTATGGACCAGAACGATAATATCGATGAAACGAAGATGCTCCGCGATATCGAAGGCCGCTTGGGCGTGTTTGGCCGGGAACGGGGCAGCCTCATCCCGATTCTGCAGATGATCCAGGAAAAGTATCAATATCTGCCAAAAGGTGCTCTTGAAATTGTGGGCCGCCACCTGGAGATCCCATCTGCGGAGGTTTTCGGTGTGGCCACTTTTTACAATCAGTTTCGATTCCATCCACCCGGCAGACACCCCATCAAGGTATGCCTGGGAACTGCCTGCCATGTCAGGGGTGGCGATATCATCCTTGAGAACTTCGAAAGAAAACTGGAGATCAAGGAGGGTGAAACAACACCTGATCAGGAATTCAGCATAGAGAAAGTTGCCTGTATCGGCTGCTGTGCCCTGGCGCCTGTGGCGCTGCTCGGAGAAACGGTTCACGGCGGCATGGCACCAAGCAAGGTCGAGGGACTTGTCCTGCGTATCGAGGTGGAGAAAGAGATGCGTCAGCGGGCCGGCAAAAAGGAGCAAGACGGATAACATGCGTGTAAAGAATCCGAAGGCCGTGTTTCAGGAGATTCATGATGCCGCCGCAGGGCGCCGGGCAAGTGTTGAAAAACAGGCTGTCCCGACGGTCCATCTCGGTATGGCAACCTGCGGCATTGCTGCCGGTGCTCTGGAGACGAAGAAGGCCTTTGAAGAGGCGATTCTGGAGCGGGGTATTGCGGCTGTCGTGCATCCGGTGGGCTGCAACGGGCACTGCTATGCGGAACCTGTTGTGGTGATCGACCATCCGGATTCCGGTTTCCCTCCGATTCTCTATCCGAATGTCAGCCCGGGGAAAGCCAAGATGCTCGTAAAGTTGTTTCTGGAAGAGGGCGATCCCCGTTTCGAACACATTCTGGGCGCCACCGTTGAGAACGAAATGATTCCGTGGGTGATGGAGTTTTCACGTTTCAGCAAGGAAACCCGTATCGTAACCAGGCTTTGCGGTCAAATCGATCCGGAGAGTATCGATGAATACATCCTCAAAGACGGGTACGCAAGTCTGGCAAGAGCCCTTGAGATGGAACCCGCGGACATCCGGCAGGAGATCAAGGCATCGGGCCTTCGCGGAAGGGGCGGGGCGGGGTTCCCCACGGGTGAAAAGTGGGAACTGGCGGCCCAGGCTGACGGCGGGGATAAAATCCTGATCTGCAATGCCGACGAAGGCGATCCCGGTGCTTACATGGATCGCACTATTCTCGAAAGCAACCCGCACCAGGTGATCGAAGGGATGGCCATCTGTGCCCTTGCCGTGGGTGCGGAAAAAGGCATTGTCTATGTCAGGGCGGAATACCCGCTGGCTGTCGATATCGTCGGCAAGGCCATTTGTCAGGCCAGGGAAACGGGTTTGCTGGGCGATTGCATTCTGGGTTCCGCACTTCATTTCGACATCGAAGTCTTTCAGGGATCCGGCGCCTTTGTGTGTGGCGAGGAAACTGCATTGATCCAATCCATAGAGGGTGCTCGCGGTATGCCGGTTTACCGCCCCCCTTTCCCGGTAGAGAGCGGTCTGTACGGTTTGCCGACCGTTATCAACAATGTCAAGACACTGACGACCGTTCCACCGATTATCGAAAAGGGCGCAGAATGGTTCAGGGGCATCGGTACCCCGGGCAGTCCGGGAACCACTGTATTTTCAGTGGTCGGAGAGGTGGTTCATCCCGGTCTTGTGGAGATATCCATGGGCGTGACCCTGCGGACGTTGATATTCGACATCTGCGGCGGAATTCCCAACCAGAAAAAATTCAAGGCGGTCCAGATCGGAGGGCCCTCCGGGGGGTGCCTGCCGGAAGAATTCCTGGACACGCCGATCGATTTCGACTCACTGAACGAAGCGGGTGCCATGATGGGTTCCGGCGGTATGGTGGTCATGGACGAAGATTCCTGTGTCGTCGATGTGTCCAGGTATTTTCTGGATTTCACCCAGAACGAATCGTGCGGAAAGTGCACCTTTTGCAGAATAGGTACCCGCCACCTCCTGGATATCCTTTCACGGATAACCAAAGGGGAGGGGAGTCGGGAGGACTTGAGCTGCCTGAAGGATCTCAGCCGGGCTGTCAGCGAGGGCTCGCTGTGCGGTCTCGGGCGAACAGCCCCCAACCCCGTGATGACTTCGCTGAAATATTTTGAAGATGAGTACCTGGCCCATGTGGACCACAAAAAATGCCCTGGTACGACCTGTAGAGATCTCACCGCTTTTTACATTGATCTGGAAACATGTGCCAGGGGTTGTGATGTCTGCGTGGGGTGCTGCCCGGTGGACGCCATTTTTACCACGCGCACACGGAAAAAAGGTATCGACCAGCAACTGTGTGTTAAGTGCGGTGAGTGCAAAGTGGTGTGTCCGCCTGAATATGACGCCGTCAAACGCATTTCTCCGGCCGAAGGGGTGCCGGTTGTCGAACGTCTGGATAAGGAATGAAGCCGGGGAGAGATTGAACTTACGGCCTTTATCAGAACTGTATGCATCATTGAAAAATCGTTTTATGTTTTACGTTTTAAGCGGCATGATGCAAAAACGTAACACGTAAAACGTAACACGTAAAACCTAACACGATAGATATGATTTTTATTAACGTCGACGAAAAGAAAATATCCTGCGAAGAGGGGCGGACGCTGCTTGACGTTTGCCTTGAAAACGGCATCTATATCCCAAATCTTTGCCATGTCAAGGGCATGCAGACACCTCCCGCCTCCTGCCGGATGTGCATGGTGGCCATTGATGGTGAGAAAAAACCGGCCATGGCCTGTACAACCCGGGTCCGAGAAAATATGACCGTCATGACCGATACGCCGGAGGTTCGGCATTTGCAGCGTACAGCCCTGCGTCTGTTGTTGTCGGTCCACGACATTGACTGCAAAAACTGCAGTGCCAACAAACATTGTGAGCTGCAGAATCTATCCCGGTTTCTGAAAGTTGGCCTGAAGGCGGCACCGTATGCAACCCTGCTCAAAGAAACGGCTATTGACCGCACGCATCCCTGTCTGGACTATTATCCCAACCGGTGTTTGCTGTGCGGGAAATGCATTCATGTGTGCCGACAAAAAAATGGTCAATCGGTGTTTACGTTCGCCCGGCGCGGTTTTAAAACGGTCATCAGCACATTCGGGTTTGATAATCCGGATGTCTTCTGCGGGGAATGCCTGGCCTGCGTGGAGATATGTCCCGTGGGGGCGCTGGTGGTCCGGAAAGATGCGGTAAATTCAAATCAAAAGGAGGAAGATACATGAAAGACGTGGTAATTGTCAGTGGTTCAAGAACTGGGGTGGGGAATTTCGGCGGAGGCCTGAAGAGTGTTCCCGTTGTGGAACTGGGCTCGACGGTCATGAAGGATGTTTTTCAGCGTGTCGGTCTGCGCCCCGAAAAGAGTGACCAGATGGAAGCTTTCGCCCCGGATAAACTCAAGGGTCGCGGGCTTATAGAACTGGAGGAAAAGTATGCTGACTGGGATGACACGCTCATGCCTGTCGCCGTGGATGAAGTTATCATGGGCAATGTGCTCCAGGCGGCGCAGGGACAGAATCCGGCCCGTCAGTCCATGATTCGAGCCGGCCTTCCCAAAGAGACCCCGGCATTCGCCATGAACAAAGTCTGCGGCTCAGGTCTCAAGGCCATCGCACTGGGAGCCTCAGCGATCATGTCCGGGCAGGCGGATGTTATCCTCGCCGGCGGGCAGGAGAGCATGAGCACGGTACCCATGGCGCTTCCCAAAGCCAGGTGGGGGCATCGCATGGAGCTCACCGGCGTCGGTGACGTCTATGACCTCATGGTCTTTGATGGATTGTATGAAATATTTTACGGATATCACATGGGGCTCACGGCTGAGAACATCGCCGCCCTGTACGATATCGGGAGAGAGGAGCAGGATGCACTCAGTGTCCTGAGCCACCAGCGGGCCAGGAAAGCGATGACGGACGGCGACTTTGCCAATGAGATTGTACCGGTTGCGATCCGGAGCCGCAAAGGCGAAACGGTGTTCGATACAGATGAACGACCCATGGACACGAATCTTGAGAAAATGGCCAAACTGCGCCCCGCCTTCAAAAAGGACGGAACGGTGACGGCCGGAAACGCATCGGGTATTAATGATGGTGCTGCAGCAGTGCTGTTGATGAGCGCCGACAAGGCTCAAGAGATGGGGCTTGATATTATTCTTAAAATAAAGGCTTATGCATCCGGGGGCGTCGATCCGGCGTTCATGGGGCTCGGGCCGGTACCCGCTATCCGTAAAGTACTGAAAACCACGGGGATGACCTTGAACGACATCGATATGATCGAGTTGAACGAAGCCTTTGCTGCCCAGGCTATCGGCTGCATGCGTGAGCTTGGCCTTGAAAATGACCGCCCCAACGAAGTCGGGAGCGGGATTTCGCTGGGCCACCCCATCGGCTGTACCGGTGCCCGTCAGATGATCAGCGGCATGAATTTGATGCAGCGAAAAAATTACAGCACGGGTCTCATCAGCATGTGTATCGGCGGGGGCATGGGCATGGCGATGATTGTGGAACGGTAATACGCATTATACGTTAATGCCTGTTTTAAGGTTTGTTTTGCTTATTATCAGTTGAGAGAAGGGGCCAAGGATCCAAGGGTTCAAGGGTTCGAGGGGGTTGTTTGTAGCTGTTAGCTATGGGCGATGATACGATGGTCGGATAAAAGCTGACACCTAACTGCCTTATCACTTGAATCCTGGACCCCTCGACCCCTTGAATCCTCATCACGGCTGCCATAAAAATACGACGTATTCGATCTGTAAAAAATCAATAAAATAGCCAATAGGAATAAATATTTTCCTTTACATAATTTGCCATTATTGCTAATATTTAAAACAAGTTCGCGGTAACAATCGTGTGCCGGACATCTTTGAGCAGGCACTATAAATATCGACAGGAGAAAGTGTAAATGGATGTGAGCAGAAAGTTGGGTATTCTGGTATTTTGTGGCGTGCCGGCGATCGTTGGCGGTGGGATCATGTACGCTTTGTTTGACAGCTATATACCTGTATTTATTTGGGAAGTTTTGCTTATGTTTTCAGCAGGAATATATGTCAGTAAATAATGCCCCTGCCTTTTGACTTTGCATAAAGCCTTTCAGACAACAAATGACGCAGCCCGGTTCCAGAACATGCGGACGGGCTGCGTGGTTGTTCTATCCAGCGGACACCCCTTTTTCAGCATACGCAGTATTTTTTCGGAGGCAGGATGGCGGAAAAAACGACCGGCAATTTAATCCTTTGGTTTTTTCTGGGATGTCTTCTGGTTTCGACCTTGATGCTGGGGTGGCTGTTCTGGCCATTTGTATCGATTATCGTCCTGGGTGCCGTGATCACCGGTATTTTTAGCCCGATCTACACGTTCATGCAGAGATCAGGTAAGATCCGAGCATCGCTTGCCTCGCTGATCGTGTGCGGCCTCATTTTTTTCATTTTGTTCATCCCGACCATCTTTTTTGTGGGGGTGCTTTCCAGCGAGGCCTACGATCTGTATCAGACCGCCAGGAACGCGGTGATCAGCGAACGTTTCCAATCCCTGATCGAGGGGAGCATGATCCTGGAGAAAGCCAACGCCATTCTGGTATATTTCAATATCGAACTGACCGGGCAGGAATTGAACAAGGGCATCTCCGAGATAGGAAAGTATGTCGGGTTTTTCCTTTACGATCAGGCCCGGGACATCGCGTCTAATATGCTGGCGTTTATCGTCAATTTCTTTCTGATGCTGATAGTCATATACTACCTGCTCATCGACGGCGGACGCCTTATTTCTTTTATTGTTGATCTGTCACCGCTGCCGGGCGACCAGGAACGGAAACTGATTAAAAAATTCAAGGATATGGCCGGCGCGATCCTGATCGGCAATGGATTGTGCGGATTGATTCAAGGTGCTCTCGGTGGCATCGTTTTTTATGTATTAGGACTCAATTCACCCTTTTTGTGGGGTGTCATCATGGGACTGTTGGCGTTTCTGCCCATTATCGGCATCGGAATGATTCTCATTCCTACGGCCATTTATCTATTCTTGACGGGCCATCCGGCTGCCGGCATATTTATGATTATTTTTTATGTCGTGCTGTCCGGAGGCATAGAATACATTTTCAAACCCAAACTGGTGGGGCATCGGGTGAAAATGCACACCCTGCTGGTATTTTTTTCCATCATCGGGGGGCTGAAGCTTTTCGGTATTCTGGGCATCATATATGGACCGCTGGTGATTACGGCCTTTTTAACCCTGACCGACATATATAAAGCCAGCTACCAGTACATCATCGAAACAAGAGAGACAGAGGTATCCGCGGAACCGCAGTAACCGGGATGTTTCCCGCTGCTGGTCACGGGAGGATTTAACAGGAAAAATATTTATCTTCCAACCCATTTTTAAATTTGAAAGGCTCACTTTGGCCTATTGACCGGCGTTGAAGACCGCCGGAGAAAAGGTGAAAACATGACAATCAACGAACACCTGCCTGAAATCAGCATCGAGCGTGAGATGAAAAAATCATACCTCGACTATGCGATGAGCGTCATTATCGGCAGGGCGCTGCCTGATGTAAGGGACGGGCTGAAACCGGTTCACCGCAGAATACTTTTTGCCATGCGGGAATTGAAAAACGATTACAACAAACCCTACAAAAAGTCGGCCAGGATCGTCGGCGACGTCATCGGTAAATACCACCCCCATGGCGACAGTGCCGTGTATGATACGATCGTGCGTATGGCGCAGGATTTTTCCATGCGCTACCCGTTGGTGGATGGCCAGGGCAACTTCGGGTCCGTGGACGGGGATCGTGCCGCGGCCATGCGCTACACAGAGATCCGGATGACACGTTTGTCCCACCAGATGCTGGAGGATCTGGACAAGGAAACTGTCGATTTTACTCCGAACTACGACGAATCTCTGGATGAGCCGTCCGTATTGCCCACCGTAATCCCTGCACTGTTGGTTAACGGATCATCGGGTATTGCCGTGGGTATGGCTACCAATATCCCGCCCCACAATCTCAGCGAAATTATCGATGCCATAATAGCAATTATCGACAATCCGGACATTGGTTTCGAGGGACTCATTCAGCATATTCCCGGGCCGGATTTCCCCACAGCCGGAATCATCCACGGGACCAGAGGCATCCATGATGCGTATAAAACCGGGCGCGGCATCATTCGTACTCGGGCCCGCGCCACGGTTGAAAAGGACAAGCGCACCGGCAGTGAAACCATTGTGGTTTCGGAATTGCCTTATCAGGTCAACAAAGCCCGGCTGATTGAAAAGATCGCGGACCTGATGAAAAATAAACAACTGGAAGGCATCCGCTATGTCCGGGATGAATCGGACCGGGAGGGCATGCGCATCGCGCTGGGCCTCAAGAAGAACCAGGTTGCGGGTGTGATTATCAATAAACTATACAAACACACCCAGATGGAAAATACCTTCGGCATCATTTTTCTGGCCGTGGTGAACAAACAGCCCGAGATCCTCAACCTCAAAGAGTTGTTGGAGCACTTTGTTCTCCACCGCAAAGAGATCATCATCCGGCGCACACGCTTTGAACTGAGAAAGGCGGAAGCGCGGGCCCACATTCTGGAAGGGTTGAAAATTGCCCTGGATCATCTGGACAGGGTGGTTACATTAATACGGTCATCCAAAAATCCGCCCGAGGCAAAGGCGCGTCTCATCGAATCTTTCGAACTCACAGTCATACAGGCTCAGGCTATTCTGGACATGCGCCTGCAGCGCCTGACCGGCCTCGAAAGAGACAAGATCATTGATGAATACGATGCCCTGTTGAAGGACATTACCTGGTACAAGGAGGTGCTGGGAAGTGAAAAACTGGTGCTCGGTATCGTAAAAGACGAACTGACTACAGTTCAGTCTGAGTTCGGAGACTACCGACGGACCGAAATCATCGAAGAAACCCGCGAGCTGACCATCGAAGATATGATCGTGGAGGAAGACATGGTGGTCACCATCTCCAACTCAGGTTATATCAAGCGAAATCCGATCACGCTGTACCAGAACCAGCGGCGTGGTGGCAAGGGCAAAACCGCCATGGGGACGAAGGAAGAGGATTTTGTGGAACAACTCTTCGTGGCCTCCACGCACCACACCTTCCTCTTTCTCACCAGCAAAGGCCGGGTCTACTGGCGCAAGGTTTACGAGATCCCGCAGGCCGGGCGCCTGAGCCGGGGTAAGGCTGTTGTCAATCTGCTCAATCTGGAAAAAGACGAAAAGCTGGCCACCGTCATGGCCGTGCCTTCATTCGATCCCGGTAATTACATCATTATGGCTACCCGGCAGGGTCTGGTGAAAAAGACCGATATCATGGCCTACAGCCGTCCCCGGTCAGGCGGCATCATCGCCTTGGATCTGGTGCCCGGCGATGAACTGATTGCAGCCAGGATTACAGACGGCACGATGAATGTGTTCCTCTGTTCGGTGATGGGCAAGTCTATCCGCTATCATGAATCAGACGTAAGGCCAACGGGCAGGGTTGCCAGAGGGGTCCGCGGGATGCGTTTGGCGGAAGGAGACAGCATTGTTGGCATGCAGGTGCTCAGCCACGGCCAGACGCTGCTTGTCGCGACTGAAAAAGGCTACGGGAAAAGGACATCCATTGACGAGTACCCGATTCAGAAGCGGGGCGGCAAGGGCGTAATTACCATCAAGACCAACGAACGCAACGGTATGGTGGTTTCGATACTGCTGGTGGAGGAACATGATGATCTGATGGTGATGACCGACAGCGGAAAACTCATTCGCATGCCCATCCGCGGCATTTCCGTGATCAGCCGCAATACACAGGGGGTAAAGCTGATCGGCATGGATCCGGATGAGCGTGTGGTAGGGGCGGCGCGCCTGGCCGAAAAATAGCTATTTAATGCTAATTGAAACAAGACCGGTTTATCGACAGATGCTTGATGATACCGATAAAATAAAAATCGGGGTGGTGGGCGCCGGCAGCTGGGGCACAGCTCTGGCCAATCTTCTCGCCCACAAGGGCGGTTGTGTCGACCTGTGGGTGTTTGAAGACGAGGTCAGAGAGCAGATCAGGCAGGCGCGCGAGAACAAGGTGTTTTTGCCCGGAATCCTGCTTTCCGACAACCTGGCGCCATCGACCGATATCGGTAGCGTGGTCGCTGACAAAGATTTTCTGCTCATGGTGGTTCCGTCCCACCTGGTGCGTTCGGTGGCCGGGGATATCGCCGCGCATATTTCGCCCGGCACCATCGTCATTTCGGCATCCAAGGGGATTGAAAACAAAACGCACCTGACCATGACCCAGGTGCTGGCAGAAATGCTGCCTTCTGTTTCGCCAACCACCCTTTCCGTCCTGTCCGGCCCCAGTTTTGCCCGGGAAGTTGCCGTCAACGTGCCCACGGTTGTGACCGTGGCCGCACGGGACCCTGAGGTGGCCTTGCGCGTGCAGCACGTTTTTGCTACACCTTATTTCAGGGTTTACACCAGTGACGACCCCATGGGCGTTGAACTGGGCGGGGCCGTGAAAAATGTTATCGCCATCGCTGCCGGTATCGTCGACGGTCTGGGGCTGGGGCTCAACACGCGTGCAGCCCTGATAACCCGCGGCCAGACTGAAATACGGCGTTTGGGGTTGAAGCTTGGCGCTAATCCGAGGACCTTCACGGGGCTTGCCGGAATCGGCGACCTGATTCTCACCTGCACGGGAGATCTCAGCCGCAACCATACCGTCGGGAAACAGATAGGGCAGGGGAAAACGCTCAAGGCGATCCTCTCCGAGATGCGCATGGTGGCCGAAGGTGTGAAAACATCCAAATCTGTTTACAATCTTGCGCGCAAACTGGGTGTTGAAATGCCGATTTCCAGTGAAATCTATCAGGTGCTCTACAACGACGTGCCTCCCAAAGAGGCCCTTTTCAGGCTGATGACTCGGGATCTTAAGGATGAACTTGACGAGAAGTAATTTATTCCAGCATTAAAAACCTGGCCCTCTGGACCCGGGTATCTACTTATAGGTTGGGGAAGTAAATGGACCGCGAAAAGAAACACCAGGGAGCCGGACACCGAAAGCGCTTGAGGGAAAAGTTTTTAGCATCCGGCTTGAGCGGGTTTCACGATTATGAAGTGATCGAGCTTTTGTTGACCCTGACAACGCCCCAAAAGGATTGCAAACAGCAGGCCAAAGCGGTGCTTAAGCGATTCAAGACGCTCCAGGGGGTGTTTGAGGCATCATCCCGCGCGTTGTGTGAAGTGGACGGGATCGGGCCGAAAAACCTGCTGAGCCTTAAACTGATCAAGGCTGTGGCCGACCGTTACCTCAGTAAAAAAATACAGCATCAGGATGTGGTCAGCAATTCCAGGTCGTTGTTCCAATATTTGACTCACCATATGCGCGACAAAGACAGGGAGTGTTTCGAAACGGTTTTTCTAGACGCAAAGAACAGGGTTATCAGCTCCGAAACTCTGTTCAAAGGTTCACTAACGGCCAGTTCGGTATATCCCCGGGAAGTTGTGCGTGCCGCTCTCGATCATCGTGCGGCAGCACTGATTTTTGCCCATAACCATCCGTCCGGCGACCCGGATCCGTCACCCGAAGATATTGCTCTCACCCGTCAACTTGTTTTTGCCTGTCGAACGATGGGTATCACCGTTCATGAGCACCTGGTTATCGGAAACGGCACCTATTTCAGTTTTGCTGACCAGGGCTTGATTACTCAGATGAATCAGGATTATGACAGCCGATAAAAAAAGATTGCCACCTTGCTTTGGCGACCTGGAAACGGTTTTTCCCGAAGGTGCGGACGGTTTCAGGCACTCCCCTGAAGCATGTCTTCAGTGTGCCGGAAAGACAGAATGTCTGCGCTCAGCCATGCAGAGCGGCCAGGGGCTTCGCGTGCGTGAAACCTCGGTGGACAGGGCATACGCATCCGGCATGATTGGCTTCTTTGAACGATGGTCGCAGAAAAAGGAGTTGGATGCGCGTAGAAAGTTGAAGGACGGGAAAGGGTGAATAACCAATAACGAATAATCAATGTCCAAGTAGGGACAGGCCTTGTGTCTGTCCGTTTCCGCGAATCGCCGGCAGCCGTTCGGGTACCCACAAGGAGCACCCCTACTTGATCATTGGAAATTGGATATCGATTATTGGCTATTTAGAAAAGCGGATTGCCAACCGCTGATGGCTGTTCGAGGTTCAATATTTGATTTTCCGGTTCGTCCGGGTGTGGAGGATCGCTATGAAATTGATCAAGGATTTTGACCTACATGACCAAAGGGTACTGATAAGGGTCGACTTTAATGTGCCCCTCGACAGCCGGGGGGAAATAGACGACGATTCAAGGATCCAGGCCGTACTTCCCACGCTGCAGTACGCCATCGATAAGGGGGCAAAACTGATTGTCGCTTCCCACCTGGGGCGGCCCGGGGGTGAGGTTGTGCCTTCATTCAGCTTGTCCCCCGTAGCCGATCAGTTGGGGCGGCTGATGGGCAAGGCCATTGACATGGCTCCTGACTGTGTCGGCCCCGAAGTGGAATCACTGACAAGCCGTATGAATTCCGGAGAGATCGTGCTGCTCGAAAATCTGCGCTTCCATCGGGAGGAACAGGAAAACGACGATCAATTCGGCAGGGCTCTGGGAAAGCTGTGTGATCTGTATGTCAATGATGCTTTCGCTGTTTCACACCGCACCAATGCTTCTGTGGTTGCGGTAACAAAGCATGTCCCGGACAAGGCTGCCGGTATTCTGCTAGAAAAGGAGCTGGCCTGGTTTAAAAAGGCGATGATCGAGCCGCGAAGACCGCTTGTGGCTGTTGTCGGCGGTGCGAAAGTTTCCAGCAAACTGGCCGCTCTGGAAAATATGCTGAAGCACGTGGATAAAATTATCATCGGCGGTGCAATGGCCAATACCTTCCTGAAGTCTTTCGGCTTTGGTGTCGGAAAATCTAAAATTGAAGAAGATCAAGTGAAGATTGCCGGCGAGGTGTATCGCCGATCCATGGAAGAGGGGATTCATTTTTATGCGCCGGTGGATGTCGTGGTTGCGCGACGGTTTGAGCCGGCTGCAGACAACAGGGCGGTCCCGGTTCAGGAAATCCCGGAGGATTGGATGGCCATGGATATTGGACCGGCAACGGCGACGCTTTATGCTGAAGCATTGAGCGATGCGGGGACGATCCTGTGGAACGGTCCTATGGGGGTGTTTGAAATGGATGCGTTCAGCCGGGGCACATTTTCCATTTCCCGCGCTATTGCTGCTTCCCAAGCACTGACCATCGTCGGCGGGGGTGATACCGGCAGCGCCGTTCACAAAACCGGCGATGCCCGGCAGATTTCATATATATCCACCGGCGGGGGCGCTTTCCTTAGTCTCATGGAAGGTAAAACCCTACCGGCCGTTGCAGCTCTGGAGGAAGATACTTCTCAAGCTGCCAGCGGATAGAGGGGGGTATCGTATGTTCACGGTTTTAATCTCGGAGTCGAACGCATGCACCTGAAACACGCAAAAAGCGGATACACCGTCCTCATCGGACTGGCGGTTGTCTGCTGCCTTGCGCTTCTCATTTTTTATTTCAGGGCGGCGCTGCTGCACGGGGGGGAACAGCTGTGGGCCCTGGTCACAGACCGGGAAAAGACGACCCGGTTTGTGGTCGCCTTTGGGGAGGGTGCACCGGTCGTTTTCATGCTGTTTCAGATCCTTCAGGTGATATTTGCACCCATCCCGGGTGAAGCGACAGGCTTTATCGGTGGTTATCTCTTCGGCGCTGTAAGCGGGTTCATTTATTCAAGCATTGCTTTGACAATCGGTTCATGGATCAACTTCAGCATCGGCCGTTTTTTCGGAAAACGTTTCATCCGAAAAATGATTCCGGCCAGGCACCTGGCTCGTTTTGACAGTCTCGTAAGCCAGAAAGGTGCCATACTGATTTTTATTTTTTTTATATTTCCCGGTTTTCCGAAGGATTACCTCTGTCTGTTTCTAGGCCTGAGCGCAATGCCGCTTAAGGTCTTTGTTCTGATGGCGGCCGTCGGCCGGATGCCCGGAACTTTTATCCTGAGCCTTCAGGGGGCCATGCTCTTTGAAGAGAACTATGTTCTGCTTGTATTTGTACTTCTGATCAGCGTGCTGGCCGCCTGGGCCGGCTATCGTTACCGTGACCCGCTGTCTCGATGGTTGGAGAAGCAAAACCAGCAGAGCGGTCAAGCTTAAAAATTTGTGAACTTATTTCTGAGCAAACCCTTAGTTGACGCTTAAATAAAATAATGATATGATTTTCCTGAAGTCTGATAGTCAACGGCATAACAGGCATAGACAATACAGAAACGTGTGAACCTCATGAAACAGCAGGAGAGCAGAGTGGCATTCTGGAGCGTACGCGAGGAGTTGAGCCAGGCAAGCCGGCTGAGGCGTTCCTACTACGAACTGTTGCGAGATGAACTCGACCAGTACATGCTGCAGTATTCCCTGATCGATTCCTACAGTAATTTTATTTCCAAAAAAGAAAAATATCCTTTTGTGGAAAAACGGGAACTCAAGCCCCGTGCCCGGATTCCGGATCTGGAGTACAAACACCACAACACTTTTCTGGTGATTTTTGTCGAGGACTTCGTCCATTCTATCCATAAAAAATACATCCGGTTTTTCGATGTCAACAAGACCACCAAAACAAACCTGCTGCATTCGGAAGCCCTCTCCTTGTCGGAAAAGTTTGATCGGAACCAGAAATACCTGGAGTCAGCCCACTTTTTCAACTTCCTGAGAGATCTGCTGCCCGTGGATTATGCCATTCTTATCCAGCGGGACAAAGCCAGCAAGACTAGAAACCGGTATGCCCTCTCCCACTTCCATGTACGTATCGACTGGCCCATCGCAGAGGCTGCCGAGGACCTGGTTCGCGATCTCAGATATATCTCCAAGGACCTCTATGAAAAGGGTGATAAATGCGCCGAGAACCTGCAGAAAAAGTTTTTTGAGTATTACAGTGTCCCCGTCATGGTCGGCGGTAGAAGAACGGCTGCAATTGTGGCTGCTCAGTACTTCAAGAGAATACCCTGCATCACCACTGTGTATGCCGGCAGCAGTGAATCCAGAGCACTGATAAGAATCTCGGAGCGCGGTGCCAGTCGGGCCATTTTGATGAAGTTCTCCGACAGTGAAATCAACGACATCGCAGTCGTCAGCAGGATCAAACCCATCACTTTCAAGAAAAACTACGTTGTTGCGCGTGCCGGGAAACAAAGTGTCTGTATTTTTCAGACCACCTACGCCTACACTAACCAGGCCAGGCCTCCGGACGACGGCAAGCTGAGGGACGTTAACCCGGACCTCTCCTGGCTAACGGTCGGCGGTCAGCACATTCTGCCCAAACCGGGTATCTGGAAGCTGCCGCCCCTGCCTTTGAATGTAATTTACTCATAAGCAATTCCCTGCTCACATTTATGCCAGTATTTAAAACCGGGTCCTCTGGATCCTATTAGGAATGGTTGCCGCCACAATCGGTGTTAGGCATGCGATTTCAACCAGGCTTCCAGGTCATCGAGAACCACACCTCGATCCGTAGGGAGTTCATTGTAGATTTCATGGTAAAGGCTGTCGTAGAAGCAAAGGGTTTTGTCCTTTACCGCGATTTTTTCAAAAAACACTTTCGATGTCTGTGCGTTCACGAGGTGATCGTCTCCGGCAACCTGCAACAGAACCGGCACACCAATTCCGGACACGTTTTCATTGGTGGCTTCCATGGCTGAAAGGTATTCCGTAAAAAACCGGGCGGTGACTCTGTCGTGCACCAGAGGGTCATCCCGGTAGGCATTGACAACGTCAGGGTCATGGCTGATTTTGGTGGCATCCAGCTCGTTGCCCATGGAAAGGCCGGGCCAGATCGAAGACATCATTTTTCCCATGAAGGCCTTTACCGCCGGTACCTGGACCTTCATGCCCAGGCCCGGTGATGAGGCAATGGCGCCGTCGATGGTATCGGAATACTGTTCCGTGTAGTTCAGCGCGATCAAACCGCCGAGACTGTGGCCCAGGAGGAAGACCTTCGTGCCGTCGGGGGCACTCTCGCGGGATAGACCCACCAGCCTTTTAAGGTCAAGCGTATACTGCTCAAAGGCATCGATGTGCCCCCTTTTCCCCTGGCTTCTACCGTGACCGCAAAAATCCAGCGCCCATATTGAAATACCTGACGGTACGAAGCGGTCAAAGATGTTGTTGTACCTGCCGGAGTGTTCGCCCAGTCCGTGGGCAACCACCAGCCGCGCCTTTTCTTTATCGGCCGGCAGGTGCCGGTAGAAAATTTCATTGCCTTTCTGGCCTGTAAACGAACTGATGTTTTCCTTGAAATTATTCATGGCCGACCTCTTCATATTAGAAGGTTTACTTATTCGATTCAGAAAGAGATATGTACGGCACTATTGCCGATGCGACGTTGGGGTTAAGGGCTCGCTTAAAAAGGGAGTTTTCAGCGCCCATCCATCCCGCTCAGCGGTGTTGCGAAACTTCGACATATGCCGGTGCCGTGATCGTCGATACAGTAGCAAGCTGTCAGGTAGATGTCAAATTCTACCAATGGCAGTTTGCGTTTGATTTTGGGAGACGAAGCGGGTAGAAATATTGACAGCTCAGTTTTCTGGATTCATCTAACGCGAATTGTGAGAGGAGGGGATCATGCCGGGGATCATTCTGTCCGTCGACCAGGGAACAACCGGAACAACTGTCGTCCTTCTGGACCACGAACTCAATATCCGGGCACACGGCTACCAGGAGTTCAGGCAGATCTACCCGCAGCCGGGATGGGTTGAACATAACCCTGATGAGATCTGGGATTCCGTGCTCGGGGCCATGGCCGCAGCATTTTCGGCAAGTGATGTTTCACCCGCCGAAGTCCGTGCAATCGGTATTACCAACCAGCGGGAAACCAACCTGGTATGGGATGCTGCAAGCGGCAAGCCTTGTTACAACGCCATTGTCTGGCAGTGCCGGCGTACAGCCGACACCTGCGAACAGCTTAGGCAAGCGGGGCATGAGGCGCTATTTCAGCAGAAGACCGGTCTGTTGCTTGATCCCTATTTCAGCGGCACAAAACTGAAATGGCAGTTTGATCATATTCCCGGGTTACGGAAAGAAGCCGCAGCCGGAAGGGTGGTGGCAGGGACCATCGACACCTTCCTGACATGGAAATTGACCGACGGGCATGCCCACGTTACCGATGCAACCAATGCTTCACGAACCCTGCTGATGGACCTCAAATCCCTTTCTTGGGATGAACAGCTGTGTTCTATTTTAGACATTCCCCAAGAGGTGCTTCCCGAAATTAGGGGCTGCTCCGAGATATATGGCCATACTAAAAATGTTCCTGGGCTGCCGGACGGGATTCCCATATGCGGAATGGCCGGAGACCAGCAGTCCGCGCTATTCGGACAGGCCTGTTTCCAAACAGGTGAAGCCAAGTGTACTTACGGGACCGGTGCTTTTCTGCTCATGAACACGGGGGATAAGCCTGTCCCGAGTAAAAACAGGCTTCTGACAACCGTTGCCTGGCATATCGGGGGGAAGACCACCTATGCCCTCGAAGGGTCGGCATTTATTGCCGGATCGTCCGTTCAGTGGCTGCGTGACGGCCTTCAGATCATCGAGAGTGCATCTCAGATTGAGGCACTGGCTGCTCAGGTGCCGGATGCGGGTGGTGTTACCGTCGTCCCGGCTTTCGTGGGCATCGGGGCACCGCATTGGCGCAGCGAAGCGCGCGGGGCGATCACCGGGTTGACCCTGGGGACACAGCGGTCGCATATTGCCCGGGCAACGCTGGAGGGTATTGCCCTGCAGAATGTGGACATTCTCAAAGCCATGGAATCAGACAGTGGCCGGCATCTTCTGCGGTTGAAGGTCGACGGCGGGGCCAGTGCCAACAACCTGCTCATGCAGTTGCAGGCGGATTTTCTGGGGTGCAGCATCGTGCGGCCGCAGATCGTTGAAACCACGGCATTGGGCGCGGCCCTGCTGGCCGGCATAGGAGCAGGCATGTGGAATGGGTTTGACGATATCGCCGGGGTCTGGAAAGAGGACCGGACATTTATACCTGAAATAGAAGAAGATGAACGTCAATCCGTGTTGAAAAGGTGGCGCAGTGCGGTTGATAAGGCATGATCTTACCCCTCCCCTCCCGTTCAATTATCAAGTTCCGGCAGGGCTGAATTTTGATAAGATGCCCTAAAATAAAGGTTGCAATAAATAATATTTTATGTATATAAGCATAAACAACACTGTTTATATGGATTTTCAACTTTACAGCAGGTTTGTTAAAAATACCAACCCTATAAAGGCAAACTTCATGACCGGCGTGGATTTCGACAATTTTCTGAACAGGGTTTTTGAGGCTGCGGGTATAGATTCCCAGACCGATCTGGCAAGGATACTGCAAATCAACCGCTCCGCAGTAACCCAGGCTCGAAAAAAAGGCGCCATACCGGATCGCTGGTTCCTGCAATTGTATCGTTCTTACAGGCTGAACCCCGAGTGGCTTGAAACCGGCAGAGGTCCGGTTTCTGTCGGCGGGCCCCAGGATGACGCTTCCGCTTTTGAGAAGGTACCCAAGGTATCGGCACGCTTGTGCGCCGGCAACGGTTCCTTTGAAGTAGGGGGAGACGTTCAGGGCTATTATTCATTCAGCAAGGCCTGGCTGACCAAAAAAGGAACCCCCGAGAAGATGGTCCTGCTGGATATTTTTGGCAACTCCATGGAGCCGGAAATGAGGGATGGTGATACCGTCCTGATCGATCAAGGCCAGAAAAATATTCTTGCAGGAGCGATTTTCGCTTTAGGGATCGAAGATACGATCATGGTCAAAAGAGTGGAAAAGCATCCAAACAAGCTTGTGCTACGCAGCGACAACAAGGACTATTTGCCCATCTATCTGGATGGGGACGATGCGGACCAGGTTAGAATCCTCGGCAAGGTTATCTGGGTCTGTCGGGAAATTCGTTGATATTTTTTTATTTATAAAGTTTATAAATATAAACATATATCAATCATAAATTAACATAAGGTTTAAAATTATAAACATGGGATGAGGAGGAGGCTTGCATGAAAAAGTTAATGATCAAGGGAGCGTGTGATTGTCTGTTGATGGCCGCATTTGTCATCGTATCCATCCTGGGCACCCTGGCGGCAGGGCTGTAAATCTGAAGAAAGAAATACACTTTTTTGAAAGGGGAAGAAAGAGATGCCGAAGAAAATGATTAAGTGCCCAAGGGACACGCAAGTAATGTACAGCCGTGATGTGTGTGAAAATACATTTCGCAAAGGCAATATCCGCATATGGTGTAAGACGTGTGAAGTTTTCCAGGAAGAAAAGCGGGAACCTGAGCAGCGATAGCCTCAACACTAACGACGGGGTTATCAAGCCGGCGACCACCCGCCGCGCTTAAGGGTATGTCGCAAACGCCACAGTTGCAACGTTGGGGTAAAGATAGCGGTGAAGCCTTACTATCGCGAAATGAATTTATACGTTTCGTGATAATATTCTTAAAGCGATACTGCAAAAGGTTTCCGTTCCGATCAGGAGAATATCTTCGTTGAAATCAAATTCCGGGTTGTGAACCGAGGCACCGCCCGCGTGGCCTGCGCCGAGGGCAAAGTAACAGCCTTTGGCTTTTTGCAGAAAAAAGGAGAAATCCTCGCCCCCCATGGTTTTTTTAGGGGTTACTGTGCGCTCCTGGCCCACGACGCCGGCCGCACACTTTTTTACCATTGCGGCCATGCCGGCATCGTTGATGGTTACGGGGTATCCCTGCGTGTAGTTCAGCTCGAAACCGGCCCCCATGGAAGCGCACACCCCGCTGATAATTTGGCGCAAGTCGGACTCCCAGCGTTTCCATACATCCGGGTCGAAGGTGCGTGTGGTTCCACTCAATTCCGCCACCGCGGGTATGACATTGAAGGCCGTGCCGGCATGGAAGGTGCCCACGGTCACCACGGTAGGTTTCAGGGGATCGGAGCGGCGGCTGACGATGCGCTGCAGGGCGTTGACCACCTGCGTTCCCACCTCGAGAGCATCCACGCACTCGTGCGGCATGGCCCCATGCCCGCCTTTACCTAAAATCCTGATGTCGAAACGGTCCATAGCGGCCATGAACGGTCCGGATACAACCCCTACGGTGCCTTCAGGTATTTCAGACCACACGTGGCAGCCAAAGACGTAGTCCACTGAAGGATTTTTTAACACGCCGGCGTCGATCATGGGTTTGGCGCCGCCCGGGCCCTCTTCGGCGGGTTGGAAAAGAAATTTGATATTCCCGCAAAGCCGTCCCCGCATATCGTTCAGCACAGCCGCTGTGCCAAGCACCATGGCCATGTGGGCATCATGACCACAGGCGTGCATGATGCCGTCATGGGTGGAAGTAAAGGATAATCCTGTGGATTCCGTGATGGGCAGCGCATCCATATCCGCCCTGAACAGAAGGGTCGGCCCGGGCCTGCCGGTTTTCATCAGAGCGACGAGGCCGTGCGAGGCAATGCCGGTCTCCACTTCAAGATCAAGCCCACCCAGTTTTTCTGCAAGGTAACGAGCTGTTTTTGCCTCCGTAAAGGCGGTTTCCGGAATACGGTGCAGGTCACGGCGGGTCTGGATGATGAGGTCTTTTTTTTCTTTTACATGCCCATGGAGATTGTCCATGATGATCTTCCTTTCATTAGAAACAGGTAGTCGTTTTTTAGCCTATATCAATTCCCTGAAGCATGATACAAAACATAAACCCGAGCTGATGACCGTTTCTAATGTATATGAATACAATGGTGATGGATGCCTTGAGAAAACCGTCTGGTAAGTCGGTATCATCGCGGTTCCGTTTATACGGTTTATGCCGACACCCGGAAGGTTACTATGACAACGACTATTGAAGCAAGGAATAAGGAGCATGCTTTCAGCTGAGTGGTCAGATAATGGCCAACCAAAGATCGTTGTGGACGGTATCCATGTCGACATGCAGGCGTTAAAGTCCATCCAGCACCGCTGCCTGCCCGAAGTGTGCCGGGGGGCGCCGAACTGTTGCTCCCGTTATCAGATCCACGTTGGTGAAAAAGAGCTTGAAACCATTGTCGGGTTTCTGCCTCTGGTCGAAAAGTACACCGCATCCATCGGCAATTATCTGGAATATGAAAATGTTTTTGATGCGGTGGGAAACGGATGCTTCATCATCGATGCCGATGAGAACGAACAATGTGTTTTTGCCTATACCACGGCAGCCGAAGAGACCCTGTGCTCACTTCATTCCGCTGCCATTGATCTCGATCTGTCTCCGCTGGACGTAAAACCGAAATGCTGTTCCATCTGGCCGCTCACCCTCAGCGATGGCCCCGAACCCGAGCTTTCGGTCGATTCGAAATTTACATCATTTCCGTGCAACCGGAAAAAGCCGGCGCCAAAAGGCATCGACAGCGGTATCCAGGAGACGATCCGCATCTATTTCGGAGAGTCCTTTTTATCCGAACTATTGGCCAAAGCAGGCTGCTGAAGCCCCTTCCAAGCATGTATTCTGCCACAAAGCCCCGAAGACGCAAAGAAAAAATACAGAGACTATAACTGAAAAAAACAGACGGGAGATGATCCTGAAAAATCAACCGGGACATAATGATGACACCCAGGAAAAGCGATGTTTTATTTTTATATGGGGTATGCTAAAAGGTCTGGCGCATTGCGTGATACTTGGATCGAGCGTTTGGCTCGGATGAAAGGGTGAATGGATATGAATGCAGAAATACTGGCAACAGGGGATGAGATCCGCTCGGGTGCCCTGGTGGACACCAATTCGGCGTACATTGCGGAAAAATTGGAAGAAACCGGCATTGCCGTTCAGCGCCATAACTGTGTGGGTGATGAATTGGACGCGCTGGCGGTGGTCATTGGGGAGATGAGTACCCGGGCCGACATCGGCGTGGTGACCGGGGGCCTAGGCCCCACAACCGATGATATCACGGCAGAAGCGGCAGCTTCCGCTGCCGGGGTGGGTTTGGTCGAGGACGCAAAAGCCCTGACCATGATCGCGTCGTTTTTTAAGTCGCACAACCGGGACATGACCGCATCCAACCGAAAACAGGCCATGGTTCCGCGCGGTTCTAAAACCCTTTACAATCCCGTGGGGACTGCCCCCGGATTCAGCCTCAAAATTAATCGCTGCACATTCTTCTTTCTCCCGGGAGTCCCGCCGGAGATGCATCGGATGCTGGCTGCGGAAGTGCTGCCTGACATTGAAGGGTTGATGGGTTCCAAACGGACCAGTTGCCAGGTGCGCAACATATCGACGTTTGGTTTGACCGAGTCTGTGGTGGGTGAAAAGGTGGCCGACGTCGTCCGCCGGTTTCCCGGCCTCAGGCTGGGATTGAGGGCCAAATTTCCCGAGATTCATGTCAAATTATACCTGAACGGGGAAGATCTCGTGCAGATGCAGCAAATTTTGGATGAGGCCACCGACTGGGTGGCAGGTCGCCTGGGGAAGTATGTACTTTCCACAGCGGGAGAATCCATGCCACGAGTGGTCGGAAGACTGCTGCGGGAGAGGGGGGCGACCCTGTCCGTCGCTGAAAGTTGCACGGGCGGCCGGATTGCAAATTGGCTCACCGATATTCCCGGAAGTTCCGACTATTTTCTTTTCGCCGGAGTGAGCTATGCCAACGAAGCCAAGGTGGATATACTGGGTGTCTCACCGGAAACACTCGAGGAAAGCGGCGCGGTCTCAGAGGAGATTGCCCGGGAGATGGCCGCCGGTGCGCGCAGGATTGCCAAGGCTACGTATGGCATCTCAACCACAGGCGTTGCCGGGCCCGACGGGGGGACGCAGGAAAAGCCCGTTGGAACCGTTTGCCTGGGGCTTGCCACGCCGGACACGGTTTTGGGAAAACAATTTTTCTTTCCATTCGGCAAAAGGTCTATGAATAAAAGCATTTTTGCCATGATGGCCCTGGAGATGCTGCGCAGGGAATTGCTTGGGATTTAGGAATTTAGGGATTCAGGAATTACGAATTATTTGTGCTGGTTGTCATAAATATGTTCCGATTGAATTGTTTTCGATTCTTCATGGCCATTCGGAACGTTAATCTGACAGATGCTATACAAAAGGGGTATTGACGTTGACAATCGTAATCGTTCTCGCAGGATTGGTTCTGTTTTATCTGTTGCTAACCCTTTTTTTGACGTATCTGGTACAGCAGATTCCAAGGAATCCGGTTCAGGATGCACCGGACTGGGGGCGTTGCCTCGACACCACCATACCGGCGCCCGGGGGCGGATCCCTGGAGGTGTGGCGTATTGAACCGGATGCCCGGCCGGCAAGGGGCATTATCGTGTTTGCGCATGGGTGGGGCAGAAACCGCGACAGAATGGTGAACAGGGCCAGGATGTTTGCTGAATGGGGATTTACATGCGTGATTCACAGTGCCCGGGATCACGGAAATTCCAGCCCCAAAAGATTTATGAATGCTGTCCGGTTTGCCGAGGACATCGAGACGGTGCTGAAGTGGGTTGCCGAGCCTGTCCTCCTGTATGGCCATTCCGCAGGGTCGGCTGGAGCCATCCTGGCTGCAACCAGAAAAACAGAGATGGTCCGGCTGCTTTTCCTGGAGGCATCATATGCCGACACCCGGGAGGCATTGCTGAGTCTTTACAGCTGGATAAACAGGCTGTTCGGGGTGTTGTTTGCACGGATGATTCTTTTCTGGATGAACCTTTTTTACAAAGGGGCGCTGGACGAATACAGCCCGGCGAGACTGGCTAAGCATATCGATGTGCCGGTCATGATTATTCACGGCGAAAAGGACCAGAGATTTCCGCTTGCTTTTGCGCGAAAATTGAAAGACGGCTTTCCCCGGGACCGCGCAGTATTTTACATCGCCAAAGGGGCAGGGCACAGCGAATCGAGCCTTACGGCAGGGTACCGGCCAGCCGTAAGATCTTTTATCGATCAATACCTGACTCCCTGACCTGGACGAAGCGGAAATCAGGATTTTTAATGAGTTACACCGGTTGCACACTCATTCCCGGCCTGATCGACAGCCATGTTCATCTTTTCATGTCCGGTACACAGAATCTTGACGCCCGGAAAAAACAGCTCGAAGCTGGATTCGACACCGTCAGGGATGATATTACCCGCCGGTTGAAGAAATACCTCTCGCATGGTGTCATCGCCGTGAGAGACGGTGCAGACCGTTATGGGCATACAAGGCAGCCATGAAAAAGTCGACCCTGTAAAAATTGTCAATTCCGGGCTGAACAGCCTGGTAAGGTTCGGCAGGGAAACGCTGCCGCAATTCTCCCTGGAAGCGATAAGAAGCTCGACACGTGTCAATGCGAAGCTTCTCGGTTTGAATGGCGGCGGTCTGCTGACTCTCGGAGCGCCGGCGACATTCGTCGTGGTCAAAGGTCCGCCTGAAAATATTCCGCAGAGTCTGGTTAACATTAAATGCTTGTATATTGACGGTATCAAATGTCGAATAAAAATACGCCACCTCTTTACCTGGCATGGCTGATATGGAGCCTGGGAGCACTGCTTTACCTGGTGGGATTCTTTCACCGAGTTGCACCGGCTGTCATGACTGCCGAGCTCATGCAGGATTTCAATATCAGTGCTGCCGGGCTGGGCAATCTGTCGGCGTTCTATTTTTATAGCTACGTTGCCATGCAGGTCCCGACGGGGATCATGGCCGACATATTTGGTCCACGCCGACTCCTGGCGTACGGGGCTACGATCGCAGGCATTGGAACCGCTATGTTTGCGCTGGCCCCGGACCTTTTCTGGGCCAACACCGGACGGTTGCTCATCGGGGGCTCCGTGGCGGTTGCCTTCGTGGGGCTGCTCAAATTTTCCACTCAGTGGTTTCCGGCCCGCTATTTCTCCATGGTTTCCGGAGTGGCACTGCTTTTCGGAATTTTGGGGGCTGTATCGGCCGGCACGCCGCTGCGGCTGCTGGTTGACCGGTACAGCTGGAGAAGTGTTATTCTGGTGTCGGCCATATTTCTGCTCGCGGTGGGGGCACTGGTGTGGATTTTTATGCGGGATTATCCTCATGAAAAAGGCTACCAGGATTTCACTGCGCCGGAAACCGGTCCGCCGCAAGCATCTTTCAAGGTGATCCTCAAAGGGATTCTGGAAGTGTTTAGATATCCCAACACTTTGCTCCTGGTGATCATTCCCGGCGGTGTTGTCGGCTGTGTCCTGACCTTTTCCGGACTGTGGGGGGTGCCTTTTCTGAGCACCCACCGCGGGCTTTCGACGGCTCAATCGGCTGCCCTGACCTCCACGCTTATGGTGGCGTGGGCCATTGGCGGGCCTGTCTTCGGATGGCTGTCAGACCGCATCGGCCGGCGAAAACCGCTCTATATCGCAGGTGCGGCAGTGGCCCTGACCGGATGGATCGGTATCATATACGGCCCTGACGTCCCCTTGTGGGCATTGTTGTGCCTGCTGGTTGTGACCGGATTCAGCTCAGGTGTCATGATCGTCAGTTTTGCGTTTGCCAAGGAATCGGTGCCTTCTCGCCTGTCAGGGACAAGTTCCGGTATTACCAATACGGGGGTGATGGCCGGGGCAATGCTGCTTCAGCCGGCGGTTGGGCGGATACTGGATGCCAGGTGGGAAGGGGCGTTTTCCGGGAGTGTCAGGGTCTACAGTCTGGAAACATTTCAATATGGATTTTCACCCATGATAGCCTTGGCCGCACTTTCGCTTGTGCTCCTGCTGTTCACCCGGGAGACGTATTGCCGCCAGAAACCCTAATCCTGATTATATATTCCTGGCATGGGCCAGCATGTTCCTGTTGATGGACAGGTTGAATTTTGGTTGAACCAGATCGTGATGTTTTTGATGGAAAGGAAGATAAACCAGTAGAAAGCTTTTGGGTTTGATTTGAATGCCGGGCAGCAGCTCTGCCATCCTGGATTTCGGCCGGATCAGGTCGGCCACCGTCACCTCAAGGCTTTCAACGCCTTCCTTCAGGGGCAGTGTCACCGGGTGGAGCGGTGCGGAAGGCACCCCGGGTGAAAACATTTCACCGGGCTGTGACAGCGTTATTGCACGGGTCAGGGGCAGCAGGTTTTGAGGCCTTACCTTGAAGGCCAGGGCCCAGAAATGAAATCGGGCCTTTTCCATACCGGTTTGAATGACCTTGGGTAGATTGGCGAGGCGAACCAGGTCGGCATACGAATCCAGGTTCACTCCCGAAATATTGCCTTTAATGCGCCAGAAAGGCAGGTAGATGAGATCGTCTGCTTTTTCGGGGAGGTGAGCCGTATTCAATTTTACAAAATTGTCCTTAATCGGCCGCCACACGGATGCACAGTTTCTGCAGTTCAATACCAGAGAGTCCTGCTGTCCTTCCAGGTCCCACCCACAATGGGGGCACAGGGTCGATAAAAAATTCAGGCCACGCTTCTGCTTCCATTCAGGAAGCCCGGAAATGTCGAAATCTTCCGGCAGGTCGGGTGAAACGGGTTGGTTCAAAACACTGTCATAAAGCTTTTTGTCGACATGGAACGGTGAGTAGATGATGCTCAAACTATCGCCGATGTGAGACCGGCGGATGATGGGGCCGGGAAGTTGGGCCGTGAAGCGCCGATCGATCATGTCAAGCACTTCCTCAAAGGGCAGGGTCGGTTTCAAGAATACGCCCCGGCTTTCCGGAGTGACAAATTTCAACTTGAGAGCCTGACTGCGCAAACCCACAGATGCGGGGAAAAGATCCAGGTTTACGGCTTTTTGGCTGACATCGACGAACCGGTGGCGTATCTCCTTTTCCAGGCACGAAAACAGCATGCCCTTGAAGCGCCAATAGGGCACGTAAAAGCATTCTTTTTCCTGCGGGGCCTTGGATGGCAGCAAATACCGGAAGTGCCCCCGCTCCTGCAGAAAGGATTTGACGCGGCAGAATTCACAGGTAAACAACCGGTCGGTTTCTTCCAGGGTAGCCGGTGCACC
>Ga0164313_10000361_pt1 | contig 35567 bp, 40 predicted proteins | sample GuaBasSedimGuay4_FD_113735 | JGI IMG/M metagenome (GOLD analysis project Ga0164313, IMG submission 113735) | Subseafloor sediment microbial communities from Guaymas Basin, Gulf of California, Mexico - Guay4, Core 4569-4, 0-3 cm | ecosystem: Environmental > Aquatic > Marine > Hydrothermal vents...
AATCAGTGTTTTGTCACCACCAATTCTACTACGGGCGCTCGAAAAAGTGAACCCCGAAATGCGCCTTTTCTTGTTTATTTTCAATTAGTTACGCGTTTCCGGATGGGAACTAATTATGAATTATGAGTTATGAATTATGAATGACATCGCAAGGATCTATCGCCGATCCATCGTCGCGAGGGTTGGTCCGGTGTAGCGAAGTTCATGGTGAATGATGTATGTCATCGCAGACAGTCCTCTATGGGGAAAGTGGATCCGGTGCAGCGCAATTCATAATTCATAACTCATAATTCATAATTTTTAAACTCATCATTAATCCAGATCGATGTCCCGAATCGGCCGGCTCCCGTCATCGTCCTTGGCCTTCTCCATCAGCGAGCGGAATCGATCCTCCATGAGCCGGTTCTTGTCCTTTTCCTCGCGCATGGCTTCGGCCATGCGATCCGCCGATCGCGCCTTCTCCTCCTGCATCTGTTTGAGCCGGTCGTTGAAATCGATTTTTTCCTTCGGTCTCACCGGTGGTGCGTGTTCAACCACGACCCCTGCGGCGGTGTCGATGACAAGCGAAGAATCACAGTGTGGACAGGTGACGGTGATGGTGTCGCTCATGGTGCCCCCTCATCGCGATCAGCACCGCCATTCTACCGGGCCCCGGTGTTTCCGCGAGCGGGCGTCCTGCCCGCCCGGAGCAGCTGGGATGATCAAGCCTCAAGCCTCAAGCCTCAAGCCCCAAGCCTCCGCCTCATTGTGACAGCGGGCGCCCCGCCCGCCATCTCGCGTGCCACCGAAGTGCTAAGCTTCATCAGATCGTTTTCTGCGGAACTCTGGCGGCGTCGAGCGTCATACTGGGTGGAGGTTTCCATGACACACACAGGTCTACGGAGCGTGATCGCCACGACGGCGATCCTGGCCCTCGCCCTTGGTGGTCTCGGCTGCGCCGCCGCCGAGCCGGATCCCGAAGAACGCGCCGCGGTCGAACAGGTTGTCCACGGCTACCTTGATGGCCTCGCTAAGGCGTACTCGTCCCTCAATCTGGAACACCTGGAAGGCTACGCGAGCCCGGTCGAGATCCGAAACGTCCGTAACCTGCTCCAGCAGCTCGCCAACAGCGGCGACCGGGTCGAGGCGACCCTCGTGGGCATCGAGATCACCGGCTTCGATATCTTCCGTCAGGTCAACGCATCGGTGGCATTGGTCGAGGTCTGGGACCTCATTCGGTTCGAAGCCCTCACGGGGCGCGAGAAGGGCCGAACCAACGGCTCGGTACAAACTACTCTGCTCCAGCTGCGCCGCATCGACGGTGTTTGGCAGGTGATCGGCCGGAACATCGTCGACCGCGAGACCGGGCCCGGCCTCGAGGATGAGGGAGAACAAGAGTGAGCCGTCAACCGATCCTGGTCATCGTCGGCCGACCGAACGTCGGCAAGTCGACGCTTTTCAACCGGCTCACTCGCACCCGCCGGGCGTTGGTGCACGATCTCCCCGGCGTTACCCGTGATCGAATCATCGGCGAGGCCGAACGCCCCGGAGGAGGCCACGTCATCGTCGTCGACACCGGCGGCCTGCTCCTCGCGGACGAAGATCGGTTCGTGCCCCTGATCCGGAGTCAGGCAGAGGTTGCCATCAAGGAAAGCGACGCCGTGCTGCTGCTGCTCGATGGCGAGGCGGGCCCCATCCCGGAAGACCGCGAGATCGCTGGATATCTGCGCACCCTCAATATCCCGATCGTGCCCGTGGTCAACAAGTCGGACCGCAAGGGCGTCGAACTTCAGGCGCAGGAATTCTACCGCCTCGGCCTTGGTGAACCCATCGCAGTGTCGGCCGAGCATGGGATGGGTCTTGTCGAGTTGTGGGATGCCCTCGATGTCCATCTGCCCGCTGCCGATCTTGATGACGAAGAAACGACGGTCCCGGATGGCGATGAGATTCACGTCGCGGTCATCGGTCGGCCGAATGTGGGCAAGTCATCCCTCGTCAATCGCCTCGTCGGCGATTCGAGGGTTCTGGTCAGTGAAGTTCCCGGGACGACCCGCGATGCGGTCGATGTCATCTGTGAGGTCGGCGGCACGCGCTTTCGGTTTGTCGACACCGCCGGGATTCGGCGCAAGGGGAAGACCGACAAGGGCCCCGAGGTGTTGTCCGTGGTGGTCGCCCGCCGTCACCTCGAACGAGCCCAGATCTGCCTCATGCTGGTCGATGCCGAGGAGGGGGTCACCCGCCAGGACGCTCACGTCGCCGGTTACGCATGGGAAGCCGGTCGTGGTGTGGTTCTCGTGGTGAACAAGTGGGATCTGATCACGAATCGCGAAGAGGCTCGTGAAGACCTCGACTACCAGATCGACCAGCACATGAAGTTCCTCAAGCAGACGCCGAGGGTCTTTCTCTCGGCTTTGACCGGTAAGGGCGTCCACCGCCTGTTCCCTGAGATGCAGCAGGTCCACCGCGCCCACGGCCTCAAGATCGGCACTTCGGACCTCAATCGGGTCGCCCGCGAAGCGTTTGAGCGGAATCCACCATCGATAACCGGAAAACGCCATCCCAAGATCTACTACTGCACCCAGGTCCACAACAGACCACCGCACATCGTCCTGTTTACAAATCTGGACCGTAAACCTCATTTTTCATGGGCGCGTTACATGGACAACGCGCTGCGCGATGCCTTCTCCTTGGAAGGCGTTCCGTTTCGGGTTATGATTAGAGGACGAAAGAGTTAGGGGCGCCAATGGTCTTCTTCAACTATGCGCTGCGCAAGCTCAACGCCAAGATCGTCTACTACGGTCCGGGCTTGTGTGGAAAGACGACAAATCTGCAGTGGATCCACGACCACTTTGAGGGTGGTCAGCGCGGCAAGATGATCTCACTCGCCACCGAGGGCGATCGAACGATCTTCTTTGACCTGCTCCCCATCGACATCGGGTCGATTCGAGGGATGGATGTGACCCTCCAGCTCTACACCGTGCCTGGTCAGGTCCACTACAACTCGACGCGACAGTTGGTGTTGCGTGGCGCCGATGGTGTGGTCTTCGTCGGCGATTCCCAGCGCACCATGAAATCTTCCAATGCGGAGTCCTTCGGGAATCTGCAGGAGAATCTCCTGTTGCAGGGAATCGACCTCAAGGAGTTCCCGCACATCCTCCAGTTCAACAAACGAGATCTTCGCGATCTGCTGAGCCCGGAAGACCTCAACGAGAGCTTGAACGTCTTCTCCGTCCCGATCTTCGAAGCCATCGCCACCGAAGGCATCGGGGTTCAGGAGAGTCTCGAGGGGATCGTCAAGCTCGTGATGCGCAACCTTCGTGAGAAATACGAGCCGGTTGCCAACGCCGGCATACCGCAGGGTCTCAAACCCATGCAGGCAACCCCCCCGGCGGCGCCTCAGGCCGTTGAACCCGCCGTCGAGGTACCGGCCGAGGTCAAACCCGAGCCATTGGCGCCGGACTTCGTTTCGGCGCCCGACCAACCAGCCCCTGTGGTGGCCCCTGACCCTGTCCCGCCTCCGTCCTTCGAGATTCCAACGTCGGTGATGCCTCCGGCGGATGAGACCGCCGATGTCGGCATCGATTTAGGATTTGCGGCATTCCAGGATGAAGACGGAGTCGCCACCGCTGTCTACGAGGGAACCGACACTCAGATCGCCGAGATCGAAGCAGCCATCGAGAACAAAGCCTTCCCGGTCGATGAGGATACGGCGGCGAGTGAAGCTGGCCCGGAGGGTCTCGAACCCGATCCGTCCGGTGGTCTCTTCACGGATCCGCGTGACGAGGACGGGACCAGCGATGTCGTGGTGCCGGATGTCGAGTTCGGGGCTGCCGATGTGATCGCCGAACCTGAGCCTGATCCCGATCCGGATGTGCCAGAAGACATGAGCACCGATCCGGAGATCGTCAATGATGATCTCGTTCCGGAAACGACCGAAGAGAGCATGGACGATCTCTTCGATGCCGAGCCTCCGACGGTCAAAGCGTACATCGATGATGTGATGGACGTGGTCGAAACCGAAGGCGGTGCATTGAGTGATGCCGATGACGCGCCGTTGCCGGCCCTCGTTGATCCGCCGCGGATGGAGGTTGCAACCCCGGCTGAGGATCGCTTCGAAGATCGGATCCAAGCGCCGGGACCCTTTGCTCCACCACCGGCAAGCGAAACGGATCTGGCCGAGCCCGAAGCGAAGGTTGAAGCAGAAGCCGAGGCTGAGATCGTTGAGCCCCCTGTCGAACCGGAGCCGGAGATTGAAACGGCTTCCGAGTCCGAACACGAGATGATCCACGACGAGGTCCGCCAAGCCTTCGGTTCCTCCGAGAACCGTGAGGCCCTGGCCTCCCTCTCGATCGACAAATCGGTCGTGACCGAAGATCCGGAAACAGATGAGGGGCCGGCCGGATTCTTGGATGACCCCCCCGAAGTTCAGCCGGTCGTGCCTCCAGCACCCGAGGAACCCGAGATCGAGGAGCCCGACGAGACGACTCCGGAGTCGTTCGAGTCCATCGTGGTCGAAGCGCCCGAAGAAGCCCAGGAGGAACAATCGTCCGCCGAAGTTCCCGAGGAGGCCGAGCTGGATTCCGCCAAAACGGTGGTGGACGAGTTCGCGAAGATGGATCCGATCATCGCGGAACCGCCGGCTCCAGAAGAACCAGAAGAACCAGAAGAACCAGAAGAACCCGACGAGCCTGAAGAGGCTGAAGGAACCGTGGAAGAGCCCGTCGAGGAGCCGGCGATCGAACAGCCCCCGGTCGATGGCACCATCGACAAGAGCCAGCCCATCATGTTCGGATCGGGGGAGCCATTTTCCTCCGACGAGGCCGACGTTGCCGTGGCTGAGATTCTGCCTCCAGAGACACCCATCGTTCCTGCTGGCAGCGCCATTGACGTGACCGCCGCGAACAACCAGCTTCATCTCCAACTCAAGGGGTCGGGCGCTATCGCCGAAATGGGTCAGGTCCGCGCGCTCGATATCGAAGTGCCGGTACCGGGACAGTGGGTGGGCAACCAAAAGGTCACCATCCAGCTCCGGCTGACCCTCACCCCGGCGGAGGATGAGAATGACTAAGGCCCCCGAGATCGAGCTTCCCGAAGACCAGGAGTTCTTCAAGCTCAACGAGGTCTGCAAGCTGGCCAACGTTCAGCCCTACATGCTCCGCTTCTGGGGAACCGAGTTCGAACAGCTCGAGACAACCACAACCGAAACCGGTCAGCGGCTCTACTCACGGCCGCAGATGAACCTCATCCTCGAGATCCGTCGGCTGCTCTTCGACGAGGGCCTGACCATCGCCGCGGCCCGAAAGCAGGTTGACAGCCTCGTCGAGAAGGGCGGCATCGATCTCGACGTCCCGCCGGCCGGCAAACCGACCAAAAAGGCGCCGTCGCCGAAGAAAGTGCCGGTCAAGAAAGCCAAGCCGAAGCCGGCCAAACCCAAGACTGAAAGCAAACCAAAACCGGCCAAACCCAAGATGGAAAGCAAACCGGAACCGGCCCCCGAGTCGGAGACGGAGCCCGATCTTGAAGTTGAACCAATACCAGAGGTTGACAAGAAGCCCCAAGCCGACGTACAACCTCTCCTTACGACGCTTCGGGGGGTCCGGAAAGAACTCGCCGAAATCGTCGAAAAACTAAGAAAGTAGCGATTGAATTCTGAGTCCGTGACTTTCGCCGATTCGACCCTGCCGGGGAAGACCGTCCGAAATTCATCATTCATAATTCATCATTCATAATTTGTATGGTGTCGGGACGTAGCGCAGCCTGGTAGCGCACTTGACTGGGGGTCAAGGAGTCCGGAGTTCAAATCTCCGCGTCCCGACCATTTATTCTCGCCGCCGCAGGGCGGCGTTTTGCGATCCCGTTCCAGATCCCGTTCCCGAATTGGCCGCTTGCCAAGAGGAAGCCGGGCCACCGCCGCCCTCGTCCGACGAGGGCATCCGAGTGCCCGTCGATGTCGGAATATCTGGAGTTCAGTTTCCGCAATAAGGGCGTAAAGGCACGCCTGGCACCTTTCTCGTCATATCTGACGCAAGTTGACAATCTGGTCTGGTCTGGTCAGACTAGATATGGAGGCAGCCATGCCGGTGACGAATATCTCGGAAGCCAAAGCGCAATTGTCGGCGCTGATTGAGCGGGTGCTGACCGGTGAGGAGATCATCATCGGGAAGGCCGGAAAACCGGTGGCGCGCCTCGTGAAGTACGAGCGGCCGACTGGTCCCCGACAACCTGGCGTTCTCAAGGGAAGGATCAGGATTGCTGAGGATTTCGACGAACTCCCCGAGGATCTGCAAGACGCGTTCGGGATGGGTGGTTCGTGAACCTGCTTCTCGACACGCACGCGGTGCTGTGGTGGTTGAGCGACGACCCGACGCTGTCGAAGCCCGCGAGGTCGGCGATCTCCGATCCCGAGAACACCGTGTATCTGAGCGCGGTGGTGGTTTGGGAGATGCGCATCAAACAGGGGATAGGAAAGCTCCAGCTGCCGGGTGATTTCAAAGATGCTCTGGACGGTCAGGCGTTTTCCAAGCTGCCGGTTACTGTGGATCACGCACATGCTGTCGCGGAGCTGCCCGCCATTCACCGTGATCCGTTTGATCGGATGCTCGTTGCGCAGGCAGTGGTTGAGGGGATGATTATCGTTACGCGGGATCGCAGGATCGCCGAGTACGGTGTCGACGTCGTTGTTGCCTGAAGGGAAGGGCACCGATTCCGAATCGATGAAACGGTGGGTATCTTGCGCGTACAATACCGCTCGGCAATGGCAGGCGTGGACGGCGAGGAGTGGAGTGGCGCAGCACCTGGAGAGTTACCGTGGTGGCGATTGGGGCGGCCCACTGAAGAGGAACGCCTTCGAAGGCGGGAAGACGCCTTTGTCGACGAGTTGGGACGGAGCACCGCGAAATGGCGACCGAGGTACACGGCGAAGGAGTGGTTGGAGGTGGCATGCTCGATGGAGCTCGGAGCATGACGTCCCTAACAGAGGGGATCGTGTGTGTGGTCGGTTGTGCTTCCTCTGTCCTAGTTCTCGAGTGATCGCAGGGCTGAAGAAGCAACCAGAAACGAATCTGACGGACGACTCGCATCTCTTTCAGGCTGGCAAATGATTCTTTTTCTCATAAAATGGTCAGAACTTGACATAGGCCGACTTGAGGTTTAGCATGATCCTGACTGAGTGCTCAGTTAGTTTTGCTGAAAGGCAGGAACAAGAGTGTCGAAGCGATCCGCCATCTTGTGCGCAGCGACCAGCGCGTTTGCCTCAAAGGGCTTTCGGGAGACCTCGACCACAGATCTCGCCCAAATGACCGGCGTTGCGGAGGGCACGATCTTCTATCACTTCGGCAACAAGGAGAATCTGTTCCTCGCGGTCCTCGACCACGTGCGTCAGGAGTTCCAGCGGGAGTTTGCGGGCTACATTGAGACGACCGACGCGTCATCCGGTCTGACCGAGCTTGAAGAGGCTGCGGGCTTCTTTCTCCAACTTGCAACCGAGAGGGAAGAGCTGTTCCTTCTGCTCCATCGACCCGACGCATATGAACTGGCCCGCGTGAACGAGCAGGGTCGAAAGGAGCTCGAGGCGATTTTCGACTGTCTGGTCGGTGTTTTCGAAAGGGCTCTCGTCAAGGGTCAGGAGGATGGGTCCATCGCACCGATGGCGACTCGCACGATGGCTCTTTTGATCTACACCATGGTTGACGGGCTCGTGCGGTTGAGGGATTGCGGCTTATACGAGGCTGGCGCCGTGTTTCCGGATCTGATGAATGCCTGTCGAAAACTTGTGGCGAGCACGAACATCGCGGAGTAGTTGATGACTCTGACCACTCGAATTTTTCCGTTTGTCGGCTGGTTCCGAGGCTATGGTTGGGGGCCGTTCAAGATCGATCTTGTGGCCGGTCTGACGGTCGCCCTCGTGTTGATCCCGCAGAGCATGGCCTACGCCCAACTTGCCGGGCTGCCTGCGCACTACGGGCTCTACGCCTCGTTTCTGCCGCCGATGATCGCAGCCCTCTTCGGGTCGAGCCGACAACTGGCCACCGGGCCGGTGGCGGTTGTGTCGCTGATGACCTCTGCGAGCCTCGAACCACTCGCGGCATCTGGGTCCCAGGGATTCATCGAGTACGCAGTGCTGCTGGCGCTGATGGTCGGACTGTTCCAGTTCGGTCTCGGCGTGCTCCGCCTCGGTGTCGTGGTCAACTTCCTGTCCCACCCGGTGGTCAACGGCTTTACCAATGCGGCCGCGATCATTATCGCCACCTCGCAGCTGAGCAAGATCTTCGGCGTCTCGGTTGAGAATGGGGAGCACCACTACCAGACAGTGATGAGGGTGGTGTCATCTGCCATGGAATGGACGCACCTGCCGACGCTGGGCATGGCCGCGCTGGCGTTTATGGTGATGCTCATTGTGCGTCGGATCAGCCCACGTTTTCCCTGCGTCCTCGTTGCCGTCGTCATCACCACCGTGCTGGCCGCGGTGTTCGATTTTGAACACGACGAGACAGTGTCCATCACCGATATCGCCTCGCCCCGTCTCGCCGGGTTGGTCGAAGAGTTCGACATCGCCGTCACCGCGCGAGCCAACATCGACGAGATCCGCTCCGAAGGCAGCGAGGTCGCTGCCGCGATTGCCGACAGCACGAGCGAGTTCTGCCAGCGGTGCCATTCAAGGCGTCCGATCGAGCATCTCCAGCTCGGGAGCATGGTTGACGATCAGAAAGCCACGTCCGAACATCTGCTCGCGCTCCATCAGCTCGCCGGTCTCCTTGACGCGCACGCCGCCGAGGGCAAGGATCGGGTGGCGAGCGCGCGAGAAGCGCTTCACGCACTCGTTTTCACTCGCGTATCCGACGGCGATCCTCGAGCAGGTTTCTACGAGCAGGAAGAGACACCGGAGGGGGCGCCGACCGACAACCGGCGCTGGCGTCTCAAAGTGGGCAACGACCTCCTCGACCCCGACAATCTGACGCTCATGGGGGGTGGTGCTGTCGTCGGCGTCATCCCCCGTGGTCTGCCGACCCCGAGCCTGCCGCACATCGACATGAGGGTGATTCCGCGGCTGATCGTCCCGGCCATGATCATCTCCCTCCTCGGATTCATGGAGGCCATCTCCATCGCCAAGGCGATGGCAGCCAAGACCGGCCAACGCATCGATCCCAACCAGGAACTCATCGGCCAGGGGATCGCCAATGTCTGTGGCTCGATGGGACAAAGTTACCCGACGTCGGGGAGTTTCTCCCGAAGTGCGGTCAATCTCCAAGCCGGGGCCCTCACCGGGCTGTCCAGCGTCATCACGAGTCTCACTGTCGTCATCGTGCTGCTCTTCTTCACGCCGTTGCTCTACCACCTCCCACAGGCGGTCCTCGCCGCCGTGATCATGATGGCCGTCATCGGTCTGGTCAACGTCAGCGGTTTCGTCCACGCCTGGCGGGCGCAGTGGTATGACGGGGTCATCTCCATCGTGACCTTCGTCAGCACACTGGCCTTTGCGCCTCACCTCGATCGAGGCATCATGGTCGGTGTGATCCTGTCTCTCGGAGTATTCCTGTACAAGAGCATGCGGCCCACGGTCATGAGTCTGTCCCGCCACGACGACGATACCCTGCGATCCGCCCTGATTCACGGGCTGGAGGAGTGCGTCTACATCGACCTGGTCCGCTTCGACGGACCGCTTTTCTTCGCCAACGCCACCTATCTCGAGGATCAGATCAACGAGCGGTTGCGCGCTAAGGAGGAGCTGCGGCACCTGATCATTGTGAGCAATGCCATCAGCGACATCGATGCATCCGGCGAAGAGGCTCTCTCTCTGCTCGTGGACCGCGTTCGCAGCTCGGGGGTCGAGATTTCCTTCAGCGGCGTCAACGAGTCTGTCCTCAAAGTCCTCGAGCGGACCCACCTCATCGAGAGAATCGGCCGCGACCGGGTCTTCCCGACCATGGAGCGGGCAGTCCGAGCCGTTTATGACGACGCACATGCCCAAAGACACGAGGATTCATGCCCGTTGGCCGTGGCCCTGCCCACCGTTCAAGGAACGACCAGCAGAGGAGAAGCGTAATGTCTCTCATTTCGGTCGTCAGTGCGACCTTCAGCCGTGAGGACGAGATCGTTCGGGAATTGGCGGGAAGCACAGGTTTTCCGTTGGTTGCCGACGACGATTTCGTCAAGCGAGCCGCCGTGCGTTCGGAGATGCCGGAGGCGGCTGTCGCCCGAGCGTTCTCGGCCCGAGGATCCGTCTTCAACAGCTTCACCCGAGAGCGGGAACGCGCGGTTGCCAACCTCAAGGTTGCTGTGGCGGAGGCCGTGGCGGCTGACGAAATCGTTGTTTCCGGTTTCTGTGCCCACCTGGTGCCGGGTGCGATCCACCATACGCTGCGCGTCTGCCTTGTTGCGGGCATGAAGTCTAGGTTGGAGAGTGCGCAAGCGGCCGGGATAGGCGACAAGGCGGCAGCGCGCGAGATCCGGCGTCAGGACGAGGACCTCGGGGCGTGGGTCGATGATCACCGTACGATCAAGGATCCCTGGTGTCCCTCCCTCTACGACATCGTGCTTCCAACCGACAAGACAACGACGCACGACGCAGTCCGACTCATTGTCGAAAGTCTCGGCAGCGAGGCCCTGCAACCCACCGCCGAGTCACGCCTGGCGGTCGAAGATTTCCTTGTCGAGGCCCGAGTCGAGCAGGCGCTGGCCACCGTCGGGCACCACGCCGAGGTCGTGTGTCGAGAAGGAAACGTCACCCTGACCATCAACAAGCACGTGCTGATGCTGGGACGGCTCGAGGAGGAACTCCAAGAGATCGCCGGCCCGGTGGAGGGCGTTCGCTCGGTGGAAACCCGGGTCGGAAAGGAGTTCCACCGAACCGACATCTACCGGAGGATCGACTTCGAGACGCCGTCCCGGGTGCTTCTGGTGGATGATGAGCGCGAGTTCGCACAGACGCTCTCCGAGCGGTTGCAGATGCGCGACGTGGGTTCGGCGGTTGCCTACGACGGTGAGTCGGCCCTGAAGATGGTCAGAGACGACGAGCCGGATGTGATGATCCTCGATCTGAAAATGCCGGGTATCGACGGCATAGAGGTCCTGCGTCGCGTCAAGATTACGAATCCCCACGTCGAAGTCATCATTCTCACCGGTCATGGGTCCGACGAGGACTGCAAGACCTGTATGGCGCTCGGCGCCTTTGCCTACCTGCAGAAGCCGGTGGATATCGACGCTCTCAGTGAGACCTTGAGAAAGGCCAACGAAAAGGCCCAGTCATCGGTGGGCGCCGGTGACAGCTTAGACGATCACTCGCCATGACGGAGCCGGCCAGCGACCAGGGGCCAGCCGGCAAGAAGGGTCGGGTCGGGGTACCTGCACCGTCCAACCTGCCGGTCGAGTCGCGGCGGTACTCGCTCAACCTGCGCCGGATGTGGCAACTGACCGCACTGCTGATGATCATCGTCTCGGTTGGTCCGCTCACCGTGATGACCGCCATCGACTATCGCGTGACCGAGAAATCGGCCGAGTCCGAGATTCTGCTCCACGCCTCTCGGGTTGTGTCGAACACCAAGCTGGCCGTCGAGTTCTCGCTAGTGGAACGGATGGCCGCGCTCGATTTCATCGTCGAGGACAACAGCCTGGTCGAACTCCGTGACTGTGCGCGGGTCAGCGAGATCCTCGACAACCTCCAGACGAGCTTTTCGGGTTTTGTTGATCTAGGTGTGATCGATGCATCGGGCCGTCAGTTCTGCTACGTCGGTCCCTATGATCTTGCCGGCGTCAACTACCGCGATCAGGAATGGTTCGAAGAGGTCCGACAGGATGCAACTCATATCAGCGACGTGTTCCCAGGCTTTCGTCATGTCCCGCACATGGTGATCGCCGTCCGGCACGACCTGCCGGAGGAGGGGTTCTATGTTCTGCGCACGTCGGTGGAGACCTCTCTGCTCAACAAGCTTCTGTCGAACCTCGAGATCAGCGGCGAAGGAGATGCATTCGTCATCAACCGTGAAGGCATCCTCCAGACGTCGTCCCGCCGACACGGTGACGTGCTCGAGGTCCTCGATCTGCAGGTGCCCGAGTATTCGGAAGCGACCAGGGTGTACGAGACGTTGACGCCGGGTGGCGTGCCGCTGATCGTCGGCACCTCATATATCCCGCACACCCCGTTCATCCTCATGATCGTCAAACAGAAGGCCGCACTCATGGAACCGTGGAGCGCGACCCGCCGCCTCCTCATCGGGCTCTTGGTGCTGAGTCTTTCGATCATCGTGCTCGTGGTCGTGGGAGTCACCAGCTACCTGGTCAACAAGATTCACTGGGCGGACAAGCAGCGCGTGGCCGCACTGCATCAGACCGAGTACACCGCCAAAATGGTTTCCCTCGGTCGACTCGGCGCCGGAGTGGCCCACGAGATCAACAACCCGCTCGCGATCATCAACGAAAAGGCAGGCCTCATCAAGGACCTCTTCAGATTCAGCGGCCGCTATGCCGACGACGCCAAGTTGATGGGAATCGTCGACTCGATCCTCGCCTCGGTCGATCGATGTTCCACGATCACAAGGCGGTTGCTCAACTTCGCGCGCGACACGGACACCGAGCCGGTTTCGGTGGACCTCGGCGAAACAATCACCGAGGTTCTGGGTTTCATGGGCAAGGAAGCGGAGTACCGGTCGATCGATGTCAACATCATCATCGACGAAGACACTCCGAAGATTTCGACAAACCGGGGTCGATTACAGCAAATCCTGCTCAACGTCACCAACAATGCTTTTGCCGCGGTCGACAACGGAGGCCACATCGACATAGCGGTTGGTCGCAAGGTCCCGGACGAGGTCGTGATCAGGGTGACCGACGATGGTTGCGGGATGTCGGATGAGCAGCTCGCGCGGCTTTTCGAGCCGTTCTTTACCACCAAGAGCGGCAGTGGCGGAGTCGGGCTCGGTCTATCCATCACCTACTCGCTGGTCGCGGAACTCGGCGGGACGGTGTCGGTCGAGAGCGCGGTCGGCCAGGGAACGACATTCATGATCACCCTGCCGGTTGCGGGCGCCACGAAAGGAGACGGCGAACGATGAAGGTCCTCCTCGTCGATGATGAAGAAGAATTGGTTACGACTCTTGCCGAACGGCTCTCCTACAGGGGGGTTGATGCGCTGTGGACGACGACGGGGCGCGACGCGGTTGCGCTCATCAGACAAGAGCCGTTTGACGTCGTCGTCCTCGATGTGAAAATGCCCAACCTCAACGGCATCCAGCTCAAGAAGGAGCTCGAGCGGATCCGGCCCGAGATGAAGTACGTCTTTGTCACCGGGCACGGCTCCGAAGAGGACTTCAGGATCGGTTCCGCCGAGGCTGATCACTACCTCGCAAAACCCCTCGACATCGAGACCCTCGTCGCCACGCTGATGGAGGTTGTAAGAAAATGACGATCACTACTGCCGAAGATTGGAGAGTGATCTCCGGGGAGAGTCTCCGGTTCTTCGGCGAGATGTCAGCTACGGTGAGTCACGAGATTCGTAACAAGCTCGCCGTGATCAACGAAAAGGCGGGCCTCATTCAGGACATCGCCCTGGCCATGAAGTCCGGGCGATCGATAGACCCGGACCGTCTCGAGGTTCAGGCGGGGAAGATCATCGACCAGATCCGCCAGGCCAATCAGATCGTCGGCGCCTTGAGTCGTCTGGGTCACAGTGTGAACGCGACCCGAACCAGGATCGACGTGGCGGAGCTTGTCGGTTTGGTGGCCGAGCTGTATGGCCGCAAAGCCTCTCAGGCGGAGATCTCCATCGACACGACAGGATCGGCGGTTGGGGTGTCGGTGATCACCAGCCCATTTCTGCTCGAGGACCTGATCGGCGCCTGCATCGACGTCGCCCTGCCTCGAGTCGATGCCACGCGAACCATGGCGATCGCTTCCGAGTCCAGCTCCGACGGTGCCATCGTCCGCTTCCAACACTTGGAAGGAGTCGACGACTCCGATACCCAGCTCGGCGGAGAGCATTCGGGCTTCCACGCCATGCTGGCGATGCTCGGGGGGCGTGTGGTGGCGGACTGCCGACGTGGCGAGCTCGTGCTCGAGATCAGAAGTTGCGAACAGAGCGAAAGTGGGAGTCAGCTATGAAGGAGAAAGTGCTGCTCGTGGACGATGAGGAAGAGTTCATCGAAACCCTGGCGGAGCGAATGCGCACCCGCGGGATGGAGGTGTCCACTTCCAACTCGGGGGCGGACGCACTGCAGCTTGTGGATGACGAGGACTTCGACGTTGTGGTGTTGGATCTCAAGATGCCCGGCATTGACGGTCTCGATGCGTTGAAGCGGATCAAGCGGCGTCGTCCGGACGTTCAGGTGGTCCTCCTGACCGGGTACGCCACGGTTGAGAAGGGTGTCGAGGCGATCAAGGAAGGGGCGCTCGAGTTTCTCGAGAAACCGGTCGATATCTCATCGCTCACCGAGGCCATCCACAAGGCCAAGGCGACGAAAATGATATTGGTGGAGAAAGAGACTGAAGAGAGAATCAAGGAGATCCTGCACCACCAGAGTTGGTAGCCTCCGACCGGGTGGGGTCCTGGCTCGGCGCATCCCGAGATCCCTCGTCACGGCCGCTTCTCTCACCGCCTTTCGTGACGAGAGAAGCGAGACTTTCCGGCGCGATATCGCCAGTGAGCTGCGTTGCCCTCTTCCGCTGCCCGGTGCATTTCGACGGAACGGATCTGCAACTCGAATACAAACTCGTCACGGTCACGAACGCTGGTGTGAATGCTCTGGTATCCGTTGGCCTTGGGACTGGCGATGTAGTCCTTGAATCGGAAGGGCTCCGGCTCGAAGAGTCGATGGATGGTTTCGAGGGCCAGATAGCAATCGTCTGTCCTCGGGACGATGATGCGAAACGCCAGCAGGTCGTGCACCTCCTCGATGGCGAGGTGTTTTTCCTGCATCTTTCGCCAAGCCCCGGCGGCATGTTTTGCCCGGTGTTGAATCTCGACCAGAGGTATCTTGTCTGCGGCCAGGGCCGAGGCGATGGCCTCGCCAGTCGCCACACACCAGTCGGATCGAGCCGTGACTAGTGAATCCAGCTCGCGACTTACTCGATCAAAGGCATCCTGATCGAGGATCTTCAGCGCGGAGTTCTCAAGCCTGGCGCGAAGGGCCATCTCACCCAATCGGTCCGCCTCGGAAACGTCGCGCTGCCACACCTCTACAGCGATTTCGCGAGCTGTCGGATCATCGGAGCGGCATCCTTCGAGAAGTGCGCAACGGTCATGAAGGTAGCGCAGCAGAATATTGTTGCCCGCTGCTGGAGCGGCATGGTTGATGGTGAGCGGGTCGAATAGGAGAGGATCGAGTACTTCGCTGTCCCGTGCCTTCGAGGTCTCCGTCGCTTTTCGGTGCGCAGCCACCAATAGTCGGGCGCTGTTGGTCAGGCCAACGCTCATGCGGTGGAGTCTCCACTCGAGCCAGCTCAGCTCGCGAGTGACGGAACCCTTTCGGAACCCGGCTGGGTAACCCTGCTCGAACTTGTCGATGGCTGTCAGCAGCCGATTCAACGGTCGTGAAACCAGGAAGTAGATCGCCAGCTGGACGAAGAAGATGACCGCCATTACCGTGATGCCAATGTCGAACAACGCTTCGCGGCGACGCAGCTCCATTTCGGAGGAGAGCTTTGACGTCTCCTGCCACACAATCAGGGTACCGGTTACCGTTGCGAGCGCCTTCGGCCGGACCGTCATGCTCGCCTGGAGCGAGTCCTCGGGAGGCGATGCGAGACCACTGGAGTCCGCCGAAGCCAGCACGTGTCCCCCGGCATCGCGGAGTACGACGTTGTAGTCCTGTCGCCCCAGAGAAATCTCGGCAAGCCGCTGGGACGAAAGACGCTGGTCGATTTCGCTGATGCTGGTTGCCTCCTCGACCTGTTCCGCCAGCGGCGCCAGCGACTCGGCCAGCAAGCCTTCACGGACTCTGAGTTCCCTGCGTTCGTCGCGCTGCAGCTGGAGGGCTGTGAGCCCACCGAGTAGAAGAGCTACGAGGACCGAGATCGTGAGGCCGAGAACGCCGGCCAACGGGAGGCCACGCGGGGGATGGTTCAAGCTCTCCTTGACCGAGACCGTGTGCGGCAACGGAGATTCGGGCGTGGCGGGGATTGAGGTTTGCGGTTGAATGTTGATGCCCTTTGTTAAAAATGCAATTCGCGTGCCCGTCGCGGAAGGGAAAGAACGCGTCAGACTTCGAAATCCGCGTCAAAACGGCACGCCTCGCATCTCGCCCTCCGGTTTTCCCTTCTGATGGTGCAGGGAGCATAATGACGCGAGCGGAGGGAGCCATTCGTCAGGTCGGCAGAACCGGGAATGGACCAGCCGCCCACATGGTAGAGTGCAGCCATGCCTGTCGACACAAAATCACCGACCGGTCCCGTCAACGATCGCGATGTGGTGATGGCAGTGGCGCACCTGTATCGGGCCGAGATGAACCGCATGTCGGTCTGGCGGCAGCGCCTCGATATTACCTCGAACTGGGCCGTCATCCTTGCCACGGCCCTGACGACCTTCACCCTCGGTTCAGCCGAGGTTCCTCACTACACCTTGCTGCTGGGTCTGGGGTTGGTGTTTATCTCAATCCTGCTCGAAGGCCGACGATACCGCCACCTTCACCACAGTAAGTGGCGGCTATACCTCCTCGAATCGGGTTTCTTCGCCAACCTGCTGCGCCCCGCGAGAGACCTGGATCCAAACCCTGAATGGAGTCGGTTGCTCGCTGCCGACCTGCGCCATACTCATTTTTCGATCAGTTGGCTGACTGGAATGCGTCTTCGGCTGCGTCGAAACTACTTGCTGGTGATCAGCTTCATGTCCGCTGTGTGGGTGGCCAAGCTCTTCATTCACCCGAGTCGCGCAACCAACCTCGCCGAGTTCTATTCTCGCCTTCATGTGGGTGACTTCATCCCGTCATGGTTGGTGGCAGCAACAGCGGTCGCATTCCTTGTGACAGCGGCTGTGCTAGGTCTCACTTGCCCGCCGGCAGAGAAACTGGAGGACTGGAGCGTCCACTATCACCGGCGGCGAATCCCAACCGATCGTGGTGAGTGACTGACCTCGATGAGTCGTCATAGGTCTTGGTCTTGGGTCCCTGCCTGGGATGGGTGAACCCCCTAGAGGTGGACCCCATTCTTTGGACAGGTCCGCGGCGTTTCTCAGGTGTTGCTGTCTTCGTGCGCCCGTAGCGTCGCCCGGTAGAGCGAAGACTCGTAACATGCTCAATGATGCCTCGACTCTCAACCTACGGCTGGTAAGGATTCGGGGGCGGGTCAGCGAGAAAGTTGAGAAAGTTTCTCCCACCGATCTGACCGTTCAGCTGTCGAGAAGGGCGTCGATAGTCTCGCGCTGAGCCTCGGCGTCGGCCTCGCCGAGCTCCATCAGACGCTGCGTGTAGTCGGACTGGAACATGATCAGGCTCAGGGCATCCGGGCTCTCGGTGTCGCGGGTTCCGAGGCCACGGGTGGCCCAACGGAAGGCCGGCGGCAGCCGCGGTTCGAACTCCGCGGCAAGGCGTCCGAGATCCTCAGACGGGCGAAGGACGAGAGTCGAGACGCGACGGAGGTCAGCGCCATCGCCGGACGGCTGGTTCTTCGCGAGCGCGTTCAAGCGTTCGACACGCAGTGCGTCCTCATCGAAGAGGTCGAGGAAGATCGCGTTCATGAGCTGGCCGAGGATCTGGGCCGGCGGCGGGTAGCTCCTGACGGCGGCCTGGTAGGCCGCGCGAGCACCACCTCCCCCGAGCACGAGGGCGAGGTCGGTTTGGCTTTGTGCGGAGGGTCTCATCGTGGATTCTCCTTGCCTACTCCTGTATGGAGGTCACGGAGTGCGACGTAGAGCAGGAACGCCGTTTTCCTCGCCGGGGACGCCGAAGTCACTCGACGAGTGATTCGTACGAAGAGCGCCATCGAACATCAAACAGTTGTCAGCGCACGCGAAACGCGAGTACGGTTCGGTCGTCACTTTGTTCACAGCCGAGACTGAAGCTCTCGACCGCGTCCACCAGACCGCTCACAAGCTTCGGCAGGGGCATCTCGCGGTGGCCTGCGAGGTACTGCTCCAGCCTCTCCCAACCGAACTCCTCTTCGAGATCGTTCTCCGCCTCTGTGATGCCGTCGGTCGCAAAAATCAGTGTGTCACCGAGTTGCAGATCGATCGTGGCCGGCAGGGGGTCGACTTCAGGGACCACGCCGAGGATGATCATCTGTGCGGCGTCGAGTGGACTCGGAGCCCCAGAGGACGCTGTTATCAAGTAGGGATAGGGGCTGTGACCACGGCGGCGCCTAAACCATCTCCGCTGACATCGGCGAAGATCACCGCCAGCTACCGCCGCCGCCACGCGAAGTAGCGTCGGAGAAACTTGCTCCGGCCCTCGGTGAGCCGTGTGCGGTTGAAGAGGTCGCCCGCCTTGCGGATCGCCTCGGCCTGGGTCGGGTAGGGGTGAATCACAGCGGCAAGTTTGCCCAGCCCGATCTTACCGACCATGGCGGCGGTCACCTCCGAGATCATTTCGCCGGCGTGCCTCGCCACCACGGTGGCGCCGACGATCGTGTCGCTGCCCTTCTTGACGTGGATCTTGACAAACCCCTCGTCCTCGCCTTCGGCGATGGCGCGGTCGACATCGGCCATGGGTACGGTGAAGGTCGTCACTTCGATCCCTTCAGCCGCCGCGTCGTGTTCGTAGAGCCCGACATGGGCGATCTCGGGGTCGGTGTAGGTGCACCAGGGTATCGTCAGCGAGCTCATTGCCTTCTTACCGGCGAAACCGAAGAACGCGTTCTGGATCACGGCCCGCGCCATGAAATCCGCCGCGTGGGTGAACTTGTACGACGAGCAGATGTCCCCGGCGGCGTATATCCGGGAGTTGGAAGTCTGCAGGAAGTCGTTGACCTCGACGCCGTGCCGGCTGAAGGCGACGTTGGCGGCCTCGAGCCCGAGACCGTCGACGTTGGGCGTGCGACCGACGCCGACGAGGATCTCGTCGACCTCGAGCGTTGTGGACGATCCGCCGGTTTCAAGGTGGAGCACCTTGGCGCCGTCGGCAATCTCAACTCTCGCCAGGGTCGTGCCGAGGTGCACCGCCACCCCGTCGCGCTCGAACGCACCGAGCAGAACGGCCACGGCGTCGGCGTCCTCGCGGGGGAGGAAATGCTCGCCCTTCTCGATGATGGTCACCTTCGTGCCGAGCCGGGCGAAGCTCTGAGCGAGCTCGCACCCGATTGGTCCGCCGCCGAGAACCGCCAGACGGCTCGGCTGCTCGGTCAGATTGAAGACGGTTTCGTTGGTCAGAAAGCCGGCTTCCGCAAGACCCGGGATGGGCGGGACCGCCGCTCGGGCGCCGGTGGCAATGACCGCCCGCTCGAAGCGGAGGGTCGCGCCATCCACCTCGACGGTGTCCTTGCCCGTGAAACGGCCGCCGCCGAGGAAGATGTCAACGCCGTACTCGTCGCGAAAACGACGGGCCGAGTCGTTCGGGCTGATCTGCGCGCGAATCCGACGCACCCGATCCATCACCGAAGAAAAGTCGACCGTGACGTTCTCAGGCGCCTGCACGCCGAAACTCGAGGAGGAACGGACATCTGCCGCGGCCCGGCCGGCCCTGATGATGGTCTTTGACGGTACACAGCCGACGTTGAGGCAATCGCCGCCCATGAGGTGGCGCTCGACGAGGGCGACCTTGGCCCCCATTCCGGCTGCCCCGATGGCGCTCACCAATCCTGCGGTTCCGGCGCCGACAACCACCAGGTTGTATCGTTCGGCAGGTTCGGGGTTGACCCAATCGGAGGGATGGACGTTGGCGATCAGCTTCAGATTGTGCTCATCGCGAGGGGTGATTTCAGGCAACGCGGTCATTCGGGACTCCTTGTTCGGTCATTTGGTCAGGCTCCGTGTTCTGCAGCGAGCGGCGGGCACGACGTACCACGAGGGTCAGGCCGACGGCCACGGCCACCACGATCCCGACCAGAGACCAGGGGACGCGGCCTTCGGCCAGCCCCTTGGTTACGGCATCAGCTCCGACCACATACAGGATGGTGCCGGGCAGCATGCACACCCACGACCACAGTACGTAGGTGCCGAACCGCACTCCGGTCAGACCGAAGCCGTAGTTGAGCAGCGTGAACGGGAAGATCGGCACCAGACGGGTGATCGCGACCATGATCGCGCCGTGCTCCGCAGTCATCCGGTCGAGTGCCGCGAAGCGCTCGTTGTCTCCAAGCCAGCGGGTGACCGAGTCGCGCGCAAACCAGCGCGCCACTGCGAACGCCAGCGCCGCGCCCAGGGTCGAGGCGACGCTCACTGACGCGACGCCCAGCACCGATCCGAACATGGCCCCGGCCGCGATGGTCAGCACCGACGCCGGCACAGCGGCGACGACAGCGACCGCGTACAGGGCGATGAACACCACCGGACCCCAGGCTCCGAGCTCGAGGATCCAGGCGCGGAGGTCGTCGAGACGCGCTCCGAGACCGAAGGCATTGGCGGCGACCAGCATCGCTACCAGGACCAGCCCCAGCAGCAACGGCTTGACCCACGGCCTGCCGGCGGGCTTTTCGGGGCTCGGCGTCGCCGACTCCATGTCGGTCATGGGGTCGTTCTGAATGTCGTTTCCCATCTCATTCTCCTTCATGGCAATTGGTCTCCCAGGACGGCAATTCGTTACATCTGATGTGGACAGCGTTCGTGGAAGGACTAAGATTGTAGGTGAGGGATTCGAAGTTGTGGGTTTCAAGGCTCGACTTGAAGGGGGATGCAATGAAGAATTCGATCGTGCCCATGTTGGCGTTCTGCCTGGTTCTGGCAGGCTGTAGCGGTCAGTCGGAACAACCGGTCGCGGTCGAACAACCTGACGTTGCGGCCGAGTGGATTCGGGTCACGCCCACCGAGATGACCGAGACACAAAAGGCTCAGCAGGAGCTCTGCGTGGCTGCCGTTAACGCGATGGCCGCCGAGACGCTGGGCGAGATGGAGGCGGCCATGGAAACCGGCGATCCGGCGCAAGGCATCGCCGTCTGCCGGGAAAAGGCGCCAATGATCGCCGCCAGTATTTCGGAACACTTCGGAATCAAAATCGGGCGGACCGCGTTTTATCTCCGGAATCCTGATAATGCTCCGCCGGAATGGGCGAATGAGCTGGTCCTTGCGCGCTCCGGTGAACCTGCTTTCCTCGTAGGTCCGGGGGGTGAGCTCGGCGCCCTTTTGCCGATCCGGCTCAAGGCCGAGTGCCAGATGTGCCATGGCCCGGCCGAGTTGATCGACGCCGATGTCCAGGCCGCCATCGACGAACACTATCCCGATGACCAGGCCGTAGGTTTTGCCGAAGGAGCTCTCCGCGGGTGGTTTTGGGCCGAAACGCCTCCGGGCGAGCAGGAAACGTCTTTCTGAGACCTGAACTGAGCGATTCTGCCGGATGAGATGTGCCAAGCCCTTGATGCTCTGGTGTTTGCAAAAAATTCAAGGATACTGGTGGTATGTCGAGGCTTTTTGCAAACGCCCAGAGCGCAAGGAGTTGGTGTAGATCGTCGGTGAGAATCGCTCAGTTTAGGTGAGAGAGACCCTCAGCGGATTGACATCGGTGTACCCAACGGCGCCTCATCGGCTTCAGGGAGTTTGTGCGCCGTCAGTCGAGGGTCCATGCCGTCTGGAACACCGGGTCGCCGGTCCTGTTGTCGACTGTCGAGGCGTAGGCGAGGACGCGACCGCCGTCGGTCAAGACCTTGATCTCTGCTCGGACGTCGGCGGCATCGACGGCGCCGACATCAGCCAGGACCTCGTTGATCTGGAGATAGCCGAAGGGCGGTAGCTGCGGGTTCAGCTCGCCCAGTTCCGATCCATCCCCGGCAAAGAAACGCACCTCGACCTCAACCGGATCCTCACCGAGGTTGACGAGGCCGAGGTTGGTTCGGCGACCGGTCGCGAGGCTGGTCTGTTCGAGCTGGGCGAGGTGGCCGAGGCGGCCCGGCCGAAGGGTGGTGTCGTCGGAGGGGTCTACGCCCGGCACGAGCTGGCCGAAGGTGCCCGAAGCGGCATCATTGAAGGTACGGCTGGTGGCCATCAGGCCGTCGGAGGCGTTGATCGCCAGCGCAGCCGCGCCGGTGTCGGAAAAGAGGGCGTCGAGGACATCATCGAGGAGGAGGCTCTCCCCGGCCGGCAGGTCAAGCTGAACCGATTCCGAATCGAGATTGTCCTCGTTGCGGATCCAACGCCGCACGGTCGCCTGGACCGGATGAGTGCGCGCGTTGTGGAGCAGTAGATCCGACGCCCACTGGGTCCCGTTCGCTCCGGCGAGACGGGCGGCGGCCGGGACGACGATATCGATGGCGTGTGTATTCAGTTGGGTGTCGACGAATGTGGGATCTCCCGAAATGTTGTCGACCACGGAGCCGTAGGCCATGACCCGGCCCTCGGGGGTCAGCACGCGCACCTCTGCGCGGAATCCGGAGACATCAAGATCAGTGAGCTCGCGCAGGATGCGGTTGCGTTGGACTACACCGAGCGGCGGCAGGGTGTAGCTGAGAGTGCCCAGGTCCGAGCCGGATGGATCGACGAAAACCACCTCGACCATGACTTGGCTCGGGCCGAGGTTGACGAGGCCGAGGTTGGAGCGGAACGACTCGCTCTCTTCCAGCATCAGCAGGTGGCCGATCTGCCCTTCATGGATGGCGCCGCGGTCGTCGAATCCGGCGATGAACTGGCCGAAGGTTCCGTCAGGGGTGTTGTTGAAAGTGCGGCTGACGACCGCCAGAGGCCGCTGTGCCTGCACCAGCAGAGCGCCGGATCCATTGGTTTCGAAGGTGCCCTGAACCACGTCTTCGAGGGTCATCGACTGCCCTGGGCCGACGGTGAACTCAAGAGTCGGGGCTTCGGTGTTGTCCCGGTCGCGAGGTAGATAGGTGAGCTCGATATCCACCGACATTGTGTGGGGGTTGGCAAACGTGACGTCGCTGACCCAGACGGTGTCGCCGACGCCGTCGATCCGCGCTACGGCCGGCACCACGGAGGTTGTGACTTCGCTCAGCCCGCGGTAGCAAGGCGGCGGGTTGGCCAGGTAGGCATCCAGGAAGGCCTTCAGCTCGTCGGCATCGGCCAGTGGGAGACCGCACCACTGCGTCTCCGGGGTCGCCCAACCCCATCTTTCGAAGACGTCTGCGCGGCCGTCGCAGTCGATGACCCAGCCGACGTAGAAAGCGTGCGGACGATAGTCGCCTTGGATGGCGGCGTTCATGGTGTCGATGATGTAGGGAAAGCTGAGGTCGAAGTCGTGCTTGAGCCAGCGGGCACGTTGGGCCCGTTCCTCGAGGGTGATGGTGTCGCGCGAGGGGTGGTTCCAGCCGAGGTCCGCCGTCGACCCGCAGGGCGCCGTCGCCGGGTTCGGGTGGGCCTCGCGTACGTACATGTAGAGGAAGTTGACGCGATCCCGGTATTCCTGATGCAGCGCCTCCACGACCTGGAGGTTGAGGAAGGAGGGCTGTCACGTCGCCGAGCCGTAGAGGAAGACCAGCGGCGCGCCGTCGATGAAGTCCGCCATGTCGATGGCGCGCATTTTGTCGTCGACGGAGCGGTGTAACGGGGCGAGATCCCCCTGGTCGACCTGACCCGACGCGATCGGTGTGATGAAGAGCATTGCGGCAAGAGCGGTGCTGTTTACTGTCGAGCGCATGTTGCCTCCTTGAATACGAGTCTCGACGAGTGTTGGTCCGGTGGATTCGCCACGGTTACACGCTCCCCGAACTCTTCCCAAAGAAGGACAACGCAGCGACCCACCACCGGCGCCCAACAGCGTGGACCATGAACTCGCTCATCCTTCAGCCGATCGTCTCCTGTTGGATGGGTGGCGACAGCAACCAGCCGTCATCGGGGAGCCAAGGCGAAGGAGCGCCCCCAACACGAGACCGTACGCGACGTGCGCGACGACCACTGTGACGATCATTGAAGGCATCTGCACAGCCATGAAACCAACCCCCATGGCCTTGACCGCGGGGCTCGCGAGGAATCCCAGCCCGATCAGCGTGCCGTAACCCGCCGCCCAAAGAATCGTTCTGCGCCCGAACAAGAGAGCGAAGATCACACCAAAGCTGGCGCCGTTCCAGAAGTGGTACGCGTAGCCGAGGAGGTCCGAGCCGAGTGACGGCCCGAGCATGAACCGGTCGGTGAGCAGGACACCCATGAGTCGCGGCAGATCGCCGGGCATGCCGCCGAGTCGGAAGCTCGCGATCCGTACCTTTCGTTGAGCCCGGCTGGTTTTGCTCGGTGCGAGCGCCGTCCTCGCCTCTTGGGTCAACTGAGACTCGGAACCGTTACAGCTGGGTTTCACGAGGCTGTGGCCAACGTCCGGGTGGAGCGACGAAAGAACCTCGTCGGTGTCGCGTCCAACGGAACCGCTGAAAAGAGAACGCGGGCAGATTGTGGTGCGCGCGTCTCGATGGAACTGCTCCCCGAGGTCCGGCCATCGCACGAGAGGCGGTCAGAATCAACCCCTTCGTCAGGGAGGCCGTTTTCTGTGCCTTGTGGGTTGATGCCTTTCGCCAAGAGACGTTCGATGACGCATATGCGTGGGCTCTGCGTTTCATGAACCCGACCAATTTCTGGTCGCCCCTGATGACGGCAGTCTCGCTCGCATGCCTCGGCGAATAGAAGAAAGCCGAACATGCCGTGGGCCGCCTCCTGCAGTTACGACCGGACTTCAGTGAAAACGGGCACCGGCTCATCCGGCACTACGTCAAATTCAAAGATCTGGCATGCCGCATCGAGGATGCGCTCAAGCTGGCAGGCTTAGCCGGGTCAGCTGCTCTTCCAGTCCTTGAAACGGCGCAACATCTCTGCCTCGACATCGGGGGAGAGAGGCTCATTGGGTGTTTCGCCGAACAACTGGCTGGTTTTTCGCATCTGGCGCACGTACTCCCTGCAGTGACGGCACATGCCGATGTGGAGCTGAAAGCGCGCGCGGTCCCAGAAGCTCATCCGACCTTCCACGAAATCGGTCACGAGTTCGGTGACATCTCGGCATACCAGCATGGTTCCCGGCATCAATGATCCCTTTCCAGTTCCATCAATGGCTCGAGCAAACGACGTAGTCGCGAGCGGCCACGATGGAGAAGCACTCGCTGGTTAGTCTCCGTTACGCCGAGAATGTTACACGCCTCTTCCGACGAGCACCCCTCGACGTCCCGCAGCATTACCACCGCTCGCTGGGCGTCGGGGAGCTGATCCATGGCGCCGGCCAGGCGCTCCCCAAGCTGCCCTGAGGCCGCCAGGCGCTCTGGTGTCAGGTCGTCCCATGGGCGCGGGGGCAGGTGCCAGTAGCCGGCTGCGTTGAACCTGGAAGGGTCAACCGCAGACTCGGTATCCCCCGCCTCGCCCGACATGTCCGAAAAAAGCAATGTTCGCCCGTCTCGCACGGCCCGCGTACGGGCTCGGTTGGCGAGGATTGAGAAGATCCATGACTTCAGCGTCGAACGCCCCTCGAATTTGTCAAGACCGTTGAGAACCTGAAGCCAGGTTTCCTGGGCAACCTCCTCGGCCGTCGCCGGGTTGCGCACGAATGACCGCGCCAGCCGGACCATGTTCGTATGATATGCGGCCAGGAGATCCCGGAACGCGTCCTCGTCACCGGCAATGAGCCGCCGGACCAAGTCGCCATCTCCTGTTGAGCTTGTCATGCGTCGCGCCTCCGCGGTTCTGTCAAAAGCCTCATGATCGCTTCGAGTGGCCCCCGGCTGAATCGGCTTCGCCACAGAAGAGCAAACACCACACCTGCGACGCAGAAAGCCGCCGAAGCAAACAAAGCAAACGGCAGGGTCTGGTTTTCCAAACGACCAATGGTCTCGAGTGTCCCCATACCGACCAACACGAACGCGAGCCAGGGCACAACCGGATGGAACCCATTAAAAAACAGATGGCGAACCATTCCGTGCGAACTCCAGAAGCCGCTGTATCCTAGTGTCTCCCAATTCCATCCCTGGCTGTAGTCCAACGCAAAAAACATCACGACGAACACCAGCACAAGCATTCCGCTGAAGGTCCAAAGCCGGCGCGCGGGGGCGGCCAGCAAAAATGCAACCACAGCGCAAGGGTATCAGGCGGACGCCGCGTGCGGCTGTAGCACCGATGTGCGACGGGAGCACCGGGCTCAGAGGCGCGTGGCGCGAGGTGTTGGTATCCTTTGAGGATGAATGAAAGCGCCCCGGATATCATCGTCGTTTCGAACAGGATCGACCCGAAAGAAGTGGCGCGCCTGACGTCGACTTTCTTCGAGGACATGGTCAAGTACGTTGTCGATATCGAGCGTGGTGTTGCGGCTGTGGGTGGTGAGCTCCATGCGGATGCCGAAGAGATCCTGCTCGCGGGCGGGAGCCGACAAACCGATCTGTGGGGTGCGAACTACTATCCCGGTCGTGGCGTCGATGGCTGTATCGAGTACACGTCGCTGATCAATATCCGACCGGCCCAGGGCAACCGCAGCATGCTCGTGGAAGACACCGATGTGCAGAGGCGGATCCGAGAGCTGACGTTCGCCCTTATCGGTGAGGGCGAACCACTGTCGTGACGCAGCACGCCTCGTTGTCGCCGGAACGATGGGCGCGGTTTCCACGCGAGCGTCAGCTGATGATGATCGCCAATGAGATGAACCGGGCGACAGCCTTGATGGATGCAGATGACGGACGCAGTCGGGGTCTGGCGTACGAACGTGTGCTTCGTCTTGCAGATCTCACGGTTGCGGTCAACCCGGAGCGGGGCTTGCGACGCGAGCTCCTGCGCTGGCGTGACCTGGTGGCTGCACTGTACGTGGATCCTGTGCCGGACGAGCGGGCCCACCGCACCGTTCTGCGGTGCCTCCTGCAGCTGTCACCCGCAACCGCAGCACAGATCCCGTACATCCTCGATGAGGATCGAGCCTGTTGAAACGCGACGGAAGCGGTGCACGTGTAATCTGACCCACTAATGTGGAATCTCTTCTGGACATGGTGTACATTATGTACAGAGAGGAGTGGGCCATGGATATCGTCAACACCACCGAAGCCCGCGAGAACCTTGCCGAGGTAATCAACCGCGTTACCTATGCGAAGGATCGTGTACGAATCACCCGTCGCGGTAAACAGGTTGCCGCCGTGGTGCCGATCGAGGATCTGGAGCTCCTTGAACGACTCGAGGACGAGATCGATATCCGCGAAGCCAAAAAGGCGCTCGCCGATGCACGCAAGTACGGCACCATTCCCTGGGACGAGGTGAAAACAGATCTAGGGCTCTAGACGCCGATGGCCTACTCAGTCGAGATGACTCGACCGGCACAGCGACAGCTGGAGAAGCTCGATGCATCCACTCTACGGAAGGTGACTCGCCGTATCGACAGATTGGCGGAAGATCCCCGTCCCTCCGGAGTCGTCAAACTGACTGACGCCTCTCCTCCGATCTATCGTGTGCGGGAGGGCCAGTTCCGGGTTCTCTACACCATCGCCGACGAAAAGCTGCTCGTCCTAATCGTGCGAGTTGCCCACCGAAGCGAAGCATACCGTCGATAGGCGGATTCACTCGCCGTGCGTTGGCCGCGGCTCAAGCCAATGCCAAGAAAGTGAAGAAAGGTATCAATGAAGAGAACACTCCAGGCAGCATCGGCCTTACTGGTCGTGAGTGGATGTGTGCTCGTGGCCTGTGCACCGGATCAATCCCATGAATCACCGGCCCCAGTTCGCACGGGCTCGTACTTCGGCGAGACGGCGCCTACTTCTTCTTCGCTTCTGATCGAGGGTTCTTCGACGGCGGCGGATTTTTCGCAAGGCCAATAGGTGCTGCCGACACCCGGATGAGCTATGAAGACTTCGCGAAGTTGAGCGACTCACCGGGAAACGGCCGGCAGGATATCTACTGGATCGATGCGTCGGTGCTGACTGATCTTCGCAGTCGGGTGAGTGAATGACTGACTCTGACCTAAACTGAGCGATTCTCACCGGTGATCTGCACCAACCCCTTGCGCTCTGGGCGTTTACAAAAAGCCTCGAGATACCACCAGTATTCCTGCTTTTTTCAAACACCAGAGCATCAAGGACTTGGTACATCTCATCCGGCAGAATCGCTCAGCTAAGGTCTGAATTGGATTTCCAGAACGAGGCCATGGGTGCCGGGTCCGCAGTTCTGAGAATTCCAGCCCGACACTCGAGAAGGTGACGCGTGAGGAGATGTCATGAAAGCCGCCTATTACAACCGCTTCGGCTCAGTCGACGTCTTGGAAGTCGGCGATCTGCCCGCTCCACGGCCGGTCCGGGGAGAGGTGTTGGTGCGCGTCGCCGCTACTGCGCTGAACCCAAAGGACGTACTGGTCCGCAAGGGGAAGTTCAGACTCCTCTCCGGAAAGCGTTTCCCCCGCATCCCGGGTTACGACTTCGCCGGCACGGTTGAGCAGCTGGGTGCGGGCGTATCCGGAGTTGTCCTGGGCGACGAGGTCTACGGCATGGTCAATGCGTGGAGTGGCGGCGCGTGCGCCGAGTTGGTCGCGCTGCCCGCCGGCGAACTGGCGCACCGCCCATCTTCGCTGTCGATGGAGGAGGCTGCGGCCACGCCGCTGGCGGCGCTGACCGCTCTCCAAGCGCTCCGCGATCTGCTCGATGTGCGTCCGGGCGACAGGGTGGCCATCAACGGAGCGTCCGGCGGTGTCGGCTTGTTCGCGGTGCAGATCGCCTCGTTGCTCGGCGGGAAGGTGGTGGCCATCTGCAGCGCGAGAAATGCCGGCCTGGTGCGTGAGGTCGGCGCGTCTGAGGTGATCCCCTACGACGAGCGGGATCCGCCGGCGTCGAGTCGGCGGTTCGACGCCTTTTTCGACGTCTTCGGGAACCGTCCCTATTCCCGGGTTCGGTCGCGCTTGACCCACCCCAAGCGTTACGTCACCACAGTCCCCAGCGGCGGGGCTATCCTGCGAGATCTCACCAGCCGCCTCCTGGGCCGATCGGTACGTTTTGTGTCGGTCAAGAGCAACAGGGGGGACCTGGAGCAGCTCACTCGCTGGATCGATGCCGGCGAGCTGCGACCGGTGGTGGACAGAATCTGCCCGCTGGAGGACTCTGCCGACGCTCACGCCTACCTCGAGACAAGACGCGCACGAGGGAAAGTCGTTCTCACCGTCGGCTCGTAGAGCAGTGGGCTCGCGACATCCCCTCGACCCATCCCTGGAAGACACCACCATGGTGGATAGGGTCAAGAGAGGCCGGTCGACCACTTTGTTTACTTTGTTTCACCTGGCACGGATGGGCACGGATGCGCGGACCTGGCCTCGAACGGACGTGCCGTCTCAAATCGATGTTGGGAACGAGCGCCTCGCCGAATGCAACGGGTTTCGGGCCCATCATCGTTTGAGGGGGCACTCTCGGCCACTCGCGATGAGGGCATCAATCTCGGGGGCGCGCGACCCGGTTGCAGGCTGATGATCAGGCCGTATTTTCAGCGCGACAGGGCTGACACCCAACTTCCTAAAGGCTGGCACCGCTAATAGCTAGCGGAATAGCGTGACTGGCGCCCTTTTTGACATGCATGTGCATGCCGCGCTAATCTCGATTCATGAGAACGACCGTTGAAATCCCCGACGAACAGCGCGCCCGCCTGCTAGAAATCGCAGGGGCGCGCGGTGAAAAGGGCTACTCCCGCCTTGTCCAGGAGGCGATCGACCTACTGTTGAAGGAGCGTCGGCGGAAGGACAGCGCGGTGGAGGCCGCCCTGGCGCAAAGGGGGGTTCTTCGCGACGATGAGGCGGACGAGTTTGAGGAACGAGTTCGGCAGACTCGTAAGAGCTGGCGATGATCATCGCCGATACCGATGTCCTTGTGGACTTCTTGCGTGATCGCGGACCCATGGCCGACCGAATCGCTCTCGAGCTCACAACTCACTCGTTCGTTACGACGGTCATCACCGAGTTCGAGCTGCGGAGCGGCATCCGCAGTCGGCGGGAGGAGGAGTCGGTCGACGCGCTGCTGGATGCCCTCGACGTTTTCGCCCTGGACTCATCGGCGGCGAGACGAGCCGCAGAGGTTCGCCGCACGCTCGAGTCGAAGGGGCAGGCGATCGGCATGGCTGACTCCCTGATCGCCGGCATCTGCCTCGATCGAGACGGCGTGCTGCTGACCCGGAATGTGAAGCACTATTCCCGGGTCGACGGGCTGATACTCAGCGGTAGGTATTGAATTCCGGCTCGTTTCCATTCGGAAACCCCCGGCTTCGGTGCCAGGTCCGTAGTACCGCAGTTGCGGCCAATCAACTACGGAACTGCGGACCTGGCACGAATGCAACCGCTCCAAAAGACCATCGGCTATGAACGCTTACCGGGACGTTGCGCCCCGGCAGCGCGATCGGATTGACAAAAGCAAATAGTGCACATATATTTATACAGGAGGCACGCCATGCCACAGCTTCATCTCTACGTGAATGACGATCTCGCCGCCGAAATCGGTCGTCGAGCCGAGGCGGCCGGGGTGAGCGTGTCTCGGTTTCTCGCGACACTCGTCCGGGAAAGGACTCGATCCGGCTGGCCCGACGGCTGGTTCGAGACCGTGCCGGGAGGCTGGCAAGGAGAGCCGTTGGAGCGACCGCCGCAAGGGAGCATCGAAACCCGCGACACGTTGACATGAGATTCCTGCTCGACACCAATGCGTGCATTCGGGTTTTGAACGGATCCTCTCCCGGGGTTGTCGATCAACTCGAGAAGTTGGACCCGGCCGATGTGACCATCAGCGCAATCGTAAAGGCCGAGTTAACCTACGGCGCCCGAAAAAGCAGGCGCGTGGCTGCCAATCTCCGCCTCATTGATGCGTTCGTCGAACCGTTCGCCTGTCTGCCCTTCGACAATCGTGCCGCCGATGTCTACGGCAGCATTCGAGCCGACCTCGAGCATGAGGGTCGCTCCATCGGGCCGAATGATCTGCTCATTGCGGCGACAGCGTTGGCGCATTCGTTGACCCTGGTCACCCACAACGTCTCAGAGTTCAATCGGGTTCCGGGCCTGTCCGTTGCGGATTGGGAATCGGAGGACTGACGTGGATCATGGGTGCCGGGTACGGAGTTGTGAGGCGTAACTACGTAACTCCGTACCCGGCACCGCTATTCACTTTCACCGGTAAACCGTACTGCGGTGACCGACCTTGACCACAATCACGACCAAGACGTCGTCCGTGATCGAGTAGACAATTCTGTAGTGGCCCTGACGGACGCGATACCGATCTGAGTGCCCTGCGAGTTTCTCGCAACCAGATGGCCGAGGGTCACCTGACAGGCGAGCGATGCGGTTGACGATCTGACGGCGAACCTTCTTGGGCTCAATGTCCTCGATTTCCTTTGCGGCGGAGGCTTTGAGCCGGACGCTATATTTTGCCACTGCGCTTCAGCTTCTTGACGAAGGAGTCGAAGTCAACGTCAGGTTCGGAGACTCGAGCATCGAAAGCTTCGAGGTCATCTGCGTCTTCGGCCAGCGCCAACCGAACGGCATCGTTGACCATTTCAGAAATTGACTGGTCTGAAGAGGCTGCCTTCAGTTTCAAGGCCCTGTGGATCTCGGGATCAAGATAGACGGTAGCTCTTCGAAGTTCACTCATATCTTGAAGATAACGTCAGAACGTCAAAACGTCAATTGGCCTAACGACTGGAGTTCACGGGACCCGAGCCGCGCAACGCGCGGATTCCGGTCCGCTGGAATGAGGCAGTTAGGCGAGGCCACACCTGGCGGTTGAATTAGTCCGGTGGCGAGTATCCGGGATGAGTCTCGAACCATGTCCTCCTGGCTTCCCTGCAACTCTGGCATATCATCACCTCGGCCCGTTTCTCTGATCCGACGACACATCCAAAACGGACATACTCAGATCCGTGTGGAAACCTGGTTTCCAGTGCGTCCCAGTATTCACGTGCGACGACTTCTTCAGGAGAACCAATAATGACTCCGCGCTGGACTCCATAGCGAATCGGGACGATTTCAAGAATCAAGTCTTCCCCGTGAATCTCGCATCTGGGTGCGAGGTCGCCATTTTCCTGGGCCGGGAGGCGGGCAATTGTCGGCTCCGCCAATTCCACGTGAAGTGTAAGTGGGTTTTCGTATCGAGTGATCACTCCGCTCTCGTTCGCGGAGCTCCGTGTTCCCTCGAAAATGAATGTCAAGGTCATCGATCGAGACCATTTCGATGACGACGGTACGAAGACCCACTTGGCAGCGGCTTCCTCTGCCCATGGAGTTAGTAGGAGAATCTGCGGATCGGAAATAGCTGAAGCGGTCGATACGGTACCGTCACTCGCGACCTCGACGTGAACCGCTACGGTCCCGTCAAGGCCACACTTCGGATAACGTGGCGCCTCGTGGTGCCGAACCCCGTCGACTCGTGGATCCCCCGGCTCTGCGATTTCCGCAATCGCAAGCGGCGCCACAGAAAGTACGACTATCACCGTGAGTGCAACGCGACTTGTGATTGCCATAGGCATTCCTTCAGCGGATTCTCGCACACTGGCCTAACTCTAGGTAGATTGACCACGGAAATGTGGTGCGACCATGCATTCTTCGCTACGTTCTTTCGAGGCCATCGATGCTTTCCTTCGCCTTTGAACAATTACCTCGTCGCTTGATTGCACTCCAGGAACTCGGGGATGTTCGATTGCGCGATCAGCTATGTCACACGAAGTGTGTTCTATTGCAGAAGAGCGTTCAGACGCGGGCAATCCGAGCGCGTCAGCTGGGCTGACAATACCGCGGCCGCCGGAGTTTTGGAGAATCCGGCTTCGCCTTTGGCTACGCCGTGACAAGTGTGGGTGTAGATCATCGTCGTCTTGACGTCCTTGTGGCCCTTGCCGTCGCGGATGGCGATGTTGCCGAGGTCGAAGTCGAGGTCCTGTACGCGAAGGCGGAGGCACTCGAGGATTCGCATCCCCGTGCCGTAGAGCAGTAGCGCGATGAGCTGGACGGTACCTTCGAGGCGATTGAGAATGGCGGCGACCTCGTCTTTGCTCAGGACTGTGGGCACGTTCTTGGGCTGGCGGGCACGGACGATATGCTCGATCCACGGAGGATCGAGCTTGAGGACGTTGCGGTAAAGGAAGAGGATGGCGCTCAGGGCTTGACGCTGGGTGGAGGCGGCGACGTTCTTCTTTATGGCGAGGTGGGTGAGGAAGCGATTGATCTCTTCGGCGTCGAGATCTCTGGGGTGGCGTTTGTGGAAGTTGATGAAGCGGCGGGCCCATCCGAGGTATGCCTCTTCGGTGCAGATGGAGTAGTGACGGACGCGGATCGCGGAGCGCATGCGGTCGAGGAGTTTTGGGGCTTTGGCCTACCGTCAGCTCCGGCCTTCTGGGACGCCGGGGCGGCCCGGCGTCCCAGCGTCGCACCAGCAGCGCGGTCGCGTGGTGGAAAAGGGGGAGGGCTGCGACCACGCTGCTCGGCGCCGGCGGCCTCCTTTGAAGCTGGGAGAGGTGCACCGGGGCGTTCTGCCGCGAGGGTTGCCCGGTCGGCAGTTGTGCGCAGCGCGCCGCGGTGTCGGTGGGTTGTTCCGGCACAACTGCGGACCCGGCACGCCCGGTGGAGGTGATCACCGCTCAACCGCTGAACCGACCGTTCAACCGCTACAGCTACCGTTTGACCGCTGAAACGACCGGAAGGGTCGGCCCGCCTCGCCGGCATTCTGCTACCGGTCGCAAAGCAGAGATGGCGCTGCGGACGGCGATGCCCGGAACACAGCGGCGTTATCTCACCTCGGGGTGTCCAGCTCACTCTACGAGGGAGCCACCGCACGAGCTCCCGGCGCCGGCCGTGCAGCCGAAACAGTGTCTCCCGGTGATGATCTGACGCTCGGCCCACAGCTCCGGGTCGAACTCGCGGATGTGGGGCGGCCCGTCGTTTCCGCTTGGCGCGCAGAGTTCCAGCATCTGGTTGAAGTCGCAGTCATAGACGCGCCCGTCCCAGGACACCGAGATCGTGTTGCGGCACATCAGTCCTTCGATCGACGCCGGGTTGAACGAGTTGACGAGGAGCTCCATGTAGGACTGCAGGTTGCCGCTGGTCTCAAGCCACTCGAGGTAGCGGGCGATCGGCAGGTTGTTGAGCGCGATCAGCCGATCGAAAACCAACCCGTGCTCTCGCTCGAGCAACTCTTTCCACTCCCGCTCCGTGGCGCTTTGACAGCCGGGAAGGAAGGCGCCCGTCGGGTTGGTGACGATGGTCAGGCACCGTTTCGGATCTCCCTGGCCGTAGCCGTGCTCGTTGAGGGTCTTGAGCGCCAGAATCGACTTTTCGTATGTGCCGTTGCCGCGTTGGGCATCGGTGTTGCGCCGGCGAACGTGCGGCAACGAGCAGACGACCTCGACGCCGCTCTCGGCGAGGAACCCCGGAAGATCACGCAGGCTCGGGATGAGGAGCACCGTGAGGTTGCATCGGTCGATGACGTGCTTGCCGCGCGCCACCGCCTCATCCACGAGAAAACGGAAGTTGGGGTTGAGCTCCGGGGCGCCGCCGGTGAGATCGATGGTGTGGGCTTGGGTCTGGTCGAGCGCGCGCAGGCAGGCCTCCGCGGTCGCGCGGTCCATCACAGCGTCGGTACGATCGGGACCCGCGTCGACATGGCAATGTCGGCACGCCATGTTGCACAGCTTGCCGAGGTTGATCTGAAAGATCTCGAGTCGGGAGGGATCGAGCCGTGGCCACCCGGATTCGGCGAGCGTCGCCTCGAATTCACCGGAGTGGGGACAGGTGTCGAGATCGAGCGACTGGAGACGCTCGATCTGCGCGCGAGGATCGGCGAGCGGTACGCGCCGGGCGTGCAGGGACGTCTTGGCGGTCGTTTCGCTGAACTCCGGCTGCGGATGCGGCCGGCCGGCCGGCAGCGGAGATTGTGGTCGGGGGTCGTTCATCATTCGCTCCTTCAGCTCTCTGGTCTCTCAACGGTGCGGATCGTTACACAGTACATCAGGTTTTCCCTCCCGACCGTGGCTGTCATCTCACGTTCCGATACCAGCGACTCAACCTCTCAGGGCTGACACCAAGACGGTAAAGGATCGGGAACAACAAGGTGCAGAGGGGCGCCCGCAATGGAAGCTGAGCGAAGCGCCGGGCAGTTGTACGGACTTCCAGCGGGAGACGTGCAAGGCGACCGTGGACCAGGCACCGACGGTCAAGCGCCGAGCAGAGGTCATGATTGGGGAGAAGGGTTTTTCATGCGTCCTGCCATTTCGGGCGTCGATGCCTCTTTCATGGCGGTTGGTCTCCTCAGACGGAGATTCGTTACAGCTGAAGAGCGATAGACCCCCAACAGAGCATGTGAGACGGCCGTGCGCCTTGGCGCACGGCCGTTGTTTGTTGTGAGATTTGACATCCGCTTCCAGAAGTCCCTCCGGTTCGTCCGGGGGACCCCGCTAGGCTGAAGTTCCCCGTATGAGAAGACACACAAGTTCTTTGGTTCCAATCGGATGGAGACCAAAGTGCTGTACCGCTTCTGTCTACAGAGTGATATTGCGAAGCAAATCGAGCTGTTGAAGTTGTTTGGTGTTCGGGGATGTGGTCTGGTAGAAGATGTCATCGAGTCCAGCATTTAGGTAACGAGACATATTCCGCACGATATCGCCGAGATGTGAGAGAAGGGTCCGGAAG
>Ga0164313_10000363_pt1 | contig 35471 bp, 39 predicted proteins | sample GuaBasSedimGuay4_FD_113735 | JGI IMG/M metagenome (GOLD analysis project Ga0164313, IMG submission 113735) | Subseafloor sediment microbial communities from Guaymas Basin, Gulf of California, Mexico - Guay4, Core 4569-4, 0-3 cm | ecosystem: Environmental > Aquatic > Marine > Hydrothermal vents...
AGCCATTGGGCAACTGCTCGCCGCCCCCCGACGCCACTGCAGCCCCGATGGCAATGCCGCCGCCAACCACCACCGCGATCGCGGTCCAGAACCACCACTTGACGTAGATCGGGTCGTTGTCTTCGATCTCGGGGCCCAGGTCGGGCGCCGCAACCACACCGGAGAGGTCGACCCCGTCGTAGAGCTCCGCGATCAGCTCTTCGGCTTCGATGAGCCCCTCTTCGCCGCGACTCACCGTCACCTCCAGCTCCGAAAGCAGGTGTCGAGTCCTGAGATCGTAGAGATAGAGGTGCACCGCGAGACGATCATCGCCCGACGGCGTCACGACTCCGGCGACCACCTGGCGGACCATCAGGAGCGTCTTGACCCCCCCAATGGAAAGACCGGTCAGGGGCTCTCCGAGCTCCCCGGGCATGTCTTCGATCAACTGAGTGATCTGGAGCGCGCTCCTGCTCGTCTCGAGCACCACGTCGGCCGTCGCCTGGTACGAATCCTCGACCGTCACTCGGAGGATCTGCTTCTCGAAGCCGATGGCCTTGACGGTGAGGTAGTGGTCACCGACCAGGAGGCTCTCGGCCACCGCCGGAGACGCCCCGATGCTCCGACCATCGACGAAGACTTCGGCGCCGGGCGGGTCGGTGACGATTTCGACGGCGCCGCGGATGTTGCCGTCGATGAGGTCGGTCTGGACCTCATTGAAGAAATTCTCGAAGCGGGCCGGATATCGCTCGATGTCGTAGTAGAAATGCTCGCGGAAGATGACCACCCGCTGGAACGTCGCGCGACAATCCTCGCGACGACCGCGCTGCAAACACTGCGCGACCCCGAGCAGGGTGTAGACGTCGGCGAGCATCGAACGCTTGACGTCGATGAGGTTGTCCTCGAAGAGCTCGAGGGCGGCCGCGGCCTGGGCCTCTGCCTGTCGTGCCTGCCCGTCCGCGAGGAGCTGCGCGATGGCATTCGGCTCTTCCTGGATCGCCGCATAGACTTCGTCGGATTGCTGGTGATCCGTGAGGATGTCGGCCGGGTGCTCGTCATCGAGGCGCTCGATGTTCCGGAGCCCTCGCCGCATCCCCGCAGTGAGCATGGTCTCGTCTGCACGCTCGGCCCCGTCCTGGCCGATGAGGATGATCGCAACCTTGATCTCCTCGGCCTCGTCTCCGGCGCCCTGGGCCGCCGCCTGCGGGGCGAGGGCCAACGGAAGAAGCAGGGAGAGGAGCGAGAGGAGAAACCCAGATGCGGTTCGTATGAAAGCGTTCTGCATCGCGCTCAGAAAGTCAGGATGACCTGGCCGCCGGGGTCCTGGCCGAGGTCCTGCCCCCCGGACCCACTTGCTGCAGCGATGATACCCGCGGTCACACCGCCGATCACCACGACCCCCACGATGGTCCAGAACCACCACGTCTCGTAGAAAGCCGGCCCGTCTTCACCGCCTCCACGGATGGGCGTCGAGCCCCCCCCCTGGGCGGGAATGCGCTCGTCGTCGCTCGCCGCAGCGGCCTCCGAAAGGCCCACCGCGAGCCCTTGGGAAATGAGCTGCTGAACCCCCGACTCGAGGGAGCCAAAGGCCGTAGCCACGGGCCCCGCGAGGGCCGGTGAGTGCTCGCCGGTGGCCACGTCGAACATCACGAAGCGCAGCCGAACCTGGTCGTCGCTGTCTGCAGAGACCTGAATGACGCCGATGTGATCGACCTCGAGGGCCTCGGCGATCTGGTGGAGGGCGTCGCCGTCCTCCAAGGTCTCGAGATCGTGGTCGCGGAGCCCGAGGGTGGCGTCCGCGAGCCCCGGGGTGCCATCGTTGTCCTCGAGGAAAGCGTTCACTTGTTCGTTCCCGCGGCGACGGGTGGTCTTGGCCTCGACGAAGGGCGTGGCCCCGGGGCGGGTGACGCGGACGACGTGGCGCCCCGCGGCGAGGGCGTCCACCGTCATCGGGGTTCGCCCGCGGGCAACGTAGTCGACGTAGACGATCGCGCCGCTCGGCTCACTCTCGACCGTGATGGAGGTCTGCGGATTCCGGGCGTCCCGGGGCGCCGCGCGTTCGTACTCTTGGATGATGTCGGGGTTGAAGAGGTTGGCGTCGGGCTCGAGGTACGGCATCTGCACGTGCAGGCGCGCGAAGATTCGACTCGCGCCCCGGTTTTGCCCCTCGAAAACGAGAGACGCACCGAGGAAGAGCAAGGCTTCGCCGAGGTCCGAGGGGTCTTCGAGGGCCGCCGCAGAAGCGTCGAAGTCTTCGACCGCGGAGCGCAGTTGGGCGATGGCCTCGGGGAGTTCGAGGTTCAGGTAGTGCTGACGGCCGGTTTCGAGTTTTTCGCGGGCCGCCGCGAGGTGCTCATAGGTGTAGTCGCTGTAGCCGAGGAAGTGCCGATCCGCTCCGGCCCAGTCGACGCCGCTCAACGAACGCAGCGAGGCTCGCGCCGCCGCGCCGACTCGCGCCGCGACGGGCTCGAGTTCGGGGCTGTCGGGGACGGCGAGCACATAGGCGCGTACCGTCTCGTCCTGGGCTGACGCCGGGGCCGCTGACGCGAGCGCGCCCACGAAGGCCAGGAAAGCCGCGGTGGAGAGGATGAGGGTTGTTGATGCTTGCCGGTCAGCCGCCACTTAACAAGTCCTGGGTAAGCGCAGACAGTGCTGGATCATCGGCTAGCGCACTTCGCAGATGAGCCTCGAGCTCGGCCCGCTGAGCCGGCGGTAGCGCCGCCGCGGTGGGGCTCTCGAGGGCACGAGAGACCAGGCGGTCGACCACCTGATCTACGCTCACGCGCCCCGCGACGGCATCCGCCGCAAGGGCCTCGATCGCGTCCGGCGCCATCGCCGACTTCGCTGGTCCTACCGCATCGGGCGCGGCGACCTCTTCGAGAACTTTCTGAAAGGCCTCGGACGACTCCCCGGTCCGGGGAGCATCGCCCTCTCCGACGGATCCAGCGGACCCCGGAGGAGGAGTTCCCGGCGGACTGCCGGGAGGTTTGATGGAAGAACTCATCGTCGACCTCCGCGGAGGGTATCCAGATAGAGAAGGCCGCCGCAAGGTAGCGGAGCCGGGGAGACCCCCAGCTCAGCGAATGTTGTTGATGCTGTTCTTGGCGGTCTCATGGCGCGCCTTCAGCACGTTGGAGAGGGTGGTGAACCGGCGATTCTCGGACTGCATCTGCTGCTGGAGCTCCAGAAACGCCATGTTGTCCTGCATGATCGCCGACTGGCCGCCCATGCCGGCGAGGGCACCGGGGCCCCCGGCGCCCACAGCGCCCGCCGATACGGCCGACCCCGCCTGGGCGGTCGCCGTCGAACGGGCCCCGCGGACCGCGGCGGAAACCACCCCGCCCCCCGGAACGAAGGAACTGGCCGCCTCGACCCCATCCAGCAGGACTCCGGCCGAGACCTCGAGGGCTTCCTCGAAGCGGCGAGCGGTGCCCGGACCGGTGGCGCGAACGCCGGTGGACTCGACACGAACCGAGGACGAGGACTCGACGACGGGGACGGGGGCGGTAATTCGAAACGTGGTCACGGGCGGTCTCCTTTGTTTACGAAACGATCTGTGCCCGTTATCGGGAGCAACCCCCGGTCAGTTGCTCGATAACTTCGAAAATATACTCTCACCCTCATATGACGGGCCCCCGGGTTGACACCCCGCCACCCTGTTCCCTATAGATTCACACGGGATTTACGGTTCCTATCCGGTGACTGACCAAACAAACGACGAGAGCTGCTCTTCGGACGGGGGCCGCCCTTGCCTTCTGACAACCGGGGACATGGCGCGGCTCACCGAGAGCACCCTCCGGACCGTTCGATTCTATGAAGAAGCGGGGCTCCTCCGGCCGGCGAGCCGCAGCGACGGGGGCCATCGCATGTTCGACGAGCGCGAGCTCCTCAAACTCCAGCTCATCCTCGATCTCCGGGAGGCATGCCTCTCGCTTTCGGACATCAAAGAGCTCTTCGATCTGAAGAACACCTGCAAGAGCGCCGAAGAGGCCTCGGGGCTGATGTCCGCGATTTTGGGTCGCCAGATCGACGAAATGCAGACGAAAATCACCAAGTTGAGGCGATTGCGGGAAGAGTTGGCGTCGACGGTTTCGGTAATTCGTGAGTGCGAAGGCTGTCCATCCACGCAATTTCCCGGCAATTGCGGCGAATGCGAGATGCTCGAGAGGGCAGATCTGCCCCGCGCCGTGAAGCTTCTTTGGGGCTAACGACCAATCCGGGGCCGATTTCGGGGCGAATGTGATGAATGGCACCGTCCCGGGGCCGGAAACGCTTCACTCGAGGGCCGGCAGACCCTAGGTCGATTCTCAGTGCCGATCACGATTCCCACCGCCGAGGATCTTGCGCCGCTGACCCCGGAGGAGTTGGCAGCCGTTCCGATCTTTCCGTTGCCGCGGATGGTGTTCTTCCCGGGAACCGCCCTGCCCCTCCACCTCTTCGAGGCACGGTACCGGGAGATGATTCGCGACTGCATCACCGTGGGCCCGGCGGCGATGGCCGTGGCGCTGCTCGAGCCGGGATGGGAGGAGGACTACGAGGGGGAACCCCCGATCGCGAGGGTCAGCGGAGTGGGCCGCATCGTCTGGCACGAGGAGATGCCGGACGGTCGGTACAATATCGTGCTGGTGGGCACGGGCCGAGCCCTCCTCGCACCGCTCCCGATGGACGGACGCTCTTATCGCCGCGGCGCGGCCACCCTCCTCGCCGAGGTGGGCTGCGCCCGGGATGCGGTGACGGGCACCCTCCTGGGCTGCGCCTCGGCCCTCACCACCCTCCTGCGGGCAACGGATCCAGACTTTCAGTTGCACCTGCCGCCCGAGGCCTCCCCGGGGCGCATCGCCGACATCGTGGCCGACCGGCTGATTCCCGACGTCGCCCGCCGCCAAGAAATCCTCGAGACCCTCGACGTCGCGAAGCGAATTGACCTGGTGACGGACGCGGTCAGCGGAGCCCTGGCGGACCTGGCCCCCGCCCGCAGCGGCGGTTCGACGCACTGAGCGAAAGCTATCGCGCCCCGGAGCGGTCGGCGCCCGCGGAGACTATTCCGCGTCGAGCTCTACGAGGTCGTGACGCCCGTCGTCCTCGAGGTGGTCGAGGTGGTGACCCATACGGGCCCGCTTCGTCTCGAGGTAGTGCCGATTGTTTTCGTTCGGCGGGGCGTGGTGGTTCTCTCGACGCGTGACCTTGACCCCATCGTCGACGAGGGCGTCGACTTTGGCCGGGTTGTTGGTCATCAAGACGACCGAAGCGACCCCGAGGTCGTCGAGCATCTTCGTGGCGATGCCATAGCTCCGGAGGTCCGGCTCGAAGCCGAGCATGGTGTTCGCGTCGACGGTGTCTGCGCCCCGGCTCTGAAGATCGTAGGCGTGAATCTTGTTGCCTAGGCCGATGCCGCGGCCTTCTTGCCGGAGATAGAGCACGACTCCGACCCCGCGTTCGGCGATGCGCCGGAAGCCCATGTCGAGTTGCTCCCGGCAATCGCACTTGAGTGAGTGGAACACTTCGCCGGTGAGACACTCGCTGTGCACGCGGGTGAGCACGTCGTGGGCGCCGCGGATGTCCCCCTTGACCATGGCGCAATGTTCGGCGCCGGTCTCAGCCTCACGGTAGACGACCACCTTGAAGATGCCGTACTCAGTGGGAAGCTCTGCCTCGCTGTAGCGAGTGAAGCGGGGCGAGATTTGAGGAGCGGGGTTCATGAGCGACGTTCCGGTCAGACTCGAGTCGGAGAAATGTAGGGGCCCCCGGTCCTGCGTCAAGGACTGCGTCCTGTGAGCCTCAGCGATCAGCTCCGAGCCCTCCTCCGGCGCATTTCCCGCGCCGACGGGCCCGAACCCCCGAGAAAGCCGGGACCCACCCCGAAGACCGGGGAAGCCCGGTCGCGGCAGACCGATACCGCCCCGGGCCCCCGAGATGCAGCCATTCTGGCCGCCTCGGCTCGCTGCACCGCCTGCGGCCTCTGCGACGTGGCTTTCGATGCCTACGAGCTCACCGAACGCCCGACATTTCGCGGGCCGAGTGAGCTGGCTCTCAGCTATGCCCGGCGCCCGACCGAGCATTCGGCCGCAAAGCGCTACATCGCCAGCTTGCGCCGGGGCGACCTCACGGCCCTGGCTAGGATATGCCCGGTCGGAGTGCCCTTCCCGGAGCTCGCCGACGCCATCGACCGCCTAGCCGACGCGAGCGCCCTCGAGGCCCCCCCTCGGGAGACGGAGCGGGCCCGCCACGACCCGGGATGACCTGAGGGTTCAGCATCGGATATAACGGCGGGGTGCGTGCCGCGTCCGAGGCTCTTGCCGCCGATCTCTCGCCCCTCGTCGGGGGTCGGGCGTCTGTCGACGTAGCGGACCGCGTCGCCTACGCCCGGGACCTCTGGCCACGACAGCAGATCGTCACTCGGAGCGGGGTCGCCGCACCGGCGCCGCCCGCGGTCATCGTCTGGCCGGAGTCATCCGCCGAGGTCGCCGCCGTCGTGGACTACGCCCGGGAGCGCGCGATTCCCGTCGTGCCCTACGGTGCCGGGAGCGGGGTGTGCGGAGGTATCCTGCCGACCCCGGAAACGATCCTCATCGACGTCAAGCGCATGCGTCGCATCCTCGCCGTCGATGACGATCACCTCACGGTCCGAGCCGAAGCCGGCATCATCGGCCAGCACCTAGAAGACGGACTCGCCGCCCGCGGCTACACGCTGGGTCATTTCCCGTCGTCGATCCATTGTTCGACCCTCGGGGGATGGCTCGCCGCCCGATCTGCGGGGCAATGCTCGGGCCGCTACGGAAAGATCGAGGACATGATCGTCGCCCTGACTGCGGTCGATGGCAACGGTCGCGTCCTCTGCGCGGACCTCGACCGAGGCCTGGACCCGGCGCTGATCCCCCTCATCGTGGGGAGCGAGGGCATCCTCGCGATCATCACCGAGGCCACTCTACGAATCTCCCCCGCACCCTCATCACGCCGATTTGCGTCATTCCTGTTCGACACGACCGAGGCCGGTCTCGAGGTGATGCGCAAGATCTACCAGGCCGGTCTCCGCCCAGCCGTCTCGCGCCTCTACGACCCCTTCGACACGATGATGGCCCGACGGGGCGGAGTGAAGGGCGTCGAGGCCGAAGAGGCCAAAGAAGAGCCGTGGGCAGACGCGGACAGCAACCCCGTGCCCCACCACCCGGGACCGGGCAGTCAGCGCCCGGGCCTCGGCACCAGGATCCTGGCGCGGGCCCTCCGGCGCCCGGGTGCCCTCAACCGCTTGATCGACGCTGTGCCGGATCGGGTCTTCGGAGGAACCCTCATGGTGCTCGTCTGGGAAGACGACCCGGACGTGAGCGCCGTGGAGCTCGCCCTGGCCGCGGAGATCGCCGAGCAAGGCGGGGGGCGCGATTTGGGTGAGGCTCCCGCCCGTCGTTGGCTCGCCCACCGCCACAGCGTCAGCTACCGGCAAAGCCCGATGTACGCCGCGGGCGCCTTCGTCGACACGATGGAAGTCGCGTCGACCTGGTCGCGGCTCTTGCCGATGTACGAAGCAGTCCGGGGGGCCCTCGCGCCCCACGTATTCGTGATGGCGCACTTCAGCCACGCCTACCCCGACGGCGCGTCGATCTACTTCACCTTCGCGGGCTCGGCGCCGGACGACCAGACCACCCTCGAGGTCTACGACCGAACCTGGCGCGCAGCCCTCGAGGCGGTAGTCGCCGCCGGGGGCACGCTCTCTCATCACCACGGCGTCGGGCGCAGCAAGGCCCCGGCAATGCGCGCCGAACAAGGTATCGCCGTCGATGTCGTGCGCTCGCTGAAAGACGTCTTCGACCCCGCGGCCATCCTCAACCCCGGCGCCCTCATCGGAGCCCTCGACCCATCACGGATCTCGGAGCCCGGCCATGGCCCGTGATCGGCTCATCGAAGCCCTCGCCCAGGAATTCCCGGGTGCCCTCCAAGAAGCAGGTGGGCGGGCGCTCTTCCTACCCCACAGCGAGGACGAGCTTTCGGAGGCGCTGCGCATCGCGACGCGCATCGGCGCACCCTTGTCTGCGCCCGGTGGGGGCCACCGCGACGAGTCGGTGATCATCGACCTGCGCCGAATGGCCGACCTCCTCGCCTTCGACGCAACCTCTCACCTCGCCCACATCGAAGCGGGGTGCCCGGTGGCCGAGGTCGAGGCGACGCTCTTGGGTCGGGGCCTGACCCTAGGCCTCGCGTCGGCGCCGGAGGAACCCATTGGAACGTGGCTTGCCAACGGCGCCGCGGGCGCTCGAGACAGGAGCTCGGATCCCGTCGACCAGCTCGTCGCGGGCTTGTCCGCGGTCCTCGCCGACGGTCGGCGCTTGCACATTCGCCCGGCCCCCCGCCGCGCCGCCGGCCCCGATTTGATCGCCGCCTTCATCGGTGGCCGAGGGCGCCTCGGCGTAATCACCTCGGTTCATCTCGTCGCCCGGCCCGCGACCGACATCACCCCGGTAGCGTTTCACTTCGACGATCAGAATGACGCCGCCGCAGCGCTGGCGTGGATGCGTGGCCGGGGAGTACGGCCCGTGCGGAGCGAGATTCGGGTCGAAAATGACAGAGGAGCAATACTCGCGCTGCAACTCGACGGCCCAGAGCGCCTGCGCGCGGTGAAGTTGGCCGTCGCCCGACAGGTGGCCGACGAGCGCGGGGGCGTCCTGGTAGAAAATGCCCCGGCCCCGCGCGGCGCCGCCCCGATACCGCATTCCGAATCCATCGACGCCCTCGGAGCGGCCCTCGACCCCTCGCGCATCTTGGGCTGAGCTATCGGTCGCCGCCACGACTCGCGCGTCTGCCACTTTCGAGCTACCCCGGGGATGTGACCACGCTTCGAGACGAGCCTCGCCTCATCGCCCAGGAGCGTGGCCTCTGGGTCCTGCACAAGCCGAGCGGATACGCGGTTCATCGGACCGGTGACGAGAGCATCCCCGACCTGCAGCGATGGGCCCGAGCTGCGCTCGACGCCCCCGAGACGCTGTCTCCAATCCACCGACTGGATCGGGACACGTCGGGAGTGGTGCTCTTCGCGGCCGACGCCAAGATGCTGAGTGAGGGGGGCTCGTGGTTCGCCGAGGGATTGGTGAAGAAGCGATACGTGGCGCTCGTCCACGGGCGGGCGCGCAAGAAGGGGATCATCCGGCGCCCACTCCAAGATTCACGGCGCGGTCGACGCCTCCCTGCCGTCACCCGATACCGTTGCCTCGCTCTGTACGGCGCATGCAGCTACCTCGGAGTGCGCCCGGAGACGGGGCGACAGCACCAGATCCGAAAACACCTCACCGGCCTCGGACACCCCATCGTCGGAGACACTCGGTATCGCGCCAAGCGCGTTCGATCCGTCCCCGGCTTCCCGGGGCGGCTGTGGCTGCACGCCGGGGTCATCGAAGTGCCCGGAGGTCAGCGCTACGAGTCCCCGTTGCCGCCGGAGCTCGTGGCCCACTTGGAGCTTCTGAAGCAAGCTCAGGACGTAGATGCGCAGTCCTGAGGGAGCCCTCGGTCACGAAATTGCTTTTGCGGGCCAACGACGCATGCTGACGCCTTGAAGACCCTCGAACGCAGGCTCGGGCTGACTTCCGTCGTGGCCATCAGCATGGGCGCCATGCTCGGCAGCGGGCTCTTCGTCCTGCCAGGGCTCGCGACGGGCATGACCGGCCCCTCGGTGTGGCTCGCCTATCTGGTGGCGGGGCTCCTGGTCCTCCCGGCGGCGCTCTCGAAGGCAGAGCTCGGGACGGCGATGCCGACGTCGGGGGGAACCTACGTCTACATCGACCGCGCCTTCGGACCCTTCGCGGGTACCATCGCGGGGCTCGGTCTGTGGCTCTCCTTGTTGCTGAAGAGCGCCTTTGCTCTCGTCGGATTCGGCGCATACCTGACGGTCATCGTCGACATTCCTCTGGTGCCGACGGCCCTCGCCCTCCTGGTCGTCGTCACCGGTCTGAACGTCGTCGGCGTACGAAAGGTGGGGCGCGTCCAGATCGCGGTCGTCGTGCTCTCGATCATCGGCCTCGGGACCCTCGCGATCTGGGGGTCTTTTTCGTTTCGTTCCGACTACCTCACGCCGGCCTTCACGGACGGCACCACGGGCTTCATCGCAACGGTAGCGTTCGTCTACATATCGTTTGCGGGCGTGACCAAGGTCGCCGCCATCGCAGAAGAGGTGTCCAACCCCAACCGGAACCTGCCCCTCGGCATCCTGCTCTCCCTCGGGCTGGTCACCGTCCTCTACGTCGCGATCACCCTGGTCCTGGTCGCCAACGTTCCCGCCGCCGAGCTCGGGGACGACCTGCACCCCATCTACACCCTGGCCGAACGCATCGCTGGTCCGACCATGGGGCTGCTCGCTGCGATCCTCGGCGTGATCACCATGACGTCCATGGCGAACGCCGGGATCCTCGCGTCCTCGCGCTTCCCCTTCGCGATGAGCCGGGACCGGCTCCTGCCCCAACCTCTGTCCTGGGTCGAGCCCCGCTTCATGACCCCCATCGCGAGCATCGTCGCGACCGCCGCCGTGATGGCCGTGGCCATCCTTCTCTTCGACGTCGCCAAGATCGCCAAGATCGCTGGCTCCTTCATGATCGCCGCGTTCGTCGCCGAAAATGCGACCGTCATGTGGCTCCGGGAGAGCGACGCCCAGTGGTACAAGCCAGCCTTCCGGACGCCCTTCTACCCTTGGGTGCAGATCGCAGGGATCATCGGCGGCCTCGGCCTCCTGGGGATGATGGGGCTGCTGGCGCTCTACGCCATGGGCGCCATGACGCTCCTCGGCACGCTCCTCTACGTGGCCTATGGTCGTCGACGCGCCGACCGGGTCGGTCTCTATGGCCGCCTCGGGCCCCGCCAGGACCTGATCGCCGAGCTCGACCCCACGGGCCACGATTTACGCGCCGCCCTCCCCGGTGAAGCGGAGGTCGTCGTCGCGCTCCTCGGCGAGGAACGCAGCCCCGAGGCTCTGGTGGAGATGGGGGGCGCCCTCGCCATCGGCGGTAAGGTCGAGGTGGTGCACCTGACCGACGTGCCGGATCAAACCGCCCTCGAGGGGGTCGATGACGACCCGACGATTGAGTCTCTCGAGCGGCGGGTCGAGGCCCTCGGTGACGAGCGGGGCTTCGACATCGAGTTCGACGCCGCGGTGACCCATGACGTCCTGCGAACAGTCCACGAGGTCACCAACCGCGTGCACTGCCAATGGCTGGTCATGGAATGGCACGGCGAGAAGAGCTCTGGCATCTCGCTCTTCAATCCGCTCGGGTCGATGATCAATCACCTCACGGCCAATCTCGCCTTCTTCAAGGACGTCGGGATCCGCTACTTTCGAGAGATCTTGGTCGTGCCCGAGCCGGGCCCAAACGACGTGCTCGTCGCGACGACCGCCGACCACTTGGCAACGACCCTCGGCGCACGCCTCACGTTCGTACGCTACGTGCCGGAGCCGGCGAGCAACGTCACCAAAACGGCGACGCTCACCTACCTAGCGCAGCTCGGCGACCTCTGTGAGAGCAAACCAGAATTGCTCCTGGTACACGGACAAGAGCACGCCAAGGCGATAGCTGAGCTCACGGTGAGCTACGACCTCGTCGTCATCGGAGACCGCCCCGGCACGAACCTGCGAGAGAGGTTCTTTGGCAACGAGGTCGAGCGGATCACGGAGAAGGCTTCGTGCTCGGTCATTCGGCTGAAGACGCCGCGCACCATCACCAACGATTCGGTACCGCCGCCGCCGATCGCCGAGGGTGAAGCGGCGAGCGATGCGGCCGTCGACGACGACGCAGTCGATTAGGACCGGTCGTACGCGCGCGGCCGACGCTACGCCTTTTCGCGACCTAGGCCGCGTTCGGCCATCAACCGCGTCGGCGGCGCCGGGCCCAAGCGATCGCGGCGACGCAACCGAGCCACGCAGCGACGGGGGTGCTGTCGCGGCTCGTAGGCATCGCGCGGCAGCCGCACCCGCCGCTGACGTCTTCGTCGGGTCCCGAACCGGTGTCGACCCCGGAGTCGGTGCCCGGAGGCACACCCGTGTCCGGGGCCGGCGGCCCGGAGTCTCCCGGCGGAGACCCGGAGTCGACCCCCGAATCGGACGGCGGCGCACCCCCGTCGAGGATCGGCGGCGGTTCGTCGACTGTCGGGCCGATGTAGTTCCGGGCGATCACCACGTTGTCGAAGTCGACATACATGTCCCGGGGCGGAACCCAGCTGCCGCCGTAGTAGATGTCGAACCAGATGTTCTCTAGGTGCAGCCGCTCGACGTCGCGGAACTTCACGTCGGTCTTCTCGTAGACCATCACGCCATCGACCCACCCTCGGAGAACACCGTCGTTTTCACCGGGGGTGTTGTTCCGCACGTAGCACTCGATCTGATACCAGCGCCCGACCTCGAGGGCTCCACCGGGCCCGATGGGCCCCCCGGACCAGAACCAGTTGGCGCCATAGGTCCCCGTCATGTCGGCGTGATAGGCGTAATATCCAATCCTCGTGGCGCCGGTGTCGCGACCCGATTCGGGCTGCCAGAAGAGCATGCGAGCACTCCAGCCGTTCGTCCCGTCGGAAGGGCGTCCCCCCCAGCCGGCCGTGTCGTAGGTCGCCCCGAAACCTGGGAGCTTGCCGCCACCACCGCCGTCCGTCGTCCAGGTGGGGCCGAGGCGAATGGAATAGCGGAAATGCATCTCCGCCGGCGGGGCCATGCCCATGTCGACGAAGTCGTACTTGAAGCTCGTGCCGTAGTGCTCCCCCGCCGGGACCGACACCCGGAGGTGCGAAGAGCCCCCGAAGGCGCCGTCGGTCTCGATGGTCGTATTGCGCGGCGCCTCACTGCGGCCCCACGCGGTGTACCAATCGGCGGCCTCGAAGCCGTCGATGAGCACGATATCGGTCCGGCCTTCGAGGCCAGGCTCCTGGGCTGCGGCGGTGGCGCCGTGACTGACCAAAAGAGCAACCAAGAGAGCCAGCAACACTTCCATCGACAACTCGCGCATCGGGACGCTCCTCTCAGCGACCGGTGCCGCCAGAATCGGAGTTTACCCCACGACCAGAGGATCGGTCGCCTGAAGCTGGAGCCTCGCGCGGAGGCTTAGGAGGTGCGCATGCCCTGCTGCCGCAGCTGCTCCGCCTGGTGGTGACCGCGGAGGGCGTCGATGAGCTCGTCGAGCTCGCCCGAGAGCACGGACTCGAGCTTATGCAAGGTCAGGCCGATGCGGTGGTCGGTGACGCGGTTCTGCGGGTAGTTGTAGGTGCGGATCTTCTCGGACCGGTCACCCGAGCCGACCATGTTGCGGCGCTCGGCGCCGACGGTCTTGGCCTGCTCGGCGCGCTCCTTGTCGAGGAGGCGAGCGAGGAGGATCTTCATGGCCTTGCTCTTGTTCTTGATCTGCGAGCGCTCGTCCTGACACTGGACGACCAGGCCGGACGGAAAGTGGGTGAGGCGCACGGCGGAGTCGGTCCGGTTGACGTGCTGGCCCCCGGCCCCGGACGCCCGGTAGGTATCTACGCGCAGGTCCTCGGGGTCGATGGAGACTTCCACTTCGTCGGCCTCGGCGAGGACCGCGACGGTCGCCGTCGACGTATGGATGCGCCCCTGGGACTCGGTCGCCGGCACGCGCTGAACGCGGTGCACGCCGCCCTCGAAGCGCAGGCGCGAAAAAACGCGGGCGCCCTCGATGAGCAGGACGACCTCTTTGAGGCCCCCGGCCGACGCTTCGCTGGTGGACATGATCTCCACCTTCCAGCGTTGAGACTCGGCGTACCGCGTGTACATGCGCAGAAGGTCCGCGGCGAAGAGGGCCGCCTCTTCTCCCCCGGCCCCACCACGAATCTCGAGGATCGTATTGCGCTCGTCCGCGGGGTCTTGCGGTAGGAGCAGGAGCGAGAGCTTCTTTTCGATGACCCCGAGCTCGGCTTCGAGTTCGGGGATCTCATCCTGAACGAGCTCCCGGAGCTCCGGGTCGTCGAGCGCCTCGCGGTCTTCTTCGAGGCGCTTCTCGACGTCCCGGAAACGCGCGTACTCCTCGACGATCTCCGTGAGGTCCGCGCGCTCCTTCATCAGCGCCATGTAGCGCTTGGTGTCGTTGGCGACGTCCGGCTGGCACAGACGCTCCTCGAGCTCGGAGTGCCGAGCCGCGAGGTCGTCGAGCTTTGCGAGGGGGAGCATCGCCGTGCGCGTGGGGCCCTCCCGGGCCACCCGCGCTCAAACCTCAGGCGGAGGCTTCGGCTTTTGCCGCAGCCTCGGCCTCGGCCTTGGCGGCCTTGGCCTCGGTCCGGGCCTTGGCTTCTGCCTTGTGCGCATCGAGCTTCGCGTACTTCTTCTTGAAGCGCTCGACCCGGCCCGCGGTGTCCATGAGCTTCTGCTTGCCCGTGTAGAACGGGTGGCAGGCGCCGCAGATGTCGACGCCGTAGGAGCCCTTGGTGGACTTGGTTTCGTAGGAGTGCCCGCAAGCGCACTTGATCGTGGCGTCGGCGTACTCGGGATGGATTTCCGGCTTCATGGCTACCTTCTCGTCCCCTCCGTGGATAAGAGGGGGGGGCGGTATCTAGCGGATCACTCCGAGGGTGGCAAGCCCCTGTCCAAAGGACCGTCGAGGCCCCCGAAGTAGGCTAGGATCCCGGCGAAATCCGCCAAGTGCCCGAGGTTGCCCGTTTTTTGGCTAAATCTCCGGCTCTCGGCTAACAGAGGAGAAGAAGGCATGGGTCAGAAGCGCATCCAGTTGGTGGTCCGGGGACGGGTACAAGGCGTGTACTACCGGGCGACGGCGCAGCGGGAAGCGCGGGAACACGGCCTCACCGGCTGGGTGAAGAACCGCCCGGATGGCTCGGTCGAGCTGGTCGTCGAAGGCGAGGAAGACGACGTCAAAGACTTCCTCAACTGGGCCCAGGCCGGCCCGACGACCGCTCGCGTGGACAAGGTCGAAACCAAATGGCGAAGCTACACGGGCGAATACGCCGAGTTCCGAATCGTCTCCTGACGGCCTTGGCCTTCGCCCTGGGCATCGCTACGGCGGTAACCGGTGCATGGGCTCAAGACCATCCGGACGACTCGTCGGCCACCGGAACGGAGGCCGAGGCCGGAACGCGCGCGAGTGAACTCGAAGGGTGGGCCCGGGACCTCGCGAGCGACGACGACGGTGCGCGGCGACGCGCATGCATCGCCCTTTCGACCCTGGAGAGCGAGGCCCTGCCCGCCATCGAGGCTCGCGTCGCGTCCTTCGCCCGGCCTGCCTTCGACTCGGACGAGGCGTACCGAACGATCAACAAGTTCCGCCACGCCGTCGGAAGTCTGCGGGCCGACGAAAACGTCGACGTCATCCCCGGTCTGGCGACGCTCCTCGCCGAAGACCGCGCGCCGATGACGGTGGCCCTCGTCGAACGGCGCCTCCTCGCCCGGTCCCTCGTCGACATGGCCTCGATCGACGCCGCGACGGCCCTCGGTGACATCATCGCCACCGACCCCCGGGCGTGGCGATGGGAATGGCGCCGCATGGTCTGGCGCCTCGACAACCGGGCCCTGCCGATGCTCCTGACCCTCGAGAACCACAGCGACGGTGGGGTGCGACGGGGTGCGCGGTGGGGCATGCGGGAGATCGGCCTCACGAACCCGGGACGCGCGGTGCAGACCGACGACATGCGCCTCCTCGCGGAGCTCCTCCGCGCTTATGGGACCGTGCGCCAGATGGACGCCATGCGCGTCGTCGTCGGCTTCGTCACCCACGACCGCGCCCAGGTGAGGAACGCTGCCCGGTGGGCGACCGAGCGGTACGGGCGCAACGCGATTTGGCAGCTCCGCGAGGGTTACCGAAACCTCACCGGCTCGAGAGCCGACGAGAGCCTGGGTTGGGAAGCTACTGCAGCGGCGCTCTACCGCGCCCACGACGAGGCACGCCTCGCCCCGGTCCGCGACGTGCTCGAGGCCGGCCGCGCCGCCCTCGTCGCCGGCGATCTCGATACGATGCGCGCCAAATACGACGCGGTCCTCGCCGCGGCACCGGACCTGCCGCAACGAGGGGAGCTGGCGCCGGGGTACGCGGCCCTCGCGGCCCGAGCGGTGACGCGCGGCGAGGTGACCGAGGCCAGGCGCTTCTACCAGCGCGCCCTCCGCCTCGCCCCGAGTCATCAGAACGCCGCGCTCTGGCGTGCGGACCAGCGCTTCCTCGTCGCTGAACAACACCTCGCCGTTGGCGTGGCGGACCTCGGCGCCTACCGCGCGGTCCTCGTCGACGACCCGACCCACCGAGGCGCCCAGGCGTTCATCGCCGCAGCAAACGGAGAGGCCCCGGGAGCGCCTGGAGTCCCGGTGAAGCGGGTGGCCCTCGCCGGGGCGGCTCTGATGCTGCTCGCCGCCGCCGCGTACCTGTGGATGCAAAGGCGCGAGGAGGACGGGTTCGAAGCCGACGGCCTCCGGGACGACCAGGACGACTACGAGGACGACTACGGCGAGGAACTCCTCGACGTGAGTCCGGACACGCTGCCGGGCTGAACGCGGGCCCACAGATACGCGCTACACTCTCTGCGTGGACGGGCGCATGGGCAGGAGAACTCTCGGGATGTGGCCGGCCGCCTTCCTCCGCGGCGCGTGGGCAATCTCGGTCGTCGCCCTCATGGCCTTCTGCCTTCTGTCGGGCTGTAACGACGCCCCCCACGATACCGATGCGGGGACCGGAACGCGGACCAGCCCCATCCCCGAGGCCTGTTTGATCGGGGGAGAGGCACCCCAGTCCATTCCGGAGGCGATAGCGCGGATCAACGCGCTCCCGCGGCCGCTCTCGGTCTCGTGTTTGGTCGCGAGCCTGCCGCGGCCGCTATCGCTGGTAGCGACCGACAGCCCCTTCAGCGCTCAGCCGGGAGAGGGCGTCAAAAACCCGCGCATCTTCATCCTGAGCGAGGGGCTGGTGCTCTCGGTCGTCCCGACGGGTCGGGGGAGCCGGGTCCTCGAGTTCGCCGAGTGGGTGACGACGACCCGGACCATCAAGGGCGAAGTCCCGTTCCCCATCGAAGGCACGCTCCCGGAAGATGCGCCCTACGACATCCGCTTCGACGGGGGCGGGACGACCTGCAGCCTCTGCCACCGCAACGAGAGCCCCGCCGAGGGCCGCCCCGGAGCGTTCGTCTCCGACGCGATGCGCCCCGCGAACGGCTACTACGCACCCATCCGAGACCTCTTCGCCGAACTGGATGAATGCGACTGGGACCGCGAAGCCGAACGCTGCGAATTCCTGAGCGCACTGCTCGACTTCGGGCCCGTCGAAGAGGTCACCTTCTCGAACGAAGTCGATACGTTCTTCTGACGATCGACGGGCGCGCTCCGTCTCACCACCGCGCACATGTGGGTGACTGGGCGATGCGTGCGTCGATGCAATCCCGAACTCGGCCGGTCGGGAACGCGCGCGGTGATGGGTAGCCTGCTACGCTACCTGCATGCGCAGCCCTTCGATTGTCTTGGCGGCGGCCGGAGCCGCCCTCGTCCTGCTCTTGAACGTAGCCCCCGCGGAGGCCGGCTACGACCGGAACTTCGAGGCGGGGAGCCTAGTCATCCCCATGGACCTCGCCTACCAGGACACGGGCATGTTTCAGGCCTACGGCCTCGTCTACCACCTGCTCCGCGAGGGCGTGCAGGTCTACTGGGTCATCGACGAGACCAAGACCTGGCACGCCGCCGCCTGTGACACCACGGGGGACGAGTGCACCTGGGACTGCGCCGAGGAAGGCTCCGGCGTGAAGTGCTCGTACCCCACCGGGAGCCCCGACTTTTTCGTCGGCGCGACGGTCCTCTGGGACGGCGAAGGAGCCGCGAGCGCAGGCGATACGATTACGAACCACGGTTACCGTGGCGGTCCCTTTGTCATCGATGCCGCGAACGCGGCGGCGGCGAAGGCCGTCATCGACGCCTGGAACGACCGGGACGCCTGGGCGGCAAACCCCTGGGCCGAGCGTTCGGAATTCTCGGTGGTCTCGGTCCACGAGGTCACCGCGTCCTTCAGCGGACACGTCGTCAAAGAGATGATCGCGGCGCCGACCATCGCGGTCTTCTCCGATGGCAACGAAGACATCGCGACGGGCTACCTGCGCGCCGCCGGCATTCCGCAGTCGAACGGCACCGAGTTCCCCGCCGACAAGTGCCGCGACCCCGGCGATTGCGGCCCCGGCACCGCGAACCCCGACATGCTCACCGTCGAGTCCATCATGGGCGACATGGGCACCTGCGAGGCGCCCAACATGGACCATCGCAACGGCGCCCTCTTCGCCGCCGACGGCACCCCGGCCTACTGCCAGATCATGAGCATGCACTGGGGCGTGAACGACCGGGAGACCGTCGAGTGCGACGGCGGCGCCTGCCCGGCGACCCAGGCCGAGTGTTCGGGCGAAACGTTCACCTACCACGGTCACGAGGTGGTGGCCGAGGTGCGGCAGTTCCTGACCTTCCCGACGCACTTCTTCGCCGAATGCCAGGCGGTGAACGCGTACGAGAACCAGGTCCCGAACCCCGCCTGGCCCTACCTCGACGACGACGCCCGGATGGGTCACTTCCTGACCACGACCGGCACTCCCCCGGACTGCCCCTGTGACGGCGCCACCGACGGCGGCGACTACGAGTGCGTCACTCTGGGGTGCGACGGCGGGACCCGGGACTGCTGCTTGCCCCGGAGCGACAAGGAAATCGGAGCGGGCTTCTTGATCGCCGACCAGCCCGACGAGAACACCCTCCAGACCCTCAACCCGCACATCCCCTACAACCAGATGGACGGCTACTACGGAACCGTCGGCGGGAGCGAGCCGGCCTACAACCTCAGCACCTTCCTCGGCTCGGCCTACAAAAACGACCTCGACGTCACCTTCATCACGGGTCCCGACGGCCCCGGTGACCAAGACGTGTGGATGACCGGCTTCGTCGACGGCGAATGCGACATCATCGGCTACGACGAGTTCGCGAGGCCCGGGGAATGCAACCTGGGCAAGGTGAGCTACCTCGGCGGCCATCGCTATTCGACCAATACGCCGATCAGCGGCAGCCGCGACAGCCAGGGCACCCGGCTCTTCTTGAACGCGCTCTTCGAGGCGGACTGCGTCACCGGCGGCGCGATCGGCCCCGAGCCCATCGACCCCAACGACCGAGACGGCGACGGAGTCGTCAACGCCGACGACCCCGCACCGGACGACCGTTTCGCCTGCGGCGACTCGGACATGGACGGATGCGACGATTGCTCCAGCGGCACGTTCAATACGGCCAACGATTGCAGTACCGGCGCCGATGGCGGTGGCGTCGATGGCGGCGGCATCGATAGTGGGACAGGCGGCGCGACCGACGACGGCGGCTGCGGCTGCCGCGCGGCCGGCACGGGCGACGGGGCCACGACCTTCGCGCTCTTTGCCCTGGTGGGCTTCTGGCTCATGCGCCGCAAGCGCCGGTGAAAGGCGCCGTGACCCGCTCTGGTCTCTTCCTCATCGCACTGGCCGCGTTGGGTGTCACGGGCATCGTGGGCTGCTCCCTCGACACCTCGGCGACGCCGCCGGTCGCCTCAGACTCGTCAGCCGATACGTCGACGGGTGATGCCGGTGATGCCGGCCCGCCCGACAGTGGTCCGATCGTCAGGATGGACGACTCCGGGATGACGGGGGACGCCGCCATCGACGGTGCGGTGGACTCGGGCACCCCGATGGACGCCGCAACCGACTCCAGCACCGCCGATACGTCCGTGATGGACTCGGCGGTCGCAGACACAGCGGTCGCAGACACGGCGGTCGCAGACACGGCGATCGCGGACACGGGAACCGATACGGGGCCGTTGGCCCCGTGCCGTGATCGGCCGGATGAATGCGTCGGCCTCTTCGGCGGCTTCTGCGACGCGAGCTCTGCCTGCGACGAGGGCGTGTGCTGCACGGACACCAACTGCGGCACAGCCGGAACCTGCACTCAAACGTGCTCGGGTGGGAGCCCGTGCCCCGAAGGCATGGGGTGCGAGCACGGCTACTGCTTCTTCACCTGCTCGTCGAGCGCTGACTGCTTCAGTACGATGACCTGCGAGCACGGCCTTACCATCTGCGAGTGGTGAACCGCGCCCGCCGCTAGTGTGGGGGCCGCTCGAGGGGCGCCCGCGACCGTTCACTGAAGGCGAGAAGGCGGCGAGGCGAAGGCGCCTCATGGTTCGTATATGAAAACGAACCACGCGATGCGCATCGCCGTCCTGCTCATCGGGGCCCTCTGGGGACCCGGCGCCGCCCTCGGCACCTCGGCGGGGCCGCTCTACGAAGGTGACCTCGAAACCCAGCTCGCCCACGCTCGAGGCGTCGCGCGGTGGGTCGACGAGCCCCTCTCGGAAGCCGACTTCGGGACCGGGTCACAGCGCTTCGACGGGGAGTGGCTTTTCGGAACCTATGTGATGGGAGCCATCGGCCACGGCCAGGTCGCCCTCGAACACCCCGAATACCGGGCCGAGGCCGGACGACGTATGGAGCGCGCAATCGATGCGGCGCTCACCCGGGAAGTTCGTGCTTTCGATCGCGCCGCCTGGGGTACGGACCCCGTCGATGACATCGGCACGCGCCGCGCCCACGTCGCGTACCTCGGATACCTCGACCTCGCCCTCGCCTTGCATCGGCAGGTGGACCCCGAGTCGAAGTTCATCGAGCTCGAAGAATCGATCACCCGGCACCTCGCAGGCCTCTTGGAACGCAGCGCCACCGGCCTCGTCGAGACCTACCCCGGGGAGGTCTATCCAGTGGACAACGCGGCGTTCATCGGGGCCCTCGGGGTCCATGACGCCGTAACCGGTGAGGACCATCGCACCCTCATCCGCCGCTTCCGGGCGGAACTCCGAGGGCGCTACATCTCCGCCGAGACGGGCCTGCTCTACCAGAGCGTAGCCCGGCGTGGCGGTCGCCCCGTCGACGCCGCCCGGGGCTCGGGCACGGCCCTCGCGACCTATTTCCTCGCTTACGCCGACCCTGAGCTCTCGGAGCAGCTCTGGTCCGCGATGCGCCGGGAACTCTACCGCCAGGGCCTCGGCTTCGGGGCGATGCGCGAGTACGCCCCGGGGCCCGGGGGACGGGGTGACATCGACTCGGGGCCGGTCGTCCTCGGCTTGGGCGTTTCGGCCACCGGCTTCGCCATCGGCGCCGCCCGGGCCCACGGCGACCGCGACGCCTACCGCAGCCTCTACGCCACGGCGGCGCTCTTCGGTGCACCGACCGATGCCGGCGGCCGAATGTCGTTTGCCCTCGGGGGGCCGATCGGCGACGCGATCATGTTCGCCATGCTGACGGCTCCTCGTGCGGTGGCTCGGGTGCGCTCATGAAGCGGTGGGTCGTACTGGGCCTCGTCGCCGTCTCCGGCCTCGTCCTCCACGAACTCTGGGCAGAAATGCTCGTCGCCGAGAACGCGGCGGCGACCCTGCTCTCGCGGGGGGCGGGGGCACGGTCCCTCGCCGGACTCGAGTCCGTCGAGGCCCTCGGCGCCGTGCTCTTCATCGCCTATCGGCTGGTGGCTCTTCCCCTCGCAGGGGCCCTCGCAGCTTTGATCGCCCTTCGGCTCTCGACCGCCGCCCGGGACCTGATACTTCACGCCCGCGAGAGGAGTCGCGCACTTCGTGCGCCGGCCGTGGGCAACACAAACCGTTGATGAAAACGGGGGAGGCGACCAGACGATGAGGGCGCCGTGGATTCGCGCTAAGCTAGCCTCGTGCGAAGACGAATGAACCCGAGAGCGTCCAGTATGCGGCGAGCCGCCGTGCTCGGTGCGGCCGCTCTCCTCACGAGCCTGACGGTCGCCTGTGACGGCCAGAGCGAAGGTCGACCGAGCCCCATCCCGGAGAGCTGTCTCATCGGCGGCGCGGCACCGCAGTCAATCCCCGACGCCATCGAGCGCATCAACTCACTCCCGCGCCCGCTTTCGATCTCCTGCTTCGTGGCGAGCCTGCCGCGACCGCTGTCGCTGGTGGCGACCAACAGCCCCTTCAGCGCCCAGCCGGCTGCGAGCAGCGAGAACCCGCGCATCTTCATCCTGACCGACGGCCTCGTTCTTTCCATCGTGCCCGCCGGGAGCGGCGCGCGGCTGCTCGAATTCGCCGAGTGGGTCTCGGACACCCGGACGATCAAGGGGGAGCTGCCCTTCCCGGTCGAAGAGACGCTCACCGAGGATGCGCCCTACGACGTCCTCTTCAACGACACACTCACCAACTGCGGTCTCTGTCACCGAAACGAGGACCCTGCTCCCGACCGGCGAGGGGCGTTCATTTCCGATGCGATGCGGCCCGAGCCAGACCACTACGCCGCGGTCGCGCCGCTCTTCGACGAACTCGAAAACTGCGACTGGGACAACGAGACCGAGCGCTGCGAAATCCTCAGCGCGCTCCTCGATTTCGGCCCCGTCGAAGAGGTCGCCTTCGCCGACGAGGTCGACACCTTCTTCGAGTAGACCGCCAGGGTCGTGTCATTCGGCGACGGGTTGTTGCGCTCGGCCCGCCCGCACCCTGTCGTGGAGCTTTCGGAGTTCGCCGCTCGCGTCCCCCGTGAATGGGTTGTCGTCGCGCAGCACGTGTCCGCCGAGGATCGAGGTGATCTGGCGCTTGATCTCCGGGGTCCTCCGATCGTCGAAGAATATGTCGATGAGTTCGCCCCGGTACCAGGACTCGATGAACGCCAGGAAGACGCCGACGGCTTTTCCGATTGGCGCGTCGTACTCATCATCCCATTCGACGGACTCTCCCCCGAGGGCACGGTCCACCAGCTTTGCGGCCAGCACGGCGGTTTCGAGGGCGAGGGTCACCCCTGAGGAAAAGACGGGGTCGAGGAAGTCCGTAGCGTTCCCCACGAGCGCCCAGCGGTCCCCGTGAAGGGCACTGACCTTCCGCGAATATCCGTGAATCGTGGTGGTCTTCGCGACCGGCACCGCCGAGCTCAAGCGCTCCCAGGCAGCCGGGTCCGACTGCATGTACGCCCAGAGCTTTTCCCTGTCGTTTCCCGGGAGCTTTGCCCAGTAATCGGGATCACACACCGACCCGACAGAGGTTCGGCCGTTGCTGAAGGGAATGATCCACAACCAGCCGTTGTCCGGATGCGAACAGATCCACACGTCCCCTTCGAGGTCTCCACTCGGCCTTCGGTCTCCTTCCACCTGGGTGTAGCAAGACACCCGCTGGGGCAGGGCCGGCTCGCGTTCGAGGTCGAGGAGCCGTGGTAGGACGCGGCCGTAGCCGCTGCAGTCGAGCACGAACTTCGCGTGCACCTCGTAACGACGGTCATTCTCTAGGTCGACGACCGAGGCGATGGCCCCGTCATCCCGAAAATCGACGCCGGTGACCTCCTGACCAAAACGGAGGTCGAGGCCCTTCGAACGAGCCTCCGTCGCCAACACCTGGTCGAAGTCCTCGCGCGGGACCTGAAGCGTCTCGGGGCGATCGCCTTCGAGGCCGTTCTCGAGACAGAAGCGCTCGCTCCGGCCCTCGTGAAGGAACACGGCGCCCTTCTTGACCATGTAGCCGCGCGCTCGAACGGCTTCGAGCATGCCGATTTCATCGAGCAGGGCATCGGTGCGGGGCAAGAGCGACTCCCCGATGACGTGTCGGGGAAACCAAGAGCGCTCGAGGCATATGGCTGACCGCCCACGGCTCGCGAGGAGGGCCCCTGCGGCGCTGCCGGCCGGGCCGGCGCCGATGATCAGGACATCTGTGTTGGTGGTCATCATGAGGTCGGTCGATCGGGGAACTTGTAGGTATGTGAGATCGGCGCGGGCCCGCCCGCAGGTACAGCGATCTTCACCGAAGCCAACTCGAGCAACTCCGAAAGGTCCCCTGCCTCGGGCCCCCAGACCCCGAGGGACCGCTCGAGGTCGCGAACGATCGCCGGGAGTTTCTTGACCCGATCGGGGCGCGGCAACGACTCGGCATCGACTCGCCCAGGATCGATGGAGATGTCCCATTCCGAGAGACCGATGCGCTCTGCGAGCTCGGCCGCGTTCCCTGATGTCACGCCTCTGAGAGCCATCATCAGGACCTCGCCGAGGAGCGCTTCAGTCTCCCCGAGATCCGCGCGAATGTCGGCCAGGGTCTGCTCCACGCTCCGGTCCTCTCTCAGCTCGAGGTGTTTGTCCGCGAGGATCGAGGGAAACATGGGCAGCGGGCAGAAGGCCCGACCCGGAGCCATCGTCACTTGCTTGAGCTCGGCCCATGCAACGAAGAGCCGTTGGGCCCATCGGTTGAGGGTGCTGTAGCGCTTGCCGATCTCGAGGACCTCCTCGAGACCCGCCGCGTCTTGCTTGTATGCCTTCCGGAAGAAGATGCGCGCCATGAAGGTCCAGTAGACGTAGAAGTCCCACCAGAGCTTGGCGCCGAGTACGTCGTGGTTCGAGAAGATGAGAGCGTTGTTGCCGAGCACCTCGCCCATGTCCGCGCCCCAGCCGAGGTAGAACTGGTTGAAGAGATCGGCTCGCTTCGGATCGTTTCGCCCTGTCTCGACCATCTCTCGGATGAGCTCGGCCGCGAGGCAGTTGGCGAGGCCGACGAAGTCGGACCCCGGGCTGTAGAACGGGTCGACGAATGCCCCGGCCTCGCCGACGCACGCCCAGCGCTCGCTCGAATAGACCTGCGCCGAGCCATGGGCGAAGTCATGCATCACCAGGAAGTCCTCGAACTCGATGGAATCGAGGTGCTGAGAGAGCTCCGGTTCATGCTCGCGAATCCAATCGCGAGCCTTCGCTGGCCGGTTGTAGTCGAGGAAGTCGTGGTGCTCGTGGTCGGTGACGATCCCGATGCTGGTGTGTCCCGTAGACATCGGGATGAGCCACACCCAATACCCGAGGCCCATCAGGTGCACGGTCGAGAGCCATCGCGTCCCGTCTACGTCACGGGTGTGCCAGCGCTCGTGGCTCTCGTCGACGAGCTGACCGACCTTGACGATCCCTTTCACGCGAAACCAGGCCGAGCTGTGTTTGATGCCGCTCTCACGAGCCAGTCCCAGCTTCCTCTGCAGAAGTCGGCGACGACCCATCGCGTCCACGACGAATCGCGCGTGCAGCGAACGTGCTTCCGCCCCAGTGCCGTCCGGACGCCGTTCGACGATCTCGACCTCGTGATCCGCGTCACCGGCGCCGAGGGTGACGTCCCGTACTGCGTATCCCTCGAGAAGGGTGACCCCATCCTCCTCGACCATGGCGCGCAGGTCGTTCTCGAACTTTCCTCGGTCGGTCTGGTAGGACGGAATGATCGGGGGCTCCGAGGGGCCAAACTCCGTGCGCTCGTGCAGCGGCGTGCCCTCCGGCCCGACGAAGAAGCGGAGGCCGTTCTTTCGCAGATGCTCCTCGTCGAGGTAGTCCTTCATCCCGAGGATCTCGGCGAAGTAGTGGGCGCCCATCTCGACACACGACTCGCCCACCTTGAGACAAGCCTCCGGCAGAGGTCGCCGCGTCGGTTCCACGACCGCGACGGACGCGGAAGGAACCTCGCGGGTGAGTTGGCGAGCGAGCGTGAGGCCGGCCAGGCCGCCTCCGCAAATCACGACGTCATACTTCTCGGTCATTGGATCCCCCACAGGCGTGTCGAGTCTGTCGGCGGTGCACGCCGAACGTGACGTCGGAATTAGTGCATCTCCGCGCGGCAACATTGATCGATATCAAAGTGCAGTGACCGCCGATGCGGGAAGCTCCCGCGCATCTACTTGGGTCGGCCTGTCATTTGTGCGACTCGATCTCGGAGGCACTGAAGATGACACGTTCTGTCGATGTCGCGATTATTGGTGGTGGCCTGGTGGGCAACTTGCTCGCCCGACAGCTCCGCCGCCACAGCCCGGAACTCTCCGTCGCATTGTTCGAGCGCGACACCGAGCGCACCTACAAGGTCGGAGAGTCCACCGTCGAAATCGCGGCGAACTACCTCTCGCGTAGGTTGGGGCTGTCGACCTATCTCTACCAGGAGCACCTGCCGAAGAACGGCCTCCGCTTCTTCTTCGACACCGAGGCCAAGGACGCTCCGCTGCACGAGATGAGCGAGATCGGCCTCGGCGGCATGCCGCCCTACCCGAGCTTCCAGTTCGATAGGGCTCGTCTCGAAAAGGACCTCCTCGAGATGAACGAGAAGGACGGCGTACACGTCGAGATCGGCGGGCGGGTCAAAGATCTCGACCTGGGCGAAGGCGGGGCCGCGCACACCTTCAGCGTCGCCGGCGACACGGAGACCGAATGGAAGGCCCGATGGGTCGTGGACGGCACCGGCCGGGCGGCGATGATTGCCCAGCTCAAGGGCCTCCGGATGCCCGAGCGAGACCACCGGATAGCTTCGGCGTGGGGACGCTTCAGCAACATCACGGACATCGACGATTGGTCCGCCCCCGACTGGCACGCGCGCGTCAACCACACGGCGCGCGGGCTGTCGACGAACCACTTTTGCTACAAGGGCTATTGGATCTGGTTCATCCCCCTTGGCCAGGGACTCACGTCGGTGGGGATCTGCGCGGAACGGGACTCCTGGGACAAGAGCTACCACGAGCCCGAGGGCATGGTCGCCAACCTACGGAAGCATCGCGCGATCGATCAGCTCATGGAGAACGCCGAGCTCGTAGACCACGGCGCGTTCTCCCAGCTCGCCTACCGAACCAAGCAGTTCTTCAGCGCAGATCGCTGGGCGGTCTTGGGCGAGGCCGCCGCGTTCCCGGACCCGTTCTACAGCCCCGGGTCTGACGTGATCGCCGTCGAGAACGACCTGACCGCGAGCCTCATCGCCCACGATACGAAAGGCGAGGACATCCGAGAGCGCGTGAAGGCTTACGACGACCTGATGCACTTCCGCTACGAGACGATCCTCCTCCTGACCCACAAGCAGTACTGCACGATGGGTAGCTTCGAGTTGCTGCGAGCGAAGGCCTTCTTCGACTGCGCCTGCTACTACAACCTGTGGTTCGATTCCTACGCCAAGGACGACCATCTGAACCTCAAGATCGTCCAGCGCATGCTGCGGCGTGGCGACTCCGTCTTGACCGTCATGCGGAACTTCCGCGACCTCTTCAGCAGCGCTGCGACCACGCTCCTGGAGCGAGGCGACTACTACCGACTCAACACCGGCGTGGGTCTGCATGATGCAATGGACGCATTCGGTCCGATCACCAACGTCGGCAGCAAACGGAGTCCGGTCGCGATCGACCGCCGAACCGAGGAGATCTTCAACCGAACGGCCGAGCTCGTTCACGGCATCCTCGACGACGGCTCGAAGTTCGAGAAGCGCCGCTTCATCGAGTTTGCCGAGCCGGGAGCCTTCGATCAGGCCCGAGTTTAGGCCGGCCTCCGCGCTCGAGTGAGGCGGCCCCGGGCCGCCGCGCAGCGCGAACACACAGAAAAGCCCGAGTCGTTTTGGCGACCCGGGCTTTTCGTTGGGTGAGCGCGCGAGGCGCCCGGCGATTAGACCTTACTCGTCGTCGTCACCGTCGTCGTCGCCATCGTCGGCGGCGGCGGCGGCGTCTTCGTTGCCGAGGAGCTCGATGATGGCCATGGGCGCGTTGTCACCGCGGCGCCGAATCTTCTTGATGATCCGGGTGTAGCCGCCGCCCTTGCCCTCGGCGACGCGGTCCATGTACCGGGGAGCGATCTCGTGGAAGAGCTTGTGGATGAGATCCACCTCTTCGATCGTGCCATCGGAAACGGTCCGAGCCATGCGCTTCGGGAGGAAAGCCGCAACCCTCCGCTGAGCGGCGACGCGGCCGGCGACGACGCGCTGGCGCTCGTCGTCCTTCAGCTTACCGGTATCCGCCGTCAGGTCATCGCCGAGGCGCGTCGCCTTGGTGATGAGCCGCTCGACGACCCGTCGGAGTTCTTTTGCCTTCGCCTCGGTGGTCTCGATCTTCTCGTGGAGGATCAAGTTGCCCGCGAGGTTGCGGAACATCGCCCTCCGATGAGAGGTGTTCCGTCCGAACTTTCGGCCTGCCTTGTGATGTCGCATCGTTCTTCTCTGCCCGCTAATCGACGGGGCTTTTCACTTCAGGTAGTTGCCTGCTGCGTCTTCCAACGCTCGAGCATCTGCGGCCAGCTGTCGACCTTCATCCCGAGGCTCAGCCCCATGTCGGCCAGGATCTCTTTGATCTCCTTGAGCGACTTACGGCCGAAGTTCTTCGTCTTGAGCATCTCGGCTTCGGTCTTCTGGACCAGCTCGCCGATGATGTGAATGCTCGCGTTCTGCAGGCAGTTCGCGGAGCGTACGGAGAGCTCGAGCTCCTCGACCGAACGGAAGAGGTTCTCGTTGAGAGGCTCCTCCGTGGACTCGGTCTCGACGGGCTCTTCTTCTTCTTCGAAGTTGATGAAGACGTTGAGCTGCTCCTTGAGGATCTTGGAGGCAAAGGCGACCGCGTCGAGGGGCTTGACGGTGCCGTTGGTCCAGACCTCGAGGCTGAGCTTGTCGAAGTCGGTTTGCTGGCCGACACGAGCGTTGGTCACCGTGTAGTTGACCTTGCGGATCGGCGAGAAGAGCGCGTCGATGGGAATGGTCCCGATGGGCATCCCGGGCGTCTTGTTGCGGTCGGCCGAGACGTAGCCACGGCCGACGTTGACCGTGAGCTCCGCCACGAAACGCCCACCCTTGGACACCGAGCAGATGATGTGGTCCTTGTTGACGATATCGACCTGGTCGGAGCCCGTGATGTCACCGGCGGTGACGTCACAGGGGCCTTCCTTGTCGATCCGCATCGCGACCGTCTTGGTCGTGTGGGAGTGGAGGACGACCTCCTTGAGGTTGAGAACGATCTCGGTGAGGTCCTCGACCACGTCCGGAACGGACGTGAACTCGTGCAGCGCGCCGTCGACCTTGAGGGCGGTGATCGCCGCCCCTTGGAGGGACGAGAGCAGAACGCGGCGCAGCGAGTTCCCGAGGGTGAGGCCGAAGCCACGCTCGAGGGGCTCGGCGACGAATTTGCCGTAGTAGTCGGTGAGGGTTTCCTCGTCGACGGGGATGGTCTTCGGGCGGATGAGGTCCCGCCAGTTGCGCGCTACGAGCTGGTTCATGAGGTCTCCGTGAAAATCATTCGGTGGCGCCCTGCCGGGCGGCACGAACTAACGCGAGTAGAACTCGACGATGAGCTGTTCCGTGATGGGAAGCGTGATGGCTTCGCGATGGGGCAGGGTCTTCGCGACGCCCTTGAACTCACCCTTGTCGAGCTCGAGCCATTCCGGCACTCCGCGACGGTCGGCTCCCGCGAGGGACTCGACGATGCGCGTGTGGGTGCGGCTCTTCTCCTTCACGGAGATCTCGTCGCCAGCCTGAATCCGGTAGCTGGGGATGTTGACGATCTTCCCGTTCACCAGAATGTGACGGTGGAGAACCCGCTGCCGGGCTTCCGCGCGAGTCGAGGCGAAGCCGAGGCGATAGGTGACGCTGTCGAGGCGACGCTCGAGGAGCGAGAGGAAGTTCTCGCCGGTGACGCCCTTCTGGCGGTCGGCGTCGCTGAAGTAGCGCTTGAACTGCTTCTCGAGCATCCCGTAGATGCGGCGGACCTTCTGCTTTTCGCGCAGACGGATGCCGTATTCGGTGAACTTCATGCGCCGCTGGCCGTGCTGGCCGGGGGGATAGGGGCGCCTATCGAAGGAGCACTTGTCGGTGTAGCAACGCTCACCTTTGAGGAAGATCTTCATGCCTTCCCGGCGGCAAAGCTTACAAACCGGACCGTGATAACGAGCCATCTCGAAATACCTCTAATCTAAACGCGGCGACGCTTGGGCGGCCGGCAACCGTTGTGCGGAATGGGGGTGACGTCCCGGATGAGCGTGACGCGCATGCCGGCGTTGCCGAAGGCGCGGAGGGCGCTCTCGCGACCGGCACCGGGGCCTCGGACGAATACGGACACGGACGTGACGCCGTTATCCTGTGCCTTGCGGATCGCATCCTCAGCGGCGAGCTGGGCTGCAAAGGGCGTGCTCTTACGCGAGCCCTTGAATCCACGCGACCCGGAGCTGGACCAGGAAACAACGTTCCCGGCCATGTCCGTGATCGTGACGATCGTGTTGTTGAAGGTCGATCGGATGTGGGCGATGCCACTTCCGACGTTCTTTTTGACCTTCTTCTTCTTGCTAGTGCTTTTCGCTGGCTTGGCCATCGTACGGGTCCCCTATGACTACTTCCTACGACCAGCTGCACCGCGGCGGGGACCCTTACGGGTCCGGGCGTTGGTGTGCGTGCGCTGGCCGCGCGCGGGAAGCCCACGGCGATGCCGGAGACCTCGGTAGCACCCCAAATCCATGAGGCGCTTGATGTTCATGTTGATGTCGCGGCGAAGGTCGCCTTCAACAGTGAAGTTGTTGTCGAGGACTTCGCGGATCCGCTTGACCTCACCCTCGACCAGGTCGTCGGCGAGCTTGTCTTTGGGGATCTCTGCTTCCTCGCAGATGCGCTGCGCGATCTTCGGGCCAATGCCGTAGATGTACTGGAGCGAATGAATGACCTGCTTGCGGCCAGGAATGTCGACGCCTGCGATGCGGGGCATGACTCTCTATCCTTCTTCTCTCAACCCTGCCGCTGTTTGTGGCGGGGGTTTTCACAGATGACACGCACGACACCCTTGCGGCGGATGACCTTGCACTTGTCGCAAATCTTCTTGACTGAGGGTCGTACCTTCATCGTGCTTCTCTAACTCAATCGCTTCGTAATCCGGCCTCGGCTCGGGTCGAGGGGCGAAATCTCTATCGCCACTCTGTCGCCTGGGAGGAACTTCACGGTGACTCGCCTCGCCTGGGTGCTCACCGACGCCGTGACCATTTGTCCGTCGTCGGTCTTCACCCGGAAGAGGCCTCGGGGCTCAGCCGACTCGATGACTCCATCGAGCTGTCGTTGGCTCTGCCCACTCACGCTTCCGTTCTCCCTCAGCTGGTCCCAATCGCTGCCTTGATACGCTCCGTTACTTCGTCCAGTGAACCGACACCGTCCACCGCTGCCACCAACTCCTTCGCCTCGTAGTAGGGAAGGACCGGCAAAGTCTTGTTTTCGTAGCCCTTGTAGCGCTCTCGAACGACGTCCGGTGTGTCGTCTTTACGCTGCGCGAGCTCCCCCCCAAAGTCGACGGGGGGCGGATTGTACGTCAGGTGATAGACTTGTCCAGTCGAAGGGTCGGTCCTTCGTCCGGAGATGCGCTCGACCACCGTCTCGAGGGAAACCTCGATGGATACGACCTTGTCGACCTTCCGGCCGAGCTCCGTGAGGATGGAGTCCAGGAGCTCCGCCTGAGCCACCGTGCGCGGGTAACCATCGAAGATCGCGCCGTTTTTGGCGTCGTCTTGGCCCAGCCGCTTCTTGATGAGCTCGCCGACCATCTCGTCCGGGACCAGCAGGCCCTTCTCCATGTAGTCGGCGAACTTCTGGCCGAGATCGGAGCCGGACTTCTTTTCGGTCCGCATCATGTCCCCGGTGGAGATCTGGGGCACCTTCAGGAGGTCCGTCAGGCGAGCTGCCTGGGTCCCCTTGCCGGCGGCCGGCGGTCCGAAAAGAACGAGATCCATCGCTCAGGCCTTCCTTCCGCGGATGCGCGGCCCCTTGGGACCGGTCAACCCCTCGTAGTGGCGGGTGATGAGATGGGATTCGATCTGCTGGACGGTGTCGAGGGCAACGCCGACCACGATCATGAGGGAGGTACCACCGAGGTAGAAGGGCACGCGCCAACCAGCCTGCATGAGGTCCGGGATGGTGCAGACGACGGCGACGTAGAGCGCACCGCCGAAGGTGATGCGGGTCACGACGCGGTCGATGTAGTCGGCGGTGGCCTTGCCGGGGCGGATGCCCGGGATGAAGGCGTTCTGCTTCTTGAGGTTTTCCGCGACGTCGACCGGCTGGAATGTGACCGCCGTGTAGAAGAAGCAGAAGAAGATGATCATCGCCGCGAAGAGCGTGCTGTAGCTCCAGGTGCCAGGGACCAACTGCTGCTGGAGCCACTCCATGCCGGGCACGTTGTAGGTGCCCAGGGTCACCGGGAACATCATCAGGGACGACGCGAAGATGGGCGGAATGACGCCGCTCATGTTCACGCGCAGGGGCAGATGCGAAGTCTGTCCGCCGTACATCTTCCGACCAACCATGCGCTTGGCGTAGTGGATCGGCAGGCGACGCTGAGCCCGCTCGAAGAAGCAGATGACGCCAATGATGGCGACGCCGAGGCCGGTGACGATGAGCAGCGTAATCGGCTCCATCTGGCCAATGCTCACCATCTGCCCGGTCTGCACGAGGGCATCCGGGAGGTTCGCGACGATGCCCGCGAAGATGATGAGGCTGATTCCGTTGCCGATGCCGCGCTCGGTGATCTGCTCGCCGAGCCACATCAGGAAGCTGGTCCCCGTGGTGAGCGTGATCATCGTGAGGATGCGGAAATACCAGCCCGGGTCGGCGACGACGTCACCGTAAACCGAGCTCGCGTTGAGGCTCTCGAGATAGAGAGAGATTCCGAAGCTCTGAACGAGAGACAGGCCAACCGTTCCGTAGCGGGTGTACTGGTTGATCTTGCGCTGCCCCGCTTCGCCTTCTTTCTTCAGCTCTTCGAGTGGCTTGATGACCACGCCGAGGAGCGAGAAGATGATGCTCGCGGTGACGTACGGCATGATGCCGAGGGCGAAGATCGACAGCTGCTCGAGGGCACCGCCGGAGAAGAGGTTGAACATTCCGAGCAGACCGCCCTGAGAGGACACGATCTGCTGCATCACGTTCCGGTCGACACCGGGGGTCGTGACGAAGATACCAATCCGGTAAACCGCCAACATCCCCAAAGTGAAGAGGATGCGGCGCCGGAGTTCCGGGATCTTGGCGATGTTCGCGAAGGCGCTCATGCGTAGAAGGTCCTGACGGCTCTCTAGGGTCGGGCTGCTTGCTTACTTGGTGGGCGGTGCTGCCGCGTTCTTGCCGCGGTAGTACGTCCGGGAGGGATCTTCGAGGGCAACGGCTTTGCCGCCGGCCTTTTCGATCTTCTCGATGGCGCCCTTGCTGAACGCGTGGGCCTGAACGGTAAGCGCCCGGTCGATTTCACCGGTGCCGAGAACCTTCACGCCGTCAAAGCGACCCCGGACCAAGCCGGCCTCGCGAAGCGAGTCGACGGTCACCGTGGTGCCCGCGTCGAAGCGGCCGAGATCCGAAACGTTGAGCGTCGCGATCTTCTTGGAGAAGGGGTTATGAAAGCCGAACTTCGGGAGGCGCCGCTGGAGGGCGGTCTGACCACCTTCGAAGCCGAGTTTCTGGAAGTTGCCGGGGCTACGGGCCTTCTGGCCCTTTTGTCCCTTGCCGCTGGTCTTGCCGAGGCCGGAGCCGGGGCCGCGACCTTTGCGCTTCTTGCGGTGGACCGCACCCGCCGGCGGACGAAGCCGCGAGAGGATGGGCACGTCGTTCGCTTGTTCTGTGGATTCTTCAGACATCGACTTCCTCCACCGTAATCAGGTGAAGCACCTTCTTGACCATGCCGCGGAACTCCGGCGTATTCGCCACCACCACGGTTCGGTTCGGACCCCGGAGGCCGAGGCCCGTGAGGATTAGCTTCTGCTTGTTCGGACGGCCGATGCCGCTCCGGATCTGCGTGAGTTTGAGCTTGGCCTTCATGACTTACCTCAGGCGGTCGCCGATTCCTGCGTGATGGTCTTGCCGCGGCGAGCCGAAACCGACTCGGCCGAGTGCAGACCACGAAGCGCCGCCACCGTAGCGTGAACCACGTTGTGCGGGTTGGTGGTGCCGATGATCTTGGTGAGAATGTCGTGCAGACCCGCGGCCTCGACGACGGCGCGGACCGCGCCGCCGGCGATGACGCCGGTACCGGGGCTCGCCGGGCGGAGCATCACGTGCCCGGCCCCGACGCGACCGTCGATCTTGTGGGGGATGGTCGACCCGACCATCGGCACGCGGAACATGTTCTTGCGCGCGGCTTCGTTGCCCTTGCGGATGGCGTCGGGGACCTCGTTGGCCTTGCCGAGCCCCACACCAACGTGGCCCTTGCCATCACCAACCACCATCAGCGCAGAGAAGCTGAAGCGACGGCCGCCCTTCACTACCTTGGCGACGCGGTTGATGTGGATGACTCGCTCGGAGATGTCCTCGAGCGTGTTCGGGTCGATGATTTCGTCTTTACGCATGATCAAACCTTCGAGCTATCAGAAGCTCAAGCCGCCTTCGCGAGCACCTTCGGCGACTGCCTTGATGCGACCGTGATAGATGAATCCGTTCCGGTCGAAGATGACCTGGTCGATGCCCGCGGCCTTGCAGGCGGCGGCGACCGCCGTACCCACGGCCTTGGCGGCGTCGGTCTTGCTTCCGTCGGAGCTGTTGACGTCCTTCTGAAGCGTCGACGCCGCAGCGAGGGTCTTGCCTGCGCGGTCGTCGACCACCTGGGCATAGATGTGCTTGGCGCTCCGGAACACCGAGAGCCGCGGACGAGCCGCGCTTCCCTCGATCTTCTTGCGGATACGCTTCTTGCGCTTGAGTCGCTTTTCTTCTCGCTTTGCCATCTTCTCTACCTCGGCGATTCGGACGCGGTTTCGGTGCGCGTCCTACTGTCCGAAAAAAACTTCAGGATGAAACTCAGGCGCCCTTACCGGCCTTGCCCGCCTTCTCCCGGATACGTTCTCCGGTGAAGCGAACGCCCTTGCCCTTGTAGGGCTCGGGGGGTCGGAAAGACTTGATGCGGCTCGCGGCCTGACCGAGGAGGCTCTTGTCGTGGCACTCGAGGTGAACCCGGGGCCTCTTGAGGCCGGCTTCGTCGATCGTCTCGATCTTGCACTTCACGCCCGCCGGGAGTTCGTACTTGATCTGGTGGCTGAGGCCGAGGCTGAGGGTGAGCATCTGGCCCTTGAGCTCGGCACGGTAACCGACGCCGTAGAGGTCGAGGCTCGACTTGAAGCCCTCGGAGACGCCCTTGACGGCGTTCGCGAGGAGCGCCCGGGTGAGGCCCTGGTAGCTCGCGCCATCCTGGGACTTCGGCGAAACGATGAGCCGGTCGCCGTCCTTCTTGACGTCGACGAGGTCGTGAATCTGGTGAACCAGCTCGCCCTTCGGCCCCTTGAAGGAGACGGAGCGACCGTCGATTTTGACGTCGACGCCCTTGAGAATCGAGATCGGCGCCTTGCCGACCCGCGACTGCTTCACAGCTTCTTGTTTCTGCTCCATCACCAGACCTCGCAGAGGATCTCGCCGCCGACCTTCGAGTCGCGGGCTGCAGTGTCCGTCATCACGCCCTTGGACGTGGAGACGATGGAGACGCCGAGGCCGTTGAGGACCTTGGGGATGCTCTGGTAACCGACGTAGAGACGGCGGCCCGGACGGCTCGTCCGGCGAATGCCGGCGATGGCGCTCTCGCGGTCACGACCGTACTTGAGGTAGACCGTGAGCTTCGCGGGAAACTCCCTCTCCTCACGGTAGTCGGAGATGAAACCCTCGCTCTTGAGAATCTCGGCGATAGCCACCTTGATCTTCGAGTGGGGCATTTCCGTCCGGTCCAGACGCACCATGGCGGCGTTCCGGATGCGGGCGAGCATGTCGCTGATGGGATCGTTGCTCATGACTTCAATTCCTCACCAACTCGACTTGGTGACCCCG
>Ga0164313_10000364_pt1 | contig 35391 bp, 34 predicted proteins | sample GuaBasSedimGuay4_FD_113735 | JGI IMG/M metagenome (GOLD analysis project Ga0164313, IMG submission 113735) | Subseafloor sediment microbial communities from Guaymas Basin, Gulf of California, Mexico - Guay4, Core 4569-4, 0-3 cm | ecosystem: Environmental > Aquatic > Marine > Hydrothermal vents...
ATTTTATGATTTAGTAACCATAAATTTAGCAAAAAATTGCCGCCTCCCTTTGGAGGCGGTTTCGTTCAACTCGTTATATGATTAGTAAATGTAAGCATTATCTGTTAAAACTCCGGGATATAGTCAGGTTTTATGTTTTATATCCGGAAAAATAAATTACTATATGTTGGTTATAGGTACATTTAATTTGGCTTAATCATTCAAATTTAAGAAATAAATTCTTATTATTTTTGGCTTTAATTTCAATCGTATGAAAAAACTGGTTTTTGTCACCAACAACAAACATAAATTACAGGAAGTAAGTGCCATGCTGGCACAAAAGTTTCATGTAGCCGACCTTGCAGATATAGGATGTTTTGAAGACATCCCCGAAACTGGTTCCACCCTCGAAGAAAATGCTTCTATCAAATCACAGTATGTCGTTGATCGTTTTCAAACAGATTGCTTTGCCGACGATACAGGCCTGGAAGTGGATGCGCTGGATGGAAAGCCGGGTGTATACTCGGCACGATACGCCGGCGAAGGAGCCACCTATGAAAAAAATGTAGATAAACTACTGCAGGAACTCGATGGAAAAACCGTACGTACGGCCCGCTTCAGGACGGTTATATCGCTTATCCTCAACGGTAAGGAATACTTATTTGATGGGGTAGTTGAAGGAAGGATCATTGAAGAAAGAAGAGGGGTAGGTGGCTTTGGCTATGACCCCGTTTTTGTTCCCGATGGCTATGAACAGACCTTTGCAGAAATGAAACCCGAACTAAAGAACAAGATAAGCCACCGGGCTATAGCTACACAGAAATTTGCCAGTTTCATGCTTGCTCAGGATTGAACTATAAGAGAGATGTCGGATATTTATTAAATTAAGTTTTTTTTATTCCTCCCTCTATTTCTCCCTCCATAGGGAGACACAATTAGCGGTTTTAATTTAATAAATATCCTCAACTTTATCCTCAATAAAGATTGACCACTTTCTCCTGAGTTTTATATTAAAATGACGTCCTGTTGATAGGTATGTCGTAGCTGTTTTTTGCATTATTTTGAAAATCAATTAATTTTGTATTGTATTAGTTCATTAAACAGCAAGTATTGATCAGAATTTTACATAGCGTATTCATTATTTGGGTAGTTGCCTTCCTGTTTTCCTGCAGTTCACCGGAAACAGTGGAAAAAGATGCGGCAGAGGCGGGTATTGCTCAGCCTGAACGCATAGTTGAGGTAATTACAACTATAAAGAAAAAAGACACCCAAATGCCTGTTGCGGGTCAACTTCAGCAGGATGCGGAATTTAAATACAGTACAACAATAAATAAAAAAATTGGTGAGATTGTTGATGCACCCATGTCTGGAATAAACCCAAAGAGTATTCAACTTGAAAATGAACTAAACCGGGAAACTCAAACATTTGAAACAGGTAGGCATCAAGCGGAAGTAAACCCGGTGATACTTCGGGTTATTTTTGATAATGATATTTTCGACAATACAGATTACTATTATACCAATGGTGTACGTTTCGAACTTGTATTACCCTTTGCCGAACAATCACCTGTGAATAAAATATTATTGGGCATAAAGTCGAGCGACTTTGGCTTTAGCGGATTTTCGGTCACACAAAATATTTACACCCCTGTTAATCCTGAAACCACTGAGATTGATTATGGCGACAGGCCTTTTTCCGCCTACCTCACCATCGGGCAATTCAGGGAGACATACCAGATGGAACGAAAATTGCAAATAAAAAGTGCTCTTGACCTGGGTATTATGGGGCCGTCCTCAATGGGTGAAACAGTTCAGTCAAGCATTCATTACCTGGAGCCCACAGGCTGGAAATACCAGATGCAAAACAGCTTCCTTATCAACTATTACATTAATATAGAAAAGGGATTATATAGCTCGCCGAATCTGGAAATAAATATAGCCGGGCAAGCAAATGTGGGTACTTTATATAATAAACTGGGAGGCGGACTTAACTTCAGGCTTGGAAGCTTTATGCCCGTGTACAGGGGGCCAACCACGTCTTGTAATTATACCCGGAAAAAACAATGGCAGTACTGGTTCTTTATGTCGGGAATAACGGATTTTGTTGCCTACGATGCCACTTTGCAAGGTGGATTGTTCGATAATAAAAGTCCGTATGTTATAGCTGACAGCAAACTGAACAGAATGATTTTTAAGGCCAGTGCAGGCCTGGCTGTTTATTATTATCGCTTTGGCGTGGAGATAGAAAATTTCTACCTTACACCCGAATTTGAAGGAGCACGTCATTTTATGTATGGACGGATAAAACTGCAGGCAAATTTTTAGAAAATATGGAAAAAAATACTACAAACGGGAACAGTAAAAATAATGATCCCTTTCAGAACGAAAAAATTGAATTTCCGGTAACTTTTGAGCTGAAGGCTGTTATGGTTGAAAGTGGAGATGGTGCAGCTAACAAAAAAAAGCTTGAAAAAGTTTTTAGCGACCAGGATGTTGATTATAAGTATGTCTCGGAAAAAGTGAGCAGCAAAGGGTCCTACATCAGTTATACCTACAGTGTAAGCATGGCAAGCAAAGACCAACTGGATAAAACCTACGGTGCATTAAAAAATGTGGAAGGCTTAAAATTTGCAGTATGATTCATAAACTTCTGGCGGTGGCATTTGGTGGCAGTATAGGCGCTGTATCCCGTTTCCTGATTTATCATTTCTTCGACAGGACTTACCAAAGCCATTTCCCATGGGCTTCATTAATAGTTAACCTTATTGGCTCGTTGCTTATAGGTTTTCTTTGGGGCTTATTTGATAAATTTTATATTTCCTCAGGTTTACGCCTCTTCATTTTTATAGGCATTCTGGGAAGCTTTACTACCTATTCCACCTTCGCCTTCGATGTGTTTAGCTTGTCGAAAGAAGGGGAGTTCCGCAATATGATCATCTACATACTTAGCACCAATGTCGTGGGTATCGGTCTGGCATTCTTCGGGTATTATTTGTCGCGCTTAATATATTAAGCAGATGCATGAAATAGAACCATATTATAATTGGCGGTCGATTTACATAGCTTCAGAAGATCCGAACTCACCATTTTATGGACAGCAATACAGCGAATTTGAGTTCAGCAATGCCATTTACGATTATTTCATCCATCCGCAATGGGATAAATTCGACTCGAATACCTTGTATCTGAAAATATTGTATGTAAACTATGATTTGCACTATTGTGTCATCGAACTGTTAGGTGAGTGGAACGACGCACTTTATAACGATATTATGCACCTGTACAGAAATGCGATAGAATCCCTGCTGGAGCATGACATCATACATTTTATTTTAATCGGGGAGAACGTGTTAAACTTTCATTCAGATACAAGCGATTATTACGAAGAGTGGGTGGACAATACAGGAGCCGGCTGGATAGTGGGGCTTAATTTCAGGGAACATGTGATAAAGGAGATTACAGATGCCAATCTGGATTATTATATTGGTATAGGAGGCAAGTTCGATGATTTTCCGTGGAGGTCGATGTTACCCGATCAGTTGTTCAGGAAGGTAGATGCCATGATCACAAAAAGATTGGAGATATAAAGATGAACAAGGCTGCAATTATTAAAGTATACGGACGTGTTCAGGGTGTGGGCTTCCGGTTTTATACACAAAAGAAAGCCAATGAACTGGGTATTTGCGGCCATGTACGTAACCGCCCCGATGGCAGCGTATATATTGAAGCCGAAGGAGAAGAAGAGAAGCTTGAAATGTTCCTCAACTGGTGCGAAGACGGTCCTTCGTGGGCGCATGTTTCTAAATGTGAAAAACAATATGTTCCTTTGTTCAACGAAGAGGATTTCAGGATAAAATAAACACTCCGCTACTTTAAGTGTCCTGCTTAAAATAACTGACCGTAATGAAATAATCCTACTGCTGCTTTAAGCGTCCCGCTTAAAGATAAGAAGCATTATCAGAATGGATGTTATTCCCTTCAGGCGGGACGCCTGAAGCGGGTTTTATTGTTTAGTCGCTCTCAGGAACTCTCTTTTTCCCGGTGGGCCGGGTAGTTTTTCAATACTGAATCCGGCTGCTTTTAAAGCACGTTTTACACTTCCTTTGCATGAATATGTGGTCATGACACCTCCTTTTTTTAATGTGTCAAATAGCTTAGTGAAAATGTTGGTAGTCCACAATTCGGCTTGTGCTTCGGGTGAAAAAGCGTCGAAATAGATTACATCGTATTTTTCAGGAGGGAAAACAGCATTCTCAAGCGTGTTCACTTCTTTTTCAAGAGAAAATCGATCGGATATTTTTAGTGCACCATCAATCTGCCTGTGAAAGTTCATAAACAGACTTTGATCTATTTTTAATAGCTCATGGTAATTAAGCGAAAGTGCTGTTTTATGCGAGACGGGGAAAGCTTCCAATCCATAATAACTGATATGCTTATCAAATTTGTCAGCCCATAATAAACTTAACAGTGCGTTCAGGCCGGTACCAAATCCTATTTCCAGTATGTTTAGTTTATTCTGTTTATCCCGAAAAACATCCAGGGCAGCCTGAATAAAAATGTGTTCCGATTCCTGTATGGCACCAAAAGTGGAATGGTAATGTTCACCTATCCAGGAATTGAATATGGTATGCGAACCATCTTCGGTGATGACCAATTTGAGTGCTTCATTGTTCTTCATCTGCCATTGTAAATTAACAGCTTCAAAGATACGGGCTTAAGTCATATCAATTCATTATGAAGCCCTGGAATTTAAAAGACCTTATGCTATTTTTTCTTTTTAAAAGTTTGCTTGGCTTGTTCGGTCAGGTCTTCCAGTTTATCCTTTATCTCATTCATTTCTTCTTTAAAGGCCTTTTCCATATTGGAAATGGTAACCGGGTCGCCCTGCATTTCAAGCTTTTCTGTAACAGTTCGTGCGGGTGGAATCACGATCCACAAGACAAGGTATACCAGTACACTCCCTCCGGCGAAAACCAAAGCGATCAGGAATGCGATCCTTACCCATACTGTATCAATATTGAAGTAGGCACCCAGTCCGGAGCAAACTCCTCCCAGCATACGGTCATCCACATTTCGGAACAGGCGTTTTTTGCCTTTAAGCAGATTTTGCGGAACGGTGGTGTAGTCATCTTCCGAGTCTTCATCAAAGTCAGAAGGGTGCCCCATGGTGCCAATCACTTCATCTACATCTTCAATGGTAATGACCTGCTTTTTATCATTTAGTTTATGCTGGAATAGTTCTGTAAGCCGATTCTCGATATCGTTGATGATCTCTTCCCGGCCTTTTTTGTTCCTGAAATGATTGTTGATCTCATCCAGATATTTGTTCAGTTTATTGTATGCATCTTCATCCAGGTGAAAGATGGTTCCTTTGATATTTATGTTTAGTGTTTTTTTCATTTCTATGATTTTTTTGGTTTTAAAAGTTGTTTGACCGAATCGGTCAGTTGTTTCCAGGTAATTGTTAAAGATTTCAGTTTTTCTTTACCCTGGTCAGTAAGGCTGTAATATTTTCTGGGCGGTCCTGAACTGGACTCTTCCCATTTGTATTTCAATACCCCGTCATTTTTCAGGCGTGTTAACAGGGGATATACTGTGCCCTCCACAACGAGTAGTTGCGCTTCTTTTAATGATAAAAGGATATCGGAAGTGTAAACCTCCTGGTCGGAAATGACAGATAACACGCAGAGTTCCAATACTCCTTTCCTCATTTGGGCATTTGTTTTATCAATTTTCATCCGTGTAATTTTAGTAATATGATGCAAATATAAGGTAAAAAATAGTACTATGTAATACATAGTACCAATTATTTTAAAATACATTGAAAATTGAGAGAGGAAAGAGGAAGTTTATTCTCCGAAAACTGCCCTTTTAGCCATCAGCCACATCAATATACCACGGCTTATCATAAAAAGATTAAGTGAAAACCACAGTGCATGATTTCCGAAACTCTGAACGGTGAGGTAGTAGGAGGGAAGGAACACTATAATTGAGGCAATGATCATTGTATTTCGCATGGCTTTTGAAGCTGTCACTCCTATATAGATGCCATCCCATATAAATGCAACTCCACTTGTTATCGGGAGCAAAATGATCCAATACCTGTATTCGTAAGCCATGTCAATGAGGGAACTATTATCAGTCATGATCCATAACAGTGGTTTCAGGCTTGCGATAAAAAATAGTGCGAATAAGATTGAAGCTCCCCATCCCCAGTAGAATAAGTGTTTTACTGTTTGTTTAAGTATTGATTTATCACCCGCACCTTTGGCTTTACCTGCCAGGGCTTCTCCTGCAAATGCAAATCCGTCGGCGAAGTAGGAGAAGATGAAAAAGAACTGAAACAACAACGAGTTCACAGCAAGTATATCATCACTGATTTTTGCTGAATTGCTCATAAAGAAAGCCAATACAAGTAACAGTAAAAGGGTTCGAATAAAAATATCTGAATTCACCCTGAAAAACCGCTTCATCTCATCCAATTGAAAGATCACGGAACGGGAGAATACAAGCAGGTACTTTTTGTATTTGGTAACAAGAAAAATGATGGCAAGCAGTAAACCACTGTATTGAGCCAGTACACTGGCCAGCGCAACTCCATCCGACTTCATATTGAATCCATAAATAAAAATGAAGTTGAGACTAATGTTTACCAGGTTCACGACAATGGCAAGGATCATTGGTATACGTGCATTTTGCAGGCCTAAGAACCATCCGTATAAAGCATAAAGCGACAAAGTAGCAGGAGCTGCGAATATCCTGATATAAAAATACTCCCGTGCTAGAGTTTTTACTTCTTCGCTTCCGTCCAGCATAGTAAATCCAATCCATTGAATCGGATACTGAAGCAGGATTAACATAACGGCTAAGCCCGCTGCAACAATCAATGATCGAATAAGGACAAGGGAAATTTCCGTATCATTTTTGGCACCATAAGCCTGTGCTGTAAAACCGCTGCTGCCCATGCGCAGGAATGCAAAGCTGTGATAAATAATGCTAAAAATAACGCCGCCTAAGGCAATAGCACCGATGTAAACCGGATTGTCAAGATGCCCCATCATGGCAAGGTCAACCAGGCCTAATAAGGGCACGGTAATATTGCTTACAACATTAGGAATGGAGAGCCTGAGTATCTCTCTATTTATACTTCCCCTATTAATCACTTAAGAATACAAATTGTTTAAATGGATAATTAATTTCTATTAAACTTTCAGAAAGTTTTTATTTCTGATGAAGGCCACATTCTTTGGTGTCAGGGTTTTCCCACCACCATCTTCCTTCTCTAAGGTCTTCTCCTTCAGTGATAGCGCGTGTGCACGGCTGGCAGCCGATACTCGCAAAGCCTTTTTTATGTAACGGATTGTAAGGAACATTATGTTCATTTACATAATCCCAAACATCTTGTTCATTCCAGTTAATTAATGGGTTTATTTTGATCAGCCCGTTCAATTTATCCCATTCAAACATTTTTAAATCAGTTCTGGTAACTGACTGATCGCTCCTAAGCCCGGTAATCCATGCGTCGAGATTATTTAAAGCACGGGACAATGGCCTCAATTTTCTGATATTGCAGCATTGCTTGCGGTTTTCAATGCTGTCAAAAAACAAATTAATTCCTTTTTCAGCAACCATTTGTTCAACTTCCAAATGATCAGGAAAAAATACCTGGATGTTTATTTGATATTTCCTGGTGGTTCTGTCTATCAGGTCATAAGTCTCCGGAAATAACCGGCCTGTATCAAGTGTAAATATCTTCGTTTGAGGGTTAATGGATTGAATCATATGAGTGAGTACCTGGTCCTCCAGGCCAAGGCTTGTTGACAATGCAATTTTATCACCAAATTCTTCCAGGAAATAATTTATAACTTCTTTTGGTGTGGTACCGGAAAACTTTTTATTCCACTCACTTATTTTATTCTGGTCGGTCATGAGAAAATAATTGAAATGCAAAAGTAGATATTCTTGCTGACACAGCATTTTCGTACAAATACTAAATACCCAGAAGAAGTCCTGTAATTCCAATAATAAATGCAACCAGAACATTGATCAGCTTCACTAAGATAAAACCTCTTCGTGTTTCTGCGATCAATGGTAAACTACCGTGTCCGTCCTGAACTATTGAATTAGCCAATAAAATGCTGAACGGGAGGTTTCCTGATGCAAATAAAATTATAAAAAGAAGGTGTGGGCCCGATTCAGGAACAATGCCGACAAGCACAGCAATAATAAGCACAATGTAGAGATTATTACTAATAATGCTTTCCAGGTCGATAAACTGATCAAGTGCAAAAATGAGAATAAGGGTAAAAAAGGTCCATAAAAAAATACGGATGAAATGCTTTTTTATGATGTGATTTATAACATGTTCGTGAATAAAATGATCACCGACAGTAAGAATAATAAATAAGGACGTACCCAAAACAATGAGAAAAGTGATACTTATCCATACCGGATGCTCATGGTTTTTGTACAATAAACCGGATAACAGGGATGAGGCCTGGTGATCATGATGAAACAGATCGAAGGCAATAAAAGACATGGCAATAATTGTGATCAGGGCAGAAAATAACCTTGCCTTGCTTATGTTTCTTAATTGTGGCCATAGTACGCTTCTGTCAAAACAAATACAATCAGCTTCATCATCATGAATGTCAAAATGTTTTTGAGGGGAATCAGTTACTTTTTTCTTAATAAATGCATTTACAATAAAACCGGCTGCAATAGCAACAATAAACAGGGCTATGTGAATTATTACGGCAGTTTTCGGAATTACAGAGAACATAAAAAAAGCTTCGTCACCGGAAGTTGCTATCATAGCTGCAACCAAAGCACCCGTGCTTATGATATTATGCACATATAATGAAACAGCAGTGTATGCTCCCAGGCATCCGGGGATCAAGCCAAGAATTGCTGCCAGGAAAATTTGTTTTGCCGGACTGGATTTTAAATTTTTACTCCAGAGGCCTTTTGTTAAAACATTTAGGTATTCGATGATAAGCATCATTGATAACACAAAAAATGTTATCATTAAACTTTGCTTGAATAGTAAGAGAATACTCATTTAAAAAGTATATCTGAACGCGATAATAAAGTTTATGCCCGGTGCTGTAATACCTGACGAATAAGGCCTGTACCTGTAATTCATTATGTTCTCAACTCCAAAGGTCAATAAAAACTTTTCATTAAAAGCATAACTGCCTTTAAAATCCAAAGTCCACCATGCAGGTGCATAGGGGTTTCCATTGCCATCTGTTGCATACAAATATGCTTTGCTTCTTTCGGTTGGGGCGAGATCATCATAGGCTACTTCAGCACTGTATAAAGTGTATAGCTGAAGTTTTAGCTTGCTGATTTCAAATGATAATGATGTACGTCCAAATAAGGGTGGTGCGTGCCGAAGCGCGTATCCCTCATCATCATATCCTCTTATGTAGGTCAGTGAGGTGTTAAAAACCAGGTATTTCATGATCTTTATGTCGAACAAAAGGCTTGCGCCGTAAATGTTTGCATAACCCGCATTGACCATAGCCTGAACCCTGCTTAATTCACCATCATACATGATTGAATCATGGCCATTAACCTGGAAGTCGCGTCTGACAATGGCATGATCAAGATAAGAATAGAATCCGGTTAACTCAATATTCGCTTTTCCGTTAAATTTCTTTATAATGCCTGCATCGATGCTGTAAATAAACTCCGGTTTCAAGTTCTGATTTGGAACAACCACATTTCCTGGTTCCGAATCAAAGATTTTTGCTGCATCATCAAGATTTGGTGACCGAAAACCGGATGATAAATTCAGGTGAAACTGCCAGCTATCAGGGTGGTACACAAATCCTGCATTTCCTGTTAACGCTCCATTGTTGATTTTAATTTCATCGTACGGAAAATGATAAAATGTTGTATCGTCAATCTTTGAGTTGAGGCTGGTATATGAATATCGCATACCGCCAATAAACGTTAGCGGAGCTTTGCTAAAGTTCTTTTTATATGTGAGGTACGCACCACCCATGATGTATAAATTTCCTCCGTCAGGGTAGCGGCTCGAAACTTTCTCAGTTTCATTGGTATATATATTCTTTTCTTCACCGGTTGATTTTACATTATTGTAAATCAATTCAAATCCATAAAATAAGTATTGCTGGTTTTTAAATGATTTATCGTAGTCATTATTCAATGATAAAACCTGAACAACTTCATTTCTCTGCCGTAGCCATGGGCTCTGATATTTCCGGTCATTTCTTCCTTCACGCACATTTTGATATGCCAGCCTTAAATTCATATGGTCATACATTTTTGTTTTGCCATTGAAGTCAAAACCCAGGCTATGCATCATCCACTGTTGAGGTTTGTAATACCATTCGGCATATTTTAACGTACTGTCAGAATACTGTAGCAGGCGGTCATAACGCGGCACGTCAGATGTTCTGCTTAAGTAAAAGCCATAGGTCCAATTTGTGTTATTACTGATCCTATTGGTAACTTTAGTAGTAAAGCTTAGTTGATTGTAAGCAGAGAATTTTTGTTTACGTGGATTACTGTTTTGTACAATGGTATCGTGGCCATTGGAAGTTTTGACATACTCTTTTCTCAGGTTATAATCGTTGAATTTATTACCCATTACAAGGTCGTCAAATGCACTATAACTAAACATAGCCAAAATGCCCCATTTATTATTACTGACATTAACATCAGCATGAAATGTTCTTTCTACAGCAGCGGATGAGAACCTGGCCGATCCATGCCCGGTAGTTTTCCATTTTTTAGTATCGCTCAGAGTTGGCTTTAGCATGTGTACATCAACAACACCCCCCAGGGCATCGCTACCATATATATTTGTACCGGGTCCGTATATTACTTCTGTACTTTCAATGCTGTTCACGTCTGCCTGAAGTACATTGTGGAGATTTCCACTTCGGTATATGGCGTTATTCATCCGAATACCATCAACTATAAACAAGATTTTATTAGCTGAAAATCCTCTTATCATCGGGCTTCCTCCTCCCAGCTGACTTTTCTGAATAAATACGCCATTTGCGGAAGAAAGCATATCTGCTGTAGTAGCCGGATTCTCGAAGATGATATCCTTACTTTTGATTACATCAATACTGTTAGGCACTTCGTAGGATTTCATTTCCCACCTGTTAGCAGAAACTACAACTTCTTCAAGATGGATCAGTTTCTGGTTTAGCGCAACTTTGAATCGTAAAGTTTCAATTGCTAAAAGATCCAGCAGAAGTTCATTATAAGAAGGATGTTGAAAGTGAATGTGATCTGAACCTGAAAAACCTTCCAGTTTAACAAAACCAAGTTCATTGGTAAGTCCGGTTGCCGTTTTATTATCATTAAAAATGAATACATTACCCACGGGCTCTCCGGTTTGCTGATCATAGACGAAAACTGATTGAGAAAACAAACCAATATTGGCCAGTATCAATATTATGACGAAAAATGATTTTCTGGACAACATCATTAAAATGCCCTTAAAAGTTCTGATTATTTTTTGTAGCCTCGTTGTTTTGCCGCATCTTCAAGCCGTTTCTGGAAACCTGATTTTTTCTTCTTCGGTTTTTTCTTGTTTAACTGAATTTGAGCACGCAACTTATCTTCATTAATGGCATACCGAAATACAAACATCTGGCCAAACGTGATCATATTGGCAAGAAAATAATAATAGCTCAAGCCTGATGCATAATCATTGAAAATGCCAAGGAACATAATCGGCATCATGTACATCATGGTTTTCATACCAGGAAGCTGACTGCTTTGGGCGCCCATCATCTGGTTGTTGAGGTAGGTGTACATAACTGTGGAAACTGCCATTAGCAATGTAAATAAGCTTACATGATCGCCATAGAATGGAATTTCAAAAGGCAGAGTCGCTATAGAATCATAGCTGGATAGGTCATCGGCCCAAAGAAATGGTTGTTGGCGTAATTCGATAGATGCGGGAAAAAAACGGAACATTGCAAATAATATTGGCATCTGCAGCAGCATTGGAACACATCCTGAAGCTGGATTAGCCCCTGCGCTTTTGTAAAGTGCCATAACAGCCTGCTGCTTTTTCATCGCATCTTCTTTCTTCGGAAACTTCTTTGATAATTCATCAACCTCAGGTTTTAAAACCCTCATCTTAGCTGATGAATAATAGGTTTTGTAAGCGATGGGAAACAAGAGTGTTTTTAGCATTAATGTTAATACAAGAATAACGATACCATAGTTCCAGCCATAACCTCCAAGCCAATCAAATACAGGAATCACAATATATTCATTTATCCAGGCAAGAATGAAAAGTCCCCAGCCAATGGGTATTTGCCGTTCGAGATCAAGGTCATACGACTTTAGCGTTTTAAACTTATTAGGCCCAAAGTAAAATGATAAAGGGATGTTGGTTCCGCTTTGGAGATTATAAGGAATTTCCAGGTTAACACGCATGCTTTTTAAATAATGGTCAATTCCTGTATTCTCTATTTCAAAAGTTTCCAGTGTGCCGCCTCCAAAGTAATTTTTCGCAATAAGTGTTGACGTAAAGAATCGTTGTTTGAACGACACCCATTTTATACGTGTTTTTATTTGCTCAACATCATCATCTGTTTCCGACAGATAATCTACATCATCCTGATAGAATTTATAATATACTGTTGAACCATTAAAACGATCTACCGTTTTTTCTTGTTTTCTCAAATCGGCATACCAATTAAGGTTCAGATTACTCGAAGTTGCCGAAATCACATCGTCCATGTTAACCATGTTAATGTCAAAATCTAACATGTAATCGTCACCTTTTAAAGTGTAGAGGTATTCAATATATTTTGATTGGTCGAAATTACCTTCACCCATATCAGTATATAAGCGCATACTGAAACTAAGGGTGTTTGCCCCTGATACAGTCAAGTATTTTGTTGCAGTATCAGCGACTTGAAAAAAGAAGTTTTCTGTGTTTATCGCCCTGTTGTGTGAAAAAAAGGAAAACCCAAAGCGCGTTGTTTCACTGTCAAAAAGAACGAGAGGAAGTGAGTCATACGTTTGATACTCTTTAAGATTAACCGTTTTTATATAACCTCCTTTATTTGAAATCTCAATTTTAATCAAATCGTTTTCAAGAGTATATGTGTCTTCATCTCCAACAGCAGAATTTGCAAATACGGTGTATTTACTTTGTAATTCCTGAAAATTTTCAGATGTTTCTGTACCTACATCATTTATGACTTCTTCTACTTGTTGACTTTGCTCTTTTACGGCAATTTCAGCCTGGCTATTCCTGGCAGAGTCCAGTTTTTTTTGTTGCACCATTATTATTGAATCCTGCACATGCTGCTTTGCTGTCAGTTCTTCTTCGGAGGGTGTCATCCAAACCGTATATGCAACCATAATTGCTCCGATCAGAATGAATCCTAATATGCTATTTCTATTCATTTTTTGCCAATTAAAACAAGTTGGCAAAGGTAAGCAAAAGATTCAAAATAACTTCCTCAATCTAACTTGTTCTTTTCTCCCTTCTCTTCATTAAAATTTTAAACCGTAACTGAGGCTATGCTTGAAAATTGTAACTCGATAAAGAAAAAAATAACTTCGTTATCTTTGATGAACTTGTTTTAAAACTTTCACTAGTCAGAATTATCTTATAAATCTTTTTTCAAAATAAATGAATTTTAGCTTGACAAAGTATCAAAAAAGTAGTATTATTGTGATATTAAAATAATATCATTAAATTAAAATATTATGAATAAGGAAAAAGTATATTCAGCTTTCTCAGGATACCTGGCTTTGCTAATAGTGATCTTACTAATTGTACCGCCAGTCTTAGGTATAATTATGGTCAAAATGATTTGGTTAATTGCTTTTATTGTAATTGGATTGTTTATGTTACCGGGCTTTGTGATTGTTAACCCAAATGAATCGTCAGTACTTGTTTTATTTGGTGCTTACAAAGGAACTATCAGAAGTAATGGTTTTTGGTGGGTTAATCCCTTTTTCGTTAAGAAAAAGATTTCATTGCGTGCCAGAAACCTGGATAGCGACCCGATAAAAGTTAATGATAAAATAGGAAACCCGATAATGATAGGAGTGGTAATGGTTTGGAGGGTAGAGGAAACCTATAAATCAGCTTTTGAAGTGGACGACTATGTTCATTTTGTTGAAATTCAAAGCGAGGCGGCAGTACGAAAACTGGCTGGTCATTATCCTTACGATAATTTTGATGACGCAGGTGCGGAAATCACACTCCGAAGTGGGGGGGATGAGGTCAACCAAAAGCTGGAAGATGAAATTTCCGAACGATTGGAAATTGCAGGTATTGAGGTTATTGAAGCTCGGATAAATTACATTGCTTATGCGCAGGAAATTGCTGGTGCAATGTTAAAAAGACAACAGGCAACTGCTATTGTAGCAGCAAGAATCAAAATAGTGGAAGGCGCTGTAGGTATGGTTGAAATGGCTTTGGAAGCACTTTCAGAAAAAGGGATTATCGAATTGGATGAAGAGAAAAAAGCCTCGATGGTAAGTAACCTTATGGTAGTACTTACATCGGATAAAGATGTTGCTCCTGTTGTAAATACCGGAAGCATATATTAAAAAACTTTTAACTTTAAACCGTTACAATTATGGTAAGAATTTTTTTTAGGGAGGAACAACGATTTTCCAGTTTCTGGATGTACTTGCTTGTAGTGATCATATTTACAATTGCTCTAGCCCCAACTGTTGTTGCTTTATACAGTCAGCTTATTCTTGGTGTGCCATATGGTGAAGAACCATCAACAAATGAATCGCTGCTTGTGCTCTTCATTGTTTTAATGATCATGTTTGTAGTAACAATACTACTATTCAGTAAGATGAAACTGGTTACAGAAGTAAAGAATGAAGGATTTTTATATAAATACCCTCCTTTTATCATCAAATTCAAATTAATCAGGAAAGAAGAAATAGAGAAATATGAAGTGAGAAAATACGGTCCTATCCGGGAATACAGTGGTTGGGGAATACGATATAGTTGGGGTAAATCTGGCAGGGCTTACAATGTGAAAGGGAACATAGGATTACAATTATATATGGTTGATGGTAAAAAGATTCTGTTTGGAACGCAGCGTGGTGATGCCATACGTAGAGCAATGGACAAAATGATGAAAGATGAATTCCATGGCTAAGAAAAAAGCATTTGTCATAAGGATTCAACGAGAAATGATGGAGGCTATGGAAAAATGGGCTGCCGATGAATTTCGTAGTGTAAACGGCCAGATCGAGTATTTACTGAGTGATGCGTTAAAAAAGTCAGGAAGGAAAAAACGAAAAGCGGATAACCAATAACCAATAACTTAGTTCTTATTCTTATAGTCTATTGCTGCTTTTATAAATCCAACAAATAAAGGGTGTGGGTATCTTACCGTGCTTTTGTATTCGGGATGGAACTGAACCCCGACAAACCAGGGATGATCAACTAATTCAATAATTTCAACAAGGTCTTCCTTAGGATTAATTCCTGCTAACCTCATTCCTGATGCTTCAAATAATTCCCTGTATTTGTTATTGAACTCAAAGCGATGTCTGTGCCTTTCGCTGATCATATCTTTTTGATACACTTCAAAGGATTTGGAACTTTTATCGAGTTTGCATTCATAGGAACCTAAACGCATAGTTCCACCCATATTTTTAATTTCCTTCTGCTTTTCCATTATGTCAATAACAGGGAAAGGTGTTTCCGGGTTAATCTCAGTTGTATGTGCTTCGGGATGACCAAGTACATTTCTTGAAAACTCAATAGCAGCACATTGCATTCCGAGGCAGATACCCAGAAATGGAATGCCATTTTCCCGCGCATATCTGATCGCTTCAATTTTACCTTCAATACCTCGCCCGCCAAATCCCGGGGCTACAAGAATTCCATCTACATTTTTTAATAGGTTTTGTGCTGTTGAAGCTGTAATCCTTTCTGAATGAACCAGTTTGATATTTACCTTGCATTCATTCGCTGAGCCTCCATGAACGAAGGATTCAGTAATCGATTTGTATGCATCTTTTAACTCAACATATTTTCCAACCAATGCTATCTCTACTTCATATTTAGGGTTCTTAAGCCGTTTTAAGAATTGTTCCCAATTTGTGAGATCGAGTTTTTTCGGGATTTTCGTATGTGTTTTTTCGAGAACAGCTATATCCAGTTTTTCATCCCGCATCAAAATGGGAACATCATAGATGGTGTCGGCATCAATTGATTCAATTACTGAATCATGTGTTACATTGCAAAATTGAGCAATCTTTGTTTTAATGCCAACAGTCAATGGCCTTTCAGTACGACAAACAATAATGTCGGGTTGAACTCCCTGCTCCAACATGGTTTTTACAGAATGTTGTGTTGGTTTGGTTTTCAGCTCTCCGGCAGCTTTGAGGTATGGGACTAAGGTAAGATGAACAACGATACAATCATGCCCGAGTTCCCATTTCATTTGGCGTACTGTTTCAACAAAAGGAAATGACTCAATGTCACCAACAGTTCCTCCAATTTCAGTTATAACGAAATCGTAATCTCCTGTTTCGCCTAAAATTTGAACACTGCGTTTAATTTCATCAGTAATGTGGGGAATTACCTGGACTGTCGTCCCTAAATATTCTCCTTTTCGCTCTTTGTTAATTACAGTTTGATAAATACGCCCGGTTGTCACGTTATTTGCCTGTGAAGTCGGAGTACTCGAAAACCTTTCATAATGACCCAGATCTAAATCGGTTTCCGCGCCATCTTCAGTTACGTAACATTCGCCATGTTCATAAGGGTTTAATGTGCCGGGATCCACATTTATATATGGATCCAATTTTTGAATTGTGACAGAAAACCCACGTGCTTGAAGAAGTTTTGCCAGGGAAGCTGATATGATTCCTTTACCAAGGGAAGAGGATACACCACCGGTTACAAAGATGTATTTTGCTTTTTTATTCATTTTAAATGATTACTACTTGAATAAAATAAGCATGCAAATAAACAATAAATAGTCCCTGATTCCTTATAAAAAGACCATTAATTGTTAACAATGCACTGAAACTTATTCTGGTTTAAATATTTTTAATGATGATTAATAATAAGTTGGCCTTTTAACACCCCCCATCATTTTTGCTACCCGTATTACCTGTAATGTATATCCGTACTCATTATCGTACCATATGTATGATATGATGCTCTTTTTGTCTTCAGATATCTTGGTTGCCAGGCTATCAAAAATTGCGGTCGCAGGTTCGCCGGTAAAATCAGATGAAACAGCATCAATTGCAGTTGAATATTTTACCTGTGCCACAAGTTCTCCTGTTAAGGCTGCTTGGCGCATTAGCTCATTTACTTCTTCTACACTTGTTTCTTTCTTAACCTCAAGTGACATGACAACAAGGGATACATTTGGTGTGGGAACACGAATAGCATTTCCCGTAAGTTTTCCTTTTAAACTCGGAATGGCCTTTGCAACAGCATTTGCAGCACCTGTTTCAGTAATAACAAGATTCAGAGGAGCTGAACGGCCTCTTCTGAATTTCTTGTGCATATTATCCAGGAGGTTTTGGTCGTTGGTATATGAATGAACAGTTTCAAGATGTCCTTTTATTATTCCTAACTCTTTTTCTAAAACGGCAAGAACCGGTGCTGCAGCATTAGTTGTACAAGATGCAGCCGAAAAAATCTTTTCTTTTTTATAATCTACTTTACCGTGGTTAACTCCGAAAACAATATTCGGAATGTCATCTTTTCCAGGAGCAGTTAATAATACTTTATTTATACCTTTAGCTTGTAAATGCTTTCCTAATCCTTCCCGATTTCGGTAGATACCGGTATTGTCAATTAAGATGGCATTATTAATGCCATATTGAGTATAATCAATGTCTTCGGGATTGTTAGCAGCCAGCATCAGTACTTTGTGCCCGTTAATATAAATGGTTTTATCATCAAGGTCTTCAATTGCAACACCCCTGAATGGGCCATGTACTGAGTCGTGTCTGAATAAAGAGGCTCTTTTTGCGATTTGTTTTTCTTCATTATTACGTGTAACTATTGCCCTTACTCTTAGCTGTTTGCCGTTCCCCAAAATAATTAGTTCACGAGCTAATAAGCGGCCTATTCTACCAAATCCGTAAAGAACTACATCAACCGGTTTATCATATGTTGCTTTCGCACCTATCAGGTGTTTGAGTTTGATCCTTATAAAATCTTCATGATCTACATAATTCTTCTTTTCTTCTATCCATTCCCTGTTGAGTCGCCCAATATCCAATTTTGATGGGCTCACATCACAATGAAGAATGGCTTTTGCCAGGTTGAGTGAATCAATTACTTTTAATGGCCGATCAATGATATTCTCTGCATAAGAATGCCTGTAAAGAATTAGACTGGCACTCCTGTCGATGAGTTGACTTCGATATAATACCAGTTCGATAGATTTTTCATAAAATAGTTTTGATAAAACGCTTATGAACTCGTTTGTCTGCATTTCTCGTGTTGCCCAATCGTTGAGTGAGTCTTCATAAGTACCATTAAAATTTTTGTGGTGTGACATTATTGATTTGGTTTTGATTATTGATGGAAAAGACTGTAAGAACTTATACAGCAAATGTAAAAAAAAGGCAGTCACCATAGGTGCTGCCTTTTTTTAGAATCATTACATATTAATACTATTGTCCCAGATAAGCTTTTAAAAGCTTGCTTCGTGAGGTGTGTCGTAACCTTCTAATAGCTTTCTCTTTAATTTGTCTTACCCTTTCGCGGGTTAAATCAAATTTTGAGCCTATCTCTTCAAGTGTTAAACCATGGTTTATTCCGATACCATAGTACATATTGATTACGTCACGTTCTTTTTCGCTCAATGTTGCTAAGGAGCGTTGAATCTCTCGTCTCAGAGACTCATTCATCAGAAACTCATCGGTTTCGGGTATGTCTTTCGGAACAAATATATCCAGAAATTTTGTGTCCTCATCAGCTGCTAAAGGAGCATCCATTGATACATATCTGGTAGCAATTTTCATTGCTGTGTTGATTTTATGATCAGGAACTTCTAGCTCATCGGCAATTTCATATTCTGACGGAGGACGTTCAAACCTTTGTTCAAGCCTTGAGGATGTCTTCTTGATTTTATTTAATGATCCTACCTGGTTTAAAGGCAATCTCACAATTCTGGATTGCTCAGCAAGTGCCTGCAATATTGATTGCCTGATCCACCATACTGCATATGAAATGAATTTGAAACCGCGGGTTTCATCAAATCGGCCTGCTGCTTTTATCAACCCGACATTACCTTCATTAATAAGGTCTGGAAGGGTTAACCCTTGATTTTGATACTGTTTTGCGACAGAAACAACGAAACGAAGATTTGCTTTGGTAAGTTTTTCCAATGCTATATCATCACCGGCCTTTATCCTTCTCGCTAACTCAACTTCTTGTTCGGCGGTGATCAAATCTTCCCTTCCAATCTCCTGTAAGTACTTATCAAGAGAAGCAGTATTACGATTCGTAATTGACTTGGTAATCTTTAGTTGTCTCATAGTTAGTTAACTGAAATTTTATTCTCTGTAAAGAAAAGGACACGCAATTTCGTTAAAATTATTCTAAATAACAAATTTTTAACGCATAAATTCATAAGAAATTCGTACTCCATTGAGGTACATGCCATTTAATTTGATCACTCCTGATTTTTTTTTGTTCAAAGCAGCTTCAAGTTTGTCTTTTGAATTTATGCGTTCCCCATTTATTTCAGTAATGATAAAACCTTCAGAAATACCCCCTCTTCTCAGAATACCATCTTGAACGTCTGTTACTTTCAATCCACTACTGATTCCCAATTTACTTTTTTCTTCACCTGATATATTTTTCAATGAAGCACCAAGTAAATCATTGTAAAATGAATCACCTGCTTTAACTATGGCTGTTGTCCCTTCTTCATTTTTTAATATCACGGTGTATGCTAAAATTTCATTGTCCCTATTCACTTTTACATTAACAGCTTCACCGGGATTATGTTGACCAATTGTACCCATTAATTCTGATACAGTATTGATGGTAATATTATCAACACTGAGAATAACATCCCCTTCACGTATCCCTGCATCGTAGGCACCTCCGTTTTCAACAACACCGGCCACATAAATTCCTTTTACCTTATCAAGACCCAGTTCTTCGGCAAATGTTGCATCTATATCTCTTATCTGTATACCAATATATGCACGTTGTATTTCTCCGAAATTCAACAGGTCGTCAACAACCTTCCCTACAATATTTACCGGAATTGCAAAAGAATAACCTTCGTAAACACCTGTATGTGATGCGATGGCAGCATTAATTCCAATTAGTTCTCCGGCAGTATTGACCAAGGCACCTCCACTATTTCCCATGTTCACAACTGCATCAGTTTGTATAAAGGACTCGATTGCTGACTGAGCACCCAAGATATTGATATTTCGTGCTTTAGCACTTACGATACCTGCAGTGACGGTTGAAGTCAGATTGAATGGATTGCCCACAGCCAGCACCCATTCACCAATTCTTACAGCATCAGAATCTCCATAAGATAAATAAACCAGGTTTTCTGCATCCACCTTTACCAAGGCTAAATCTGTTGTGGGATCTGTTCCAATGATCGTTCCTTCCAGTTCTTCCCTGTTATTAAATGTGACAGTAATTTTATCAGCTCCCTCCACAACATGATTATTTGTAACAATATAACCATCAGGTGATATAATTACACCCGAACCAAAAGCCACATAATTATTTTGCCGGTTTGGATGCCCAAAATAATATTTAAACGGGCCAAAGTAATCATCATAAGTGCTGCTTTTCACACTGATTTCAGTTTTAATATGAACTACTGCATTTACCGATTTTTCGGCAGCCTCTATGAAATCTGCTTCCTGTGGAATCCTATAACTTGCACTATACAGGGGTAGAGTAGCTGTTTTGTGTTCTAAAACCGTTTGTTCTTCCTGTTTGCTATTTTCATCAAATGTGCTGTTAAGAACAAAAGCAGCAATTAGCAGAATAGTTATGGTTCCTGCAGCTGCACCGATAAAACTTTTTCCCATAGTTTTCATATGTTATCTTTTTCTCTTGTATTTTTGTTTTGAAAACGCTTGGTTGAAACCTAAATTATCTATTGTCTGTTAATTTATGTTAACTGTCAATAACGATGGAACGACTATTTTGTCAGGTTTCTGCCAAAAATAATTTGAAATTATTACAATCAATTATTTTGCCATAATATACTAAAAATTGAAAATCAAATTCTGGAAATATCAAGCTAACGGTAATGATTTTGTTATTGTTGATGACCGTAACGGAGAAATAAAGTTTACAGGTGAACAAATTCAGAGAATTTGCAATCGTAATTTTGGAATTGGAGCTGACGGACTTATGACGATTAATTCTTCCGATGTAGCGGAGTTTGAAATGGAGTACTACAATTCAGATGGTAAAATCAGCAGCATGTGTGGAAACGGAGGCCGCTGTATAGCCATGTTTGCATATATGCAGGGTGTGACAGGTAAAAGCATGATATTTAAGGCATATGATGGTTTACATGAAGCTGTGATTGAGGAGAAATGTGATGATGGTTTATGTGATGTCTCCATATCAATGGCAGATGTAGTTGAAATTGAAAAGAATGAGTCGTATTATTTTTTGGACACAGGATCGCCACATTATGTCGAATTTGTAGAGCATGTTGCTGAGTTAGATGTTGTTGGTGAAGGAAGAAAAACCAGGTATAGTGAAAAGTTTATGCCGGAAGGAACCAATGTTAATTTTGTTGAAATGCGTGATGACAAGATTTTTGTCAGGACATATGAAAGAGGAGTTGAGGATGAAACTTTGTCATGTGGTACCGGTGTAACAGCTTCAGCAATTTCCTCGTATTTCATTACCGGAAAAACCTCTCAGATCGTTCATACTACAGGGGGAGAGTTCATAGTGAACTTTGAATATGAGGATGGAGACCGATTCGTAAAAATATGGTTAAGAGGCCCGGCTGAACTTGTTTTTGAGGGAACCATAGAGATATAAAGTACAATGTGTATAGGTTAAAGTCAGAGTCAAGGACATTTCTTTATATTTACAGCTGATTATGTTGAATAAAGAAAATATCTTTCTAAGGGCACCCGAACCACAGGATGTCGATTTTCTGTATGAGCTTGAAAATGATCACAAGTTCTGGCATCTGAGTAATATTACAGTTCCTTTCTCCCGTTTTGACCTTGAACAATATATATTACGTTTAGATAAAGATATTTTTTTAGCAAAACAGGCACGTTTTATTATCGAATTAAGTGAATCTGACCATAAAGTCGCCATTGGTGCAATTGATTTTTTTGACGTTGAACTGAAACATCTTAGGGCCGGAATAGGTATAATGATTATTGAAGAAAGAAGAGGTTTTGGTTTTGCCGGTACGGCACTGGATATTTTGATCGATTATTCGTTCAGTCATCTGGGGTTGCACCAGCTTTATTGTAATGTTGAAAAAGATAACACAAAAAGCTTGAAGTTGTTTAAAGAGAAGGGTTTTATTGTTTCCGGAGAGAAAATGCAATGGAATAAAAGAAACAATAAATGGGTTGATGAATTGTTTTTGCAATTGATTAATGAATAAGAAATAAACAATTTGAGTTCAGGCAAATTTTAAATTGACAATGGCGTATTATCATTCTAGTTACGGATTGCCCAAGAAAAAAAATGGAAAATGGAAAAGAATATTTTTCTTTTTCATCCTAATGCTGGTGCTTTTAGCTGCAGGAGCCGGATATTTGCTGTATAGTATCATCTTAAAACCAAATGTTTGGACACCAAATAACGAAGCTGTTGCCATAACGATTCCTACGGGTACTGATTATGAAACGGCGAAAAGCATTCTTTATTCACAGGGTTTGATTATAAACAGGAAATATTTTGAGTGGTGGGCTGAAAAGAAGAATTATGCTCAATCAGTTAAGCCTGGAAAGTATCTGATTAATAACAACATGAGCAATAATGACCTGATAAACCTACTCCGGTCAGGTGACCAGGAACCTGTTCAGCTGATCTTTAATAACGTTAGAGATTTTCCTCAGGTAGCATTAAATGTAAGTGGCCAAATTGAAGCCGATTCTGCGTCAATCGTTGATTTATTAACCGATTCAACATATCTTTCTCTACTTGGATTGAAAAAGGAAACAGCATCAATCTTATTAATTCCCAATACTTATGAGATGTACTGGAATACGTCTGCCGAAGGATTTGTAAAACGGATGCATGAAGAATATGTAAAGTTTTGGAACGGAAAAAGAACCTCAACTGCAAATGATATGAATATGTCTATTGCTGAGGTTGTAGCTTTGGCATCCATTGTAGAAAAGGAAACCAATAAAGATGATGAAAAACCGGTTATAGCCGGTGTTTATATCAACAGGATAAAAGCAGGTTGGCGTTTACAGGCTGACCCAACAGTTATTTATGCGAATGGTGATTATAACATAAAGCGCGTCCTAAATGTTCATAAAGAAGTAAACTCGCCATACAACACATACAGGGTATCCGGTTTACCACCAGGTCCGATTTGTATACCATCCATTGCCTCAATTGACGCTGTACTGAACTATGATCACAATAGTTACCTGTTTTTCTGCGCAAAAGATGATTTATCGGGATACCATGCATTTGCCAAAACTAACCGGCAACATGCAAAAAATGCAAAGAAATATCAGGAGGCGCTCAATAAAATGGGTGTTTACAAATAATTTACCGGTTTTATGAATGCTTTCAAAGCGTACGATATTCGCGGCGTCTGGGGTGAAGAGCTTACTACAGAAATAGTTTATCAAATAGGTTATTTTTTTCCACAAATAATACCTTGCAGGCAGGTTTTAATTGGTCGTGATGTAAGGCTCTCATCAGATGAAATGTTCATTGCATTATCAAACGGACTAAGAGATGCCGGTATAGATGTGCTTGATGCAGGTTTGTCAACAACACCCATGATATACTGGGGAACAGGTAAATTTAATTTGGATGCTTCTATTATGATCACCGCTTCCCATAATGAAGCCAAATACAATGGACTGAAATTTTCGGGTGCCGGAGTTGAACCTATAGGATATGATAATGGACTGAATAAGATTGAAGAGCTAATCGAAAGTGAGACTGAGATCGTAAAAAAAATCAGAGGAAAATTAGATTTTTTTGAAGTAAGTAAATATTATTTGAAGTTCCTTGAGGGATACAAATCAGATTTTTCCGAATTAAATATTGCTATTGATTGTTCAAACGGAATGTCATCTTTGTTTGTACATGATTTGTTTGGATCAGATGTTCATTACCTGAATGATGAATTAGACGGCAATTTTCCGGCACACGAGCCAAACCCGCTTTTACCTGAGAACCAGGTGCAAATTAAGGATGCTGTTCTTGTCAACAAATGCAATGCAGGTCTTATTTTCGATGGCGATGCAGACAGGGTGATGTTCATTGATGAAAAAGGACAGTTTGTTTCTCCCGACCTGATCATTGCTTTGTTAGGGCATTATTTTTTTGAAGAGCGAAAGGAGCAGGGCATGGTGGTTCAGGATATTAGAACTTCAAAAGCGGTGGCAGAATATTTAAAACAGTTTAATGCAGAGGTCGCAATATGGAAGGTAGGGCGTACTTTTGGGGCCACTAAGTTAAAAGAGCTTGATGGTATTTATGGTGGTGAATTAGCCGGTCATTATTATTTTAAAGATTTTTATTATTCTGACAGTGGCTTATTGGCTGCCTTGCTTGTACTGCGTGTTTTGCTCAGGTTTGCGAAGCAGGAAACAACATTTTCAGAACTAATTGAACAGATTTCCTCATATGCGAATACAGGCGAAGTAAATTTCAGGATCGAACAAAAACAGGAAGCCATGGATGCGGTGAAAAATTATTTCATGGAATATGAGCCTCCGCTGAACTTTCTTGATGTAGATGGTTACAGACTTGATTTTGAGGACTGGTGGTTTAACATCAGGCCTTCAAATACAGAGCCATATTTACGTTTCCTGGCTGAAGCTAAAACAAAAGAATTGCTTGATGTAAAAACAAAAATTATCTTTGATATTATTGGAAAGTATTCCTGATTATGAAAAATAAAAACCTATACAAAATATCGTTTAAACGAATTGTATTGGTCGCACTCTTCCTGGTATTCTCAACTGCTCTGTCAGCACAATCTGACACGATCCGGAATGACAGTATTAATAAAAAAAGGCTGAATACTGTAATTTATGGAAGTGTTGGTTTTTACTCTGCATCTCTTGTTGTGCTATATTATGTTTGGTATAAGGATAATATGGCACTCCCATTTCATTTTATTAATGACAGCCAGTACTGGCTTCAAATTGATAAAATGGGTCATATGACAACAGCTTATACACTGAGTAATTATGGTTACTGGTTGCTCAGATGGTCAAATGTACCAGAGAATAAGTCAATTGGCTATGGAGCGCTGATGGGCTTTGGTGCCATGACGGTAATAGAAATACTTGATGGCTTTTCGTCGGATTATGGTGCTTCATGGGGCGACATGGCTGCCAACACAATAGGTACAGGATTATTTGCCGGACAGCAGTTGTTATGGCACGAGCAGCGGTTCAGACTCAAATTTTCGTATCACCCTTCTGATTATTGCCAATGCAGACCCGAAAAACTGGGTGAAAATCATTTACAAAGAATATTAAAAGATTATAATGGCCACACATATTGGCTCTCAGCTAATATCTATTCTTTTTTGAAGAAAGAATCAAAATTCCCTTCATGGATCAATGTTGCTGTTGGATATGGCGGGAAAGGTTTGTTAGGTGAAACATCTAATCCTGAATATGATAATGATGGAAATCCTATACCGCGCTTTGAAAGGGTAAGGCAATATTATGTTTCGATGGATATTGACTGGACACGTATAAAAACAAATTCAAATTTTCTGAAGTTTCTGTTTAAAGGCTTAAGTTTTGTAAAGCTTCCTTTTCCAACTTTAGAATATAATAAGGAAGATCAATTGGTTTTTCATTGGCTTTATTTCTAAATTAATTAGTTTATCTTTATTGTCATTAACCAAATCAAACAACATGAAAAATCTTATTTATTTAATTGCAATCAGCGTGTTCTTTTTTAGCTCGTGCTGTAATGATGGATCAAAAGGTGAAACAGATAATTCAGCTGCTGAAGAAGAAGTGATAGTAACAGAAGAAATTATTGGAGATGAGAATGTGGAAGCCGAAGAAGTTGCTGTGATTACCAGCTGTGATGAGTTTCTGGATGAATATGAAGCCTGGATAACGGATTACCTTGATTTGCTGGAAATGTTCAAAAAAAACCCTACAGATCCTGGCCTGTCTCAGAAATATATGACAATAACCCAGGAAGCTTCAACATGGACGCAGCAGTGGATTAAATTTGCTGAATGCAGTGAAAAAGAAGAGTACCAGGAACGATTTGACGAAATTTCAGAAATGGTTGATAAGAAAATGGAAGAGCTGGATATGAATTAAGTTGAAACAGCGCAAATTCAGACGAGCTACAGGGCAATTATCATTAAATTTATGAGTTATATTTGTTAACATAAAGGCAATCATTATTTAATATTTATCAAACAATTTATAAAATGAATAAAATAAAGTATTTAATATTTGTTATCGGCCTGGTTTTCATTATGGGTTCCTGCTGTAATCATAATTCAAAAAGTGATACATGGAGTGATGAGCAAAAGGCTGAATGGACAGAAAGCTGCCTCAAACTGTTGGCTGAAAGTGATGTTTATAAAGGGGTTGCTGAAGATGTTTGCGATTGTATGTTTGAAAAAACCTCAGAAAACTATACACCTGAAGAAGCTGTAAACATTACAGAAGAAGAAGAGCAAAAACTTTGGAAGGATTGCGATTATAGTTGGTAGGGAAAAGCGGCTTCACCAATCTACATGATTAATCCAATTCTTAAGAATACCTGCTAAACTATTGATTATGGCGGTGTAGACAGAAGACTAAACCCAAGTACAGGAGTGCTTTATCGACCTTTCAGGATTAACTCCGCATAGGCTAACATCTTCGACCTGACCGGACTATGATGGCACCTTCCTTACAACATCAATTACAGTTCCGTCAACCCATTTGATAGCTGCTATGATTTCATCATCAAGCCTTGGCTTTTCCGGAACACCGCAAATGGCTTCTGCTTCCGCTTTAAGTTCTTCGATCGTTTTTATCGGCAAATTAGAATGTTTTGTCTTCTCAATCAGGTCTTTCCGCAAGGGATTGATGGCAATGCCTCTTTCAGTTACAATTACATCTATCATTTCTCCGGGTCCGCAGAGGGTGGTTACTTCATCAATTATTACAGGTATGCGGTCTCTGAATAAGGGTATTGGTATAATGGTACATTTCGAGAACAAACAATTCTGCCAGCCACCAATTCCATGTAGCATATATCCGTCTGAATGTGTTACCACATTTGCATTGAAGTTTACATCTACTTCTGTGGCGCCTAAAACTACTACATCCACCATTGAAGCGAAATTGCCCTTTCCGTGGTAGTTGTATGAAGTAAAAGGAGATGTATTTACATGATTTGCATTCTCACGCATAGATCGAATGCCTTCCATGTCAAACGTTTGCCCGTCAAGAATGTATTTTACATACCCTTCCTCAAGCAGTTTTACAGGGTATTGATTGCTACCCGCCCGTATGAAGCTTGCTTTCCAGTCATTTTTCTTTAAAATATCACCAAAATAGTTGCCGATTGAAAGAGCAGTTCCCCCGGCGCCGGCCTGGTACGAGAAACCATCGTAAATCAATCCGGCTTCTTCACAAAATTTTGCTGTTATTTCTGCTATTAAAAGGCGATCAGGACTTTTTGTTATTTGAGTGGTTCCTGAAATGATTTTTTCGGGAAGGCCTACCTTGTCCACTTTAACCACATAGTCGACATAGTTGCCATGTATTTGCCATGGAATACAAGGGAATGGAACAATATTATCAGTCACAATAATCACCCTATCAGCATATTGCGAGTCGCCCAATGCAAACCCCAGTAAACCGCAAGATGCAGGGCCATTTACGCCATTGGCATTTCCAAATGGATCAGCTGATGGAGCAGCAATTACGGCAATGTCAATCTGAACTTCCCCATCCTGTATCGCCTGATACCTTCCTCCATGCGAACGAAGAACAGCAAGTCCTTTCATTTTACCTTCTGAAGCGAATTTACCCAAAGGGCCATTCATGCTTCCTTCAATTCTGTTAATGGTACCATCTTCCAGGTATTCAATCAGCCTTTCCTGGCAAGGGAATGAAGCGGAAGGATACCATCTTAAGTCTTTTACACCCAATTCTTTTGCAATATCAAAGATTTGATTAGCAATCAAGTCACCGTTCCTGAAATGATGATGTGTTGAAATGGTCATTCCATCTTTTAAGCCGGCTTTGATCAGTGCTTCTTTTAATGAAGCTACCTGTTTGTTCCCATCATCAGGATAATCGATACTACTGGCAATATAAGGAGCGTGTTTCCGTCCTTTAGGTTTGTATTTCCCGACACCCATAAATGGAACATGTTCTTCTCCATTAATGATGGTTGGAACCATTCTTCCGGCTGCATTTTTGACTAACTTATCGTACTTTTTCATTTTTAATCTATTAGCACTATTTTAATTATTGTCCCAGTCGCTGGATAATTTCCCCATTTTAGTGGCAAGCTCAATTGTTTTCTGTGCTCTTTTAACAACAGGAGGATCGATCATTTTTGAGCCAAGAGAAACTACCCCCAAACCTTTGGCTTCAGCTTCTTTAAATGCAAGGACTATTTTTTTTGCTTTTTCAATTTCATCCGGGTCAGGTGCAAAATTTTCATGAATAACAGCTATTTGCCTTGGATGTATACACCCCATACCTTCGAATCCTAAACCTTTGGATGTTTGGACATTTCTGGCAAGAGCCTCCATGTCGGCGACATCTGAAAATACAGAGTCGATTGGCTGAATTCCAGCTGCCTTGGCTGCTGTAACGATCATACTTCTTGCGAAAAACGATTCGTTACCTTCATTTGTTCTTATTGTTCCTAAATCTGCAGTATAATCTTCCAACCCAATTGCTAATGAAGCTACATTGTTTGCAGAAGTTGCAATTTCATAAGCATTTATCACTCCCCTGGCACTTTCAATAATAGGCATCAGCCAAATTTGATGATTAATTCCTTTTTCTTTTTTTAATATGTCGATTACCTGATTTACCTGAAGGATGTCATCAGCATCTTCCGCTTTGGGAATAAGGATAAGATTCACGCTGTGAGGAACCAGGTATCTGAGGTCATCTAAACCTTTTTTATTTTGGTTAATACGAACCATTCGCTCTGCACCGTAAAAGTTCATTGATCTCAATGCATTTCTTATAATAAACCTGGCTTCGAATTTTTTATCCGGTGCTACTGAATCTTCCAAATCGAGGATAACACCATTCGGATGATGAATACCTGCATTAAGCATCAGTTTAGGACTGTTGCCGGGTAGGTATAATCGTGAGAACCTGAATTGATCTTTATCCGTAGCATTCTTGTTTTCCTCAATCACAGGAAACAGGTATTCAAGATCAGTTTCTACAATTTTTTTTATGGCAGCCTCAATACGTGCTGCAATAATAATTTCAAGAGCACCGGTGTCCTCAATGCTTAATCGTGCATTTTTAATTCCGAAAACATTTAAAATGTCATTAGCGAGTCGCTCGATCGATTCACCATAAAGTGCTTTCACCTTGCTTTTTAATTCTATTTGAATACCTCCGTAAGGAAGAAGTTCAAGCTCGACAAAACAATCTGACTTAATTCCAGGCCCTCGGTTACCGGCCGTACTTTGTTTATTCATATTCAACGAAGTTGATAATACCAATTGAATTTATCGGATGTTTTGATGTTCATTTGGTATGATTAGCAAATAGCAAATTTAAGTCGTGTTTTTAGAATAACAACATGGAATCTTTCTAAAATACAAGCTTTTTTAATTGTAGGGCTTTAGTACGATTTCCCTACTTTTGTAGAACCGGTTCTGAACAAACAACTACTTTCTCTCTACTTGCATAAAGGAAAGTATCAGGATCGGTTTTTTTTAATAGACTTTATAACAATTGAAATCGTAGGCACTATTTATCTTTTTCCGCTTCCCTTCGTTATTTTTATTTTCCGTAGCTATGGCTATGCAAAAGAAAAATGCCTTGATAATCGAAAAAATCTTAAATCCTGCCTTTATACGATTTCAAACATCATAAAATCTAATGGATGAAAATTTGTCATACCTGAAAAATCGGCATATCATTTATTGAATGGCATATGATTTGATAAAGCGGATAAAAAATTAACAATGTCATTAGAAGAAATCAATTCACTCGAAGAAATGCAGGCCAGGCTTATTGAAGAAGGTAAAGCCTATGTATTGCTTTACAAAAAAGGATCAGAAACCAGTGACTGCAGCTATGCTAATCTCGCCGAGGCAGTTCATGAACAGAAGGATATCAAGGTTATGGTTGCTGATGTGAACAGAGTACGTGATATTCATACAAATTATGAAATTACATCGGCACCTTCATTACTGGTTTTTAATGACGGTAAATTTGAGAAATCGATAAAAGGATGTAACGATAACAATTATTATAAATCTTTGTTTGAAAATGCACTTTTTACGGCACAAGTCAAAAACGGTGAAAAGCTACAAAAGAGAGTTACTGTTTATTCAACTCCAAGTTGCAGTTGGTGCACAACATTAAAAAACCATCTAAAAAACAATGGAATCCGATATTCGGAAATAGATGTTTCAAAAGATCAGAAAGCTGCTGAAGCAATGGTTAGAAAAAGCGGACAGCAGGGAGTACCACAAACAGACATTAGCGGTACGATGATCATTGGTTTTGATAAAGTGAAGATCAATAAATTATTAGGAATTTAATAAATATAAAATAAAAACATTTAAAAATGAAAGAATTACAACCGCTTAACGAGAATGTATTACTCGATGTTACCGAGGACAAGAGTGTGCAAAAAACAGCATCTGGAATCATTATTCCTGACTCGGCAAAGGAAAAACCACAATTTGCAAAAGTGGTTGCCATAGGTAATATTGAAAACCCCGGAATAGTTGTAGGAGACATGGTTTTTTATAAACAATATTCAGGAACTGAATTTGACTTCGAATTAGGGAAGTTTATGATTGTTCCTTATGCCGACCTTCTGGCAAAGATTGTTGAAACAGAAGAAATTTAGGATAAGCTGAATCAAATATCAGAGGCTGCTCGATAAGGTGGCCTTTTTTTTCTGAGTTTATCGTACCCAATTGCCCATACGCGGTGGCAATATGATAAGTTGGGCATTTTGGAACACCAATCTTTCAAGTTGTCACACAGTTTATTTTTTGTTTAAATGCTTATATTTAGCACTTTCTGCCCAATTTTTTATATTGCGTGTTATGGGCTGGCGTTTCTGTTGTTATGTCTTTGCAAATCATTTTTTCTTAGTCATTTTCTTCGTAGTAATACGAATAGTCAATTCCTTTCATAAACATTTCACGGTCGTTAATTTTGTTGGTTAAAGTGTTTATTATCAATTTTTCAAGAACGTTGCTATTTGTTGGGCTTTGCATCATTGCGTTCATATAATCTCTTTTGCCTATTTTACTCCAATCTACGCATTTTTTTAGGCGTTTTTTCATTATTAAATCCAACCATATTCGGGCGCTTCTGCCGTTTCCTTCCATAAACGGGTGTGCAATGTTCATTTCTACATATTTATTCACGATTTCGTCAAATGTAGTTTCGGGCATTGCTTCTATTTGTTTTAATGTTTTACCCAAAAAGCGTGATAAAGCAAATTGAAAACCGCCTTTTGAAATGTTTTTTTGCCTGATTTGCCCAGCAAAATCATACAAGCCGCCAAACAAATAAGCGTGAATTTGTTGCAAGCCTTTGGTTGTGCCAACTTCAATGCTGTTGATAAATGAACTTTCAAACAAGGCATACGCTTTTGTTTTACTTTTTCCGTCTATACTCTCATCACTGTACGTAAACCATTCAATAAATTGGTTTGCTTTTTTGCTAGGAAACTCTTTGCCCAATGCAATAATGCCGTTATAATCCAACATATCAGCTAAACGCATCTTGCCGTCTGGTGCAAGAAATTTCAACTGGGTAGTAGCACTAACCACTTGACTGTTTTCTTTCTTCAACTTGGCTTTAAGGTATTTCCAATAGTTGCGGGTTTTGGCATAGTCGTTTTGGTCGGTAAGCACGGCAACAATATCCAACACCGAAAACCACCACTTGGCATTTTTTTCGTCCCAAACGGCACGCACTTCGCGATCGTCAAAAAAACGTATGGATGTTTTTGCCTTACTCATATTTTCATTTTGAAGTTTGCCAGTAATGTTGATATGTCTTTTTTTCAATTAGCTCTTGGCGAAATTACTGATAAATGTCAATGGACAATGTTGTTTAAGTCCGAAATTATATTTTTTGAACTTCGTCAGTAAAACGGTTTTTCTTGTCAGTTTGTCATTTGCACTGTGGTTGTCCTACGCTTGCCCATAACAGTTTGGCTATGCCCAGTATGGGATTTAGAACGGAAAACCTTTCTGCACCCTACAGAGTCAGCCCGAAATCTTGTATTATCAGTTAAAGATAATCATTTATTCAGAGCTATCCCAAAATTTTGGGATGGCGATACTCAAAAATGCAAACAGCCTTCTGCAACCCGCCAAAACCCTTATTGGGTATAGGTTTTGTTAGATAACATTTTTACTTAATCAAAATTGTCAACCTATTTTAGGACGACTCAATATTTTACTTTTTTAAGAGAAAAACCAATAATCTTCTACCGGTTTCTTTCCCCATTCTATCAATTGATTTTTAATTTCTTTTTTACCATCAGGCGATGCCACAACAATTATAATCTGTGGTTTTTTTATGTGCTCAACATCTAAGAAATTTTGCATTTTTACACCGTAAATATCTTTTCCAATTTTATTGTCATTGTCGCAAACCCAGTGAAAAGAATCGTTATATGACTGTAGTAGTTTAGCCATGTCTTTGCCATTTTTACCTGCACCCCACAATACTAACGGACGAGATTTATCTCTGTCTAATTCGTAGAAAAAGCGAAGTTTAAGATTAAAGTATCTATTGTCTTTATATTCATCCCATGTACGCGAAATTCTGTTTGATCTGTCACGCCAGTGATGCAAGATTTTGTCAATTCCTACAACTTTTAGTTTCTTTCTGTAAAACCTGAAACACAAATCGTAATCTTCAGGATATACCAGTGGATTAAAAGCATCTACTGCATCGAAATCACTTTTGTGAATTATCCAGCAATGTGAAGGAATTACGCACTCTGTATATATTTGTTGATAATGTGTACTGTTTTTAGCCACATCGTTTAGCCATTTTTCATATTTAATAAAACCATCGCCAACTTTACCTTCATCAACAAAATGCTCTGTACCGCCTGCAATTACAGTTCCCATTCCGTGTTTGTTCCATTCGTCAACTAAAACCTGTAATTTATAGTCAGGCATTTTATCGTCAGAATCCATACGGTTTATCAAGTCGCCTTTTACATAAGAGTAGGCAACCTGAAGTGTAGGTATCAACTTTGGTTTATCACTGTCGTAGTATTTTATTCTCGAATCTTTTTCTGAATATTCTTTAAGTATTTTGGGGGTATCGTCGTTCGAATGGTCATTTACAGCAATTAATTCCCAGTTCTGATATGTTTGATTTATAATAGAATCTATACAATCGTGCAAATATGAAGCAGTGTCCTTTACTGCCATTATTATTGAAACGAGTGGTTGTTTATTCATTTTGATTATTGTTCTTTTCCAAGATGTCGGCATGTTTTTATCAACTTCAATATCATTGAAATCTTTATTTGTACGCGATCCATTTTGCATTACCCAAGAAGCCATTTTTACCAAACCATCTTCCAAACTGGTTTCAGGTTTCGGGTTAAATATATTTTCGAACTTGCTGTGGTCAGAATATGTATGTTTTACTTCCTCGCGCTCTTCCAATTCCTTTATTTCAACTTTGTGTTTCATGGCATCAAAAATAGCATAAGCAAGTTCTTTTACCGTGTTCACCGCTTTCCCTCCAATATTGAATATTTGATTATGTGCTTCTGGTATATTTACAGAATCAGCAATATAAGGTGCAACATCATCTATATATGTAAATGCTCTGCTTTGGCTACCATCGCCAAAAAGACGTAGAGCTTTACTTTTTAGAATTTGACTCATAAATATCCCGACAACATTTCGGTACTTATCATCTATATTCTGATAGGGGCCATAAACATTGTGGGGTCTGAAAATAATGTAGTTTAGACCAAACATTTTTCGGGCATTTTCTAAATCCATTTCAACTGCATATTTAGCAATGCCATATGGATTTTCCGGTAGAGGGCTTTGAGTTTCTACAAGGGGTAAAGTATTGCTTCCGTATACGGCAATTGACGAAGTAAAGACAAAGCACTTCACATTATTATTTACAGAGGCATTAATTAGATTAATACTGCCAATTAAGTTATTTTGATAATTGAAATTTCTGATAAAATGACTAAGTCCTTCTGCAGCATATGCAGCTAAATGATATACATAGTCGAACTTGTATTTTGCGAACAGCTTATTTATAAGCTTAACATCGGTAATAGATCCAATGTATAACATTGCATTATTGTTTACATTTTCTTCAAACCCTCCTGATAGATCGTCCAAGACAATGACTTCGTGATTATTATCGAGTAAATAATTTACAATGTACGATCCAATAAATCCTGCACCTCCGGTTACAAGTGATGTGATTTTCATGCGACAAACATACCTACTATTCAGGATAATTTGTTACTTCTCTAATTCTTTTATGAAGAGGTTCCAGTAGTTTGTTTATTTCAGATAAACATCTTCATAAAGAGTCTTATATATTTTTACATTTACTGGGTTTGGCATAAATGTATCCTTATAGTTCACTATGTTTTCTACGGCATCGTCTAAAGTTGAGAATTCTCCTATTCCGGATGTTGATAGAGTTTCATGAGTATTTACAAAATAAGAGCGATGTACAAGTAGAATAAAAGGATATCTCTTCAGGTAACCACCTTCTATGAATTAAAGTGATGCTCTATATCAAACTTGATAATGTCGTTTTGTATTTAAGATGGAGTAGCAATATTTTTCTTTTGTCGTGATTTTTTCTTTGTTTTCAAATGTTGCCTAACAGGGAGCTAAACTTGTCCGAATGGACTAATCCATTCATCCGGGCGGGCGTAGTTCCGCTGAGAGAACGAAGATATTAAAAAAGCGTTGATCATCCAATTGAATAATTTTCAATTGAGTTGATCTGATTTACCTTTGCCTTGAAGGCAATGTGTAAAAGCTTTTTTATATA
>Ga0164313_10000366_pt1 | contig 35378 bp, 24 predicted proteins | sample GuaBasSedimGuay4_FD_113735 | JGI IMG/M metagenome (GOLD analysis project Ga0164313, IMG submission 113735) | Subseafloor sediment microbial communities from Guaymas Basin, Gulf of California, Mexico - Guay4, Core 4569-4, 0-3 cm | ecosystem: Environmental > Aquatic > Marine > Hydrothermal vents...
AAAATCAGATATTCAAAAAGCTAGCAAAGTCCGTTCAACTAAAGGATTACTCGTTCATGCGTATGGAAGATTAGCTGCAGCTTTTATTAGTCTAATATTTTAACCCTTGATTCGCATTATTAAAGCAATCTTAAAATGACAATAACAAAATGAATATTCGGTCCCTTGCTGCATTTACTGTACTTGTGTTAATCTTGATAACGAGTTCTTCCTGTCAAAAAAAATACGACACGATAAAATTTGGTATATGCTCCGATGTTCATTTGCCAACGATGCACGATTCTGAATACCGGATGAATACATTTATAGATAGTATGAAGATCGCCAAACCTGATTTTATTATTGAGTTGGGTGATTTTGGAACACCTGCTCCGGAATATTCACACCTATTTGATATTTGGAATTCCTTCCCCGGTGATAAGTTCCATGTAATTGGAAATCACGAAATGGATGGGGGCTATTCACGAGAAGAAGCAGTGCAATACCGTAATATGGAGAATTCCTATTATTCTTTTGATAAAAACCATTTTCATTTTATCGTTTTAGATGGAAATGACCCTAAAAATGAAAATAAAAAGGGTTACAAACAATATATCGGTGCAAAACAATTAAATTGGCTCAAGAAAGAACTGATAAATTCAAAAACTCCTGTTATAATTTTTTCTCATCAGGGCCTCACTACTTATCATGGAGGTGAAGATGATTCTTACGGAATAGAAAATAATAAGATAATAAGAGATTTATTAGAATCACATAATCAAACAAATCCCAAAACAAAAGTAATTGCCTGCTTTAATGGCCATACGCACTTTGATTATGCGGAAGAGGTAAATGGTATTTGGTATATCACAATTAATTCAATGTCCTATCAATGGATGGGAGAAGCTTATACACATATAAGATATAGTCCGGAAATAGATAAAAATTTTAGATGGATCAAATATACAGCACCTCATAAAGAGCCTCTTTTTAGCATTGTAGAAATTTCATCAGAAGGCTTTATAAAAATAGATGGCAAAAAGACGGAATGGGTAGGCCCTTCTCCATGGGAGGTGGGTTATCCGGAATTTTTAAAGAAATATGTGAGACCGGAAATTTCAAAAAGATTGTTATATTTCTGATACGAGACGAGAAGACCTGTCAGGTTTTTAAAAACCTGACAGGTCTTAATATAAGTTAATATTAATAGCAAAAGCACAAATCACCAAAACATGAAAACATGAAAACAATTACAAAACTCAAATCAATCACAAAACCAACTGCTGGTGTAACAGGTTATATAAATATCTGTATGTTAGCTATTCTAATCGCTGGCTTTACCAATATCGAACTGAATGCCCAAAACAAACCAACTAAGAATTGGGCCGAAAAGCTTGGATACCCGGCAGGTAAAAAAGTAATTATGCTTCATGCAGATGATATTGGCATGTGCGAAGAAGCAAATATAGCGGCCGAAACACAATTGAAAAATGACCATATCCAATCAGCTGCAATTATGATGCCTTGTCCTAATGCAGAAGAATTTGTTACCTGGGCTATTAAAAATCCTAAAAAAGATGTTGGCTTACACCTTACTTTAACAAGTGAATGGCAAGAATACAGATGGGGTCCTGTAACAAATGCAGATGAAGTACCGGGTCTGATTGACCCTGATGGGAAGCTTTGGCATGAAGTGCCAGGCGTAGTGCAACATGCATCTGCAGAAGAAGTTGAAAAGGAGATTAGAGCTCAAATTGAAAAGTCTATTGCTTTGGGCTATAGACCGGATCATATTGATACACATATGGGTACACTATTTGGAGATGCTCGTTATGTAAAAGTATTTTATAAGGTTGCAGAAGAATACGGTATCCCCGCAAATGCAATAGAATTATCAGACCCTAAAGTAGTTGAAGGTTTTAGAGCTCAAGGATATCCAATGGATGATAGCGTTATTAAATTATCAAGAGACTATTCCTTACCAAAACTTGACTTTTTTACAAGTGCGCCTAAAGGGAATACTTATGAAGAAAAAATTGAGAATTTTAAACAACTTATAAAAAATTTACCTGCGGGTTTAACAGAAATTATATTTCATCCATCGGTTGAAACAGAAAATTTAAAAGGAATAACAAATTCATGGCAACAACGGGTTTGGGAATACAAAATGTTTTCTGATCCGGATCTGATCAAATTCTTCGAAGATGAAGGGATTATTTTTACCAATTGGAAAGAAATAATGAAGAGGTTTAAGAAGTAAAGATTACATTTTTCAATAACCATGATTTTATTGGTTTGATTCTGGACGACCTGAATGAAAACTAAATTTCTACTTTATTCATCGGATGAATATCGTTGTACCTTGGTTCGGCTTCTTTAACCCGGATTATGCAATAGTGGTGGATTCCCATTCATATGAAAATGGGAAAAACGAGAATCCATATTACTTGAATTTCACACTATTAAAAATAATAACAATTACCCGTCCAAGGTAGACCCGAATTCGGTACTGATGCGTTTGTAACATCTGGACAGAATAAACAGGTCGCTCTTATGGAGCTTATTAAGACGTATATTTTTTGTTATCAACAGTTTGCCCCTATGGGGCTTTAAAGTTTTGTATTCGATATGACCTATTTATTAACAGCCTCAGAGAGGCGAACTGTTTTTAAAATATATGTTTAATGATTAAAACAGCTTCATAGGAGCGACCTGTAAAAGTAAATTTACTATTATACATAGCCTTTAACAAGTGACTGATTAGCGAAACTCTTAACATGAATTATTCATATCAAATTAGGAAATATAATTCAACTAATTAAATTATTAACTCATTTACAATCAAGTGTTTAATACATTGTATTTATTGATTCTGTATTTCCTTAATCTTAAATACATCTGCTTTTTAACGCTGTATTGAGTTGGATTTTTTAGGATACTTTTTCTAAAATCTTCCAATTCAGATTAATTTGTTAAAAGCTATTCATTACACACATTTACATGCGATATTTGGAACTTTTCTAACGAGGCATTCGGGTTTAAATTGAATGTATTTCAGCCAAAATAAATGAATGGTGTTTTCATAATTTAATTGATATTTGTGCTACTACTCCTTAATTAGGAAAGGAATTTTTAATAAATGAGCACATGAAACATCTATATTTCTTACTCTTTTTTGTGTTAATCTTTTTTTTCAATGCCTGTAATGAGACAATATCAGAGGCTAAATGGGATAATGAATGGACTGCGGAAATACACCCTGCTGAGCACAAAATTTCTATAGATTCTACAAGTGGAGCAAAACTGATCTATATCACAACCAATATTGAAAGTGATATTAATTTATATTTTGATTGGAATTGTTGGTTTGAGGATCTCTCCATGATGACATTCATTAGCTCCCGTACCGGAAAAGCTGAATTGTTTGGATACATTCCAAAAACGGGTGAATTGATTCGATTAAATCCACGAAAAGATGTGACTGTATCTACTTCGGCGTTTGTAGATTTCAAAACTCATGAACTCTATGTGAGAACTGATGATGCAATCTTTCAATGGAACGTTGACATCAATTTTTCTAAAGATTCCTCTAAAGTGGAATCGGTACAAGTAAAAGAACGTAAAATTGTTTCTGCACCTGAAGGAAGTAAGTTCTTTTCTGCCTTATCACTGAGTGCTAATCGTCAATATCTTTCTGCTACTATTAAATCAGAAGTACCAGACGAACAATCTATAATATCGGTAAACATAAATACGGGCGATATTCAAAACCTACTTACCTGGGATAACTCTTATTTCTTTTCCCATGTGCAATTTAGCAAGTACAATCAAAACCTGTTGCGATTTGCATATGAGCCTCATCGGTTATGGATAATAGATACCCGAAAGCCGGGAAAACCAAAAAAAATTCACTTGCAGGAAGAAGGTGAATTGGTTACCCATGAAGATTGGTGGGTGAATGACCAATTGACCTTTTGCGGTGCATATCGCGAAGAAGAGTCGCATGTGAAAGTAATTGATATCCACACCCAAAAAACAAGGATCATTGGTGCGGGAACCTGGTGGGATGGAGGTACACCATTTGAGCTTTCCCAATATAATTGGTGGCATGCTTCAGGTGCTCCCAATGGTCGCTGGGTAGTAGCGGATAACTGGCATGGCCATATTGGTGTTACAGATGAACGAACCAGTCACATGAGATTACTGACAAAAAATCATCGGACTTATGGAAGTGGTGAACATCCACATGTTGGTTGGGCACCGGACAGCAAGAGTGTTGAATTTACTACACATATTAATGGAAATCCGGATGTTTGTATTGCTTATTTACCGGAAGCCTGGAATAATCCATTTATGGAAAGTGATACTTCTGAACCATATAATATCAAATAATTTGCGAAGATGAATAAAATAATCCCGGATATTAAAGTTTTTTGGTTTGTTGGCCTTTTTATTGCTTTTGTGTTTTTTGGAAGTGGATCAGCTTCAGCACAAAGCAGAACCGTTGGAGGACTCATAACAATCGGAGAGATCAATTCACCCGGTATTGGTGGAATCAGTATCTCCGTCAAGGGAACTTCAACGAATACAGTCTCAGACAATGATGGTGAATACAGAATTGATGTTGTGTATAATGAATCGGTACTGGTATTTTCATATCCCGGTATGATCACACAAGAGATCGTTGTTGGTAAGAGATCAAGAATTGATGTGGACCTGAAGAAAATAAGTCCCGAAAAAGTTCAAACAGTATATGCTACCAAAGTAAATATCATTCTCAGCGAAAAGATCGATGAGGTAGAAGAAAATGTGGCCAAAGTACTAAAGGATAGATTACAGATGAATAGTAATGTTTCCGTAACCATTTCAAAAGAAAGAGATGTAGCGTCAAGTCTGCAAATCTATCTGGGCCTGGCTAATAGATCAGATAACTTGGAGGAGCTTTTCAATAAATACAATATGAGATTAGCAGGTTACAATAAACCTGCAGCCGAAGGCTATGCAGTAAAAATGGTTACGGTGGATAATACTCCGGCAATTATTGCTGTTGGTAAAGATAAACGAGGTTTACTTTATGCAGCCGGTGAAATTCTTCGGCAAATGGAAGTCGATCCGATGGCCATTATCTTTGCCACATTTGATATAAGTTCGGCACCAGCTTACCGGTTTAGAGGTGCTAATAACCCTCAGGGAGGAACGATGAGGAAATTTACAAAATCAAGAGCATGGACAGCCGATGAATGGAAAGAAGTTATTTTAGATTATGCGCTGGCTGGTGCCAATACTTTTTATGCCGAGACCTGGGGCAGTGGAGGCGAAAGAAATGATTTTCTTAAGTCCTTTGACCTGATGACAACAGTGGGGATCCGTCCAAATCAATACTACGGAGAATTCCCGTCAGCATGGAAATCCAGTGGATTGAGCGATTGGGAATGGATAAATAGCAATTGGATCTGCCCAAATATTCCGGAAGCCAGGGAAGCACTGCTCGAACAATGGACAGAAAAATTAAGCACATTAGGAGATCATGATATTTTGCGATTTTATGCAGGTGACCCGGGAGGATGCAGGGATGAACGATGCAAGCCATGGGGATTAACCTTTGCTCTTTTATGTGAGGATATTACCAAGATCGCCTTAAAAACACATCCCGATCTCATCGTCCTGATCGCCAATCAGGATTTGACCAATGAAGGAGATATGGCAATATTTGATTACCTCTCAGAGGAACCTCAGGACTGGTTATATGGTCTAGCCTATGGTCCCGGATCTAATGCCATGTCCTGGTATTTCCGCCATGCTCTAAATGAGGACCTATTCGAGTATCCGGGTTATGGTTGGCTAAATCGTTATTTGGCAGAAACACTCAATGCACTGCCTAAAGATCAAAAGATCGTTCATTATTCTGATATCACCCACTGGACCATGGCACAATACAATGTTGAAAATCCGGAGCGTAATATTGCTAAATCCTATGGAAGACGTACCTGGCATACGCGACCCTTAGCTTTATACAAAATATTTCAAGCCATCATGGCCTTCTCTCAAGGTGATATTATTTATACCGAGGGCTACCACGATCACTTTAATCAATATTTTTGGCATCGTTTGTTATGGAATCCACATTTAGAAGCCAAAGAAGTAGTGCAGGAATATTGCCGAATCTATTTTGGTAATGAGGCAACTGATCTGATGACAGAAGCCATTTTCCAGTTAGAAAAAAATATGGAAATCCCACTGGCGACAAATGACGGTATCGATCGTTATTATGCTCTTGTCAAAGAAGCGGGCAAGTCGATCCCGAAAAATATAATGGAGAACGACCATCTTTGGCGGTTGTTCATGCAAAAAGCCGCTCTAGATAAGTATATTCAATTAAAATTACAACGGGAATTATTCCGGGAAGAACGCGTTCGCCAATATTTGCAACTTGGAATTGATTCCGGCGAGTTGAATACAGCTATCGACCAGGCCATGACAGTACTTGAAGAGCCAAAGGAAACTCCTCTAATGGAAATTTATCGTGAAGAAGCAAATAAATTAGGAATCGAGACAGAAGAATTATTCGGTATACGAAATGTAGGATATTTCAAATTAGACCAGGATTTAAGAGATATGGAAGGACTTTCAGAACTCTTGAGAAAAAGCAAAACCACCAGATCTAAAAGCGAGAAAAAGAAACTAATGACTACTGCTATTCTAGATACCCGAAAGAAAACGGACTATGGTCGAGTGCATTGGTAGATCGAAATGAGTGATGGAGTGATGGAGTGATGGAGTGAATAATAAAATTACAATGATACTATGGTCAAATCTGCGATTATCTGCGAGAGAAAGAAAAATATGTCAATTTGAAAATGTGTCAATTTGAAAATTAAGTAACGAGCGAGATCAGGGAAAAGTGATTAGTGATTAGAATTTTGTTGAATTATATAGCTTTTTCATGAACTTTTTCAATTTAAACTTTGAACTTTGAACTTCTTCATCCATCCTCATCAGCAATTTTAAGTATTATCATAGTAAACTTCTAAACAAGTAATTATTTCCTAAATCTATCAATTTTAATCCTACAAGATGATTATCTTGCTCAATGATTAAAAATTCTTTTTTTATCGTATAAATAAATTATAATGAACAGTTATGATGCCATTGTCATAGGCTCTGGAATTTCAGGTGGATGGGCAGCGAAGGAACTTTGCGAAAAAGGACTAAAAACCCTGGTTTTAGAAAGAGGTAGAAATGTAATACACGGCAAAGATTATCCAACCGCCAATAAACACCCATGGGAATTTAGCTATAGAGGTAAAATGACCAAAGACTTTATTGATGCAAATCCAATTACCTCCCAAGCCTGGTTATTTGATGAAGGTTCTGCACATTTTTTTATAAAAGACGAAGATCAACCTTATATTCAAAAGAAACCATTTGAATGGATTAGAGGATATCACTTAGGAGGAAAATCCCTGACATGGGGAAGAGCAAGTCAACGATGGAGTCAGAATGAATTTAATATTGCTACGGATTTTGAGGAAGGTATAGCCTGGCCCATTGGATATGACGATATAGGTCCCTGGTATTCACATGTTGAAAAATTTGCCGGAATTTGTGGAGGGCAGGATAATGTTGCTTCAATGCCAGATGGAGATTATCTTCCACCCTATGATTTGAATTGTGTAGAGGTGCATATGAAAGAACAGTTAGAAGAACATTATTCCGACCGAAAAATGGTTCAGGGACGTTGGGCACATCTCAGCGAACCCGATGACATTCATTTGAAGCAGGGACGTAGCAAATGCCAGAGTAGAAATTTATGTGTAAGAGGCTGTCCTCATGGAGCCTATTTCAGTTCAGTGTCGTCAACCTTACCCTGGGCTCAAAAAACTGGTAACTTAACAATTAGGCCTCATTCTGTAGTACATTCAATTGTTTATGATGAAGCATCAGGCAAAGCAAGTGGTGTAAAAGTCATTGACGCTCAAACCAAAGAAGTTTTAGAATTCAATGCAAAAGTTATTTTTGTCAATGCTTCTACTTTCAACACCAATTTAATTCTGTTGAATTCCAACTCGAAACGATTTCCCGATGGTCTTGGAAATGATAATGGTTTATTAGGCAAATACATTTGTTTTCACAACAATCGCGCAAGTGCCTGGTCGACCCTTGATGGTTTTGATGATAAATATGTAAGTGGAGCCAAACCTTCGGGTCCTATCATACCCAATTTCAAAAACTTTAATAAAAAGGATGCCGATTTTGAAGGTGGCTATATGACTTTTGCCGGAGCTTTTAGGCCACAACGATCAAGTGTGCCCGATGATCAGCCACAGTTGGGTGTAGATTTTAAACATCAATTGAGCGAACCAGGCGATTGGGTTGTTTATATGTATATGCAGGGTGAAACCCTGCCCAAAGCTTCCAATCGGGTTTATCTCAGTGCTGATCAAGTAGATTCCTATGGTATTCCTCAATTAGTTACAGATTTAGGATATGACGAAAATGATGATAAAATGACAGCCGATTTTTTAAGGGAATCAGAGGAAATGATGAAAATAATGGGATGTAAGGACATAGCTCTGGTCGATACCAAACAGCACCCGGGCTTGGATATTCATGAGATGGGAGGTGTTCGAATGGGCCTGGATCCAGAAACTTCATTGTTGAATAAATTTAACCAAATGCATGCCTGCAAAAATATTTTCGTCACTGATGGAGCCTGTATGACAAGTACCGGAAATCAAAGTCCTTCAGTTTTATTTATGGCTTTAGCGGCCAGAGCAGCAAATTACGCTGCAGATGAGGTGATTAAAGGAAATTTATAATTTTTGAATCAATTTTAAATGCAACGTAGAGAAGCAATCAAACAAACAGCAGCCATGATAGGAATGACCATTCTAGGAGCGGATATTTTTCTTACAGGATGTTCGATACCTGATAAGCGACAAGGATTATTTTCTAAAGATGATATTGCTTTGATGGATGAAATTGGTGAGACAATCTTGCCCGATTCTGATAGATCACCGGGAGCCAAAGCAGCACATATTGGTGAATTTATGAAATCCTATATCAACGATTGTTATGGTGAAAATGATCAGGAAATCTTTATGGCCGGATTGGAGCAGATTCAAAAGGATTCCCGAAAATCGTATCATCAGGATTTTCTAAATATTTCAAATAAGAAACGTTTTGATCTTTTGTCTGAATATGATGTACAAAGTAGGGCGTCAAATAATTTAAAAAGAATTCATTTTTTTACCATGATAAAGCAAGTCACTATTTTGGGATATTTTTCCTCCGAGGTTGGAGCAACAAAGGCCATGAGATACAACATTGGGCCAGGCCATTACGATGGATGTACCCGTTATAAAGATGGTGATAAGGCCTTGTATGGATATTTGTCTTCAATCGGTTAGTGTACTGTTTTTTTAGTTGTTAATTGTTTGTACATCCATGATACAGATTGACCATAAACTGCATTAGAAATAAAAATTTCTTTGCGTTAATTCTTTGCCTTTGCATGAAAAACAGAATAAATAAATAATAAAAACCCATAATGACAAAAAAATACATCTCCATTTTCTCCTTAGTTCTACTGATAATTAGTACAAGTCTGTTATTTTCCGGATGTAAAAAAAATCTGGATCGTAGTCAAATTCAAACCAATTTAGAATTGAATACATTTATAAAGGATTGGTTGATACTAGGACCCTTTCCAAATTGTGAGACCTGTTCAACAACTGATTATATGCATGGTGAGCATTGCACAGGTTTCTATACGGATTATTTAGAATCCATAGGAGGTGAAAAAAATGCAATTCCAACCGAAGGAATGCAGGTGGAGGTAGCAAACAAAAAATTAAAAAAAACCTGGACCGTTCATCATAGCAAAGAAGAAAAGATTCACCTTAGTGAATTACTAAAACCCAAAGACATGGTGGTGGCATATGCCTTCACCCAGGTGGAATCACCGAAAGATCAAAAAGTAATTTTATCGGTTGGCAGTAATGACGGGCTCAGGGTTTTCCTTAACGGAGAAAAAGTTCATGAAAGTCACCCCCTTCACGGCAGATGGTTGCAAAGTGACAATGATTATGTTCCTGTTACCTTAAAAAAAGGCACAAACAATCTGCTGTTAAAAATTGATCAGGGGGTTGGTGATTTTGGTTATGTGGCGAGATTTTTTGACTATGATAGTATCATAACAACTATTCGAAAAGATATCGATAAATACAAAGAATTAAAGGCAGTAGCCATTGCAGATACTTTGGTGACCTCCTTTGGAACGAGAGATAAAATTACAGTTCTAAATCCAAAAGCTAAGGTTACTATAGAACTGATTCATGAAAAAAACGGGAAACTAGATGAACGGATTGTGGAACCGGGTGAGGATGCGAATTTTCTATTGACTTCTGTTCCCGATGATTTTCTTAATATTAAAGCCTCTTTTCCAACTTTAAATGACGGGATTATTATTTCTGAAACAAGATATTACAAAGGTGAGTTAAAACGTCACCCCCGGGTAGCAAGAATGGCTGAAGACTTGTCAATTCTAGATGAAAAAGGAAATAGTTTCTTCCCAATTGGAACTTATGGTGCACCGGTTGAAGATTATAAAAAATTAAAAGATGCCGGATACAACTTTGTTGTAACAGGAGTAGATAATTTAGACGAAGTACATAAAGCCGGACTTCTAGCCGCGGTTCATGTTAGTGGTAAAACACCACAGGATTTCACAGCTTTCATCAACAAATACAAAGATCATCCTGCCATATTATGTTGGATGCTTTATGACGAACCCGGTTATAATAAAGCGGATCTTCAGTTTATTTATGATATCTACAATGCTGCTTATAAAGCAGATCAGGTGCATCCCTCCTATTTGGTGATCACCCATAATAGTGTATATAGAACATTTGGACCTCTTTGTGATGTTCTTGCCATTGATACCTATCCAATTGCAGATGGTTCGATCGAAGAAGTGGGTGGAAATATCGCTTTGGCATATGACCAACTTGAATATAAAGTGCCAATCTGGAACTGTGGACAAATGTTCTCCTGGCCAAATCAGCGAAGACCAAATCCACAGGAGCATCGATTTATGACCTATGCCTCCATTATAAATGGAGCAAAAGGAACTTTGTGGTACACGTATAAAGGTTATGGTCAAGATCTGCCTGTTGATGACCCTGAATTGTGGGAAGCTCAAAAAGTTCTTTTATCAGAACTGAATGAACTGGCACCTCTATTTTTAGAGCCTGGTTTTGGAAAAGAAATTCAAGAGCTTTCAAAATCTAAATTTATACAAGCTATTGTTAAAAGTAGCCCCATTGGGACTTTTGCAATGGCTTCTAACAGTTCTAAAACAGAGACTGTTCAGGCGGTATTAAAAATAGATCCGAAATTTGATGGTAAAATATCTGTATATAATGAAAATCGGGAGATTGAGGTAAAAAATGGAATAATTAAAGATGAATTTAAACCTTTGGATGTCCATGTTTATAAATTGAAAACTAATTACGAATGAAATTAATTTTACTCAAAATATACTGAGATATGAATCAAAATAAATATTTGAATTCTATTAATGATTATACTATAAAAACAACTGGTTTAGTTTTATTACTGGCCTTACTTATTCTTTCAAGTTGTTCTAAAAATAATGAGGATGGGTCTCCAAAACCGCCTAAAGGATACTGGAATGAGACAACGTTGCAAATTGCAGCTTTTTTTGGGACTCTGGAACTTATAGATTATAAGAACACACCTGTTCCGGAGGATATTGAACAATACAACGATATTGTTTATAAAACTGTCGATTCAACAACGTTGAAATTAGATGTTTTTCATGATGAAAACCTATCGAATTCTGCTCCCCTACTCATTTTTGTTCATGGTGGTTCCTGGAGCGGAGGCGATAAAAAAGACTATCGATTATATATGATTCCCTTTGCGCGAAAGGGGTATATAACGGCAACCGTGCAATACAGGCTCTCGGATAAAGTTGCTTTTCCCGGTCAACTTCTAGACGTAAATGCTGCAATACGTTACCTGAAGAAAAATGCCTCAAAATACAATATAGATGCTTCCAAGATTGCACTGATTGGTGGTTCTGCAGGGGCTCATTTAGTGCTAATGTCTGCTTATACCAAAGATATAGCCGCCTATAACGAAGTAGATGAAAGTGGTGTAACGGCAGAAGTACAGGCAATTGTTGACATATATGGACCCACAGATTTAACTACGGAGTATTCCAGAAACAAATCTAGCGTTATACAATTAATGGGTAAAAGTTATAGTGAGGCTCCTGAATTATATAAGGCAGCGTCTCCGTTGATTTATGTGACTAAAGATGTTCCCCCAACCTTAATATTTCAAGGTACTATTGATGATCTCGTTCCTCCAAGTCATTCAGATGAATTGGAGAAGAAATTGAAAGAAAATGGCGTTCCAGTTTATTATCATAAATTAAAAGGATGGCCGCATGCCATGGATGTTGCTGTTAAAGTAAACGAATATTGTCAATTCTATATGAATCAATTCTTTGAAGAATATATTCCTATAGATAAAAATGAAAAAAAATGAAAAATATACTATTCACATCATTAATTATTTTGGTTCTTTCTTCATGCAATGAACCAAAAAAATCAATAGATGATCTCTCTTCATTTGCCACATCTCAACAAGAGGATTTTAAGGTTAGCGTCTATGCCACTGCCCATTCAGTAAATAATTATTTTTCTACAGAAGCAGGAAGAAGAGAAGCTGTTTCGCTAATGCGTGCAAATGGCATCACAAAAATATATTTAGAGGTTTACCGTGGCGGCCTTGAAGTATCAACTGATTTGCTAAAACAGACAAAAGAATATTTTAATAAAAATGGATTTGATGTAACAGGAGCTATTGCCACAGTTCCCGGTAAAGATTACGGATTGAGACAGGAGGGGCCCCTAGGGTGGTTTAACTGGCAAAATAAAAAGACACAAAATGACATGAAACAGGTCATGATCAATACTGCCTCCATATTTGACACTTTTATCATTGATGATTTTTTGTGCACGGGAGATATCAGTGATGAATCCAAAAAAGCAAAGGGCAAGAAGAGCTGGCCTGATTATAGAAGAGAATTAATGATAAATATTGCCTCTAATGTATTTATAGATCCTGCCAGGTCTGTAAACCCGGATATCCATATGATCATAAAATACCCCCAATGGTATGATAGGTTCCATCTATTTGGTTATGATGTAGAGAGCGGACCAAAATTATTCGATGAAGTATGGGTAGGTACGGAAACAAGGGGGCAGTATACCCAACGTTACGGTTTTGTTCAACCCTATGAAGGCTTTGTGAATTATCGATGGATAGCCTCCCTTTCAGGTAATAAAATCGGGGGAGCATGGTTTGACCATGGCGATTGTAATGACCTGGACTTTATAGAACAGGCTTACCAATCGGTATTAGCAGGAGCTACCGAATTGGTACTTTTTAACTATGGTAATTTTATTAATGGGCACAAAGGACATCATAGGTTAAGAATGGAATTCGAAAACTTGTCCCTGCTTGCAAAAACTATAAAAAATTCGCCTGTTATTGGCCTATCTGCCTATAAACCACCTCAAAGCGATGCCGGTGGCGATCTGTATATCATGGATTATATTGGTATGTTAGGAATTCCATTGATACCGGTATCCTCATATCCGGAGAATGCTCAGAGCCTATTTTTGCCAACACAGGCAGCAACAGACCCAACTATTGTTTCAAAAGTAGAAGCTTCCATAAAAAGGGGAGCACGAATTATAATGACTTCAGGTTTTTTGGCTAAGGTTAAGGATGACGGTATATTGAGCAAAAAAGCAGGAATATCAAAACCTATTGTAAAACCACTGTCCGCAGAGTCAATTATAATTGATGGCTCCATTAAAATTTTAGAGAGAACATTAGATCTTGAAACTGAGATCGAAGTTCAGGATGCTTCCAAAATATTGACTGCAATGGTTGATGGTAAAGCTGTTCCTTTCTTAACAAGGAGTAAAAATGAGCAAATATTTGTATTAAATTCACATACTTTTTCAGATAAGGATTTTGAGGCTGTTGGAGAAGTATTGCTATCTCCACGGCTATTGGGCTTACTTGATTTGCCCGAATCATGGGTTGGTACTGTCCGTGGGGTATTTAATGTCAACTTAAATATTGAGCTTGATGCACCATCCAGAGTTACGATGCAACCCTTAAAAAACGGCGACATTATAATGCATAACTATAACAAAGAAAAAATTGATCTCGTGTTAAGATCGGGCGACTTTGAATCTGTATTGTACAGCACTTTTGATAGGCAAAATATAATTTCAGATAATAAAACTGTAAGCATTCAAATGAAACCCAGATCAAGAATTTGGTTGCAAAAGAATAAATAGATCACCTAATGAAATTAAAATTAAGTCTACTCCTTTTTATTATCACATTGACATTGTCCTGTGTGAAAAATGAATCACCTGAAACAATTGATATTTCAAAAAGCTGGAAATTTGCTCCCGATGAAAGTAATAAAGCGTTGGATGAGGAATGGTTTGCCACAACTTTTGATGATTCAAAGTGGAACACCATTAACGCAGGAACAAAATGGGAAGAACAGGGTTATCCAATCTTGGACGGTTATGGCTGGTATAGAAAAACCATTGAAATTCCGGCAGGCTGGAAAGGAGAAGATGTTTTCATAAAATTTGCTGCGGTTAACGATGCCTATGATCTATTTGTAAATGGAGAACAGCTAAGTACTTTCGGAGAAGCGAATATTACTTTTGCGGATAAGCCATCATTTACAAAAGTTTCCGACAAGATCAAATACGGAGCGCCAAACCAGATTACCGTAAGGGTTAACGATTGGGGAAATAGCGGAGGCTTATGGCGTCTTCCTGCTATCATAACAATCGACAAAGCGGAGACAGATTTGTTTAAACCTTTGTCAAATACACTATTCGACCCGGAAAAAGAAGGCTATAAACTATTTTGGGAAGATGAGTTCAATGGAAATGAATTAGACAGCACAAAATGGGCTGTACGTGCTATTGGCCCTCGAAGTGCAGGCTTTATAACACCCGATGCCATAGAGATAAAAGATGGGGAACTATCTATTAATGCATATATGGAAAATGATTCCTTAAAAGTTAGTGCCGTTGGTACACAAGGACGTTTTGAAACAACCTACGGATATTTCGAATGCAGGGCACAACTGCCCAAGACAACAGGAAACTGGGCCGCCTTTTGGATTCAATCACCCGGTATCTCTTCAGGTGAAGACCCCGGTAAATTTGGGGTAGAGATAGATATTTTTGAATACTTTAAAAATCAGGGTGGCGATTTCGTTTCACATAACCTGCACTGGGCTTACGGACCAAATCAAAAATCAACAGGAGCCTTCCTCAGCAAGGTGGAAGGTATTGGCGAAGGCTTCCATACCTTTGCCGTAGAATGGACACCTGAAAAATACGCGTTCTTTGTTGATGGATTAAAGTACTACGAGATCAAAGAAGCCATCTCACATATTGATGAGTATATCATTCTGAGCTTTGAACCCGCACATTCTTTGGAAGATTTAAAAGGTGCTACCTTGCCTGACGCTTATATAATCGATTATGTAAAAGTGTATAAGAAGAAATAGACTCAGGAGGTGACTTGGAGTCACCTCCTGAGTAAAAACAACAATATGAAAACTAAATTTATTAGCCTCTGGATACTCTGGACCTTGTTAGGAGCATTGTTGATGTATGGCGTGTCCTCCTCTGATTCGAAGAATAGTATTATATCGATAGTGGCAATGGTATTGAGTTTTTCACCAATATTGGGACTTATGCTCGCATTAGGATCTCCAAAAGCCTCAGGTGAATTTAACGATTGGTTAAAAGAAGATCAAAAGGCATTGTATTATTTGGCAGGTGGCTTATCCTTTCTGTTTGCCATTCCCGGATTATTAACATGGAATTTTGACCCTTATCATACTATAATTTTTGCTTTTATTGTTTTTGCAGTCTTTGGTGTACTGAAAAATAACAGCGATAAAGAATTCAGGCTAAACTGGAGTGATGTGGCTCTTTGGTTACTCCTTTGGATTCCTTTCGACCTTCGCTGGTATGATGGCATGCAACCTAACCTCGACTATACCTGGTGGTCTATAGCAATTTCTGTTATTGCGATCATCGGTTGGGTTGGATACAGAGGTGCGGATATAGGTTATAATCTTATTCCTAAATTTAAAGATCTTATTGTAGCCATACTAGCCTTGCTTATGATCATGGCATTAGTTATTCCGCCGGGACTACTCACTGGATTTTTATCTTTTGATATGCCTGAAACGTATGACATACCTAAACTGACGATTCATTTTATCGGATTATTTCTTACGGTTGCCTTACCTGAAGAATTGTTTTTTAGAGGGATTTTGCTTAGAGGCCTTGAAAAGGTTTCTTCTAAAAAATGGGTTCCTATGGTAGTATCTTCGTTGGCTTTTGGATTGATGCACTGGAACAACCTGAATGATCTGTCCATGCAAATTACCTATGTTTCTTTAGCAACAATCGCCGGATTGGGATATGGTTGGGCATACAAAAAAAGTGGAAACAATCTGTTTGCTGCCATACTTGCACATACACTTGTGGATTGGGTATGGAAATTATTTCTTGCTGCTTAATTAATTAGAATTAAGATCTAAGTACTAATGGAATATAAACACTTAAAATCACAAAGTCAAAGAGCTTCTTTACTCAAGTTGTTGACCAGAATGTTGGAGTTAAATAATGGTTTAAGAGAATCTAAAAATGCCTTGAAACAAATTGTAGCATTAGTCAACCAGTAACCATGTAACAGAAGTTATGGCTTTGTTAAAATATAAATAACTACACAAATAAAGATGTCTTTTTTAAACCTAAATCTATCTGCATATAATACCATGAAAACTAAGAAATATTTATTAAAAACAATTTATCTGATTTTTATTTTCACAATTTCTACCTCTTTTGCTATTGGCACTCCTATTGATTCAGATTTCGAGAAAATAAAAAAACGGGTGATTGCAGACGTAATGAAAGGGTCGGTTGATGATGCTCAAGTTAAATTATTGCTTGAGACACTTCAAAGTGACGGAACCTGGCCAGGCATAAATTATGAAGATGTTTCACGTACCGGATTTCAACATTGGTATCATACTAGAAATATGATATCACTGGCACGATCTTATAAAATAGAATCTTCTAAATATTATAAAAAATCTAAAGTAAAGAAGGCTGTCGAGCGAGCACTCAAAAATTGGGTTGACAATGATTATCAAAGTGATAATTGGTGGTATAACCAATTTGGGACTCCGCGTAATTTAATCACCTTAATGTTACTAATTGGCGATGAATTACCGAAGGATTTGGTTGATAAAGCACAACCTATTATCGGGCGTGCAAATATAGATGCTCCTGGTGCCAGACCTGGTGGTGACCGCATAGAAATTGCAGGGATGCAGGCAAAAAACATGCTTTTTATTAATGATGAGATAATGTTCCACAAACTAGTACGGATTATTGAGAGCGAAATAAAACAGGTTGAATGGGTAGGTGCAAAATACGGGTATAATTATCGGTATATTCCTACCGGATTTTCTAATCGCAAAGCCGGAGGTCGCGGAATTCAATATGACAATAGTTTTCATCATAGAATAGACGGAGTAAACAATACACTTTCCTATGGTTATGGGTATGCACATTCATTTATTGTTTGGGCAGTTTATACCGCAGGTACAAAATATGCATTATCAGATGATAAAATAGCGCAATTGGTGGACTATTTTTTAGATGGTATTTGTAAAACAGCAGCGTATGGTAAATACCCTGATATAGGTGCTAAAAATAGAAGTATCAGTCGTAAAGGAGCTTTACATGCCTATAATACCAATATGCCAGAAGAGTTGTTGCTTACTACAGATTACAGAAGAAATGAGATCCAAGAGATCGCAGACATTCGAAATGATGGAATAAAACCAACACTTTCTCATGCTACATCCTATTGGCATTCCGAGCATTTCACTTTTCAACGTCCCGATTTTTTCACTTCGGTACGAATGTATTCTACCCGAACTTTCAATATGGAGGAGCCCTATAATAGTGAAGGCTTATTGAACCACCATCGTGGTGATGGCGCCAATCATATTTCGGTTACAGGAGATGAATATTATGATATTGCCTCTGTATTCGATTACCAGAAAATACCGGGTACCACTGTCATGCAAAAATCAGAATTGCCTTCTGAGGATGAAATCCAAAAACTAGGGAAAACTGATTTTGTAGGAGCCGTTACAGATGGAAAATATGGTGCCGTTGCTTTTGATTTTATGAGTCCTCATGATCCCTTGATCGCCAGAAAATCGTGGTTCTTTTTTGATGATGAATATGTTTGTTTGGGTGCCGGAATTTCATGCAAACAAAAAAATTCTGTTGTCACAAGCATTAATCAATGCCTACTTCGTAGTGACGTGACCATTTCACAAAAAAACAAAAAAGTTATTATTGAGAAGGGCGAAAAGCAATTTGATAATATCGACTGGGTGTTTCAGGATGGGATTGGCTATGTTTTTCCAAAACCAACAACGGCAATAATAAAAAATAATACGGCTACAGGTTCATGGTGGTTGGTTAATAAACAAAGTGATTCTTCAAAAGATGAAATTTCGTTAGATGTTTTTAAATTTTGGATAGATCATGGTAAAAGTCCAAGTGAAGCAACCTATGAATATATTGTTGTTCCGGCTACAACTGTTGAGAAAATGAAGCAAAATATTTCTAAAGAAAATATTATAATCATTTCAAATACACCGCAAATTCAGGCAGTAAAACATATAGGTTTAAAAATGTTTCAAGCTGTATTTTATAAAGCTGGTGAAATTCAGTTTTCAGAAGATTTAAAACTTGTTAGCGATACTCCCGGAATTGTAATGATTAAAACTGATAATGGAACAATAACAGAAATTTCAGTAGCAGATCCAAATCGAGAATTAAACAAAATGCACCTTTCCATTTCATCAAAAATTGAAATAAATGGAGAAAATTTTAATGCTTTCTGGAATAAAGTAACGGAGATGAGCGAAATCTCCATAGAATTACCCAAAGGAGTTAATACAGGAAAAAGTGTTACAATAAAATTGTAAAAACCCTGAAAAAGTGACTTTGAATTTCATATAAAATTCAAAAGGCCAGCAGATTCGCTTGGAATCATAATGTTTATGATAGGTACGGTTGCATGTTCAAAATCCAATTCATTTTGAAAAAGATCTTAAAATTGTAATCCAAAATCTTGCTTGGAAAGATGAAATTTATTTATATTTAGAAGATGATTTGACCAAGGTGGCCTATTGGTATCAAAGTGATCCACATAAGCCTTTTCCAGAATTTCCCACAAATGAAAAGTTAATTATAAAAAAAACGAAATAAGATGAAAAAATTACTACTCGTATTGATATTGTCGAATGGATTATTATTTGCACAAGCTCCAAGTGTTAAGAACCTTTATCAATTATCAGATGCAAAAACAAGGTCTATCAGTCCGGAAAATTTTACCGGTGAAAAAGGAAAAGGCGGTATGGCAACTTTGGAAGAAGGATCTGCAGCAAAAGCAGCCAGGAAATTAGGACAAGGTTGGAAAGTGAATCCTTATATTCATATAGAACCCGGTGAGACCTTTACACTTGGTGAGATCAACGACTCAGGAATTATCAATCATATTTGGATGACACCTGTTGGCGATTACAGGTTGATGATATTACGCTTTTATTGGGATGATGAAGAAGAAGCTTCAGTTGAAGTTCCGGTTGGCGACTTTTTTGCTGCCGGTTGGGGGATCATGAACGAACCTGTGATCAATTCAGCAACCATGGCAGTGAATCCCCGAAGTGGATTTAACTCCTATTGGCAAATGCCCTTTAGAAAAAAATGCAGGATCACTATGGAAAATATATCTGATAAAAAAGCGACAGTATATTATCAAATTAATTATTCCTTAGAAAAGGTAGCTGTGGGAACCCCTTACTTTCATGCACAATTTCGAAGAGTGAATAAATTACCCTTCAAAGAAGTTTATACCATTGTGGACGGCATCAAGGGTAAAGGACAATATGTTGGAACCTACTTGGCACATGGCGCAAGAAAAAGTGGTTGGTGGGGAGAAGGAGAAGTTAAATTCTATATGGATGGCGATACAGATTTTCCTACTATCTGTACCACAGGGGAAGAAGATTATTTCCTGGGCTCTTATGGATACAATGACAGGAAGATTGACGGACAAATGTTCTACGATTCATTTAGCAGTTTGTATTCAGGGTTTTATGAAGTAAAAGATCCGAAAATTGAAGGCTTTATAGGTGTATTCGGTCAATACCGTTGGCATGTTCTGGATCCTGTACGTTTTGATCAAGACATGAGAATTACCGTTCAAAGTTTAGGCTGGGGACCTGACGGTTACTTACCATTGGAAGATGATCTTTCTTCCGTAGCTTATTGGTATCAAATTGAACCACATCAACCATTTCCGGACTTACCTTCAAAAGAAAATCTTATTATAAAGAAGAAAAATTAGAAAGAAGAAAGAAAGCATTGAAATAATTTAGTTGGGTATATTCCATCTTAATATGATTACAAATTGTAATAATATTAACTTAGTTTAACCGAAAATAGTTAATAAACAAGCTCCTAGGGTGAAATATCATGTAAAGAAAACAAGATTTAATAAATCAATTATTACAAATTTAGCTTAATTTGTAACTCTTTAAATTAAAAATAAAAACTATGCTAGCAGGAATTGATTATTTTATAGTAATAGCCTATATCATTGGAATGTTATTACTAGGTCTTTATTTTAAAAGATTTGTTTCTACTTCAGAAGATTATTTTCTTGCAGGCAGGAGTTTACCGTTTTGGGCAATTGGTATGTCCATTGTAGTATCTGATATTGGTGCCATTGATTTTGTAGGAATATCCGGTCAGGCGTATCGTTACGGAGTTTCCGTAGGGAATTTTGATTGGATCGGCTCTGTCCCGGCAATGTTACTGGCCGCATTTATTTTTATCCCATATTTTTGGCGTGGAGGAATGTATACAATTCCTGAATATTTAGGAAGAAGATATAATCCAACCGTAAGAACCATTGCTTCTGTTACATGGATCTTGTTTTTCGCACTTGATTTAGGCGTATTGTTTTGGGCCAGTGCCGTACTATTGAATGTTTTGTTGGGTTGGGCAATTTGGACATCCATTATTACAACGGCAACTGTTGTTGGTCTTTATACCTATTTTGGAGGTATAACTGCTGTGATCATGACAGATGTTGTACAAATGATAATCATGTTTGTTGGAGGGTTGGCTTTGGTTTATTTGAGCTTAGACGCTGTTGGGGGATGGGATGCTCTTGTGTATAAAGTTACCAATATGGGTCCGGAATACAGAAGTCATTTTGATATTATTCAACCTTCCGATTCCAGTTCACCTTTCCCATGGACAGGTATTCTGTTTGGCTTAACCTTTGTCATGTCGAATGCTTATATGATAGGAAATCAATCGATTATACAAAGAACACTTACTGCTAAAAATGAATGGCATGCCAAAGCAAGCATGATTTTCGCATCCGCTTTAAAAATGTTCATTCCAATATTGGTTTTATTCCCCGGTCTTATTGCTGTTGCCATTATCCCGGGATTAGAAGATGGTGACCAGGCATTGCCTTCGATGATAAAAGAAATCCTACCTCCGGGTTTAGTCGGGCTTATGTTTGCTGCTTTTTTTGCCGCATTGATGTCAAGTGTAGATTCTCTTTTAAATTCTACTGCAACGCTATTTACAAAAGATATCTATCAACCCTATATCAAAAAGGATGCGAATGATAAGCATTATTTAATGGTTGGTAGAATAACAACTCTGGTTCTGTTAATTATTGGAGTGATTTCATCTCCTATAAGTGCTGAATATCCTGGAATGTATGTTGCAATTCAAACATTTATGTCTTATTTCCAGGGTCCGTTATTTGCCATACTTTTATTGGGAATATTTTGGAAGAGAACAACACAATGGGGTGGCTTATCCGCTTTAATATTCGGTATAGGCTTTGCCATTTATCTGAACGTCACTAAAGAACAGCACTTTACTATTGAAGATCCGTTCTTATATATATCATGGTGGTCATTTGTATTTGCATTTATACTGAATGTTACTGTTAGTTTACTGACAAAACCTCACGATAAAGAAAGATTAGAAGGACTTGTATTTAGCTCTAAAATAATGACAAATACTGATAAATAACAATAATAAAGATAATAATATGCTAAATTTTGATTGGCTTTCCGGTATTTCACAAGAAACTGCAAAAAATATATTTCTTGGTTTATTCGTTCTAATTGGCTTTTTGGTAATGTTGATACCAAATGATTACGCCTATGAGGGGGTTAAAAAGAGCGATCGCCACTGGTACAACAATTTAAAACTTTGGTCTCTTGGTTCTTTGGCTATCTTGTTTGTAATATATTACATTTTTTAAATTAAAGTTTATGGATCAATTAGAAATTAAAGGCAAAATTAAAACTGCTCAAATTAATCAGGCATTAGGTTTTTTTATTTTATTTTTTGGTGTGATAGTTTCCTTTGCAATGATTTACTCCAATACTCCTGTACAGCAAATGACCAGTTTGGTTGCAGGGATAACACTTGTTATGATTGGAGGAGGAATGATGCTTTTTGCAAAGAAGAATCTTAAAAAACTACATAAATTAACGAAATAAGTTTCCTTTATAATATTGAAACTTTGAACTTCAAAAACCTGTAAGGATTTGAAAATCCTTACAGGTTTAATAACCTCTAATAATAATCTCTAATGGCGAATACTTTCTATATAAACCTATCGGAAAACTGGAAAATCCAATCTTCAAAAAATATATCTGTAGAAGGAGCTGAAATTTCAATAGAAGCTGTGGTTTCAAATGACTGGATTCCTGCCGTAGTACCTTCAACAGTTTTAGGAACCTTAGTGGCTAATGATCTTATCAAAGACCCTTTTTTTGGAGAAAATCTCAAAGATATAGAAAAGGAGCAATTTGAATGCCCATGGTGGTATGTCACTAATTTTGAGCTTAGTACTAAGGAAGCTGAAAATTATGCCCTCTTGAGTTTTGATGGTATTAATCACAAGGCGAACGTATGGTTAAACGGTAATCTTATTGCCGATTCTAAATCTATTGATGGTGCATTTCGCATTACAGGGTTTGATGTAAGTAAAAATATTATTGCTGGAAATAATATTTTAGCAATTGAAGTAATTCCACCGGTGCCTGGTGATTTTAGTATCGGCTATGTCGATTGGAATCCTTCACCACCGGATGGGAATATGGGTGTGTTCCGACCAGTAACACTCAAATTGAATGGAGGTGTGGGTATTGAAAATCCATTTGTGCAAACCAAAGTTAATTTGGCAACACTAAAAGAAGCAGATCTAACCATATCTGCTGAACTTGTAAATTATACTAATAAAACCATTATTGGAAAATTAATTGGGTCAATTGAGTCCGTAGAGTTTGATCAAACAGTCACCATAGAGGCAAATAGTAAAAAAACGGTTGAATTTTCTGCTGAGGATTACGCGCAATTAAAATTCAATAATCCGCGACTTTGGTGGCCAATTCATTTAGGAGATCCCAATTTATATGATCTTGATTTAGAGTTTAGGATCAATGATGCTATTTCCGATACATCGCAAACAATATTTGGAATTCGTGAGTTCGAAGATTATTGGCTGAATGAAATTCATCGTGGTTATAAGGTTAACGGGCAAAAAGTGATGATCAAAGGTGGAGGCTGGACCGATGACCTTTTCTTAATGGATAATGATGAAAGTCTGGAAGCACAAATAAAGTATGTAAAACAGATGAATTTAAATTGTGTTCGTTTGGAAGGTTTTTGGGGAAAAGATCATAAACTGTATGACTTATGTGATGAACATGGTATTTTACTAATGGTTGGATGGAGCTGCCATTGGGAGCATGAGCTACACCTTGGTGTTCCGGTCAACGAACGTTTTGGTGGAGTCTATAAACCAGAACATATTGAACACGTTAGTAAAGCCTGGGAAGAACAGGTAATCTGGTTACGTAATCATCCAAGTATCTTTGTTTGGACAGTAGCCAGCGACAAAGTACCAATTACTGCTTTAGAACAAAAATATATTGAAACTTTTGCAAAATATGATCCTGATCGACCATACTTGAATTCAACCGGTGGTGTTGGTAGCGACCAACATGTTATTGGAAGTGAAGACGTGATTAGCGAGATCAGTGGTTCATCTGGCGTTAAAATGCTTGGTCCCTATGCCTATACAGCGCCTGTTTATTGGTTTACCGATACAAATTTCGGTGGGGCCTATGGGTTTAATACTGAAACCGGACCCGGTGCCCAGGTACCTCAAATTGATAGTTTGAAAAAGATGATCCCTGAGGATCAACTTTGGCCAATGGGTGATTCTTGGGATTATCACTGTGGAAGATATGAATTTGCGGATCTGAGTCGTTTTAAAGAGGCCATTAATGAAAGATATGGAGAACCTGATTCTCTGGAAGATTTTGACAGAAAAGCACAGGCGATGAACTACGAATTAATGCGTCCTATGTTTGAGGCATTTCAGGTGCATAAAAAGAGATCAACGGGAGTGGTTCAATGGATGTTGAACGCCGCATGGCCTAAGATGTACTGGCAGTTGTATGATTATTATTTAAATCCAACCGGAGCATTTTATGCCACCCAAAAAGCATGTTTGCCTTTAAGTTTGATATACAATTATGGCGATCATCAGATCTATATGATCAATGATTATCTGTACGATGTGGAAACTTTACATGCTCAAATACGTATTTATGATATTCAATCGAATTTATTATTCGAAAAAAATATTTCGACAAATGCATTAAAAGATTCTTCTAAATCTATTTTTCAGTTAGAAGAAATAGAAGAATTGAGCAGTACTTATTTTCTGGATCTTCGTTTGTTTGATTCGGATAATAAGGAAATCAGTAATAATTTCTATTGGCTTTCAACTCAAGAAGAGACCTTGGATTACGAAGCGGACCTAGGTGATTTTGCTTACCATACTCCAAGTAAGGAATACGCAGATTTAACTTTGCTTAGTGCTTTACCCAAAGTTAATTTAGATATTAATTATAAGTATGAAAACTTAGACAGTGAACAAAAAATCGTTGTGGACATAGAGAATAATAGTGATAAAATAGCATTTTTAATCAACCTTAAATTAGTAGAAAAGGAGACCGGAGAAATCATACTTCCTGTTTTTTGGGAGGATAATTTCATTAGTTTATTAGCCGGGGAAAACAGAACGATAACCGTGACTTGTAAATCTAATAGAGAAGCAGAAGTAAAAGTTGAAGGTTGGAACTTAAAGTGAAAAGAATAAATTAATAAGATTTAAATAGTATTTCAATGACAAAATTAGCGATTAACGGAGGGACTCCCAGCAAAGACGTAAAGAATAATCCTTGGCCGGCATGGCCCGTGTGGGGGAAAGAAGAAGAGGTGTCTCTTCTTGAGGTTTTAAATAGTGGCGTTTGGTCGTATAACGGTCCTAAAGAAAGAGAATTCAACAAACTATTCGCTGAATTTACCGGTACAAAATATTCAATTTGTACTGTGAACGGGACAGTAACCTTACAATTAGCACTGGAAGCTTTAGGTGTGGGAGTTGGCGATGAAGTAATTTTACCGGGGCTTACGTGGCAAGCAACAGCAGCAACAGTTATTGATGTGAATGCCACACCGATTTTAGTGGATGTTTGTGAAGATACATGGTGTATCGATCCAAAAGAGATCGAAAAAGCGATCACACCCAGAACCAAAGCAATTATGCCCGTACATCTATATGGAGCATTTGCAGATATGGATGCCGTAATGGAAATTGCCAAAAAACACAACCTATATGTAATTGAAGATTGTGCCCATAAACACGGTGGAGAATGGAACGGTAAAAAGGCCGGAAGTATAGGAGATGTTGGAAGTTTCAGCTACCAGTTATCAAAGCATTTAACAGCTGGTGAAGGTGGATCTATGACCACAAATAATGCTGACTTAGCAGAAAGAATGGATGCCCTTAGAAATTGCGGTAGAAGACCCGAAGGAGATGAATATATTGATGTAGATAAAGGTGCCGGTGTTTATGGAGACGATGGAAACTTTTTGCAATCGGGCAACCTAAGAATAACAGAATTTCAAGCTGCAATTTTGATTGAAGGCTTAAAACGATTGCCAGAACAAAATGCAAACAGAGATGCAAACGGGGCTTATTTAAATTCTTTATTTTTAGACATACCTGGAGTATCTCCTTTAAAAAGAGACAAAAGAGAAACAAAAAAAGCCTACTTTAATTTTGCTTTTCGATACAATAAGGATGAATTTAAAGGCATGCCGATTGAGAAATTCAGATCTGCTTTAGAGGCGGAAATTGGGATTGGAATAGATTCAAGTTACGAGCCTTTGAACAAATGTTCTTTGTATGTACCTCATACAAAACCGGCACGTTATAAATTGAATGACAAATATTGGGCTGAAATAGACCCTACGAGATTTTCATTGCCGGTTTGTGATAAAATTTACTTTGAAGAATCAGTTTGTATTCATCACAAAGTTTTGATGGGAACTAAAGTAGATATGGATCTGGTTGCTTCAGCAATTAAAAAAATATATGACAACGCTGAAGAAATTAAATAGAAATTAAATTTCAAAAAATACTTTTCTTATGGGTAAAATAAAAATAGCACTGATTGGTGCTGGATATATAGCAGATTTTCATGCTCGTGGTCTACAAAGCATTCCAAATGTTGAAATTATAGCTGTTGTAGCGAAAGAATTACAAGAAGCTAAGGATTTTGCTGTCAAATATAATATCAAGGAAACTTATACTGATATTAAGCCCGTTCTTGATAATGAAACTATTGATGCCGTAATTATTGGTACTCCAAATCAATTTCATGCGCCTTATGCCATTGAATTCTTAAAAAGCGGAAAAGATGTTTTTCTTGAAAAGCCCATGGGGATAAGTGCAGCAGAAGGAAGACAGATCAATGATGCGGCAAAAAAATACGGACAACTGGTTATGGTTGGACATATGTGGCGATTTGATGTGGATACGAATTATTTAAAAGACTATGTTGAATCTGGTAAATTAGGAAAAGTATTTAAAACCAAAGGCTACGGAGTTCACGAAAATTGGGGACCTGCAGGATGGTTTACAATAAAGAAATTAGCAGGAGGCGGCGCTTTGGCAGATATGGGAGTACACGCTATAGATACGATCAGATATATTATTGGCGACCCAAAACCGGTCAAAGTATATGCTAGAATCTCTACTCATTTTGGCGATTATGATGTAGATGATACAGGAATTATTGTCATTACCTGGGATAATGGTGTAGAAAGTATCATTGAAAGTGGTTGGTGGCATCCTCATATGGATGGACCTGAAGCAAGTTCAGGAATATGGGGAACAAAAGGATATGCAAGTCTGTTTCCTACATTTTTGAAAATGACAACAGGGGAAGATTCTTTTGAGAAAATAGTACCGGAATTACCGGTAAGAGAAGATCATTGCGATCAGGTGATCTATACCAAGCAAATGGAACACTTTGTGGACTGTATCAAAACAAGACAACAACCAAGCCCGGGCTTAATTGAAGGACAGATCGTTTTAGATATCGTAGATGCTGCTTACAAATCTTCAGAAACCGGAGAAGTTGTGAATTTTTAATCAAATGAGTACGAAGAAAGACTTAAAATATGCAGTTGGGGTTGACCTGGGAGGAACTTTTGTAAAAGCTGCCCTGGTTTCAAATGTAGGTGACATAGTTTTTACTGACAAACTCCCGATTGGAAGTCAAGCTTCGAAAGATATCATTTTGAATACAATTGAAAAAATTATTCAGATGGCAATCGACGAAGCGAATATCAATGAATTGGGAGTTATCGGAATTGGTTTGGGAACACCCGGGATTGTTCAGGATGGAGTGATCCTTGGGGGTTCGGAAAATTTGAACGGATGGGAAAATATTGATCTTTCCTCCTATTATAATCAAAAATTTAACCTACCCGTTTTAGTAGATAATGATGCTAATCTTATGGGGCTGGGTGAATTTTATTATGGTGCAGCAAAAGATTGCTCGGATGTGGTTTTTCTCACTATAGGTACCGGTATCGGAGGAGCTATTATTGCAAATGGTGAGTTGTATGGAGGCTATCAAAACAGAGGCACAGAGTTAGGTCATATAGTGGTGGAACATAATGGTCCTGATTGTAATTGCGGTGGCAAAGGATGCCTCGAAATCTATTCTTCAACTACTGCTTTGATCAAGGATTATTCAGAACGAACCGGAAAAGCAATTAATGATCTTAACGGACACTATATTGTTGAAAAGTTCAATGAAAATGAGGAAAATGCCATAAAATGCATGCAAAAACATACAGATTATCTCGGACATGGCGTTGCTTCATTCATAAATACTTTTGCACCACAAAAGGTGGTTATTGGTGGGGGCATCTCTGATGCGGGTCAATTTTATATTGACATGATCAGTAAATCGGCCTTTTCTTATATGATGCCGAGCTGTGGAAGTAATACTGAGGTTGTTGGAGCTAAGCTTGGAAATAATGCAGGGAGCCTGGGCGCTGCGGCATTAATTTTTAATGCCACATAATAAATCAAATTAGTCAAAACAAAAAATAAAATCTTATGAATGATAAGTACTCTAAATGGATGTTTATCATTTTTCCTGCGGTCACCATGCTACTTGGATGGGGCTTAAGAGGGCATATTGGCGGTGGCCCTTTTGGTGCTATGATCCCCGGGGCAATGGTTGCTCTTAGTCTAGGCATGCTTTTAAAACTCCCTTCCAACCTTACGGCGATTATTGTAGTTTTTGGAGTAGTTGGAATTGGTTTGGGTGGAGAAATGACCTATGGACAAACTCTTAGTTTCTTAAGAGATCCCGAAACAATGTGGTGGGGTGTTTTAGCAACGACCGTTAAAGGCTCTATTTGGGGAATGTTGGGTGCATCTGTATTATCCTTAGGATTTATTTATAATCGTTTGAAAAGTAAAACCATTGTTATAGCCTTTCTATTGTTGATGTTTGGCATGTTGATGGGGTTCAAGCTTATCAATGAACCAATGATCATCTATTTCTCAGATCCTGCTAATCCACGTCCGGAATCCTGGGGAGCATTACTGCTGGGGGGAGTTTTTCTTTTGGCCTATCTCAAGTATAAAGTGGCTAAAGATGATTTTAAGATCATTTCTCGATTTACCCTTTTCGGATTGATTGGCGGAGGACTTGGTTTTGGTCTCGGTGGTTTTTGGTTTGTAATTGGATCTGCACTGCCCAAAGAAGTTATTTTCAAAAGTTGGTGGAAATCTATGGAATTCACATTTGGATTCTTATTGGGTGCATCACTGGGCTATGCTGCCTGGCTCTCACGAAAGGAACTAAAATTGATTGGGAAAGAAAATAATAAAAAAACAGCTAATTTAAATATCTATAAAGAACTTGGATTAACCCTGCTGATCGGAGTACTCATTTATTGGATTATTCCTCAGAGTTTGGAGCCTTTTGTTGATGCAGCAAGTGCTTATGATGGTATATACACTAGCCTTTCAAGAGACGTTGCGCAGATCTTGATCAATTATTCCTTTTATGGATTTGTTTTGGTTCTAGTCATTATGTACTTTCCCAAACTTGCCTGGCAAATTGGAATTACACTTACATTTTGCCATACGGCTATTGACCTTGTGAGGGATAATTTCCAGGAAATCCAGGCTAACTCTCCATTAATTGCTGCCTTTTGGGTGGTCCTCATAACTTTTATAGTTGCTTTACTAACGGCTTATTTTAGACGTAAGAATAATATAAAAAGATCCATGTTCTTACTGCTTGTATGGTCAACAATGACTATCTCATATTTGGCATTTCTGATCACAGGTCATTGGAATACCTCAGGGTTGACACTATGTGAAATATTTTGCAGACAATATTTTGTCGACTTGATCTTTACTGTTTCAGCCATATTCATTAGCTGGATAGCAATAAAAAAAATTGGAGAAACCAGTCAAGGCTTGGTTTAACTATTTTTAAATTTTTGCAGTCCGGGAGAAGTTTGATTTACTTAGTCAATAAAAACAGTTTCGTTGCACCTATAAAATTAAATAAATGAAAAATAATCGCAGAGATTTTATTAAGATGTCCGGTATTGCCGGACTAGGGTTTGCAGGTGGTATAATGAATAGTTATGCTTCAGATCGTATAAATCCATCTGATTCAGATCTGAACCAGGATATTCAGGATCATGAAAAAAAATATCAGCAACACTTCAACATGTCAGGTTTTGCGGCACCTAAAATAAGTACCGTTCGAATCGGAATTATAGGATTGGGACAACGGGGACCATCTCATGTAAAAACCATGAGTCGAATCGATGGTGTTGAAATAAAAGCACTTTGCGACCTCAGACCAGAAAAAGCGATTGAAGCAAAAAAACTACTTGAGAACACCGATCATAATCCTGAACTTTATTCAGGCTCAAAAGAGGAATGGAAAAAACTTTGCCGGCGTGATGATCTCGACCTGATCATTATTACTACTCCATGGTATATGCATGCTGAAATGGCAGTTTATGCGATGGAAAAAGGGAAGCATGTTGCTTCTGAGGTACCGGCAGCTGCAACGATCGATGAGGCCTGGAAATTGGTTGAAACTGCCGAGCGAACCCGTAAACATTGTATGATGTTGGAGAACTACTCATATATGCCATTTCATTTATTGACCCTTAATATGGCCAGAAATGGTTTTTTTGGTGAAATTGTTCATGGAGATTGTGCATATAACACAAGTAAAATGGGTAATAACTTCAATAAAAATAAATATTGGGATATGTGGTGGTTGCGTCAGTATGGTTCACGTAAAGGGAATATTTATCCAACACACGGATTAGGACCGGTAGCGCAAATGATGGATATCAACAGGGGAGATAAATTTGAATTTCTTGTATCTGTAGAGAGTAACGATTTTATGATGAAGGCCAAAGCTAAAGAGCTGGCGTCAACTGATAGTTTTTTTGATGAATTTGCTACGATGGATTATCGTGGAAATATGAGTACAACAATCATAAAGACTACAAAAGGAAGAACCATTATGCTACAGCACGACGCGACATCTCCTTCCCCTCACAATATGATCCATGGTGTATATGGAACAAAAGGTTCTGCACTTTATGATCCACAACCTCCGAGAATCTCAACCGGGAGCCATAAATGGGCTTCTGCTAAGGAATTTGAAGAGATCAAAGAGAAATATACTCCTCAAATATTTTACAAAATGGACGAATTATCAAAAAATAGCGGCCATGGAGGTTCCGATCTTAAAATTGACTGGCATTTAATTGATTGCCTGCATAATGGATTGCCACTGGATCAGGATGTATATGATGCAGCAGCATGGAGTTCTATTCTTCCATTAACGGATTGGTCGGTGAGAAATAATTCAAACTCGATAAAAATCCCTGATTTTACAGTAGGATCATGGAAAACTAACAAGCGTAATATGGATATTAATTTGGAGAAAGGCGGAAATACTTTGGTAAAATTTTAAGTTATTGTAAATTATTGAGATGAATATTTATAGAATCAATTTTAAAATTACGGTTGGATTTTTACTTTACCTGGGAGTATTTTTTTCCGGGTGTAGAGAAAATAAAAATGAGAAAGAACTAAATAAAATTCAAAAACCTAACATTGTTTATATTCTTGCTGATGATCTAGGATATGGAGATTTAAGTTGCTACGGGCAAGGTAATTTTCAAACACCAAATATAGATAGATTGGCAAGAGAAGGAATGCGGTTTACACAACATTATGCGGGCTCAACTGTTTGCGCACCCTCGCGATCATCATTAATGACGGGTCAGCATACAGGTAAGACTTTTATACGTGGAAATAAAGGAATGGAACCCGAAGGCCAATACCCGATCGCTTCTTCAATCGTTACAGTTGCAGAACTCCTAAAAGAAGCTGGATATGTTACCGGTGCTTTTGGCAAATGGGGTTTGGGAGGGCCCGGCACTGAAGGTGACCCTAATTTTCAGGGTTTTGATGAGTTTTATGGATATAATTGTCAAAGCCTTGGTCATAATTACTACCCTTATCACGTTTGGAGTAATCAGTCAAAAGTAATGCTTGAAAATAATAAAGGAACATCAACCGGCACTTACGGACCAAATATCATTCACGAGCAAGCCTTAAAGTTTATTGAAAAAAATAAGGATACTTCTTTTTTCATGTATTATCCATCAATTATTCCTCATGCTGAACTTGTGGCACCAGAGAGGTATATGGCCAAATTCAAAGGAAAATTCTTGCCTGAAAAAACATATAAAGGAACTGATGAAGGGGAAAGATATAAAAATGGAGGCTACGGAAGTCAAGATGAACCACATGCTGCTTTTGCGGCAATGATCAATATATTAGATGAACAAGTTGGAGAAATTTATGCAAAGCTTAAAGAACTGGGAATCGCTGAGAACACGTTAATAATTTTCACATCTGATAATGGTCCGCATAAAGAAGGAGGTGCAGATCCCGATTATTTTAATAGCAATGGAAACCTAAGAGGCTATAAACGGGATTTGTATGAAGGAGGAGTTCGGGTTCCAATGATCGCCAGTTGGCCTGGTAAAATTGCAGCTGGAACGAGTTCAGATCATATTTCTGCCTTTTGGGACTTTTTACCTACAGTTTGTGAACTATCAAATATAGACAAACCGAATAATATTGATGGAATATCTTTTTTGCCTGAATTATTGGGAGAAAAACAAAAGACTCATGACTATCTCTATTGGGAATTTCACGAACAAAATGGAAAACAAGCGGTGCGACTTGGAAAATGGAAAGGTATACGTTTAAACATGCATAGAAACCTTAATACACCAATTGAGTTATTTGATTTGAGTGTTGATATTGAGGAACAGAATGATCTTGCAAGTGAACATCAGGAAATTGTTGATGAGATAGCCAAAATAATGGAAAAGGAACATACTTTATCTAATGAATTCAGATTTAAATACGAAGAATAACCCAAATTAATTGAGTTATATTAACCTGATGTCACTTTAAACGCTACATATAAATGAATCGATTGAATCTATTTTTTGTTGGCATATCATTACTGCATATTATAAATGCTTGCAACCCAAAACCCAATGACACTCCTGATGGTTTTATTTTGAATCCTGATTTCAATATGGAATTGGTTGCGTCAGAACCACTTATCTTTGATCCGATCGAGATGAAATTTGATGAAAATGGTGATGCTTACATAATGGAAATGCCTGGCTATCCAATGAGAGATGCAGGAAGCCGTTTGGTACTATTAAAAGACGAAAATAGCGATGGTATTTATGATAAAAGAATTGTTTACGCCGATGATTTGGGTGTATCCACGTCCTTTCTACCCTATCTAGGTGGATTTTTAATTGCATCACCGCCCAATCTGTTATGGTTAAAGGATTCGGATAATGATGGTATTGCAGATAAACGGAAAGTAATAATAAGTGGATTCAGCAATGAAAATCTACAACATAACTATAATAGTCTTACTTATGGCTTGGATAATTGGGTTTATGCCGCCAATGGAGGAAATTCCGGTAAACCATATTTTGTTAGTCAACCTAAAAACGTATTGGATCTGAGAAATGGTGATCTACGAATTAACTTTGAAAAGGAACAATTGGTTAGAGTGGGACAGTCATCGGGAGGCTTCAAAATAACCTTTGATGAATGGGGTCATTTATATGAAAACCATAATATGGAACATATATCACACCTTATTTTCGAAGATAGGTACACAGAAAACCTTCCAGGATCTCCATCTAATTCTTTAGAGAACATCTCTGACCATGAGGAAAATGGAACATCAAGAATCTACCCTATTGGCGAACAAGACACAAGAGTAAACCACCCCGAGCAATCAGGTTATTTTTCAGGGGCTTGTGGCATTACCTATTACGGAGGAGGAAATTTTTCGCAAGAATTCAATTCATCCATTTTTGTGGCTGACTGTGTTTTAAATTTGATACATATTGATATGCTTTCAAAAAGCGAATCTTCTTTTAAAGCATCCAGAAATAGAGATCAAATTGAGTTTTTAGCCTCAAAAGATCGCTCTTTTAGGCCGGTAAATATAACGGTTGGACCGGATGGCGCACTGTATATTATTGATATGTATAGAGAAGTAATTGAACATCCCGAATGGATTCCCGACGAATTAGAGGTTAATATGGATCTTGAAGCAGGCAAGGACAAAGGTAGAATTTATCGCATTACACCAAAAGAAAACAGGGGATTACAAAAGACTGCCTTGTCCATTGAAGATCCACAGTCTTTGGTTGCCTCTTTCAATAGTAAAAACCAATGGGAACGCACAACTGCACAACGTCTTATCGTTACTAATAAACTGAAAAAAACAATTCCATATCTAAATGAGCAATTTAATAGCTCCAAAAATCCGTTGGCAAGACTTCATAGTATGTGGTCACTGGAAGGCTTAAACGAATTGACAATTCTTCAACTTCAGCAGGGATTGAAAGATGGATTCGGAGACCTAAGGGAAAATGCACTTAAAATTGCAGAATTGAAATTGAATAGCAATATTTTCTTATTGAAGGATATTTTGAAATTAACCAAAGATGATCACGCAAGGGTAAGAATGCAAGCGACACTTACTTTAAGTACTTTACAGAACGAGAACTATCAAAATAATTCAGCTAAAATCTCAGAAGCCCTGACGTATCAGTTATTAAATTTTGAAAATGACATTTGGGCTATAAGAGCTGTTTCAAATGCAGCACGGAGCCAGGCCTTTGATTTTATACAAATTCTACTTTCTAACAATAATAACCCTAAAGACGGTAATTTTCAAGTTATTGAGATCCTGTCGGAATTAATCGGCACACATGCAAATCAACAGGAAACTGCCGGTTTAATCGAAGGATTAAGTAAATATAACGTTAGTGATTTTGCGAGTACAAAAATTATTGAGTCACTTTCTAAAGGTTGGTCAAATATCACATTAACATCACCAACCGGAAATACGATACCTGAAATCGAATTGGCTTTAAAGAGTCTCGAAAAAGAAAGTGATATTGCCTTAGTGAGTGCATCCGGATCATTAAGACAAGTATTAGGATTACCCGCATCTTCAAAAATTCAAGCTTTATTAAAAAATGCCTCATTGTTTATTTTAGATGAAGATAATTCTGCTAAGGAACGTTTGGAATATCTTGAATTAATTGCAT
>Ga0164313_10000368_pt1 | contig 35350 bp, 59 predicted proteins | sample GuaBasSedimGuay4_FD_113735 | JGI IMG/M metagenome (GOLD analysis project Ga0164313, IMG submission 113735) | Subseafloor sediment microbial communities from Guaymas Basin, Gulf of California, Mexico - Guay4, Core 4569-4, 0-3 cm | ecosystem: Environmental > Aquatic > Marine > Hydrothermal vents...
AACAGTAGATGAATTAGAAGAGGGGACCAAAGAATATGAGGATCTTCTACAAAAAAGAACTGATGCATGGTTAAATAGAAACACCAAAATGAAAATTAAAGATTCTTATTATGAAGATGTAGCCTTCATTTATGATAAGATTAATTTGATTTTGGGTAGTCAAGATGAAGATATAAAAAAATTATACGAATCTATATCTAATTCTCTAGAAGGTAAAAAAGATAATAATGGAGAAATTGCAGCAACAGAGCTTACTGAAAAGCATCTTGCATCTATTACTAAATTAGAGAAAAAAATATTAAGCGTAAAAGATGGATTAGAAAAAAGAAAACTTCCTAGAGCAGATAAAATAGAGTTAAAAAAATATTTTAATATGCTTGAAAATCTTCAGAAAAATGAACCTACTAGTTATTATCTCAATACGTTGCAAGAATACTATGACAAGGCAACTACTAAAAAAGAAGGTGAGAGGCTTACTATTGATAGTGAAAATATAAATTTATTTTATGCACCTGATTCAATAGAACCTTTATTAGAAAAAGATGAGGAGTTTAAGAAATGGTTTCATGACAATCATTATTTAGTTGAAAGAAATATAGGTTTTGGAAAGAAGGAGTCTTTTTATAAACGTTCAAAAGCTTGGTCTAAAGTAATCCCTGTTGATGAAAGTTATTATGAGTCTACTACGGTTTTTGAAAATGGGAAAGAATTAATCACAATACCAGGTTTACCATCTATAAAATATTATGATAGGAAAGTAAAAGATAAATATTTTACTGGTTATAACCCTACGACAAAAACTATAGATTTAAAAGAAGGAGTTCATATTGACAATAAAGGAAGACTTCTTCCTAAAACTAAAGTTCAAATGGAAGATATGAAAGCTCGTTATCCTGATTTATTTATGAATCAATCTTATGCATGGGATGAGTATATAAATCATGAGTACTTAAAAATTAAAGAAGAAGGTGGGGACCGTTATAAAGCATTAGAAATAATAAAAGATTTTACATTAGATGCTCAAAAAGGTTTAGAAAATTCTGCAAAATTAGGTCTTGAACATCCTAGATTTAGAATGAAAAGAGATGAATATGTAAGAAGTGAAATTAGTAAAGGAGGAAAAGCTAAGGTAGAACAATTAAAAGAAGCAGGTAAACAATGGTTCCAAAGAAGAAGTGACGATCAAGAACATGGTTTGAATTATTCTTTAGAAGATATAATTAGAGAAAAAAATATATATGTATCTGATAAAGATAAAATTCCAGTAAGGGGTAAATATCTTATGGAGATAGATCAGGTTTCTAAAGATGTTATTGGATCTTTGATGAGTTATTATCAATCGGTGGAAGAAAATAAAGTTCTTAAGGAAATGCAGCCTACAGCACAAGCAATGCAAGAGTTAGCAAAAGATAATCCTATAGATTTAAATAACATAAGTAAAAATTCTTTAAAAAGATACGCTAATAGAATTTTAGTAAGAGGTGATGGTAATAATAGAAAAAAACAAATTGACTCTATTGTAGAAATATTTTTTGAAGGTAAGAATTATTTTGAAAAAACAAATAATACATTTGGGATAAAAGCTTTAAATACTAGTATGGGAATGGCATCCCATTCATTTTTTGCATTTGATATGATATCTGCCGCAAAAAACTTTTTTGGTGCTCAATATCAAATAGCATTAGAATCAGCTACAGGAAAATATTATAGTTATAAATCTTGGCAAACAGGTAGATTCTGGGCGCTAACTGCACAAGCTCAAATATCAAGACAAATATATGCAAAAGGTCCTAAGTCAATACATGTTCAATTGATAGAAATGTTTGATGCTATTCAAGGAAGGCAAGATGATAAGTTTGGAGAATCCATGTCTAGATCTCTCGCTAGAGATGTTCTTAATGGGACTTGGACAACTTCTCATAGAAAATATTTAGAGAATGAAGCTACTCTTCAAATATTTGCTGCAATAATGACAGATACTATTGTAGAACAGAATGGTAAAAAAATAAAATATATAAATGCTTGGCAATTAAATCCAGTAACTAAAACTCTTGAGTTAAAAGAGGGAATAGATAAAAAATGGGATATTGACGGCAAAGAATTTACAAGAATAAAATTTAGAAATCAAGAAGTATCTAACTTTTTACAAGGAGCTTATGCTAAATTTGATCAATCTATGATTAATAGATATATGAGTTGGAAATTAATAGGAACTATGAAAAAGTTCTTTGTTAAAATGGCTATTCATAGAATGGGTCACACAGGCTCTTTATGGAATCCTCAAGCTAAGTTGAATGTTGCCACAGGAGAATCTCACACTGGATATTATATTAAAACTTTTCAGGCAATAAGTCATATGGTTAGAACGGGAACCATTAATCTTAATCATTTACCGATTGCTGAAAAACAAGCATTAATAAAAAGTTTAGTTGAAATACTTAAAATTATATTATTAAAAATGGCATTTGGTTTAGTATGGGGATATGATTATGATGATGATCAAAAATGGGCAAAAATTAGAGAACGCTCTGGCGCAATGCCTATTCCTTATTTAGTTGATGAAGATTATAGCAAAGATTGGAATTTTGGAGGATGGGCTGCAAATAATGCATTACTTCTTTCTTTAAAAGTAGAACAAGAAAATGTATTTTTTATTCCTTTATTTGGATATGGACTAAAGGATATGTATAATACTCTTCAGCCAAATTCAATAGCACTTAATGGATCAGTATTAAGACTTCTTCAATTAGGAGAACTTATTGTTACAGGGGACACTTATGCAAAGGATACAGGAGCCCTTACTTATAAACAAGAAGGTGAAAAAAAATATTGGAACATAGTCGCTAAAATGGTAGGAATAAAAGGTCACGTTTTAGATACAGGAACTGCTATTAAAAATTATGAAACCTTTAAAAATAAATAGGAGCAAAAAAAAGGGAAGCCTAAGCCTCCCTTTAATTGTTTCACCAAACATACACATGAAAACAGTGTATTATCTTTAAGTATTTATATCGTTTATTATTTTTGTAATCTTAGAAATTGCTATTAATTTATTATTGATCTGTAAATTTACATTATTTATTTTATTTGTGCCTTTTAATATAAAATCTAATGATACATGAGTTATTTCACAAAATAAAATTAATTTTTTATATTTCATTTGGGCTACTCCAGTTTCATAACTAGAATAAGATGATCTAGATGTATTCATTAAATCAGCAAGTACGGCTTGAGAGAAATCATTATTTTTTCTAGCATAGGTAATTCTTTTAGCAACTTCTATATTATATTTTATTTTATTTCCCATTTTATTTGTTTTAATGTTTGTATGTAGTTAGGAGCTGATGCGTATCCAATCTTATTTAAAAATCTGTAATAGTCTCCTTTTTTATATTTGTATTGAACTTTAGTTTTATAAGCTAACACTGATTCAGACCAATGTTTGAAGATAAAGTAACCGCCCTTAGATTTAACTAATCCAAAAAGGTTGTTTCTGACTCTACAGTTGTAGCTTTTACCAAATCCAGTTTCTAAGGCAAATTGCCTAGTTACTATCTCTGTATGGTGTAGTTCATAATGTTCACACCATAGCTCTACGTTTTGAACGTTTGGGGATAGATATAAAAAGAATAGCAGTTTTATCATTTGTTTAATTCGTTATAATAATTAGAAGCTAGTTTTATTGCTTTTTTACGTGCTTTTTTTCTGGATTTACAGAAACCTACAAATACTCCTTCTTCATTAATTATATTTTCAACACAACCGCTGTAACCGCCCACCACTAAATGAGTTTGAATATCAATACTCATTTCATCGAAGAAGTCCTGAATAACGCCAAACTGCTCTGATGGTGTTCTGACATAAAGAAACCACCAGCCAAAATCAGGGCTATATTTTTTATTATACCACTTAATAAAGTCTTCTCTTGCTTTTCCTTTTAGTTGTTTCATAATTCTATTTTTAGTTCTTCGTTTGTGAGTGCTTTTATAGTTTCTCTATTTGTTTTAATTTTCTTCGCTCTCTACGTGACTTTTTACCATCTTTTATTTGCCACTTGAATAATCCGTTTGGGTTTTTATTCTCCTTTGCTTTTTCCTTTTCGTTCATCTTGTTTCTTATTAGTTAGTTTTTCTTTTATCCATTTAGCTCCTTCAATAAATCCTTGTGCTTTCCCATCCTCGAATTTACTATCGATATAGTCTTTATCAATTATTACTTCCCATCTACTCTCTGATTCATCTTCTATATCTTCATCACTTGGCAACTCAACTTTATTTGATTCAAGCCTATCCCAATCCTCTGAAGTTTTACCTGTGTCAAAATATTTATTACCTATTTTACCATATAATTTTCCTTTGTAATCCATGTCTTATTTTTTAGTTTTTTATCTCTTCTAATGCTTTCTTGAAGTCTTCACGTGCTTTTCCTTTTAGTTGTTTCATAGTTCTAATGTGTTAATGTCTATTGCTAATCCTTTTTCTATAAGTCCGAATACGTCGAAGTGCCATTCTAATAATTGCTGAATATCTCTATAAGAAGCACCTATTTCAATTTCAGTTAAAGTTTCAATATACTTCTCTTTTTCCTCTTTAGACATTACAGATGTATCAAAACATGATAATTGCAATAACTTGTCCAAGTAAGTTTTATCATCTTCTTCAACTTCCTCTGTCAAATCACTCAACGGTCTTAGTATTGGTTTAGCTGAATTTCCTACTGAAGTATAAGTATATTCTCGTCTGATTAACATTCCTTCAAACTCTCCTTCTCCTAACGGCAGACTCAAATCTTTGTCACAATATCCTGCGTAAGTCCATATTACACCTTTATTAAATATTTCAATATCTTCGTGCCAATCTTCGTTACTAAAGTCTTCTCTAAGGTCTTGTATTAATACGCACTTCAACCCATAAGGCAAATAAGGTGCTAAATGTTTAATTGTTAATTTTAATTTCATAGTTCTATTTTATTTGTTTTTTATCACCCAAGCAAGAGCTTCTATTTTATACTCAATTAAAGTATTAAGTACTATAGTGCTTCCGCTGTTGTCTTTTAGCTTTAATGCTTCGTAATATTTTAGTTTTTCTAATATCTCATATCTCATCAATACTTCTAATGTCTCATTAATACTTCTTATTTGTGGGGGTTTTCTTATAAAAGACTCGGATTTTGAAAACACGTCAGGAAATTCAACTAATAAATTATTTAAAAACTTTTTTTCTTTGGCTTTTTGAAGCTCCTCAAATGCAATTAAAACCGACCCAACTGAAGATTTAACTATTTCTTCCCCTGTCTTTTTGTCATACTCTAAATGACAACATTCTCGTAATTGTTCTTCAAACTTTTCTATTTCTAAACTCATAGTTCTATTTTTAGTTCTTCGTTTGCGAGTGCTTTGAATAGGTTTTGGAGTTGGTGGACGTATTTTATACCCCAAGAAAAATTAACAAACCCTCCTTCATCGAAATCCCTAACACCCATGTAACCACAATTTGGATTATCTTCACTGTAATCTGTATCTAAGAAAAATAGATACTCTACATCAGTTGCTTCGATAAAAAAACACTTATCTTTTTCTACCCACTCAAACCCAGCCTTCAATAGTATCTCTTCTGTTAGTGGGATTGGATTAATTTCCGCCCATGTACTTTTAAAACTACAAGTGTAGAAATGGCTCTTTTCAATGCCCATTACTTTTTCATAATCACCTGCTGCATCAACCCAATTTCCTATCATTAAATCTTCTGCTCTTATCATAGTTTCTCTATTTGTTGTTTAAATTCCTCCCAATACACATGACCGAAATCAATATTTACACATCCAGACTCTTGTATTGATATTTTCTTATGTGCTTCTATTAGTTTTTCACAACATATTAAAGCTGAGTTTTTAGCTTGTAGCCAGTTAATACTAAAATCACCTCTTCTGGGTATTACAGCATAAAACTCATGTACAAACTCCTTTGCTTTTTCCTTTTCGTTCATCTTGTTTCTATTTTAATCAGCAAACTATTTCGTTCTCAGACATAAAGTGCTCTATTTCTTGCGAAGCCTCATAGTTGTTCTGCATCTCTTCTGTTTCAATACTAAAGTCTATTGAATTACCTATTAATGAGGAAAGTTCTGAAATTTCTTCACTATTTAATTGTGTTAAGTCTATCGTTATTTGCATATTTCTTTATTTTAATTAGCACCCATATTCCTTAAGTTCAGCTTTGAACCATTCAAATAGATTGTGCGGGTGTGTGCATATCCTAGGTATTCCGTCTGTTGTTTTATGACTCACGTGTTCTTTAAAATAAGCATCTCTAAGTTGTTTAAAATCTAAATCTCTAGTCTTGTTTGCAATTTCATTTATTAATTCCACTTTTCGAGAGTAACTTATTTCTCCTCTCATACATTTTTGGTCTAACTCTCTTATGTCAGCTACTTTAAATATTTTTTCCATAGTTTCTATTTTAATTAGCATTAATTGCTTTGCAAAAAGAGGAGTTATTGACTGGCTTTTACGAACTTCGATTAAAAGTGTTGAGTCATTTCCTTTTTAATCTGAGGGCTTTAACCTCTCCAATCGGCTATTCAACACATTGCCTTTATAACTTAATCCCTCCTTTTGCTGGGTAGCTGTTTTGCGTACCCATTAATTTTAATTAGCAAACCCCTTATTTAAGTTTTTGCTTAGTTTGTTTAAGTGTGCTGGTGCATTTCTATACTTTTGATATTGTTAACAAGATAATCAATAGCCTCCTTTTCATTGTTAGCTTTATCCCTTGGCACTATACACCAAACTCTTAGATTTTCATTATCAAATCTATAACCTTCTTCAAAAAGGTCATCAAATCTCCAACCTATTTGATTTTCATTCCATCCTTTACTCATATTATTTATTTTTATTGTTTACTATTTAGTTTGTTCTTCATATCCCTTATCCTTCAAAAACTCTTCAACGCTATTGCTTTGCTTCATTTCATTTCTTCAAGACCTTTTTTTGCATAGTAGTCCACATCGACACCTTCTTTTTTTAGATATTCCGTTGCTCCTTCAACAGATTCTATTTCGATTTCCTTAGATAGATTTGATTGTGAAGCGAAGTCTGTTAGGAGGTTAATTATAAATTTAGGAGCAATATTATAAAAACCACTCGTTTCATTATTAAACTTTTCCCATATCTCGTGACTTCTTAAATATCCCTCCACATCCAATACCTTATCATCTTTAAAAGGGTTTTTTGTTAAAGGATTTTCTTTCCACTTCTTTAATTTTTGCTCTTTGGGTACTTCCTGACCATTGTAAGCAGGGTTTTTTCTCTCTTTAAGTTCTTTTTCTGAAATTATTGTTAAATGTTCTTTTTTGGATTTTTGGAGTGCTTTATGGGCTATCAGTCTAATGTCTGATGCTTCTGTTCCGTGTACACTATAAATACTAATAGAGTCTGATATTTCTCTTATCTTCTCCAATGCTTTTATTAACTTTTCCTCTTTATTATCTTTGTTGGCTTTTTGGAGTGCTTCGAGTTCTATTTCCTTTAAAAGTTCTTCAGCTCTTTCTTGAGCATCTGATAAGTCTCGCAACACATCACTATCGTAGTTCGAGTCTCTTACGGCTCTTACTAAATCTTCTAATGCTTCTATTAATTTTTCCATTCTATTTAGTATTTAACCCCCTTCTTTAAAATGTGGGTGATTTCTTTGTTTAAAATAAAGAAGTAAGACATTACTCTTACTTCTTTTGTTGTAAATATTAAAATAACATTGGCGACTCACCGTTATCATTTTGTTCTTCTTCAACATCTTTAACTATATCAGGAAATAACTCTTCATCTGAGTTTTCATCTTTAGAATATTGTAATTCAGAAAGATTACCATCTAAATGAGTAATTTCAGAATCTATTTCTTCTTGAATAGTAATTGATTCATCAAGCACTTGTTGAGCAGCTTCTTCATTTATTACTTCAAGGTTTTCCTCAATAATATCAGGATGTATGATAGATTCTATTTGTTCATTTATATCAGGCGTTACTTCATCTGATAAATCAACTGATTCGTCTGTAGTTTCATCAATTTTATCATTAGTTATTAGATCTGAGACTTCTTCTTTAGAAAGATCTGTTATATCAATAGGGCTTTTTTCATTGTCGAAATCTATAATAACAATTTTAGCTGATACATTTGATTCAGAAATTTCAGTTTCGCTCTCAATAGGAGCAATAGACTCTGCATTTTCTATATTTTCTTCATAATTTTCAAGAGTTAATTCATTTTTGACTTCGTTATTTTGTAATACTTTTTGTTCTTCTTGTTCTTTTTGTTCTTCTTGTTTTTCTTGTTTTTCAATATCAGAATTTTTAATTACTTCTTTTTCTGAAGTTGTTAATTGTTCTTCTAGATAATCAGTAGGATCCATATTAATAACTTCTTTTTCCTCTACAGAAGGGGTAAAATTTCCTATTACAGATTCTGGATCATTATCTACACCATGTAATAAATCATTAGCATCTTCTTCAGCAATCTCTTCTATTGAATCTAATAAATCTACTTGATTAGGATCTACAGTAGATATTAAACTGGCAGGAAAAAACATATCTTTTGTTAATTTATGTAAATCTTTATGTTGTTCTACCCATTTAGAAGGATTTGCTACCTTTAAGGCCACAATTGCATTATTATAGATATTCCATAAATTATTTTTATCTAAGTCTATATTGAAATCTTTATTTTCATAGCCTTCTTTAAAAATTGATAATTGATTTTTAGTAAGAATTCCTTTCATATAAAGATTTCCTACGTATTCGTAAAAGTTTGGCTTATTTACATATAAGCCTTTCATTAGATTTTTATCATTTACAAGACCTGTATAATAATTAATTGCACTAGATATTTGAGTTTGAATATGTTCTTTTACTAAATCTTTTATATCTCCTGTATGTTTTCTGACAAAATTAGAAATATCTCCTGATATCATTCTACCACCTGTTAATAAAACGTGGGCTCCAATAGCACAAGAAAATCTTTTACTCTTATCGTAAGAATTTCTCCAAGAAAATAATAATTTAATATCATCATCATCCCCATACTCTAAGTGATATATTCCTGAAGCTACTGTACCTGATAAATTTTTAAGGTAATATTCTTCTGTTATTTTAAATCCCTTTTCTTCTAGTTTACATAAAGTTTCTTCTATTATTGAACCATGACTTACTGTAACGTATGGTTTTTGATGAGTTGGTAAAGGTACCAATCTTAAATCATTTGCTGTAACATTGCTTTCTGTGATCATATTAAAATAAATTTGTTTGTTTATATTCTGGACCATTTATGTTTTCTATTTCCTTATAGATAGCATTTAAATAATATTTATCATTAATATTATAGTCCTTCCATTCTTTTTTTACTGCTTTATTAAATAAAGTAAGCATCCATCTGCCGCTCTCTACTTGAATTTCTCTATTATCTGATTTATTAAGTTTTATTATTTTACAACCTGTTTTTGTAACCATATATCTAATGGTAGGTTGGACATCTTTTACATTAAATTCTCCATTTAAGGTATCTTTTTTAATAAATTTCCAATTACCTTTTATTTTCTTACCTATACAATAGTCAAATATATTCCTATTTGATAATAGATATTTTTCAGGAGGGATGTTATGAATAAAAAAATTAAATATAGCCTTTCTACTTACAAGATTGCTTTTATTTTTATGATAAGGTATGTCATGAAATTCAAATTGACCTTTACATTTAACTTTTGCATGATAAAACTTATTGTTTTCTTTTTTAAGTAAAGGATAATTTAAGGATTTAGTTAATGAATTATATTTAATTTCTTGAATTTCTTTAAATTCATGAATACCTATATAATTATTGACATCTCTGATTATTAATTTGTCATAGGTATCATAATCTAATGATAATTTAGTAAGTTTTTCCCATTTTTTACATAACTCAATGCATAAATCTACCTTATCTCTTGGTACTAGCATTTCTAACCCGTCTGTATTTAACATTAAAGGTTTTACATCTCCTACTGACATTATTTCTTCATAAAGCATCATCAAACTTAATTGTCCATTAACCGTAGTTGACATAAAATATGCAAGATCATATAGAAAAGAATGTTTATCATTAGATAATCCAAATGTTCCATTTAATATAATTTTATATACATAATTTCTAATATCTGTTTTTGGGATAAGAACTCGTTCATCATAAAACCATCCATATTTTTTACAAAATATATTTTTGTCTAAATGTTGAGGGGCCCAATTATTTTTTATTGCAAGATTCGGATAATAACTTTTAACATCTACACTTAGGATTACATAATCATCTGAACTTTTATAAATACCAGGTTTAGTAGCGCCATGGACACCACCTAATCCAAAATCAATAGTAATATCTTTTTCTAAAACTGAGTAGCTCAATGCTCCTTTTGTTTTATCAGGATCTACGATCACAGATTTAAAATAATTATGTAAACACTTTAGATTATATTGTTTAAATTTAATATAAGGAAGAATTAGCTTATCCACAATAACTTCTGTATGAACAGTTCTTGCCTGTTTTAAGTCATATTTTTTAATATCCATTTCTCTAGATAAAAGATCTAAAAATATCTCCTTAGCTATTTTAGGTTCAGAAGCATTTGTTAAATTAATACCATATTCTTTAGTCAATGTTTTTCTTAAAGAAATTTGTCCGGATGATTTATATAAAATTTGTTTTGTTGATAATACATCATTTTTACAATAGCCTACAATCATATCAATTTGTTCTTGAGTATATATCTCTTCAGTATGACTAATAGGCATATCTTGTAAATTTTCCCAATCCATTGAATATTGAATCCATTTTAATGAACTTCTTTTTGCAGCATTATCCCAATGATTTATTCTAAATACATCAACCTGGGGTATTTGCATATCTTTCTCATAAAAGTCAAACCATTCACGTTTTTTACTCTTATCAATAACCTCTTGAGCTTTTCTATATATATTATTGGCAATTAAACACCCAGAAGAATTTTTCCATTCTTCATAATATTGAAGGATGTATTCCGTAATCTGAGCATCAAAATTTAATCCATTAAACGATATATGGTACTCTTTGTTTTGTATGTTTTCACGTAGAAAGTGGACAAAAGCCGTAAAGTCATTCTGTAGATCATGTACTATAAATACTTTTGTTTCTTCTGTTTTATAGTGAGTGAATACACCACAAAAAAAATTCTTTAAAGTTTCATAATCCATAACCCAAGCGATTTGTTGTTGTTTTTTCATCTTTCTATTTTAATAATGTTTTTAGCCAAAAAAAGCAGGCTATGAACCTGCTTTTAATGGAGAATTATTCTTGGGTAATTCTATTTAGTTAAAATAATTTTAGATTTTGTATCTACTTTATCCATAGTTTTTGAATTTAATATTTTTTTAAATCCAACATCATTTGGATTAACTGCAAATCTCTCAATGAAATTAATAATCTCTTTCTTATCTATAATATAGTATTCAGAGAAACTTTCTTGAGTAATCCTTTGCATTTTCATTGTTTGTTCATCACTTGGATTCTTAATAGGCATTTGTTTACCTGAATCATCTAATCTAGGAATGAATTGAAATTTATCTTTTTTAGAGATTCCAATAACCGCTAAAGCTTTATTTTCTGGATCATAAATGCATTCTACGTATGGACAATCAGCAGTTGCAGGAATTAATCCAAAACTACCTGCGCCACCCCAAGGGCGACTTACTAATAACATATTTTTAATATCTGACATTTTTTATTGGTTTTTTACAAATATACTATAATAATGATAAATTTAAACTTTTAAGGTTTATTTTTAATTCTTCAGACTTTAGATTAGGCTTGCTACATAGTTCGCTTACTTCTTTCAAAAGTTTTATCATTTCTGGAATATCTGATTTGTCAGGGCATAAAAAAGATGCATATAATTCATAATATTTATCTGGATAAAGATAAGTATCTATTACTGCATAATTATTAGTATTTGACCCATAATAGTATTTAATTTTGATTTTGGTATCATGGGATAATTTTGAATATTTCCCATTAATTATACTTGCAAAATCATCATAATGAGAGCTTAAATCAAAGATATAAGCAGATTTACCATCAGGTAAAGGTTTATAATCTATGAAAAATTTATTATTAATAAGATATTTTTTTTCAAAATTGATAAAATCTGCATCATTTGAATTATCATATATAATAATAAACTTACAATCTGTAAAAGTTGATAAGCCCTCCCAACACATGTATGTATTATGAGGTTTTAATTTATTTCCTTCCTTTGGTATTATTAAAGGAATTAGAAATATTCTAGATTTTTGAAAATATTTTTTGTATATGTCTTCTATTTTTGTCATAAATAACTTTATAAGTTACCTGATATTTTTTTAAATTTAGCGTTTTTATTTATAATTTATAATTTTAGAATTTTTTAAATCAAGTTTTTGTTGTGTTAATATTTTAGTTAAACGTTCTGAGATACCTAATTTAGCAATATGAAAATCTGAAGAAATATTTGATTCATCTTTTATAAGATCTGTAATATCAATTATAGTATTCATTGTAATAAGATTTCTATTAATTAATTCCTCTATTATAGTATCTATATTTTTGATAATATATGTATTATTATACATATAATATCTTAAACTTTTAAAATCTACATTATTTCTATTAGGATGTGTTTGAATTTACATACAATTTTTAAATAGATAATATAAGAAATGTAATGATTCTCTATAATTGCAATTAGACATGATGCTCATAGCAACGCCTACATCTTTATTATTATTTGAGTTTAACATATCTTTTAATGAATAATAATCATCTTTTGTAAGAATATTGCCTTGTAAACAAATAGCATCTATTAGAGATTCTGAGGAATGGCCTCCTACTGTTTTATTTACTAAATTATTGTAATCAATATAAGATTTAATAGTATACATGAAATTAGTATCAAAATCAAATTTATCAAATATTGAAATATTATTATCATTATTAGTATAATACTCATATTTATAATCTATAACTTTTTTAAAGTTTGGGTCGAGTATATCACTTGCAATATTAAAATTTATTTTTATAAAGAATCTAGATATTATTGGGATATGAAAATCATTACTAGAAGAAGGAAATACTTTAATAGTAGCTTTATTGGGATCTCTCACTATTTTTATATCTAAATCTGATCCCCAATTTCTTATTCTAGCTCTTGGTATTTTAACGAAAGAATCAATGTATAATCTATCACCTTTTGTTGCAGAATATTTTGTTTTAAGATCCAATTTTCCAGATAAGTATATATTCTCTGTTTCCATCCCTTTAATTATACCATTTTCAATTGTCAACGAAGTTATTAATTTGACCACTTTCATTTTCTTTTTCATTTTCTTTTATTTTAAGTTTCCAGCAATCTTTCAATTGTATATTAATTTCTAAATCCTGACCCACATCAGTAAAATAATTATCAAGCAAAGAATTTTTTATTGCTATTTTTTGTGTATTTATAATCTTTGTCAAAAGATCATCTAATATATCTTGTGTTAATTTAGATGTGTCTTTTAATATAGTTAGGATTTCTGATGTGCTTTCATTAATTACTGTTATGTATTCAGGCTTACTACGAAAAGCTGTTTTTATTTTAGTATATCCTTGAGTAATTTTATTATGATTTCTAGTTAATTTCCAAAGATGATATTCAGAATCTTTTAAATCGCAAGTCATTAAAATATTCATTCCTGATTCAACATCATTAATATTATTGCTAAATAACATTTGATCAATATTTCTATAAACATCATAATCAGCAAGTTTAATACCCGAATTAACATTTTCTTGTAAATATGTTTCAGATAATACTTTCAATTTTCTAAATAGGATGTTATAAATTATATTTAGACCTTCAGAAGTAATAAAAGATTGAGTTGAATCTATACCATATAATTCAGCAATATAGCCTATTTGTTTATAAGCTTTATAGCTCAATATTAAGTTATCTGATAATTCACATTCTATTTGAGAAAAGTCATTTCCTTTGTCCTCCCCAGTATAATTATAGCAAGTATCTGATTGTAATAATACATTTGATGAATTGCTTTGAATACAAGAAGACTCGCTTTCATATGTGGTCCCAGCAACGATAGTTGCCTTGGATATATCATCAACAATAGTTGCTTTAATGCTGTTTAAATATACTTTAAATTCTTTTTTACCAATGCTTGAATTAGGCATTAAGTATACTTTATCTCCTTTTTGTAAAGAATTAGAATCTTTGCCAGAAAATATTTTTGCGATTAAATCTTTAGTATCGGTATCTATCTTATACACAGACCCTACTTTTAATTTTTTATTACTGTAAAAGATATAATCAAAAGCTTCACAAGTAAATGGGAAACTTTTGATTATTAAATCTTTAGCAATAATAAAATTTTTATTATTTGCTCTCATATTATTTTATCTTGTTGCCATTTTGGCAAGTTCTGGATCCATAGTTAATCCTTTAAATTTAGTTTTATGTCCGTTTAGTATTTCCCTAAATGCGTAATACTGAAGATCATCCTGAAAAATATTTTCAGTAATTAAACTAGTAATTCTGTTTATTATTTTTTGAGTTACTGTTTTTTCTTCCGCATAAACAATAGAATAATTTACAAATCTAGTACATAATGCACTTGCTATGTCAGCCCTATATGAATCTTCTGTTCCAATTACACTTTTCATTGTTTTAATTACATATTCTTCACTATCATGAGTAAGCATTGTTTCTGGATCAATTAGTTTATCTAATTTATCATTAATAAATGCTGCGAACATTGATGCAAATTCTATACCTGTACTACCTTCTCCTAACATTTGGATCATAGGTAGACTTTCTTCAAATTTTTCAAATGTAGAAATTGAATTAAAAAAGTTAGTAATAGCTCTTGCATTACATTCTTCAGTAACAAGATCAGAGTTCATTAATAGAAAATTTATGCATCTGTTATCTATTCCTGCACCTTCTGCCCATAGAGCCCAAGGTTCTCTATCAAATTCAAGATTTATAGTAGAATAACGTGTTTTCATCGCAATATCTTCACTAGCAACATGATAAGCTCCATCATCAGGATTACTTGATAAAATTACAGTACAATTTTTAGGTAATTTCCAAGAAATATATTCTTGTTCGCTAACAATCTCCATTACTGCTTGCATAAATCTTTGTTGACATCTTGAAAAATCATCTAATAGTATAATTGTATTTTCTTTTTCAGGGACCCATTCAGGTAAGGAATAGTAAGTTCGATCTTTTCCGGTTACTTTATACCCCTTTTCTTTATAGTCATTAAGTAATGTTTCATCTGCCCATTTAGGATTGCTCCATTTAGGAGCTTGGTCTGTTCCATTATTTTTAACCATTTGAAATTGTCTACAAGGAATTCCAATAAGATCACCTAATTCATCTATTTGACTTAATGATAATTTTACAAAGTTGTGATCTAGCTCTTTTGCTAATTGTTTTATCACACTTGTTTTTCCAATTCCTGCTATTCCTTTAACATTAACTGCTATAGGAAATAATTCTTTCTTTTGTAATTCTTTATTTGTATTAATAATATGAGTTAAATACTCTTTTAACTCTGGTACATTTACTGATAATTCACTCATTTTTATTTGCTTTTAATTTAATTTAACTTTATAATTTTTCCAGGCAAATGCTCACATTCACTAGATATTGATGATAATACCCATAAAACCCTACCTCTTGGTGTATTTTTAGGTTCTGGAGCTTCCCCATCTGTAAAATTAATCATACAAGAAATTTCTTTATTATTTTCATTATAGTAATCAACAGGTGCATTGAAGTCAGTACCACCTCTACCTGTTATTTCTATATTTCCATCTTTAGAATTTCTATATTTTTTAACACTAGATATTTTAGTATCATATTGAAGTACTATAATTGAAGTACCTGTTCTATGCATATGATGGATTTCATGAAAAAATTCTTGTAATTCACTTGTGTTTACACTACCTGAAGTATCAATTGTTACTAGAACTGCTAATTTTTCTTCTATTTTTAAGCCAGGGCTATCAGGAAATCTATTACTTTTTTTCCTTCTTGTTTTTCTTACTTGAGTTTCTGTAGATCCACCAACAAAATTTCTTAAATAACTTCTCCAATCAAATTTAGGAGGTTCTTTTTTAGATAAACCATCTATTATTGATTGAATATTACCTGGCAAAACACCTCTGCTTTTAATAGTTTGTTCAGCTACATTTATGATTTGAGCTTCAACTTGTTTTTCTATTAATCTTTTTTCAGATTTGGATAAATTTTCAAATTCTTTCCAAGTAGTATGATCATGGTGAGCATTAGGATCTGTATCATTTTTAGGAGAGCTTGTTAGATTATCTAAACCAGGAGAATTTCCTTCTTTTTTAGCTTTTTCTAATGTTTTATAGTAATAATCAGTTCCTTTATTTTGGGCCATATGCAATTCGGGAAAATCTTCTAGAAACAGAGCCCGTATAGGTAAAGCAATTTTTCTATCTTTTGCTTCTTGTTCTGTAATCTCTCCTTTTTTTAAAGCCTCTTCTATAGCATCTTTAAATATAGAAACGTCTTTTTTGAAACTTTCTTCATCTGGATAAGTACCTCCGGGTAGAAGATGTCTATCAATTATTTGATTTATATCTATGTCTGCCGCAATATTAAAAAGTTCTTTGTCTGGATATTTATCTCTTAATGATAAATGTTGATATGAGATGTGAAGTATTTCATGAGTTAATACACCCACTTTATGATCTTGACTAAGATTTTTCCAAAATATAGGATCTATGGCCAACTGCATATTAATATTATTTTTACTAACACCTGCTGTTCCCATACCAGGCTCCCATTTTTTATTAAGAGTCATTGAAAATAATCCAAAATAAGGATTAGAGAGCATCATTTGTTTAGTAGCCTTTGCTAATGTTTTATTATTTTCACTCATAATGAATTAGTTTTACAATCATTTAATAAATTTTTAATGTGATTTTTTGTGATTTCAATTCCGTATTTTTTAACACTATCAGATATATCTTTTTCTAGTGTTAGATATAAAGAAGGAATAGAGTAATTTTCTTTATATTTAATCATTGCTTTATTTCCTGCAATATCATTATCAAATAGAGTATATATATTATCATATTTAAATGAAAATGCAATTAATAATCTCTTATCAATAAGAATTCCTTCTGCTGTAGGAGCAACAACTTCTACATCTATTTGAAGAGTTAGTATTGATAGTATATCTTTTAAAGAAGATGTGATTATAAGAGTAGGAGCTTTATATTCTAAATGTTCAATTCCTGGGATATAATGATCTAATGTTAAAAATTTATTTTTTTTGCCAGGAGTATATAATTTGTAAAGAGTCCCATCTAATTTAAAATATCCGTACATTTTTTCTAATGCAATAGTAAAACTTTTAATTTCTCCATTGATTATTTTTTGAAAAGTGCATGATTTCAAGGGTACTACGCAATATTTTTCTAAGAGATTGCTGTTTATACTATATTGACCCCAGTAATATTTATCTAACGTGTTCCATTTTCTCTTTATAATTTTTGTAACTTTTATTTTAGATTCTTTATATATAATAGGAGAAGTTATAATGGGGGTGTTAGATGATTTATTTTTTTTAAAATCAATTTTAATCTTAGTAATAGCATCTTCTTTGCATAGTTTAAATAGTTCCATTACTAGATGAATTCCACCACCTCCTTTACCTGTTGAAAAATCCTTATATACATATGTATTTTTATATGCAAAAATTGACATAGAAGGAGTTCTCTCAGCAACATTGAACATAGATCTGATCTTTATATTTTCACCTATCAAGGGTTCTTGTAAGTTACAATAATACTGAAAGATCCAAGAAGCAGTAGGTAATTCAGTATGTATTGTATTTATCATAATTAGGGGAATAAAAAAGGGCTTGATTGCTCAAACCCTTTTATATGTTTAATTGATTTAATTAATCATCCAAAGAAAATGCTTCCTCTACCGAATCAGCATCTTCATCATTTACACCAAAATTATCAACATCTTTTGTTACTTTTTTAATAATGTGTAATTCTGCAGCATATTCAGTTAATCTACTACTTTTAGCATTCAATACTTCAATAGGAATATCTGTTTTTGAAAACTTAGGGAAAAATAAGTCATAAGCGGTATATCCTCCTTTGTTTTCAAATTCTTTTCCTCCTATACATACATTAAAGAAAACATCTTTAAAAGGCATATCAGTATTTAATTTTTCAACTAAAGAATCAATTGTTGCATGTTTACCATCTTCTTTTTCTAACCATTCCATGCAGTTAGTAGCTGTGCATATATTATTAAGAAATCTAATTACTTGAGTATCTCTATCAAAAGTAAATGTTCCTACTGTTGCACTATTATATGCATATCTAGAAGATCTAATTCTTCCTGCTTGACCTTTTAATTTACCTTTAGAAGGGTTATCTCTATCAATGTTAAAACCTTCAAACGGAGGATCCATTTCTACACCTTCTGCTTCTATCATTACAGTGCAGGCATTTTTATCAAAAGGAGGAACCTCTAAATAAATTTTATTAATTTTGATCTTTGAATTACCAGGTAATAGATTTTTTGCAATAAAATCAGATCCTTCTACTTTTGTACTTAAATTGTTCGACATTTGTATTTGTTTTTAATTATTAATCAATATAAATTTTATCCCAATATGTGATGTATTTCTCATCAATTATTTCTGAGATCACAATTTCTTTATTTCTAAGATGTTCAGGCCTTGCTCCACAAGCAACCTCATCTGTAGTTTTAAAACTTAAAATGTTTTGTTCACCTTTTCTATAAAGATACCCTATGGCATCTGAAGCAGATGTTGTCATTCTTTTAAGTTTTCCTGTAAGGTCTATTTCATTAGATGATATTTCTACGCCATCTTTTTCTAGTAATATGTCTTTTACATGACCAGAAAGGATTATTAAAGGTGCAAGAGTATGAATATAATCTATTACTTTTGTAAATGCCTGGCGAAGAAATAGGTATCCGCCTCCGTTAGGAAGACCTATAATCTGTTTATATTGAGCTTTGCCACTTTTCTTTGACAATTTACCATCTTCTGTTCTTAAAAACCAATTTTTACCCATAGGAGTATCAGCGTAAATATCTTCAGCAAAGTTTAGACACATTGTTTCTAAAGCAGTCACAGTATCTACTGCGATTATTTTATATGGGTTTCCTGCATCTTGTATCTTTTTTCCGACAAGTTTTAATTTTTTTACACTATCTATTTTAATTTTTAAAGCATCGACATAATCAGAACCTTCTTCAAAATCTAATAATAAACAATCTTCTAATGTAGCTAATAAGGAAGTTTTACCTACTTTTGGTTTAGATATTATTATTAGATTTTTAGGACTTTTTATTGAAGATTTTATAATTTTTGTAGGGAGGTTTATTTCCTCTTCTTCTTTTTTACTCATTTTCTTCTTTTTTAGTTATTATGAGATTTAACCATTCTTTTTTACTAACTGGTTTATTTAAATGAATAGCTGCATAATCTCTAAGAGTCATTTGTTCAATTGGTAAATCGGATTCTGGATCACTTGTTATTATTAAAGGTTCAATTTTTTCAATAAAAGGTTTTACTACTTCTAAAGAATGGATTGGTATCAAGTATCTACAATCACCATGCATTGATGGTTCAGATGTTTGATAATCTTCTTTAAAATGAGGATTATATTTCCATTTATATAGCGTTCTTTCCGAATCTTCAGATTCCATTTTCATGCTAACTCTTTCAGTATAAACATCTCCGTTTATTAGTTCGCTTTCAAAAAATCCCATGTGAAGACCTTCTAACCCATGTACATTATGGGCCATTTTAGGTATGTAATTTGCAGATTTTATTTTTAAAGAATCTAAAAGAGGTTGATGTTTTTCTCTTAATTTATTTTTTCTTTCTTTTCTTTCTGCTGGCGTTAATTTTTTTAATAAATTCATAATTATCTTGTTCTTTGTCCTCCTGTAGGAGGAGTGTTTGCATCTTCAATTGTCATTCTTTCAAAAGCAGCAGTAAAGAAACCCATTCCGTTTTCTCCATTTCTTGTCTTTAAAAAGTGCATTACTAGTACTCTGTCATCATTTATGATGTATCTATCCGGTCCATAAAATTTAATTTTTTGTTTGCCTGGCCTATTTAATCCTATTACTATATCTGAGTGTTGCAACATAGCATCTGCACCAAATATATCAGAATCTAAAATATAATTTCCGTATTGACCATCTATATTTCTATCCGGATGATCAATACTTCTATTCAATTGACTTAATATTATAAATATTATAGGAAATTTTCTTTTTAAAGAAGTAATAGCTTCTCCTAAATCATAAAGCATGTCATTTTTAGATTGTCTACCTTCGGTTTTGATAAGGATTGTATGATCTAAAGTAATTACTAAATTTTGATAAGTTTTTACACCATCTTTTTCAGTAGCATAAGATTCAACATACTCTATTATTAATTTAATAAATTCTTGAACAGTAGGTGCTATTTCTATAATATCAATAGGATATTTAATTACTTTATTGGCATATACCAAACATCTTTGTAAATCTGCACTGCTCAATTCTCCATCAGCACTACATAAATATTTATAACTTACACCGAGTTCACTTGAATATGCCCTTATTGCTGAATTTTTACCTAGCATTTCTAATGAAAATTCTAATACTCTAAAATTACTGGAGGGGTTTAATTCAAAAGCTTCATTTATTAATTGATCTTTCATTAATGTCTTGCCACTCCCGGGCCGACCAGCAATCACAATCATAGAATGCCATTCAAGACCATTTGTTGTTGCAGAATTGAATTTTTTCCAAGGACTTAATAAACTAGTAATTGATTTATTCTTACGACCTTCCAAATATTTAAGTGATTCTTGATATGCTGCTTTTTGTGATTTCCATTTTGACATATTGGTTTTTTTGAGGGTTGTGAATATACGATTTTTTTATAAATTAAAAAATCTTTTCTTTGAAATGATCTTTAGATTGTTCTCCTCCACCGTCTTCTATTAATTGGCAACAGTCTGCTAGATCAGAACTCCAGCTTTTATCAGTATTTTGTTTTCTTATAAAATATTGACTAGTTCTTGTATAGTTCCAATTTTCTTTTTCTCTTTCATCTAAATAAAAATTAGTTGCTTTCATTATAATAGCCCAATCAAATTCATAAGTTTGAAAGAACCATCTAAATCCAGGCTCTAGATTTCCTTTAGCTGAACGTGCCGCTTTACCTGTAGGTAATTTTATTTTTGGCCAAAGATCATTATACTTAACAATTTGTTGGATAAAATCATCTCCCATAATTAGGATATTAGATTTTGTCTTTGATCGTTTAAAATAACTTTCAACTTCTTTAAGTACTCTTTTTGCTTTTGTTGTCAATACATTTTTATCATTAATCCAACCTTTTGTAGATAGACCTCTTAATTCAAGATTTGTATTAATTAAAGGTGTAGTAGTACTTTCCCTCATTGAATATAATAAATAAAATTCATTAGGTGTTAATTTATGATGCAATAGCATCTTCCACATTTCATTCATAATTATTTATATTTAAATTGTTTTGAATTAGGATCAAAAGTATAATCTTTATTTTCATCATAATCTTCTTTATATCTAAACGTATAAGCATTTTTTCTTATTTTTTTTCTAGATTCTTCATCAAATTCCCAAAAACCACCTACTGATTTTCTTGAACCTTTACATATAGCACTTATTTTAGAATTATCTAAACTTAGAGCCATGGACGCAACTTTGATACAAGAAAAATGATATATACTTTCATATCCATAATCTATACTTGGGTTAATCATCCAACCTACTATAGGCCTTTCTGATTTTCCTTTGTTGCTAAGAACTTGACTCATTATATTTAGAACAAGCCCTATATAATTAATTTCTCCATTTATTTTGTCTTTGTCTATAGATTTTAAATCTTTGTATTCAAAGCTGTCAATATACATTACTAATTTAAAATAATAAGCTTCTAGATAATGTAATTTATCCCTTGATATCGGCGGTCTATAACTGGGCATAATTTTGTTTTAAGTTAAAAATTTAGTATTTTATAGTAAACCCTTACTATGAAACAATTTTTTAGTGATATATTAAAAGAAAAAAGAAATGGTAAATCCTCTTCTAAAAAGATCTGGGGTCATTTGATAATGATTCTGGTATCTGCATCTTATATACTAGATGGTTTACATTTTTATACCATTAATCCTAATTTATTTAATGCAATGTTAATTGCAGGAACTACTTTATTAGGATTAAATGTAGTAACTTCTGTTTTTAAAAAGGATTCAGATGAAAAAAAATAATATAATTGTTGTAATAGTTATTGTGTTATTAGGAATAATTATCTTTATGATAGCAACTAGACCTATTAATGAGGTTACTTCCTTTGATGATTCTAAGTTAAGAAATTCTATAAAATTTAAGGATAGTCTAATTACAATTTATAAAAAAAAGATTTCTGATCTTACTTTGAATTTAGTTGTTATTTCTAAACAAAGAGATAGCTTAGTAAATGTAAAAAAGAAAATAATTAAAAATCATGTTAAACAAAAAAGGTTTATTAATAGTAGTGATATTTTTGTTACCGACAGTATTATTAGGGCAAATCTCTAAAGAATTAAATTGTTATACATTAGAGGAAAGTCATAAAATTGCCATCAAGTTGGTTGCTTTAAATACTTGTGATAGTTTATTACAAATAAATTCTCAAGAGCTTATCCTAGCAGATAGTGCCATTACTACACTTACTGAGGTTAATATTTATAAAGATTCAATCATTAATGAACAAAAAGCCATTAAGCTAGATTTAGAATCTATAATTAGCGGAAAAGATTCCGAAATAATAAATCTAAGATTGGAAGCTAAGAGAATAAATAGAAAAAATAAAATATTTAAAATAACTACTATAATACTTGGGACAGTTGCTGCAGGTGCTATTATTGGTTTAATTGCGAAATAATCACTCTTCTGCAAATTTCTCAATAACAGAGTCATTTGAAAAAGTATAATCTTTACCATATTCTACTGTTTTTATACTAATAGGTGTATTAGAACATCTTCCTAGAAAATTCTTTTCGTATTTGTAAAGCACTTCAAAAAACATTCTTTCTATAGATCCTTCATCTTCTAATCTTATTTTTACAAAATCTCCCTCTTTAAATTCAATCATTTGTTTTAGTTTTTAAATGTTCTACGACCTCATTCATTTTAATAAGTTCTGTTTTAGGATTCTCAATAAGCATTGCCCATAAGCCTAAAATATTAGGTTCTGAAAATTGACCATGACTTTTATTTTTTGAACAAGCATTTGAATCATTAGAATTATGCAATCTACAGATAAGAGGTCTTACTTCGTATATTTGACATAATCCTTTATTTAAAAAAGGACAAGCTTTTCTTTTAAAAAGATCTATTTCTTTATTAAATATGATTTTAGTATTAGTTTCCTCAATAAAAGCAATTATTAAAGAAGCCTCTATATTAGTTAAATCTACATCTGTATAGCAACAATGAGAACATGAGTCACATTGAATTTTGTCTTTAATTTCAAGAGTAAATCTTTTTGTTTTATTAAATAGATGTTTTATTATTACTGCTTGGACATATTGATTAGGTAGTTTATTAGTATCTACATAGGCAATTGCATTTTCCAGTATTTCTTTATATTCTTTTTTAACAGATTCTATATTTTTAGAATCTGTTAAGTATTTTGCAATTTTATCTTTTATGTCCATAGTTAGCTTTTTAAAAATTTATATTTTTCTTCAGAATCAACAAATGCAACACCTTCTATATTATTATCCGTAAGAATATCTTTAATTTTTATTAATTCATTTTGGGCATCGGTTTCTGTTACATCTTGTGTTAATTGTAAAAATAAAACCTTATCTGATTTATGATCTTCATATGAAAGATTACATTTAGGAACAGCGCAAGAAATTTCTTTTAGTACATCTTCACTTAATATCCCACCTCTACCTTTTTCATTAGCTGCAGCAATATGCTTTGGTCCTATTGTAAATTGATGAGGATCATGATTTGTCTCATGGATACCTTTTACTTTTAATAATCCTTTTTTGTCAAGCACATCGCTAAACAAAACCATTGTTTCTTCTATTGTCATAATTTTCCGGTTTAATTTTTATCATATAATTTTTACCTACATATAGGTAGTAATTCCCTTCTTCAAAATAAAAAGTATCTCCTAAATCATAATTATATGATTTAAATGTGCCGTTTTGTAAGATAAATTTTATTATTTCTTTTCTATGAAATAATCTGTAGTATGTTCTCAACCACCAATATCTAAGTTTTTTTTTCATAATTATAAATCAGGGCTTTTTATTTTCGTTATACCATTCTATAAAATTACATGCTGCAATATAAGTCATAGTTAAATCTATTGAAACAAGGCCCTCTGTAATATCCCCTATTAAATTGGAATCTTCTGGGAGTTCGTATTCAAGATCATCTATTCTTTTTAAAATTGGCATAAACCAATCCCAAGAAGAATGATAATCCAATTGGTAATCTAAAAATTCTGTTTTAAAGTCCCCGTTGGGTCGTATAGTTCCAAATTGAGGAAGTTCAAAACTCTTATTATTATTTATAGAGACTCCCATAAATTTTGCAATTAGTTTATTATTTTTTATTATCATAATCTACTGCCTATTTCTAGGGCTTTTTATTTTCGTTATACCATTTAATAAATTCACATACTGCATTATATGTAGCAATTAATAAGTTTGGATCACTATGTAAAAAGCCTCTATTAAATCTGACCATAAAATTACCTTCTTCATCTTTCATTCCAAAAGTTCTTAAATAATGATTTTCTCCATTGTCAAATTTATGTTCTATTATCTTTTCTACAACGGGCATAATTTTATCCCACGAAGAATGAAAGTTTAACATACTCCATTCTTTTTTATGGATATGACAGAGAGTTGAATAACTTCCTTTAACTGCGTTTAGATTATTAGATATATTATCATAATTATTTTTAAAATCCACCCAATTAGGATACATAAATTTTGCAATCATTTTATTCTTTTCCGTAGTCATAATTGGTATATTAAATTTTCTATTACTAATTCCCAAGTAGCACTAGGGTCATTTTCTTGAGCTCCTGGGTATAAATCAATAATTTCCCTAGCCTGTTCTACAGTTATTGATTTATTAATGGATTTTGCCACACCATCAATATCAGCAAAACTAATTTCAGAAAAGGAATCTGTTCCTTTTTGTTTTAGTAAAGCATTCTCTATCACATATATAACCCCCTTTACTTTAAGTATCTCTTTATGGTCATCTCCCCAACCCATCTCTTGAGTAAAATCCTCAAGCAATTGTTGTTTAGATGCAAGAGCGTGTTCCAAAGTTTTATAAAAACTACTGTCAATAAATTTGACAATAGTTTCTCCCATTCTTATTCCATCCTGATATTCAGGATTATTCTCCAAGTTTTCCATTATATTTTTTTTTAGCAATACCATCTAATATAGCTATTGCAACATTTCTATCCTTTTTAATTTTAGCGAGTAATATTTCTTTAGTATTGGCAGGAGCATATACTCTTTGTATAAATTCAGGTTTATTGATTGTTTTAAATCCTTGAGCATCTCTGCAATAAAACATGGATTTAGATTCATCAATAAGTATTTTCCATGTACTATAATGAGTTTCTCCTCTGAAGGAACCTTGGTGCTTTCTTATAAATTCAATTGGATCAGTATCCATGAATTCATCAAGATTATCTTTTACTGATTTAAGTTCGTCAATTAAATCACTTAAATATTGAAATTTTTTCATAATATTATTTATCTAACCTTGTTCCTATTGCTACTGGAAATCTAGGTACTCCGTCATCAGAATATTCAAAAAATCTTAATTCTGCTTTTTTACCTATATACTCTTCTTTATGGTTAAGCATGTATTCTCTTTCTGAATGAGAGTATTTCATTCCACAACCTAAAATATCATCACCTAAAGGATGTCCTTTAGCTCCTGGCCAATCAAATATAAAATATCCATGAGTAGGATTCTTTTCTCCGGGTATAACATCTTTAATTGTTACAGCTAAATCAATAAAATCTTTATACTTTAATAGTTGAGAATCTCTTTTATTAATGCCGTATCCTGCGTTAGAATGTCTAATTATAGTACCTTCATAACCTTCAGCAACAGCCTGTATATGCCATTCTTTAAGCTCCTCTTCATTATTTATCTCAAATGTAGGAACAAGTTCTATGTAGCTAAAATCACCTGCTTTTATTAATGTTTTTAGTAAAGTATATCTTTCAATAAAACTCATATTAGGATAAACCATATCATATACATGATATTTAACATCCTCTGTTTCATCAGGTCTATACTTTTTAATAAGTTTCATATTTTCTTGAAAAGTCTTTCCGTGAGCATATGCTTCACCATCTAACACATCAATGCAATGTAAAGAATCTAATTCTTTTTGGATATGCCCCAACGTGGTAATTTCTTTACCTTTTCTAGATATTAAAGCAGCATCCTTTTTTCCAAGCATTCTCATGCCATCTAATTTAGGTTGTATATAGCAAGGAAATACTACTTTATGAGATTCCTTTTTATAATCTTTAGCAAGCATTGGAAGAATTACAACATTGTTATTAACTTCCTCAATTGTTTTAAAATAACCGGTAGTCAATTTAGTTTCTATTTTACTTGCCGCTTCTAATTGAGCTTGTTCTTCAGGAGTTGTTTCATTAGATCTTCCGATGTTTTTACTTGTACACTCACTTTCATGTTTTACTAATTTCCCATCAAGTAATCCAGATTCTTGGATTAAATTTGATCCATTATTATAAACATGAAGAACTCTAATTTTTCCTTTAGAGTCTTTTTTGTATATTTTTTCTGAAAAATTCATATTTTTATTTTTATATTTGTTTATGAGTAAAGAGACAATAGAAGTTCCAATGATAAAACATGAAAGCATCATCTCAATTGATATTAGTGGTTTATTTTATAAAAGAATTCAAGATTTATATTCTCACTATGTAGATGGAATAGGTATTGAAAAATCAATATCTATAATCAAGAATCTTGAAAAAGATGACATAGCCTCTATTGAAAAAGAGGATCATACACATGCTGTTAATATAGAAACTTTTTTGATTTTAATAGCCACAATAGAAGACAGGTTTAATAAGAAAAATCTTATTTATAAAGAATCTATTGAAATCCCTAACGAAGATTAATATTTAATTCATCTCCTAATTCTATACATGCTTGTATAGCAAGATTCATATCGTCTTTGTTAATTTTAGCAAAAGATACTTCTAATTCAGTATCTACAGATACAATTAACATTCCACATCTTCTTTTGATATCCTTTTTTGTTTCTATAAAGGTATTTCCTGTATAAGTAGCTATCGTTCTAATGCATTTATGTACTTTGGCTAATTGTGCATTTGTCGCGTCTGGATTTATTACTTCAGTATATTGAGTAAGTGTAGCTCCTTCTTTTAAATTTTCTATAAAATTATTATAACGGATCTTTTCTTCAATATTAGTAATTTTCAAACATCCGTTAATAACCGTCATAGTTACTGTATTTATTTCAGACATTTTAATTAATTTTATAATGAGTACCTGCTATCTTTAATTTTTGTAAAGTTTCTATATTTATTTGTTTAAGAGCTTTAGAAGGATCTTTTCTCATAAGACTTACTTCTTTCACATAAAGATAGCCAGATACTTCCTCCTGTCCTTTAATGCCTTGGCAATTCATCACCCTAACTTTATTATTGTTTTTAATAAATTCAACTGTAAAAAAACATCCTTGATTATCAGCTATTAATTGTAAGGCTTCTAATCTTGAAATTATATTTTGTGATTTTACTTTTTGCTTTCGTTTTAAATTAATGATTAATTGTGGAATCATGGTATAATTCGTTTAAGTGTTTATTAATTTTTGCAATAGGATGTAACCATAACATCATATTATCATATTGATCTTGTGTAATCCATACAATGTATATTTTAACTACATCGTAGTTATTATATAATTCTAATTGGCTCCTTTTTACATCACCTATTGTGTTTTTAGCAAGGATTGGGTATAATTCAAATCTGGACCCTTGAGGCCCTGTTGCCCAACTACTATATTTAATTTTATTTTCTGTAATTTCATATAACATATCCTTCTTTATTTAATTCGTCAAAAATATCCCAATTGATTAGACCTTCTAAATCAATAATTCCTTTTTCAATAAGATCTATTGCTTTTATACGATAGACAGGTCTTATTTCATCTAAATGATTTTTTATTAAAAATGCATAAGCCATAGTGACTTGTTCATTTGTTGCAGAAGCACCTTCTGCTTTAAATTTTATATAATTTAAGGCAATCTCCATGTCAAATACAGGAGATTGCTCAGATTCAATATTATTCATAATTTTTATTTTAGAAGATATCTGAATCATACCAGCTTATCTTGTTTTGGTCTAAATGCGATAATGCATTCGTTACCCATTTTACATCAACAGTATTGTTGAAGCATAGTATATGTATTATTGCAGTATCATCAGGATTTAATCTAAGAGCTCTTCCAAGTTTTTGTTGAGCTTTTCTATTGTTTCCGTAAGAATGCATAATAATTATTTCTTTTAATCCAGATATATTTGCTCCTTCTGATAATTGATCGACACAAGATAATTTTTTAATTTTTCCTGTCTCAAACATATTCAAATTAGTATCAGAGTTTTTATTACTACTGTGATAACTGTGTGAACAAAGCTTATCTGCTTGTAATTTTTCATTTGCAAAAAGAATGCATTTTTCATTAATGGAATTCAGTAAGTTTTTAGCATATTCCTCTTTTGTAGGAAATTTATGCATTTGTTTCATTCTCATTATACTCGCAAAACTCTTGCTCTTAGAATTAAAAGCATTATCACATCTACTAGTATAATAATCATATGTTTTCTTTTCTGAACTCATCCAACTTTTAGTTACTTCATTAGTTTTCTTATCTTTAATTTCTATTTTGAAATTTTTAAGAATACTTAACTCTAACATGTGGACTATGATTTTATAGTCATTAAGTAATTTATCTTTTATAGCATCATCTGTTAAATACGTATATTTGACAGGACAATATTTTGCAACCATTTTCCCTTTTTCAGAGTTTTCGTATGCAGGAGCTGTCCCAGTAAGACCTAAAATATAACCTTGGAAGTTTTTTAGATAAGCATCATGACTATTTAATAAAGAATGACATTCATCCAAATAAATAACATCATAATTCAAACTTTGTTTATTTATAGATCTGTATGTACTAAAAGTAATATTTTCTAAAAGGTGTTCTAAGTTCCATTTTTTAGCTTCATTTTTCCAACCTTCAATTATTTTATTTCTTGGTGCAAGTACTAACGCCTTTGCATTTCTGGATAATTTTTCTTGAACCTTTTTCATCACTAATTCAAAGTGATTAAGACCAAGTTTAGTTTTACCAACTCCTACACTTAAGTAAGCAGTTGATCTTTTAAATGTTTTTAAGACTCCTAGAGCCTCTTTATTTATCTGCTCTTTTGTCATAATTTTTAATTTTTTTAAAGTTCTGGCTCTATATAAATATAAGGCTTTGTTATTAAATCTTCGTTACTTTCTATTTTATTTCTCCATTTAAATTCAGGATTAAATACATTATTTAAACTTGTAATTCCATCATCAATAATTTCCCAACAAATTGTACATTCTTTATCATAAGTTTCTATTTGTACAAACAATGCTTCAGAATGAATATCATTATTATTATTAAGATCTGTATTGCCGGGCAATGTAATATGGCTAATTAAAGCTATTGCTAAAGGTGGAATTTCCTCAAATATTTGAGCAAGTACTCCAGGTAATGTAATAAACCCGTTATCAAAAACAGAATTTAATCCCTCTATTTCTGCAACGCTTATTTCTTTTGTTTCTGGGTGTTCAGCTTTCATTACTACAGAAGGAAATCCATATAAAAAATTATCAGGCTTTTCTGTAATACTATCTATAATTCCCTTTTTAAAAGAATTGATATGTTCTTCAAATATTTCGTTGGTCATAGGGCTAAGATAATAAAACTAAATTAATAAATTTAATTCTCTAGCTTCTTCAGGATGTTCATGTATATGCGTATGACATTTTCTACAACTAGATTTCCATGTAGAGATTATAAGATAATTTTCTTGTCTGCCGTTTGTATGATGAATTTCTGTAGCTTGATTAGTACAATTAGGTAATGCTATTTCACAATTAGGATGATTATCTAAATAGATAATCCTAAGTTTAAAATAAATTTTATCTAATTCTATTTGTTTTTTAGATTTAGGATTTATTTTTACTCTTGGTTTAGGTTTCATATCTTTATACTTGATTTTATTCCAGCATATTTGACAATATCTATTACCCTTATCATTTTTCCAAATATATTGCTCTTTGTCACATCCGACACATAACTTCTTTTTTTTAATCATAATGTATAAAAATTAGAAGGTAATATACGTTCTTTAAATAAAAGATCTATTATTTCTTCTTGTTTAATTTTTAAAGTATTTAATGATAGAGTTGTTTCCGCAATTTCATCATATTTATAATCATGATTTAAAAATTTGTCTGATAATTTAGAATTAGGGAATAGGTTTGTGATTAAGGTTGAACATAATTCTTTAATTTTTTTTTGTTTATATAATTCTATTATTGTTTTCGTTCTTGTATTAACTTTTAGTATTCTGTCTTTTTTTCGCCAATGCATTTTATTTAATTGTGTTTTTGAATAAATATCTAATCCATAAACAGCTCTATTTAATAATAATTCTTGTTGAAAATTGAATTCTATATCTTTGATTTTTTGCAATTCTCCTTTATAAAAAGTTGAATTATTTGAATAAGAGTTTTTAATATGCATAGTTTTAGGAATAAAAAATTAATAATAAAAAAAGGGGCACTTTCGTACCCCTTTATGATTTTAAATAATTAAACTAAAAAAGTTTAGTCTAATTCTGCAGATTCATTTTGTGCACTTTCTAATTCAGCTTGTGCAGCTTTGATTTCATCATAATTCGTATGTTGAATTAATGAATCAATTGATTCTCCTGTTGGATCATAGAAGTTTTTTCTATAAATAGAAGCTCCTTCATGTCTACAAATTACACCTGATTGACCTGATTTTTTCAAATCTCTCTCAGCGAATTCTTCGTTAAAAGGTTCTGTTTGTTCAATTGTTTGAATTCTTCCTTCAATCAATTGCCCAGCAGTTAATCCTAATGACTTTAAATCTTCAACTTTACCCGTAATTAAAGCGTGTACAGTTGTTCTTTTAACCCATGTAGAACCTACTTCAAAAGTTGCTCTTTCTTCACTAAGACCAATCCATCCGTATTCTGCGTTATTTGGTGAAACATTTACTACTAATCCTGCTTCGTTTGCTTTTACTTTTACATTTGCTTTCATAATTCTTGATTTTTGATTTTTGTTTATATTATATTTTGATTTTTTGAATAAATTGAAATTATAAATATTGTAGATAGTCTATTCTTCATCTGCAATATAATCTTGATCGTTAAGCTTTTCTTCTGATGATACATCTGGAATCTCTTTTTTTTGAAAAGGTTCTTCAGAATCTATTTGCTTTTTGGGACGAGTTTTATTTTTTGTGCCAGAGCCATATAACGGGTTGTTAATCTCTACACCATAGTTTTGTCCAACTAAAGCTTTTAGTTCATCATCTGTGAAATCAAGATAATCATTTAAGGACATTTCAACCGTTCTTCCGTCTGGTAACTGATATAACATATTAGTTATTTTTTCCAGATAAAGATAGTTAAGATGCAACTTTAATGTTAATCTTTTTTCTTTATAAACTTAATAATCTGTGATTTATATAGATATAGTAATGAGTTTTATATTCTTTAAGGATTGCCTAACATGGCTAAAGTGAATATAATCTGATAATTATCTATAATTTTTTATTTATATTTTTACGTATTAATTCCCCAAGTTCCTGATCGTTACCGGGAATTTCTTCTTCTGTAATGATATTTACATTATCAAATCCAAAGCCTTGAAGAAATTCTTCTAATGCTTTTTTGATAAAGTGTTTTTGATTTGCGATACCATCACCTACATTATTTGGGTTAATATCGCTAGTTATAATAATTTTCATAATTAAATTTACATTAACTTCTAAATCTTTCTCTAAAATATTGCTCAATGAAAACTGATTCATTTACTACCACATCTAAGAATAAATGAGGTAATCTTTCTTCTTCATCAAATTCTCTAAGTGAGAAAAAATGTTTGTTTGTAAGATCACTTTTTTCAATATCATATAGTACTTTTCTTAGTATGTGACCCATTTTATCATGATGAACATAAGATATCCCAATAGTAGCAACATTTAATGTAATTTTTGAAAGTTTTTCTAAAATTTCTTTTTTATAATTTTGAGCAATTTCTTTATCAGTTATCATACTCATAATATTTTTATAATTTTACATTTGCTTTTTAATTCTTTAAGGTCTACTATTCCATTATTACTAGAATAATAGCCTTGGTCTTCATATTTTGTTACGAAATCATCTAAAGCTTTGTTAATTTGTATTGAGTTGAGATATGTCTTCCCAAACTCAATACTAATTCCATCTGGCGATAAGATATCATATTCAATATTAGTACTCATTTTATCGCAGCCTTTATACTTATATAAAGAGCATAATGAGCAATATTGAAATTACCATTATTATTCCACCATTTTATCATTTCTGTAATGGGAACGCATGGTTTTTTATTATTTTCCATAATTTTAGTATAAATTTTCTAATTCTTTCTTTTTCCAATTAGCAACTCTGCCAAGGAAACCTCTAATACAACTTTCAGCAAGTCCTTTATTATAATTTTTAGCATTTTTGCGTAAAAATTTAGGTAATTGAGGATAGTCTGGAAATCTTTCTTTTAAAGATTTGTGTTCTGATATTTCTATTTTGTTTAACATTTGTTTTAATTTTGATTTGTAATTCTTCCATTAGAGATTCAAAATCCCTATTTAGTTTGTCATTAATATTTATTGCAGTCATAAAATCTTTTCTACGATTTAGTTTAAGATTATAAATCTTTGCAATAATTTTTAATTGTGCGTTAATTTTGAGAATCATTTTTTCTAAATGATTAATAAAGTTATTAAAAAAGTTATTGAGATAATAATGAATAGTAATAGGTTATTTGGTTCTTGATAATGATGGTGTTCCACTGTTTTATTTGTAAAAAAATTCATAAAAAAGAGAGGTGATTTCGCTCACCTCTCAAAAACGTCTCTACGCAGCCATCTTAGATGTTGCAAAAGAATTTAATGTTATAACTTTTCCAGCTATATATTTTGAGTTAATATCTTAATGCCCTTATCTTACGATCAAATCCAAGTCAGCCCCATGTTCGGTTTTAATTTCTATCCCAGACCGAAAACTGGCAAGATGTTAAGAGTTTGCTTTTATCCTCTAGGGAAGCCTTATCTGTGTTGACAACATTTAGTGGAGCTGGAGGGGTTCGCATCCCTATTAATGTTTCCAGAATTTTTCTTCAAGTATACTTCGTTTAGCTCTATTTTTTTCAGTGTATTTACCATTTCTGGGAGTTACAGCTTGAATTTGTTTATAAATAGCTATTCTGTGTACTTTTTTGTGATGCAATGGTTTTAGTTTGGAAGCTATTGTTAAAGCTGCCCTATAGCTATATTTAAGATCATAACTATCATTATGAGCTATCTTTTTAGCTTTTTTTACACTAATTGACCCTTTATAAGTAGTTTCATTTTCAATGAATTCTCTAATACTATTAAGTATATTAATTTCATTGTTATGAAAACTTAACTGAAGAGTTTTCTTTTTCCCTTTGTTAGGAGTTACTAGTGTAATACTTCCATCGGCATCAAAAAATCCTGTGATATATGTCCAATTCATACTTGAATATAAGTATTATTGCACACATCTCCAAAACATATCTTACATTTCTGTAAGGATCGGACTATATCATCACCTGTTCTAGGTGTTGGGCGCTGTGGGCTCACCGTAGTGTCCCTAGTCTCTGAACCTTCTTCAGTCTTCCCTGAAGCTTGGCTGCTGATTGGCTTAGTGCGCTCACCTTAGCGTTCCAGCAATTCACCCAATTTTTAACTAAACATTCCTGCTTAGTGGGTCCGTATTAAACCCTCGTGTCAGTAAGCAGCTAATATTAAGCTGGGTTGCCCCTAACTCAAAGTCTTGCAAAGATATAATTTTCTTTTTGAATATTTATATCTTTTTTTAATTTTTGTCCCAATAGTTAGATTCAAACTAACTCTACCATATTATTTAGGCGTGTCTATTAACTTATAAAAAGCTTTATTGGGGTAAAGTAAACTTATTTAGTTTACTTAATATATACATAAGATCCATAACCAGGAGTTCCATATGAGGCAGCAGAAGCTATTTCTAATCTATTAGATGTTATTGACATAATCCTCCAGTTCATACCGTAAATATATAAAGTATTAACAGAGGGTCTACTCCATCCAGTACCTGTTGTATTACAAGATGAAATTGCCTTTTTCATATTTTCATATGCAGGACCTGGTGGAATTGCTATAGTAGCAGGATCAATAGGTTCTGATAAGAATGTATAATCATATACACATGAAGAATTAGGTGTAGAATATGTACCTAATGACCAGTGATCATTTATAATAATTTCAGTACAGTGCCAAGTTCCTATTAGTTCTTGTTCTAAAGCACTAACTGCGGAAGCAGGTACTACTGGTATTTGTTGACATCCCATTAAGGTTAATATCATCAAACTAAAAATAATTTTTGTTTTCATAATTTTTGTTTTTTAATAAATATAGTGAATTTTTAAAACTTAATAAAATCAATATTTTCAATACTTTTAATACTTTTTGATTTGATTATATTATTTATTTTAAAAATATCTTTTTTTATATTGAATAAAATTTCAAAAGGCATTGGATGATGAATACGGGCATATTCTTTAAAATCATCAGATAAAATTTGTAAATGTTCTTTATTTAATTCAAATAAATAAATATTTCCTCGTTCTTCTGATAATAAAAATACAGGTTTTTTAAATTTAAAGCCATTATTATTTCACCATAACAACCTCTTCCTATAACTCTATCATAATCCTTTACAGCAACAATTACTATATCTGCTTTTTTAAA
>Ga0164313_10000370_pt1 | contig 35325 bp, 36 predicted proteins | sample GuaBasSedimGuay4_FD_113735 | JGI IMG/M metagenome (GOLD analysis project Ga0164313, IMG submission 113735) | Subseafloor sediment microbial communities from Guaymas Basin, Gulf of California, Mexico - Guay4, Core 4569-4, 0-3 cm | ecosystem: Environmental > Aquatic > Marine > Hydrothermal vents...
AAGGAAACATATCAACTTATAAGCCAGCAAATCCTTGATAGAAGTGAAACAGATTAGTCTATTAATTAAAAATTTGCTCAAGCTAATACGCTGGAATAACCTTCTCATAGTAGCTGTAACCCAATACGCTGCAGCCTATTTTCTAATAAAGCCTATGAGTCTGGAGGACCTTCTTATGGACCCTAAAATGTCGTTTCTCTGCCTTGGTACAGTATTAATTACTGCAGCAGGTTATGTTATCAACGACTATTACGATGTCAAAATCGATTATGTGAATAAGCCCGAGCGCGTGGTAGTTGGCAAGGTTCTCAAAAGAAGGTCAATAATAATCTTACATGCCACTCTAAATACTCTGGGGGTGCTTAGTGGCTTATTAGTATCATGGCAAATTGGTGCTATCAACTTCTTTGTTATTGGCCTTCTTTGGCTTTATTCTAATCAATTAAAACGCCTGCCTCTGCTTGGGAATTTCACGGTAGCACTTCTAACCGGACTGTCGGTCTTTGTAGTGTATATCGTTTATAGAGATTCCATATTCTTATTTGCGACATATGCATTTTTTGCCTTTTTCATCTCTCTAATTCGTGAAGTAATAAAAGATATGGAAGATGTTGAGGGGGATAAAAAATTCGATTGTAAAACATTGCCCATTGCTATTGGCATAAGAAAATCCAAATTGGTAATTTACCTTATAAGTGTAATATTTTTATTGGTAGTAGCAAGCTTATTGCAGCAAGAACCTAAATTCTGGTGGGTGTTTTCCGGCTTAGTGTTTATGTTAGGATTGCTCTGCCAGCGATTATATAGAGCTGATAAAAATATTGACTTCGCCAGATTAAGTACGCTGAGCAAACAAATAATGATATTGGGATTAATTAGTATGATATTTTTGAAATGAAAACTAAAAAATGTAGGCTGGCAATTTTCGCATCAGGCGGTGGTACTAATGCAGAAGCTATAATTCAGCACTTTATTGCTCATCCGGCTATTGATATAAGCTGTATTTATTCTAATAATACTGGGGCATATGTTCTCGAAAGGGCAAAAAAATACAATATCCCTGCAAAAATTTTTTCCAAAAAAGAGTTTCGTGACCCTGTTTTTAAGGACAATCTGGTAGTCGACAATTTCGATTTAATAATACTTGCAGGGTTTATGTGGCTTGTGCCTCCGGCGATTGTAAAGGCCTTTCCCAATAAAATTATCAATATTCATCCTGCATTATTGCCAAGCTATGGCGGCAAAGGAATGTATGGACATTTTGTGCATGAAGCTGTTATTAATAACCAGGAAGTTGAGTCAGGCATAACCATTCACTATGTAAATGAGCAGTATGATGAGGGCAGCATAATCCTGCAAGCAAAGTGTCCTGTACTGGCAACAGATTCACCCGACTCCCTCGCCAACAAAATTCATGTTCTGGAACATAGGCACTATCCGGAAGTGATTGAAAAAATATGCAATAAAATCATCTAGCTTAGGTCATAAAACTCATTCTCATTGAGTCAAAAAGGTTAGCTTTGCAGCAATCTTACAATTAGCCTAAAATGACCAAAAAAATCACCTCTGCATTAATATCAGTTTTTCATAAAACTAACCTTGAGCCATTGGTAAAATTGCTCGATTCACAAAATGTAAAGTTGTACTCAACAGGAGGTACACTTAGTTTTATCAAGGATTTAGGTATTGAGGCAACAGCCGTTGAAGACCTAACAAAATACCCTTCCATCTTTGGAGGCCGGGTAAAAACCCTTCACCCAAGCATATTTGGAGGGATTTTGTATAGAAGAGATAATTCACAAGATGTTGAGCAAGCCAAAGAATTTGATATTCCGGCTATCGACTTAGTTATCGTTGACTTATATCCATTTGAAAAAACCGTTGCCGATGATGCCCCGGAAGCAGACATCATTGAGAAGATAGACATTGGTGGGATAAGCCTTATTAGAGCCGCTGCCAAAAATTTTAAGGATACAGTGGTAGTTAGTTCTCAATCACAATACGATGAGTTATTTGAGATACTGGAAAAGACCAATGGAAATACCACCATTGAGGAGAGGAAGCGATTCGCTGCGTATTCATTTGCTATAAGTTCACACTACGATACAGCAATTTTTAATTATTTTAATAAGACAGAAGAACTAGACTATTTTAAACAGAGTTCTATGCAGAGTACTGAGTTGAGGTATGGAGAAAATCCTCATCAATCCGCAAGGTTTTACGGCCATATGGAGGATTTGCTCCAACAGCTTAATGGCAAGGCACTATCATTTAATAATTTAGTAGATATTGATGCAGCAATGAACCTAATTGCTGAGTTTGATGATGAAACAGCCTTTGCCATATTAAAACATACCAATGCCTGTGGTGTTGCTACCTCGGAAAATGTAAAAGACGCTTACCTAAAGGCATTTGCGGCAGATACTTTATCGGCATTTGGTGGTGTTCTTATTACCAATAGCACAATTGATAAAGCTGTGGCAGAAGAAATGAACAGCTTGTTTTTTGAGGTATTAATTGCCCCAAACTATGATGAAGAAGCCCTGGAGGTTCTTAAGTCTAAGAAAAACAGAATTTTATTAAAGGTTACTGATTCGCTAAAAAGCAATAGGCAATTTAAGTCACTGCTCAATGGGGTAATCGAGCAAGAAAAAGACAATCACACAGATTCACTTGCCGATCTTCAGGAAGTAACAGACAAAAAACCTAGTAAGGAAGAGACTAAAGCCTTATTATTTGCTGCAAAAATATGTAAGCACTCTAAGTCAAATGCCATTATCATTGCCACTAATGGCCAGATGTTAGCTAGTGGTGTTGGCCAAACATCAAGAGTAGATGCGGTAAATCAAGCTATTGAAAAGGCTGAGAGATTTGGTTTTAGCTTAGCAGGCTCCGTTTTGGCCTCTGATGCCTTCTTCCCATTTCCTGACAGTGTAGAGATTGCCAGCAAGGCTGGAATTTCTTCCTACATTCAGCCGGGAGGCTCAGTTAAGGACCAACTTTCAGTAGATTTTTGCAATGAAAATGGACTTTCTATGGTTTTTACCGGAAAAAGGCATTTTAAACACTAAAATCAAACATAAATCTTGAAAAAATATAACAAATTTGTATTTTAGGAACTTGTGTTCTAAGCACGTACTTCTACAAGACGGCCTTAATATTTTGTTGACTAAATAATAATCATGGGATTATTTGATTTCTTTTCGAGTGACTTAGCTATTGATCTAGGGACTGCTAACACTTTGATAATTAAAAATGAAAAAATTGTTGTTGATGAGCCTTCAATAATTGCCATAGATCGCGGCACTGGTAAAGTAATTGCCATTGGCAGACAAGCCATGCAGATGCATGAAAAAACTCACGATCATATTAAAACAATCAGACCTCTAAAAGATGGGGTAATTGCTGATTTTCATGCTGCTGAAGAAATGATCAGGGGTATGATAAAGATGATTGAAGATAGACGTACATGGTTACCGGCTTCGCATAAAATGGTTATTTGCATTCCCTCGGGAATTACTGAAGTTGAAAGGCGAGCTGTACGTGACTCTGCTGAACACGCAGGTGCTAAAGAAGTTTATATGGTTTATGAACCAATAGCAGCAGCCATTGGCGCCGGTATCGACATCGAAGAACCAATGGGTTCGATGATTGTAGATGTTGGCGGTGGAACAACAGAAATTGCCGTAATTGCCTTATCCGGTATTGTTAGTAACCAGTCTATTCGAATAGCCGGTGATTCTTTCAATAAAGACATTCTTGATTATATGCGACGTCAACATAATCTTTTAGTTGGTGAGCGTTCTGCTGAAAGAGTTAAAATTGAAGTTGGTTCTGCTCTTACCGAACTAGATGATGGTCCGGAAGATTTTGAAATCCGTGGGCGTGACTTAATGACAGGAATTCCTAAAGTAATTAAGCTCTCATACTCAGAAATAGCCTTTGCTCTCGATAAATCTGTTTCTAAAGTAGAAGAGGCTGTTTTAAAAGCACTCGAGTTGTCGCCACCAGAACTTTCGGCCGACATTTACGATCGTGGCATTCATTTAACAGGTGGAGGAGCTTTACTAAGAGGCCTCGATAAACGATTGGCTCTCAAAACCAAGCTGCCAATTCATATTGTTGAAGATCCTTTAAAAGCTGTTGTAAGAGGAACCGGTGTTGCCATGAAGAATCTGAAGCAATTTAAGTCAGTACTTATGACCTAAGATGAAGAGCCTTTTTCTTTTCCTCTATAAATTCAGGGCCTTCATTACCTTAATACTGCTTGAGTCTTTGTGTGCTTTTTTAATTATCCAAAACTCACATTACCACAGAGCATTATACTTTAATTCTTCCAATACTGTAATTGGTTCTATATTATCAGTTTCTAATAATGTCACTCAATATTTCAGACTGGAAGATATTAATGAGTCTTTGGCCTCTGAGAATGCCAGATTAAAAAACAATTTTCGTGAATTTTCGGAGTTGCCAGATTCTATTCAATATGATTCGACACGAAAATTTAATTACCTGAGGGCCAGAATAATTGATAATTCAGTTGACCTAAGAAATAATATAATTACCATCGATGTAGGGGCAAAAGATGGAATTAAAAAAGATATGGCAGTAATCGGCGGCGGTGGGATTATTGGCAAAACAAGATATATAAGTGAAAATTTCACACTTGTCACTTCTCTTTTACACACATCCAGCATGGTGTCGGCTCTGGTTAAAGACAAGGTTAACATATGTACAGTGCAGTGGGACGGCACTGATCCGTATATGGTGGACCTGCTTTATGTGCCGCGCCATTATTCATTGGTTGTTGGCGATACAGTATTAACTAGTGGCTATAGCGGCATTTTTCCCGAAAATCTTACTATTGGTTATATCTCCTCGATAGACCTTTCAGATGACGAGCCATTTTTTAATATAAAAGTAAAGTTGGCAAATGATTTTTATAGAGTTGCCTACGTTGAAGTTGCTGAAAGTGTTAGCCTGCCTGAAATTGATTCACTACAAAATCTGGTACAATGAATCGGTATACAATCTATAAAATCATATCATTCTTCCTTTACCTGATTGCTCAGGCACTCATATTCAATAAAATTGTACTCTTTGGTACCGCCTACAGCTTTATTTATATAGGCTTTTTACTAACATTACCACTCGAGATTGCCATCATCCCGGGCATGCTAGTAGGGCTGGCTTTAGGCCTGGGTGTAGATGCGTTTTCGAATACCTTTGGATTACATGCGGCAGCAAGTGTTCTACTCATGTACATCAGACCTAAAATTCTTTCTGGACTAACACCTCAGGGAGGGTATACTTTAGGCGCTGTACCCCGACCCAAAATTTTGGGATTAGGCTGGTTTACTACCTATGCGTTGCCAATAATCTTTGTCCACCATTTGGTTGTTTTCTTTATTGAATTTGGTGGTTTTGACCTTTTCTGGAGTACACTATTAAAAGTACTGGCGTCTACAGCATATAGCTTTTTAGTTATTGTCGTTATACAGTATATGTTTATAAGTAATGTGAGAAAATGATTGATAACAGGAAATATGTCATCCAGGGGATATTCCTGATTATTGGGGTCGTATTTCTTATTCAATTATTTGCGATTCAGGTTATTGATAAAAGCTATAGGCAAGCTGCCGAACAAAATATTGTTCAAGAGGTTATTCAGTATCCATACAGAGGGCTTCTGCTAGATAGGAATGGTGAGATTATGGTCTATAATGAGCCGCTATTTGACCTCATGATCACGCCAAAACAAGTAGTCAACCTTGATACTTTAGGCTTCTGTAATTTGCTGAATATTACTAAAAGCGAGTTCAATGAAAAAATTGCGGCAGCCAAGGCCTATTCATATGTGAAGCCTTCAATTTTCTATAAACAAATATCGAATACAGAGTTTGCCAGAATTGAAGGAACGTTGGATCAGTATAAAGGATTTGCTATACAGCCTAGAATAGTGAGGGCCTACAGCTATCCGGCGATGGCCAATGCCCTTGGCTACATAAGTGAGATAAGTAAAAATGAGCTTAAGCAAGACACTATAAATTACTACCACCAAGGTGACTATATTGGCAAGAGTGGTCTTGAATCCTACTATGAGTCAGAATTAAGAGGTAAACGCGGCAAAAAATTTAAAATACGTAATGTACGAGGTATTGACCAAGGTCGTTTTAATGACGGCAAATCTGATACGCTGGCTATTCCAGGTCAAACACTTACCTCTACTATAGATTTAGAGCTTCAGCTTTATGGCGAAAAGCTAATGGCAGGCAAAGCCGGAAGTGTAATAGCTATTGAGCCATCAACGGGCGAAATTCTGGCAATAGTATCTGCTCCATCATACGACCCGGGAGCATTGTCGGGAAGAAACTTCGGTGAGAACTTTGAAGTCATTAGCCAGGATACTTTAAAACCATTATTTAACCGGCCGCTTATGGCTTCCTATCGTCCGGGCTCCATATTTAAAATTGTACAGGCGCTTGTTGCCTTACAAGAAGGAGTGATTGTTGCGAATACAAAATTAAAATGTAATACAGCGCTAATTGGCTGCCATAACGCCGCATCACACCCATTTGGTACTTCTGAAGACCTTGTTGGAGCTATAACCAATTCATGTAATCCATATTTCTACCAGGTTATGAGAAAAATGGTAATGCAAGGTGAGGTCGAAGATCCATATCAGGATTCGCATATTGGATTGGACAAATGGCGCTCTTATATTGACAATTTTGGCTTTGGCGGCACTCTCGGAATAGACTTGCCGGGAGAAAATGGTGGCATGATACCTAATTCAGCTTATTACGATCGTGCATATCGTGGACGAGCGTGGAAATTTTCTAATATCTACTCACTTGCAATTGGTGAAGGCGAAAACCTTGTAGTGCCATTGCAAATGGCAAATTTTGCGGCAACTGTAGCAAATAGAGGGCACTATTACACCCCCCACTTAATTAAGAAGGCGAGTGAAGATGGAGAGCCATTACCGCAATTCCTGGTAAAGCATGAAACAGAAATAAATTCTGAATACTTTGAGATAGCTGTTGAGGCAATGGCAGAAGTTGTAAGGTCCGGGACCGGCCAGTACAGGGCCAAATTGCCGGGTATTGAGGTTTGTGGCAAAACCGGTACCGTACAAAATGACCCTAACCCTGACCATTCAGTATTCATTGCTTTTGCTCCAAGGATTAATCCTAAGATTGCCATATCTGTTTATGTAGAAGGTGCCGGCCAGGGTGCAAGAGCCGGAGCAGGTATTGCCGGACTCATGATTGAGAAATATCTAAAACGAGATAGTGCTGTACTACGAATGGAACCATATATACTTAAAGGCGACTTCCTATATTGAAAAGATCCGGAACCATATTTAGTAATGTTGACTGGGTAGTAGTACTGCTATACAGTATTATGGTGGTCTTCGGTTGGCTAAATATATATGCCTCCGAGTATGACCCACTTAGTACTACATCTATTTTCAGCTTATCCAGCAGTGCCGGTAAGCAACTTATCTTTATAGGGTTATCGGCCCTGACAATTATTATCATTATTGTAGTTGATGACAAGCTATTTGATACATTGGCATATCCTATATGGATATTCTTTGTGATTATGTTGGTTGTAGTGCTATTTGTGGCCAGAGAAGTGAATGGTGCTCGATCCTGGATTGAAATTGGCGCATTCCGCTTTCAGCCTGCTGAATTTACAAAGTTTGCCACTGCTCTTGCCGTTGCTAAATTCGCCAGTAGCAGCAACTTTAAAATATCCAAATTCAAAGATCTTAGTATTCTTGTTTTAATAGTTGGTGTTCCGGCACTGCTTATCATCGTTCAGGGTGATATGGGTACCGCCCTTGTTTTCAGCATATTTGTTATAGTGATGTTTAGAGAAGGCTTATCCGCCTGGCCACTCATTTTAGGAGTACTTATGGCAGTAATCTTTCTCCTTGCCTTATTAGTTCCGGATCATCTTTACTTATGGATTGGCACCGGAGTTATAGCTGCACTCCTCATCGCATTCAATAGAAATTCTGTAAAACGTATATTAGCAATAATCGTTGTGGCAATAGTAGTCTCAGCAATGTTCGAAGGGGTTGATTATGCTTTTAATAGTTTCCTCAGGCCTCACCAGCAGAACAGAATCCTGGTATTGCTTAACCCTAATATTGATCCTCTTGGTGTTGGATGGAATGTGACTCAATCTAAAATTGCCATTGGCTCAGGTGGCATAGCCGGCAAAGGATACTTGCGAGGCACGCAAACAACCTTTGATTTTGTGCCTGAGCAAAGCACTGACTTTATTTTTTGTACAATTGGTGAAGAACATGGCTGGCTCGGTAGCCTGGCATTAATTGTACTCTTTATGACCTTATTTCTACGGATTATATATCTTGCAGAACGGCAGAAATGGGCATTTGTTAGAATTTATGGCTATGCTGTGGCAAGTATTTTGTTTTTCCACTTTGCCGTTAACATAGGCATGACTATCGGGTTATTTCCGGTAATAGGAATTCCATTACCGTTCTTTAGCTATGGTGGCTCCTCGTTACTTTCCTTTACTATATTACTTTTTATCTTTCTTACGCTCGATGCCAATAGAATGCAGCATTTGCAGCACTAATAATTATATAAATTTTGTTAATAATTTGGCTATCCTCAGCTAAACTTCTTGTCGAGGAGCTTCAAAAAGTCCTTTACCTGAGGGGCATTGGCATTCCAGATATTATGCTTTAGGTAATTATTATTAATGAATGACACTGCCACTTCCTTGGTCTCACAGCTTTCGAGAAAATCGAGCACCTTATTAAAATCCTCCTGGTTATCATTGAATAAATCGTTGATAAACATGAATTTTTGATTAATGGAGAGCATAGATTTAAGTGTATTAACTTTCTGGCTACTCTTTAACGTATCACCAACTGTTTCATGTGAATCAGCGACGAAACTATCATTAAGTGTTTTCTCGGAGTTTGAAGCTAAAATATCTTCATCTTCATCTTCATCTTTAAATTCGTATGACTGAAGCACCGGATCATCGGCCACTGCCAAATAAAAGTCAGCTTCATTTACCGGGAGCAACTCAGCAAATTTTTTAAATTCAAGATCATTGCTTTGTGGCGAATCGTCCAAATTACTAAAAACTGTATTAAGTAATGCATGAGGATCTTTTATCAACTCAGCTGAACTTTCCAGCTTGTCTATGATTTTACTTAGTACCCCTTTATTAATAGTTACAAACTTGTCCATTCCCTCTAACATCTTAATATTAGTGTCCTTTTTCTCAAGAAGTATTTTGTAGTAGGTGTAAGGGGAAACAAGGAGTAATAAAGTATCATGGACCGATCTAATAAGCATCGGCTCGAAATCGATTCTGCTTACCAATATGTTTTTTGAAAGCACATTCATTAACTTCTGCATATTGCTGCGCACAGCATCACTTTCATAATTAAAATATGGGCTTTTTAACTTTTCCGCTTCTAAAGACCAAGTCTCAAAAATCCTATTGAGAACTAATAATCCAACCTGAGAAACAGGAATATCTAAAATTTTCTCGCCAGTTATAGATTCATTTTCTGAAAATAAGCTGTCATTTAGTTTAGATGAATAAGCCTTTACGTAGGTCTCAATTGCATCATAATTGAGTTTGCTCTCCATATCTATATTTTGTTCCTTTGTGTAATACAAATATGACAAAAATCAAGACTAACATTCTGATTTCATCATAGAATCATCTACTTTCAATAACGTTATAAACGATATTTACTTATAATTATTTTTTAATTCGAGCTCGCGGCCAAATATGTTCATAGAACCCCAAATTTCTAAACGAAAATCAAACAATTCAGGATGGATCGAAGTAATTTGTGGATCTATGTTCTCGGGTAAAACAGAAGAACTAATTCGTAGACTAAATCGAGCCCGCCTGGCAAAACAAAAGTTAGAAATTTTTAAACCGGCATTAGATACTCGTTTTCATGATTCAGACGTTGTATCTCATGATGAAAATGCTATTCGCTCAACACCGGTTCAGTTTGCTAATGATATTCTCTTGCTAGCCGGTAACAGCGATGTGATTGGTATTGACGAAGCTCAGTTTTTCGATGAAGATCTGCCTGAAGTTTGCGAACAATTGGCAAGGCAAGGAAAAAGAGTGGTAGTTGCCGGTCTTGATATGGATTTTGAAGGTAAGCCATTTGGCCCTTTACCTAGTTTAATGGCCATTGCAGAGTTTGTAACGAAAGTACATGCTATTTGCATGCAGTGTGGTGCTCTGGCTTCTTATTCATATCGCTTAACAGAAAACAAAGCAACAGTGATGTTAGGAGAAAAAACAGAATATGAAGCGCGATGCCGGAGTTGTTTCATTGAAGGAACGTCGGATGATAAATAAGTATATTCTTATTATTGCATTTCTTTGGTTAAGTACAAAAGGGCTGGCACAATCAGATATTCCTGTAGGAAGTTGGCGAACGCATAACTCATATAACTCCCTGGTAGCAATTTCAAACAGCCCATCACAGATATACGCTGCGAGTAGTACTGCACTTTTCACATATAATCCCGTGAACCAGGAGGTAATAGCGATAAGTAGCCTGTCCGGTTTAAGTGATACAGATATTACAACTATTGGCTATAATCTTGATGTTGACAAGCTTGTTATCGCCTACAGGAATGGGAATATCGACATTCTGCAAGGCAACCAGATAATGAATTTTACTGCCCTCCTTAGTGCTGATATAAATGGCTCTAAAGAAATAAATCAAATTTATAATTACCAAAATCTGAGTTATCTCAGCACCGATTTTGGGGTGATGATAATCGACCTGGACAATATGCAGGTAAAGGATACATATTTTGAGCTCGGCCCTCAGGGACAAGAATTAATTATTTATAGTGCGGCAATCACCTCCGACAGCCTCTATTTAGCTACAGAGTTTGGCGTAATGCGAGGAAGCCTGAAAGACAATCTTAAAGATTTCAATCAATGGAAGTTTTACGGCCCTGCCGATGGATTACCAAATACCGTTACCAAGATTATACTACCAACAACAACGGGACTGTTGGCAGCAATAGATAATGCCGGAGTTTTTGAATACGACGGCCTCTCCTGGCAAGATAAAAACTCACTTGGCCAAGCATTATTTAATCATGGTAACCAGGATGGTAATAGTACCTTACTCACTACGGCCGACACTGTTTACCAATATTCCAATGGCGCTGCTATCCCTGTTAACAGTGCTATCGCTAAACAGCCAAAGGCCTCATTATTTGCTCAAAATAAAACATGGATCGCCGATGGCACAAATGGCCTGATAAACACAGAAGAAGAGATGGCAATTTATCCCAATGGACCATTTAGCGGTGAAATTATCAACCTCTATAACTATCAGGATAAAATAATTGCCTTGCCACCTGCTTATGATAACAGCTTCCAGCCTCTTCGAAGTGATAAAGGATTTTTCAAGTTTGAAGATGGTGAATGGGAAAACTTCAATAGTACAGGGTACCCTCAGACAACATCCATTCCTGAATTTTATGATATTACCGGAGCTGCTTACTCTACAAATAACGAAACCTTATACTTAAGCTCTTTTGGCTACGGAATATTGGAGCTAAATAATCAAACAGCCAACATTATAGATGAAAATAACAGTTCACTAAGTAATAGTAATCCTCCTGATCGCAACGTCCTTGTTTCAGCGATTGATTTTGATAATGGATCACTGGCTGCATTAAATTTTAATTCCCCCCAGCCTCTTAATTTATACAATCCAGTTAATGATGCATGGCAAGCTTTTAGCCCGAGCCCTCCATCGGCTAATGCAGTGCAAATATTAGACGTAGGCAATGGTGTTTACTGGATGAGGATCGCCAATTCTTTTGGCGGCGGGATTAAGATTTATGATGCAATTAATTCTCGAGAAATGTATCTCACTCTAGGCAGTGGGGCCCTCCCGGCGAACGAAGTCTATGATATGGCAATAGACAGGGAAGGTAAAATGTGGGTGGCAACAAAAAAGGGTGTTGTCTTTTTTTACCAACCATCGTTTATTTTTGATAGTGGCCCCATTGATCCGGTATTCCCAATATTTGATGGGCAAATACTTTTTAAGGGAGAAAAGATAACAGCCCTGGCAATAGATGGAGGCAATCGGGTTTGGATGGGAACATCTGCCGGTATTTGGCTATTTGCCGATGATGGACAGACAGAAGTCTTGCATTTTATGGCTGGATTTGATCCCATTCCTTCGAATGACATTCTCGACCTCGCCATAAATCAAGCCAACGGCGAAATTTTTGTGGCAACAGCAGGCGGACTTATATCCTACCGCGGTACTTCTACGGCTGCAGGCAGACTTGATGATCTGAAAATCTTTCCCAACCCGGTAATTCTAAATCAAAATGATATAGTTACGATTGAAGGAGTTCCTGAGAATGCTGACTTATGGATTACCGATTCATCAGGAAGGTTGATTTATAAGACTCAGGCAAATGGCAACACCGCAGTTTGGCAAGGCATTGCAGGTAACCAATCACTTTCTTCAGGTATATATTTTGTGTTTATTGCTAATGCAGATGGTAGTGAAAAACAAGTAGGCAAAATAGCACTCATTAATTAAGATGCTAATTACTACCAAGGGTATTATTCTAAGATACACAAAGTACCGTGAAACCTCCATCATCGTAAATATTTATACTGAAGAACTCGGCCTTAATAGCTTTATTGTAAACGGCGTTAGAGCAGCGAAGGGAAAGAATAAGATCGGCTATTTTGAGCCATTAAATCTTGTTGAGCTAACAGCCTATCATAAGCCGAATAGAAATATTGACAGAATAGGTGAAATAAAAACTACTTATCCTCTCCATCGTATCAGACAAGATATTTATAAATCGACTATAAGTATGTTTATTGCAGAAGTGTTAAACAAATGCATAGTTGAGCAAGACAAAAATCTGCCACTGTTCATTTTTTTATACAATGCTATTTTATCTTTAGAAGAACCAAAGCAGAACAATAGTTTTCATCTCCAGTTTATGCTGAAGCTTACAAAGTATCTGGGATTTGGCATCCATGACCATAATACATTTGTTCAGCAAACTAATAACCCACAGTTTTATGACGATCAGGAAGCAAGCCGTATTCTACAAAGGATGATTGGAGGTGATTTGTCAGATATACCGGTAATGACTTCAGAGCAGCGATCACATATTCTCAATGACATTGTAAACTATTACTACACTAAAATGGAAATTCCGCAATTTAAATCTCTGGAAGTATTACGTACTATTTTTAAATAAGACTAATTCGGTAAGAAAATCGGGTCTAATATCAGGTAATTAAAATTTAATTTAGCAATTTTATAGGTAGCGATGTAATGATGCAACCTAGCCGACCTTGACAATAAAACAAGTTAGATATTACATTTTCTTAAAAGATGTCTTTATTCTTTCAATAACGGCATTCGGTGGCCCACAAGTGCACATTGCCCTATTTATCGAAAACCTTGTAAACAGACGAGGGTATTTATCAGAAAAAGAGCTCATGGAGCTTAATGCCCTTTGCCAGATTTTACCGGGACCAACCTCCACGCAAACAATAACAGCCATTGGCTTTAGAGTTGGAGGCATACCATTAGCCTATCTAACGTTATTGGTGTGGGTGATACCTGCTGTGAGTATAATGATCATGCTGGCCTTAGGTTTTACTTTAGTTGGCAGCCAAAGTCTGTTCATTGATATGACACAATTCATCCAACCGATGGCTGTTGGTTTTATTGCTTATGCCGGTTTCAAGATAAGTGTAGCTGTAATTGATTCTAAGTCCGGCATATTAATAATGATCTTATCGGCTTTCCTGTCGTACTCATATGCCTCGCCTTACCTTTTCCCCATATTAATAATTTCGGGAGGCTTAATAACTGCCCTCAAATACAAGAAGCAACCAGTAGTTGAGAAAACTGAGCCCTTAAAAATTAGATGGGATGGGTTTATTCTCTGGGCTGGTATTTTAATTATTGGTGGCGCTCTTGCTACTTTTACTGACTTTCAGCCATTAAAATTATTTGCCAATTTTTACCGTAATGGCAGCCTGATTTTTGGTGGTGGACAGGTTTTAATTCCCCTGCTTTATACTGAATTTGTTGAGTTTAAGGATTTTCTAAGCTCTTCTGAATTTTTGTCCGGGTATGGATTTGCTCAAGCTGTGCCCGGGCCGGTGTTTTCATTTAGTGCTTTCATCGGCTCCCTATCTATGCGTGAGTATGGCATCCTGGGGAGTATAGTAGGTGGCATTAGTGCCGCTGCCGGAATATTTCTTCCAGGCACTTTCCTGATTTTCTTTGTTTATCGCTTTTGGGAAGGATTAAAAAGATACCGAATTGTAAGAGCATCGCTGGAAGGTATAACAGCAGCAAGCTCGGGAATGGTGATGGCAGCAGCACTTTTACTATTTACTCCGCTTCCTTTGAACTGGTATAACCCTACTATTGTTATTGGCACCTTTGCTCTACTACAATTCACAAAATGGCCACCGCCTTTTATAATTCTTGGTGGTTTATTACTTGGGCTCGTTTTTTAGACAGGGGCTATCCACTCTAGAGTGGACATATCAGGGCCAACATTTAGTTGATATTGACCACCAATTACAACCGGGTAATTCGCCGGCTCATGGCCAATATTAAAACCAAAACTTAGTGGATAGGAATAGTTTTGAGCAATATTGGTAATTACTTCTTTCCAGGATTCTCCGAATGGCGTACTGCCTTCATCTATTTCACTAAAGTGGCCTATTATTAGACCTGCAAGCTTATCTAATTTCCCTGCTCTTAACAATTGCTGAAACATCCTGTCAATCTTATAGGTTTTTTCAGCAATCTCTTCAATAAATAAAATTTTGTTTTGAGTATCAATCTCATCCGGCGTTCCCAATGAATCTACAATCAGCGATAAATTTCCTCCAGTAATAGGGGCCGTTACCAAGCCAGGTCTTACACCAGGCTCCATCGCAGATATCTTAGAAGTCTTGTTAAAGAGAAGGTCTCTTAATGACTCTATTGCTGAATGTGCTTTACCATCAGAAAATGATGTGCCCATCGGACCATGGATACCAGCGATGCCTTGATTTTCTAATCTTAAGTGAAGTGCTGTAATATCACTATATCCAATCACCCATTTAGGCGTTTTTTTAATAGAATTTAGTTCAATTTTTTCCATTATTCGGGTAACTCCATAACCACCCCTCGCACATAAAACAGCGGCAATAGAAGGCTCATCGAAAGCCTCCTGGAGATCTGCGATCCTATGCGAATCTTGGCCCGCAAAATAATTATTAGTGTCATAGACATGCTTACCCAATACCACTTGCAAGCCCCAAGATGTCAATATTTTTATTGCAGCATCTAGACTATTCTCCTGAAGACGACCGGATGGAGAAACAATGGCTATTTTATCTCCTTTAGTAAGCGATCTTGGAAAAATCATCTATATATTTTTATGAGTAAAATTAAATAATCTTTTTTTAAAATTACCTTGACAAAATGTTTGACAAAAAAAAGGCTACCCAATACTGAGTAGCCTATAATAATAATTTAATTTCTTCTAGTTAGTCGGTGGCTCAATGCCCAATTTCTTAAGTACTAAGTTAGATACATCAAATGCAGGATCTACATAATAAAGTATTTCTAACCCTGCTTGAGGTACACCAACATTAAACACATGGGTAAAACCTTGCTCAGCAACTAATGCTTCCAGTGCCTCACCAACACGCTTGTTTATAGGTCCCATAAGTTCTGCCTGCTTCGTTTCCAGTTTAGTCTGTGCTGAAGTAGCAAAGCTTTGAAGCTCTTCTTCCAATGAAGCAATTTCTCTCTCAAGTTGCTGACGATCACCAATAGTCATCGTCTGCCCTTCAGATTGATATTTAACTACTTTCTGCTGGTATTGTCCTTGCTTAGCTTCTCCTTGCTTTTGCAATTGAGTTTGTAATCCGGCTAAAGTAGATTGAATTGATTTAATTTCAGGCATAGATGAAAGGACATATTCCATGTTCAAAGTACCTATTTTTTGAGGTTTCTGCTCCTGGGCAAAAACGCTACCTGCCGCAAAAAGTACTACAGCGAGCATTGTTGTATATTTCTTCATATTTACTTGTTTCATAATTGTCAATCTTTGTTTGCTTTATTTCTTTTTTTTAATCACTTAATTACATCATTTGGATCACCTAATTCCAGCTCTTCTAAAACATAATCTGTATAATCATGTATTGGGTCAGTATAAATCATCACCAATTCACCTGATTTGTCAAAAATGAATTGCAGCCTATGATCATGAGCTACTTTTTCTACAGCATCATATACTTTGTCCTGAACCGGCTTAATAAGCTCCTTTTTCTTTAAGAAAAACAATCCTTCAAAGCCAAATACTTTCTTCTGGTACTCTTTAAGGTAATCCTCTTTCTTATTAATAGAGTTCGTCCTTTCTTCCTTCATCTCAGGAGTAAGTAAAATTTCTTCAGCCTGAAGAGCAGAATACATAGCAGTTATTTCCTTTTGCATCCCTTGTATCTCTTCTTGCCAACCCTGTGATAGCTTCTCTATCTCAGCTTTAGCCTCAGTATATTCAGGCATTTTATTCAGTATAAAATTGGTGTTAACATAACCAAACTTCTGTGCCTGTACCGGTGTATACCACAAACATATTGCCAAAAATGCAATTGCCATCTTAAAAGAGCTGATCTTATCGATTATTTTTGCCATACTTTATTACCTAAGTTGCTGACCAATAGTAAAGTGGAACTGCATACCACTCGGAGCAAATGCTCCAGGTAAAGTATCGAATCCGTAGCCCCAGTTAAGTCCGATCAGACCAAATGCTGGCATAAACAACCTTGCCCCAAAGCCTGCAGTTTTATATACTTGAAATGGGTTAAATGACTGGTAATTACCCCAATTATTACCTGCTTCTCCAAAGGCAAAGACATAAATAGTTGCTGCCTGACCGGTAGTTATTGGATATCTAAGTTCCATAGCATACTTACTATAAATTATACCTCCGTTGAGCCCATCATAAGCAGGGTTAAATTGCTCCTCTGGTTTAATAGACAAGTTTTCGTAACCACGAAGGCCAATAATATCAGTACCAAGAATAAAGTTCTGTCCGGCCAATCCATCGCCACCAACCTGGTAACGTTCAAAGGGCCCAACTTCTACTCTACCCGGAGAATAAGTATTCATAAACCCAAAGTGAGCACTGGTTTCAAGCACCAATTTGCCAATCAAACTTACATAGTGCTTAACATCAAACATGTACTTCATGTACTCTACCCACTTATATTTTTCTTCAGGAAGAGCTGTTGTATAGTCAATATCATTCCATACTGAAAAAGGAGGAGTAAAACTGCCAGTAAGTGACAGGGAAGACCCTGTTGAAGGGTACATAGGGTTATCAACACTGCTTCGAGCCAGTGCTAATGTTAATAATAATGTATTGGCGTCACCAGTGGTAAATTCCAATGTATTAGAACCATATGCATAATTATTTAGCTGATAGATCTTATAAGTTAAGGAAGTACTTAGAGTAAAATAATTATCAGGCCATTTTAAACGCTTACCTAAACCAACTGTAGCTGAATGTACTTTAAATGATCCCGGTGCTTGAAAACGAGTATCATTATTTTGAATCGAACTATTAATACTAACGGTAAATGAGGTAGGTTTTTTCCCTCCTAACCAGGGCTCTGAAAACATAAGTGTGTAGCTCTGAAATATACGGCCATTGGCTTGGGCTCTCAAAGATAATTTTTGGCCATCGCCAACAGGTAGAGGCCTCCATTTATCAAAATGAGGAATATTTTTTAATGAGAAGTTATTAAAAGTTAAGCCAACGGTACCAACAAATCCGTAAATACCTCCCCAGCCACCTGATAATTCAATTTGGTCACTAGGCTTCTCAACCAGCTCATACTTAATATCTACCGTATTATCTGACGGGTTTGGAACAGGCACAATATTTATCTGCTCGGGGTCGAAATATCCCAGCTGAGATAATTGCTGCTGATCTCTGATAATATTACTCCTGCTAAACTTCTGCCCAGGCAGGGTACGAAGCTCTCTTCTTATTACATGTTCATTGGTTCTGTCGTTACCAGAAATGATCACATTACTTATAGTTGCCTGAGCTCCCTCGTAAATTCTCATCTCAATGTCAATAGAGTCGCCAACTATACCTACTTCAACAGGTCTAACATTAAAAAATAAATACCCGTCATCCATATAAAGGCCTGTAATATCGGTGCCTTGAGGGTTCATGCTCAATCTTGTATTAAGCTCTTCGATATCATAAATATCCCCTCTCTTAATGGCCAAAACATTACTTAACTGCTCATCAGAATACACATAATTACCTGACCAGGAAATATCTCTAAAAAAGTACTTTCTACCCTCATTTATATTGATATCAATACTGATAGAACTTTCCGCTGATTTATAGATAGAATCTGAAACCATTACAGCATCTCTAAACCCTTGAGAGTTCATATAAGTAATAAGCGATAACTTGTCTTCCTTAAAATCGGCAGCAAGGAATTTAGAGGTCTTAAAAAGATTGAGGTTAACATGCTTTGAGAGGTAGTCATTAAGTGTCCCATCACTCATATCCTTGCTCTCTGTAATAAATGATTTCACATTTAAGTGAAATATTCTTCCAAGGATATCATCGAATAAGGAAAGACGAACACGTTCTTTAGTGTTCTTCATCTTGCCCTTCATTTTCTGTTGGGTGATTAAACCTGCACCAATGATATTAATTCTATCTACTTTAACCTTGGCTTTTTTATTTACCTTAATTTCCAGCTTCACATGATTTGTGAGTATTGTGTCCGGAGATTGACGAATTACAACTTCAGTGTTAAAATAGCCTTTCTCAACAAAATAACTCTTTACTGTTTTCTCCGTGTTTTTTAAGATAGCATCAGTAAGAACCTTACCTCTATTAAGTGTTAGTGCCTCATTAAGATCTGTAGTTTGCACTTTATTAACCCCTGTAAACTCAAATTTCGACATCCGGGGCCTTTCTTTAAGCAAAATTACAAGGAATATCTTGCCATCTTCAATCTTCTCATTATATATGGATGCATCGGCAACCAGCCCATGTTTCCATAATTTCTTAATTGCCTGACTTATTGCATCACCTGGTATCTTTATTCTATCACCAACTTTTAACCCGGTTAATGATATCAGAGCATCGCCAAATAAATACTTTGTTCCTTCTATGCGAATACCGCCTATTTCGTATTCCTTAATATTCTGATAATCTATTAGGTTCGAGTCATTCTGAGCTTGCACTACTAAGCTAAAAATCAGCATCACAAACAGTAATACCACTCTGGCCCTACTTATTCCATCTCGTCTAAACTTGCTCACTAATGTTGCCAAATCTTCTTTCTCTTTTTTGGTACGACTCTAATGCTTCCTTTAAATGATTCTTCCTAAAATCAGGCCAAAGCACATCTGTAAAATAAAGTTCAGTATATGCCAATTGCCAAAGAAGGAAATTGCTTATTCTTAACTCCCCACTAGTTCTAATTAAAAGTTCCGGATCCGGTATACCTTTAGTAACCATATAATCACTAAGAACTTCTTCTGAGATATTTTCTATATTTTCTTTACCTTCCTTCACTGCTACAGCATATTCCTTAGCGGCATTTAAAATATCCCATCGACCACTATAATTCAAGGCCAATGTTAATGTCAGCCCATTATTTTTTGAAGTCTCTTCTATAGTATCTTTCAGTTCATTTCTACAACTCTTAGGTAATCCTGAAATATCACCAATTGCCTTAAGTTTCACATTATTCTTCATTAAAGTATTTAATTCTTTACGTAATGAAGAAACAAGTAGTTCCATTAAAGCGTCTACTTCTATTTTTGGACGGCTCCAATTCTCCGTAGAAAAGGCATAAAGAGTTAAGTATTCAATTCCCAATTCTGCACATTCCTCTGTTATTTCTCTAACCGATTTAGTAGCACTTTTATGTCCAAATATTCTAGCAGCACCTTGCTTTTTAGCCCAACGCCCATTACCATCCATTATAACGGCAATATGTCGTGGTAAAGTATATGTGCTGTCCAATTCTGGCATATTTGTGTACTATCTCAAATTAGTCTGCAAAAATATTCTAAATTCTTGAAAAGAAGGCAGTTGAAGCGAGTTATTGTCTACGATATCCTTGCTTTAATGGTAAGGTAGGACATATAACTTTGTAAAGGATCTTACTTACAGTTATTCCAATGTAGTGATAGTTGTCATTATCGTACTTATTGCCGTATTGATAATTCTTATTAAACACATCGCCTTCAGAGATATTATCTAAGTAATCAAAGAATAAAATACGAGCACCATATTCTATACCAAATGCCCATTGCTTAAACGGTTGAAATTTAATGCCTACACCAAGTGGAAGTGCCACCTGAACTGTACTATACGTGGCAGTTTTATCTTCGTGGCCAATCATGCCAAACACTCCTAAGCCCGCATGAAAATAGGGAGACCAGTTAATTACGGCTCTTTTACTCTTATAATCAATGAAATAATATTCAAAGCTACCAGAGAATTCTGAGATGAATATATTAAATGACGAAGCTCTGGAGGTTGCAAAAGCATCAATTGGCTTCGCCGAATCATTGCCCTTAAGATTACCAGCTGTATAGGCAATCCGTAAGCTAAGATGGTTATTTACATTAGTTCGCAGCAAAAGCATACCTGATATCCCTGTATTAGGCAAAACCCAATTTCGAGCTAGGTCACCGGTATAATACATCGCTCCCAGTGAGAACCCAATTTCTCTTTTTTGTGCCATAGCATTTAAGCTAATAGCTAAAAAGACAACTATCAAAATCCACGTGTTATTTGATTTTTGTAGCTTCATGTTATAAAAATCAATGTATTTTTATCTAAACTTGGCCCTCCTAAATTTGGCTCCAAGGATATAGGCGATCTTAATACTGGTAACATAAAACGTATCATTAACAGCACTCCCGCCCCGGGCATTTGGTATTCCCAACGCCCCCTCCTGACCAAACCCACTAATAACTTCATATGTTGTACCATTTCTACCGGTATAGGTATTTGTAGTCCACCCACTAATATCTCTAGTATCTCCATTTGCTGATAAGGCATCTCTCGACCTGTTTGACATAGCTCTTGCTAAATCAGAATCAAGGACATCTAAATCAACATAACTTTTACTAACATCATCAATATAGTCAGTAAACAATATCCTTACTGAAAAATCTAGTGAAAGATCCAGGGCATCTGCTAACCTATAACGTATGCCAAGGCCAATTGGTATTGATATTTGCCATAAACTATAAGGTTTGCTGCCAAAATTTGCATCCGTGTCTAAAAGGTCTGCATTCTGCCCTTCGGTTCCCAATGGTTGTAAGGCAGTCCATTCTCCTGCATTTGGAAATGCCACCGGAGCGGAATTGGCTACCAGCACATACTCGTTCGGTATTTTAGCTTTTGGGTTATGATAGAAGCCGGCAACACCCACAAGTAAATATGGCGCCAGAGTTGGCCTGCTAAGATATGAGCCTTCATTTTTAAAAAGATCAATCATTGTTACCGCTGACAACTCAATTATATCATTCCTGAAGGAAGTATTTCGAACATATCTATATTTTGAATCATCTCCTGTCGGATCCGCTACTTCAAAATCATCGCTTTGCAACCTCCCGTATGAGAGGCCGCCTAATAATGTTATTCTGGGACCAACCCTATGGCCATAACTAAGGGTAAGGCCCGGTCTTGTAAAGCCAACCTTTGTGCTTCCCCATTTAGCTTTTGGGGCAATATCCCCAAGATAACTCATTGAATTTATTGAGAAACCCAGGGTTCCATATTTCTTCTGTTTAGTAAAAGTATTTTTCTTGCCATGAAATTTAGACATGGCCCGGTTATTTTTCTTAATCTTTTTTCGGTTCATTTGTGCACTTGCCGGAGCAATCAGAACAGCTGTGATAAGAAATAATACCAGTACTTTTATTATACGCATTAGAGAAAACATAAAGCCATCAGTAGTCACAAATGTAACTATAAGATGTAAAAATAAAAATTAATCAATTTCGTACGTCTAGACCCCATAGAAGCTTCTGTCGAAGAGTATCAAAGGGGTGGTAACCATCAAACTTAACCAGACAAGCATAAAAACTCTCTTTTTTTATAGTAAATTCTGTTGTTGCCGGTACGGTAACCGATCGAGAATCTAACGAAACCAATACATTTTCTATCCTGGCCTCAATTTTGAAAGAGAGGATGCTATTGTCACCCAGAACCATCGGCCTTACGCTTAAGTTATGTGGACTTACCGGGTTAATAATAAAATTACTTGACTGAGGTAAGACTAGTGGGCCTCCACAACTTAGGGAGTATCCTGTAGAACCCGTTGGCGTAGAGATAATAAGTCCATCGGCCCAATATGAATTAAGAAATTCATTATTCACATATGTGTGAACAACAATCATTGAAGACGTGTCCTTTTTAACAATAGTAAAGTCATTTAGTGCAAAAGGAGCACCACTAAAAAATTCGCCGCCTTTTTCTAATCTCAGCAACACTCTTTTATCAATACTATATTTTTTCTCGGTAATTTGATTAATGGCATAATCCATTTTCTCCATACCAATGGTAGCCAGAAACCCCAGTCTACCCATATTTAAGCCAATGATCGGAATTTCTTTAGGCCCAACATGAGTTACTGCCTCCAGGAGAGTTCCATCTCCGCCCAGGGTAAACATAAAACTAACACCCTCCAGCCCTTCTGAGTTAGAGTAGGTGCCTAAATCAATACCTAGATCATGTAAGTGTGGCCGAAAGGCTTCTGAAACAACAATTTCAAATTGATTCTTCTTCAGTAAGTTGAAGAACTCTTCAACATCACCCCTAAGGCTGTTTTCATATGGTTTGCCATGAACTGCAATGCGCATGATATTTATGGCTAAAGGTCTAAATATTTTAGAAGTTCGTCAATCTTATCGCGATCATCTTCCGTAACTACAGTCTCCTGAAAGCGAGAAATAATTTTATACTCAAACCTTTCGAAGGTTGCGACAATACTTGAAATATCCTCAAGATTAATTTTCAAGGTTACTTTAATTCTACTAACATCACCAGGATCCTGCCTTACTGAGCTACTTAAAATTCTGGCATTATTTTCTTCAACCAAACGACTTAATTCTGACAGCGAATAGTCCGCACTATCCATGCTAAGTACCAAAACACTTCCTTCTGCCTGAATTGGTGTAGTCTGGGCAAACGCCGTAATCGTATCCTGAATAGTTATTACACCAACAAATTCTTTGCTTTCATCTACAACGCCTACTAATTCAACGTTACTATCTACGGCCAGCTTAAGAATATCATAGAAATATTGTGACTCTTGAACATAACAGTCTGCACATCCTAAGTCGAAGTCACCAATGAGCTTACTACCATCATTCGAATCGAGAATTTGCTCATCATTAATTAACCCCAAAAACTCACCGTTATTCACAACCGGAAGCTCTTTTGTCCGAAACTCTTCCAGCCATGCAATTGCATACGCAGCTGTATCTGTGAGCTTCAGAGGTGGTATCATATGGTTAATCAGTTCCTTGGCAATCATTCTTGTGACATTAAATAATTTTCTAATATAACGTTATATTCATCAGGTCGTTCCATCATGGGTGCATGGCAACATTTGTCGATAAATCTTAATGTTGAATTAGGTATCAATTTATTAAACTCATGCGCAACTGCCGGAGGGGTTATTGTATCGTTCAAACCCCAGATAAGCAAAGTAGGCACTTTAATATTAACAATATCAGTTGCCATATTATTGCGCTGGGCAGATTTGGCGATGGCCACTATACGTAAAGTTTTAGGGATACTCTTAAGGATCTCAAAAAGTTCGTCAACATATTCATCGCCAACAGTTGTTGGATCGTAAAACGTATATCCAACACGCTCTTTGATATAATTATAATCTCCTCGCTTAGGATACGATCCGCCCATTGAGTTTTCGAATAATCCTGAGCTCCCGGTAAGGATCAAATTTTTAACTTTATCCTCATTATTAAGTGTGTACATTAAGCCAATATGCCCTCCCAGAGAGTTCCCCATTACCGACATGTTTTCAAGATTCATTAAGTCAACAAATCGTTCTACATATGCCGTGAGTCCCTCCAGCCCAGATTGTCGCAATGGCATATCATAAATTGGCAAAAGCGGAATCACAATCCGCATCTTTGAAGAAAACTTGTTAATTACCCCTTCCCAGTTACTCAACATACCAAAGAGCCCGTGTAGAAGCAAAAGGACTTCACCCTGCCCCTCATCTATATACTCAAAATCGCCTTTTACTTTAATCTCCATAACTTACTAATGTGATAATGCCAAAATAAACAATATTGGTTAAAACAAACTATTGTTAAGGTGTTGAAAAATTCAATAAATCTGAAATCTCATCCATTAGCTCTGATGAAGCCGGTATAATAAAGCCAAATAAGTCGACTGTTGCAGGCGCAATGGCTACAATATAAGTATAGAAAAATGAATCATCTTGCAAATGCTGTGGCAGCTCAACTCCAAAAATCTGAAATGCCCAAATTAGCACTGAGAAGAAAAAAACAAATTTCACTGCTCCTAATAATGCCCCTGCAATTCTATCTACCCCACCTAAAAAAGCCATGTGAACAACTTTTTTCAGAACTTGCCCTATTGCATTTACGAGAGCGACAATTCCAACAAAGATCAATAGAAAAGCAAGAAAAGGTAGAAATTTTCCTGACAGCTGGAAATTATCTGTTAGTACAGACATGCCCCAGTGCAGAAAATGAAAACCACCGATTACAGCAAGAATTAATGCCAACAAGGTTATTATTTCAAGAATAAATCCCTTCTTAAACCCGCCAATAGCCCCTAGAGCCATTGGAATAACTATGATTAAGTCTATAAAACTCAAGATTGTACGAGTAGATTTTTAACCATTGCTGCAATTGTTTTGCCATCAGCCTTCCCGGCTAGCTTTTTAGATGCCACACCCATTACCTTACCCATCTCGGCAGGCGAGGTAACTCCAAGGCTACTAATAATAGCTTCTATTTCAGCTTTCAACGCCTCTTCACTTAGAGCCTTAGGCAAGTATCTGGAAATTACTCCATACTCCATATTCTCGATATCGGCCAAATCCTGCCTTCCTTTGCTATTATAAATTTCTGCTGACTCTTTTCTTTGCTTAGCCGCTTTAACCAGTAATTTCATTTCAGCATCTGCTGAAAGCTCACCTGTTGCACCCTTTTCCGTTTCTGCCAGCAATATCATCGACTTGATGCCTCGCAAAGCCGTCAGCTCGTCTTTCTTTTTGGCTAACATAGCTTGCTTTATATCACTATTAATTTTTTCTTTTAAGCTCATAGATATTTCAGATATATCATAGATATTTTAACTTGCACAAAAATAACGGTTTCAACCCATTTATGACCCGATTAAGTGTTAATGTGAATAAAATTGCCACCCTTCGCAATGCAAGGGGTGGTAATAACCCAAATGTTGTTAAAATAGCTACTGATTGTGAAGCATTTGGCGCACAAGGAATAACTGTTCATCCCAGGCCGGATGAAAGGCATATCACCTATCAGGACGTGCTCGCTCTTAAAGAAGTGGTAACCACTGAATTTAATATTGAAGGATATCCCGACAAAAGATTTATGGATTTAGTGCAAAAGGTAAAGCCAGAGCAAGCCACTCTGGTGCCGGATCCTCCTGATGTTTTGACCTCAAATGCCGGATGGGATACTATTAAAAATAAAAGCTATTTGGCAGAAGTTATTAGCGAATTAAAAAGTCAAAATATAAGAACCTCTATTTTTATTGATACTAATCTAGCGAATATAGAAGGGGCGAAAGCAGTAAACACTGATAGAATAGAGCTCTATACCGAACCATATGCCGACCAATTTTTTGATGATAAAGCTGCAGCAATAAAGCCTTTTAGTGACGCAGCAGCAAGGGCTAAAGATCTAGGCCTGGGTATCAATGCCGGTCATGATCTTGACCTGAAAAATTTAAAATATCTGGTAAACACGATACCCTATATTGATGAAGTTTCAATTGGCCATGCACTTATTGCAGATGCGCTTTATTATGGCCTGGAAAATACTATCCAAATGTATCTACAACAGCTGTCATGAGTCTGTTTTATAGAACCGAGGGTGAAGGCAGGCCATTAATTATCTTACATGGCCTATTTGGCAGCGCCGACAACTGGCTTACATTGGCCAGACGTTTTGGCAAGTATAGAAAGGTATACCTTGTCGATCAGCGTAATCATGGCCAGTCGCCACACGATCCTGAGTTCACTTATGAAGCCATGGTGAACGATATACGTCTTTTTCTTATGGCCCACGATATTATCAAGCCTGATATATTAGGCCATTCTATGGGTGGTAAAGTAGCTATGTTTTTTGCCGTTAAGTACCCCGACCTAATAAATAAACTGATGGTGATTGATATTGGCCCCAAGTTTTATCCAATACATCATGATGTTATTCTTGAAGGGATGAAAGCTATCGACATAGAAAATATTAGCAAGCGCCAGGAAGCAGACGAAGAGTTAGCCGAGTACGTTGAATACCCCGGAGTACGTCAATTCCTCCTTAAGAATCTTAAAAGAACTCCTTCGGGTTACGAATGGAAAATGAATTTAGACGTTATATATGATAATATTGCCAATGTAGGCAAGGGCCTGGACTCTGAAGATCAGTTTAATCATGAAACACTGTTTGTCAGAGGCTCTCTAAGTCATTATATTTTGGATGATGACTTAGAAGGCATAAAGAAGCACTTTCCCCATAGCGAACTGGTAACCATTCACGATGCAAGCCACTGGGTTCACGCTGAAAAACCTGATGAACTATCTACTGAAATTGAAAACTTTTTGATATCAAAATGAAAACAGGCACCATTTATTTAATTCCTTCTGCCATTGCCAAGGGAGTTTCACAGAATACAGTTACACCACAAGTGAAAGAGGCACTTTTAAGCACTAAATTCTTTGTCGCGGAACATGTGAGGGAAGCAAGAAGGTTTATTAGCAGCTTACGGCTGGGAATAACTATTGAAGAACTTATCTTCAGTGAGCTTAATAAACGCACCTCTGCAGAGCAGATACATGAATTATTACAGCCTGCATTTGAAGGTAATAGTTTAGGCGTTCTAAGCGACGCCGGCTGCCCGGGCATTGCCGACCCCGGAGCAGACATTGCCAGAGAAGCTCATAATGCCGGCTTAAAGGTTGTGCCTCTGGTAGGCCCTTCTTCTATAGTTTTGGCTTTGATGGCTAGCGGGCTTTCAGGACAAAATTTTAGATTTACCGGCTACCTTCCTATTGATAAAAAGGATTTAAAGAATAAAATAATCTCGCTCGAAAGTCAATCGCGAAGAGAAAAAGAAACACAAATATTTATCGAGACACCATATCGCTCCGATAGGCTTTTACTACAATTGGTAGCTAATTTAAATCCAACAACATTGCTAACAGTGGCTAAGGACCTGACCGGTGCCAATGAACATATACTTACAATGCCTGTATCTGATTGGAAAAAATATCAAATGGTAATTGGCAAAACGCCAACTGTGTTTTTGTTTATGGCAATGTAGCCTACTTTAAAACCAATTTTTCTACCTTTGCTGCTCATTTAAATAAAATAATAGCCAATGCCTTATTTGTTTACATCTGAGTCCGTTTCTGAAGGACACCCCGATAAAGTTGCTGATCAAATCTCTGATGCACTTATCGATCATTTTATGGCTTTTGACCCTGAATCAAAGGTGGCATGTGAAACTTTGGTAACTACAGGCCTGGTAATGCTTGGCGGCGAGGTGAAATCTAAAAGTTATTTAGATGTGCAGCAGATTGCTCGTGATGTGATTGCCCGGATTGGCTACACAAAATCTGAATACCAGTTTGACGCTAAATCTTGTGCGGTAATTTCTGCTATCCATGAACAATCTGAAGATATTAATCGAGGTGTTGACCGAGAGGATCCTATGGAGCAGGGTGCGGGTGACCAGGGAATGATGTTTGGCTATGCAACAGTAGAAACAGAGAATTTTATGCCGGTGGCATTAGATCTTTCGCATAAGCTTTTACAGGTTTTAGCTGAATTAAGGAGAGAAAACAACGAAATTACATATCTCAGGCCAGATGCTAAAGCGCAGGTAACCATTGAGTATAGTGATGACAATAAGCCTCAGAGTATACATAGCATTGTAGTATCTACTCAACATGACGACTTCTCTGAAAATGATGAAGAGATGTTGGCGAAAATTAAGTCTGATATAATTAACATTTTAATACCAAGGGTGAAGTCAGGATTATCTGCTGATATACAAGCCTTGTTCACTGATGAAATTCAGTACCATATTAATCCTACCGGTAAGTTTGTTATAGGAGGGCCTCATGGTGATACCGGATTAACCGGCAGAAAAATTATTGTCGACACCTATGGAGGTAAAGGCGCCCATGGTGGTGGTGCTTTCTCTGGCAAGGACCCTTCCAAGGTCGACCGCTCAGCAGCCTATGCTACAAGGCATATTGCCAAAAATTTAGTTGCTGCAGGCGTTGCCAAGGAAATCCTGGTACAAGTGTCTTATGCAATTGGTGTTGTAGAGCCTATGGGAATATTCGTAGACACATACGGCACCAGTCAGGTAAATATACCAGACAGTGAGATTTCGAATAAAATTTCTCAGATCTTCGATATGAGGCCTGCTGCGATAGAGCAAAGATTGAAATTAAGGGCGCCAATTTATTCTGAAACTGCTGCCTATGGGCATATGGGTAGAACACCTGAGGTGAAGACAGTTACTTTTGATAATGCCGGTCAGCAAGTATCAGTTGAAGTGGAGACCTTTACCTGGGAAAAACTGGATTATGTTGACAAGGTAAAAGAGGCATTCGGACTATAAAAAAAGCCCAGACGATAAATTTCCGGGCTTCTATTCTTTTTAGTTTATTATCAACTTTTTAGTGTGTTACTAATTTTTCTTTGTGCTTGCGAAGCTTACGCTTCATTGCATTAGCTGATTCTTCCATCGCTTTTTCAAAACTTCTGGCACTTGATTCGGCAAAAAACTGATCTCCAGGAAGATTAATTTTTATTTCTACCGTTTTATTGTCAACACCTTCATTATTTAATCTCAGATAGATTTCTCCGTCTACAACCCGATCAAAAAACTTATCCATCTTATCCATCTTCTTTTGTACTAACTCAAGAAGACTATCACTGGCGTCGAACTTAATTGAATGAATTTTAATGTTCATAGTAATATAATTTAATTGAATATATAATTTAAGCCTTTGGATGGGCTTGTTGAAACACTTTTTTTAATTTTTCTAATGAATTATGGGTGTAAACCTGTGTGGCAGCTAAGCTGGAATGACCCAGCAGGTCTTTAACAGCATTTAAATCAGCGCCATTATTTAATAAATGCGTTGCATAAGTATGCCGAAGCACATGAGGGCTCTTTTTGTCTAATGACACCACACCTCCTAAATATTTAACAACCGTTCTATAAACTAACATAGGGTAGCTAGCCTCACCTTTATCTGTTACAATGAGTGATGATGTTTGCAGGCTGCCAAAATGATTTTTCTTCTGAATATTATAGTCCACTATAAGATTGGTTACCGTATCTGAAACAGGAATAACCCGCTCTTTGTTCCGCTTGCCTAAAACTTTTATTTGATTCTTATTAAAGTTTATGGAATCATCTTGTAGTCCTATAAGTTCGGCACGACGCATGCCTGTGCCGTAAAGTAATTCCAGAATGAGTTTGTCTCTTATACCAAAAAAATCATTCTCAAATACCTGGTGATCAAAAAGCTGGTTAATATCCTTTTCCTGAAGAAATTCAGGTAATCTTTTAGGCGTCTTTAGGGCTTGTAACCTCTGGCTGGGATCTTGCGATATATGCTCATGCTTGAGAAGAAATTTATAAAAACTTCTTAGGGATGCCATCTTGCGATTAATCGTTGCCGGATGGAGACCATCTTCGACCAGGCTAATTACCCATTCACGAATAGAATGATATTCAGCTTTGGCAATATTTATTCCTTCTTGAGATAAGAAAACCGAGAATTGTTCTAAATCAGCGGCATAGGCGATCACAGTGTGTTCACTGTATCGTTTTTCAAATTGAAGGTATCTTAGAAAAGATTTTATCATTAAATCAATTGTACCCTTGCCTAACAGGTCTAGTACTAATTTAACGAAAAAACCTCAATAAAAGGTGTTGATTAGTAATTTTCTTTGGCGTACATCTTCTGACGATACGCAGCTTTCAACTTAATAGTTCTTCTGGTAATAGATGGCTTTTCGAAGTGCCCTCTAGATCTTAATTCTCTTAATACACCAGTTCTTTCAAATTTCTTTTTGAAACGCTTTAAAGCCCTGTCAATTGATTCGTTTTCTTTTACGCTTATTACAATCATTCTTTACACCTCTAAAATTGGAGTGCAAATGTAATTATTTTAAATAAAGAACCAAAACATTTTAGAGAAGCAAATCTTTGGCAATAACCAACTTTTGTATTTCAGTTGTACCTTCTCCAATAGTGCAAAGCTTAGAGTCACGGTAAAACTTCTCTACAGGAAACAATTTAGAGTACCCATAACCACCAAAAATCTGTACAGCATCGGTTGAAACCTCTACACTAATTTCAGAAGCATAGTATTTTGCCATAGCCGACTCCCTCGTTACACGCTCACCATTATTCTTAAGCGTTGAGGCATTTTTTATCAGCTGCCGGGCTGCCTCTACTTTGGTAGCCATCTCTGCTAGTTTAAACGAAATACCCTGAAATGAGGCAATGGGCTTGCCAAACTGTACTCGTTCCTTAGCATATTCTATTGAAACCTCCAATGCCCCTTCGGCTATACCTAGCCCCAGGGCAGCTATAGAAATACGCCCTCCATCGAGGATCTTCATAGCCTGCACAAAGCCATCACCAATTTCTCCTAAAATATTCTCTGCCGGAACACGACAATCTTCGAATACCATCTCAGTGGTTTCAGATGCGCGCATACCAAATTTATCTTCTTTCTTGCCTTCTTTCATTCCCGGGTTACCCCTCTCAACAACAAATACTGTGGCGGCTTTCTTATCACCAACTTCTCCGGTTCTGGTCATAACAACAGCGATATCTCCTGTATTACCGTGGGTGATAAAGTTTTTAGTGCCATTAATAACCCATTCATCGCCATCCTTAACAGCCGTTGTCATCATGTTGCCGGCATCACTACCGGTATTAGGTTCGGTAAGTGCCCAGGCTCCTATCCATTCCGCTGTCGCCAATTTGGGTAGCCACCGCTGTTTTTGCTCATCGTTACCAAAAGTTAAAATATGATTTGTACATAAAGAATTATGCGCTGCGAGCGATAGTGCCAGGGCAGGATCAAATTTAGCGAGCTCAACTATTACCGTCACATACTCATGATAACCCATGCCACTGCCGCCATAGGATTCAGGCACAAGCACCCCCATCAAGCCAAACTCTCCGAGCTCTTTAAATACCTCGACCGGAAAAAACTGATCATCGTCCCATTGTTTTCGATGTGGCGCAATATGTCTATTACCAATATCCTTAATCATTTTGGTAATCATGTGAATATTTTCGCTAATTTCTTTATTCATATCTTATTGATTTGTAGTCTTTTATGATTTTTTAGATTTCATCGTTCGCTAATTTAATTCGATAATCGTAGATATTCAACTTAGAGATACTTTTTAATCATATTATTTTATAAATGGAGGTTAAAATTGACAAGGAAAATAGACTTATTAGAACTATTTTTGTCATCTTTCTAATTAACCAATTTTTTATAATGAGAATAGCAGTAGTAGGAACAGGGTATGTAGGCCTGGTTACAGGAACATGCTTTGCCGAAACAGGAAACCATGTAATATGTGTTGACATCGACGAGAATAAGGTAAAGATGTTGAAGCAGGGAGAGATGCCCATCTACGAGCCCGGCTTAGAAATTCTTTTTGAAAGAAATACACGTCAGGGCAGACTTGAATTTACCACCTCTCTGGAGGATGGCATAAAGGGAGCTGAAATTATCTTTCTGGCACTGCCTACTCCTCCGGGAGAGAATGGTTCTGCCGACTTAAAATATATCTTAAAAGTAGCCTCTGACTTAGGCCCAATATTAGAAAACTATGTTGTTATCGTTGACAAGAGTACTGTCCCTGTGGGCACAGCTGAAAAAGTGAATGACGCTATTGCCAAAAACACGAGCGTAGACTTTGACGTTGTTTCCAACCCGGAATTTTTACGTGAGGGCGTAGCTGTAGATGATTTTATGAAACCCGACCGGGTGGTTGTTGGCACCCAGTCTGATAAGGCCAAGAAGATTATCGATGAGCTATATGCGCCACTGGTAAGACAGGGCAACCCTGTAATTTATATGGATGAAAGATCTGCCGAGCTGACAAAATATGCAGCAAACTCGTTTCTTGCAACTAAAATTACCTTTATGAATGAAATTGCCAATCTATGCGATCGCCTGGGTGCTGATGTAGATATGGTAAGAAAAGGAATTGGTACGGATTCAAGAATAGGCAATCGTTTCTTATTTTCTGGTATTGGCTATGGTGGCAGCTGCTTCCCAAAAGATGTGCAGGCATTAGCAAAATCATCAAGTGATGTTGATTATGAATTTAAGATTTTGAATGCGGTAATGGATATTAATGCCCGGCAGAAAACCATGCTCATTCCTAAAATAGAAGGCTATTTCAAGAATGATTTACAAGGGAAAACGATTAGTATTTGGGGGCTGGCATTTAAACCCAACACTGATGACATCCGCGAAGCGCCGGCACTTTATAATATAGATAAATTACTGGACTTAGGAGTTACCGTTAAAGTGTTTGACCCAGAGGCAATGGAGAATGTGAAAGCTTTATATGGAGATAAAATAACCTACTGCAATGACCAATATGAGGCGCTGCAGGACTCAGATGCGTTACTCATTGTAACTGAATGGCCGGTATTTAGAACGCCGGACTTCGCTACCATTAAATCCAGCCTATCCAACCCTGTTATTTTTGATGGTAGAAATCTCTACAATACAGAACACATGAAGGAACTTGGATTTGATTATTTTAGTGTTGGCAGAAAAGAAGTAACTAATGGATAAGAAGAAGGTTTTAATAACAGGTGCTGCAGGTTTCTTAGGATCACACCTTTGCGATCGCTTTATAAAAGAGGGTTATAATGTCATTGGCATGGACAACCTTATTACCGGCGACATTAAAAACATCGAACATCTGTTTAAAGATGCTAGCTTTGAATTTATTGAGCACGATGTATCTAATTATGTTCATGTGCCCGGAGAATTAGACTATATATTACATTTCGCTTCTCCTGCCAGCCCTATAGACTACCTCAAAATCCCTATTCAGACTTTAAAAGTAGGCTCACTAGGCACTCATAATCTTCTTGGCTTAGCAAAAGACAAAAATGCTACAATGATGATTGCCTCTACATCAGAGGTTTATGGAGATCCTACTGTACACCCTCAACCCGAGGAGTATTATGGTAATGTAAATCCGGTTGGCCCAAGAGGCGTTTACGATGAGGCAAAACGTTTTCAGGAAGCGATAACCATGGCGTATCATACATATCATGGACTTGATACCAGAATTGTGCGCATATTTAATACTTATGGCCCACGTATGAGGCTAAATGATGGCCGTGTTCTACCGGCTTTTATTGGTCAGGCGCTTCGAGGTGAAGATTTAACCATTTTTGGTGATGGTTCTCAGACACGCTCATTTTGCTATGTAGATGATCTCATCGAGGGAATTTACCGACTACTTTTAAGTGACTATGTTTACCCGGTAAATATTGGCAATCCGGTAGAGATTACTATTTCTGAGTTTGCCGAAGAAATTATTAAGCTAACAGGAACAGACCAGAAGGTGGTGTATAAGCCTTTGCCAAAGGATGATCCGTTGCAACGACAGCCAAAAATTGATAAGGCTAAAGAGATTTTAGGTTGGGAGCCAAAGGTGACACGTTCTGAAGGCTTGAAAATTACATACGATTATTTTAAATCATTACCAGAAGAAGATCTATATAAGAAAGAGCATAATACCTTCGAAGGCTATATCAGGAAATGAAAAAAATAATTGTTACAGGAGGCGCGGGATATATTGGCTCGCATACAGTTGTGGAACTTTTCGAAAGTGGCTACGAAGCAATTATTGTTGATAATTTTTCGAATTCAGAGAAATCTGTGTTGGATGGGCTAAGAGAAATTCTTGGTGTAAAGGTAAAAGTGTATGAAGGAGACTGTACTGATAAAGACTTCATGCGTGATGTTTTTAAGATAGAGAACCCTGATGGTGCGATACATTTTGCTGCCTACAAAGCTGTAGGCGAATCCGTTGCAAAGCCTCTAAAGTATTACCATAATAATATCGACTCCTTAATTGTACTGCTGGAGACAATGATCAAGTTTGGTTGTGGCAACCTGGTGTTTTCTTCTTCCTGCACTGTTTACGGAACACCCGATAAACTCCCTGTTACTGAGAAATCGCCAATTAAGAAGGCAGAGTCTCCTTATGGATTTACAAAACAGGCGGCAGAGCAAATTATTGAAGACACAGTTGCCAGTGAAAGTTCTTTATCAGCGGTGGCCTTACGTTATTTTAATCCTATTGGGGCTCACCCATCGTCTAAGATTGGTGAGCTGCCAATTGGTACACCGAGTAACCTCATTCCTTTTGTTACACAAACAGCGGCCGGCATTAGAAAAGAACTTACTGTGTTTGGCAATGACTATAATACGCCCGATGGCTCTAATATAAGAGACTATATTCATGTAGTTGATTTGGCCAAAGCTCATGTTAAGACCCTTGAGTATATCCAATCCCAAAGGCAATTATTCGATACCATTAATGTTGGCACCGGCAAGGGTAATTCAGTTCTGGAGGTTTTGGAAACCTTTAAAAAGGTCACCGGTCAGGCACTGCGCTACCGTATTGGAGAGAGAAGGGCCGGCGATGTAGAGCAGATCTATGCCGCCGTAGACAAATCTAAAAAGGTGCTAGGCTGGGAAGCAGAGCTTGGTCTGGAAGATGCCCTGCGTGATGCCTGGAAGTGGCAGAAGACCTTAAAAAAGCAATAAACCACCACTTTTTCTCAAATACCTGAAAGTAATTAATAATTTTCTCGATTGAATAAAAGATATTGTTTTATATATAGTTAAATATAGCTTTAAATA
>Ga0164313_10000373_pt1 | contig 35233 bp, 34 predicted proteins | sample GuaBasSedimGuay4_FD_113735 | JGI IMG/M metagenome (GOLD analysis project Ga0164313, IMG submission 113735) | Subseafloor sediment microbial communities from Guaymas Basin, Gulf of California, Mexico - Guay4, Core 4569-4, 0-3 cm | ecosystem: Environmental > Aquatic > Marine > Hydrothermal vents...
AGGCAACCGATGATATTGAGATGATCGCCAATAAGGTTATTACAGAATTGCGCAGTATATCCATGTTCTGCCCTCTCTGAAAACACTGATGGAAACACGTTCCGTAACCCTTGAGCTGATCCGGTGACATCCTGCTTCAAGATGGTCCTGCCATAGTATGGTTCCGGATCTATTGATGGTTACCTCCCCCGCTCCGGGAAGATCAAGCAGTATGCAGCCCTCTTCCCTGCCGGCTCTGAAACCGGATGCGTCTCCGTGCAGGACGTTACTTGTAAAACACGAGCCCTCTCTCAAAGCATTGCATATCTGCTTCTCGGCTATCTCATCGGAATCCGAGAGGTCTGCATCCAGAAGAATATGCGTCAGAAGCCTGCTGAACATCATATCGTAGGGAAAGACCTCCAGTCTGACCCGACCGATACCGAATCTCAGAGCATGAGCGTCAGGACCCGCGATAGCGCAGCCTCCCGCTCTCTCCCAGAACTCTACCGCAGAAGGATCCGGATGTTCCACATGCCGGTCGGGATGCCTCAGCTTCGCTGCCGCATTGAAAAGTGATATACCTTTCTTCCAGAGGGACATGTAGTTCCATACCTCTACTCCCGAAAGCCCTTCGGTCGCGTTCCCCGCTTTCCAGGAATAGCTTCTCGTGCGCGGGAGTTTCCCGGGTGCTTCCGTAGGATGAGCGGCAATGGCTATACCGCCCTTCTCATTGACGAATGATATCTGGTCATGCGTATCCAGTGTCCCTGGAAGCTCATCTATTCCGTAGACAAGTAGATGACTGTTCTCCGCTGAATCCTCGAGCTCAGCTCCCGCAAGTACGAAAAGAGAGGAGTTCCAGCCTCCGAAACCCCTTTCCCGCGCATCAAGTGTGTTGTGATCGTTAATGCCCAGAATATCCACATCTGCGGCATCGGCCATCCGGATAACCTCATCTATCGACCCGGTCCCGTCGGATGCATTGGTGTGAACATGAAGCACCGCTTTTTTCTCTTTAAGCCCTGCCATCACGCACTCATTCCGGATGGGTGATCTGTTCAGGCGACACTTACTGATTTCCGGTACTTGATCCTTCTGCGGCTCTTCATCAGCTCGAATACGCCCAGGAATATCAGCGCGGCGACAAGAATGAATATCCAGTCAAGAATTCCCGGACCGCTGAAATAGAGGAAGCCGCTTACGAAAGGCACGTATACTGCAGTCAGTACAAGGCCGATGGATCCCAGAACGGACAAGAGCAGTGTCCTGTTAGTGAAGAAATTCCTGTTGAAAATAGAAGTAAGCCTGTATCTCTGAGAGAGTACGTTTGCAAACTGGCAGAAAGCGATAGTGAGATACGCCAGTGTTGTCGCCCTCAGGTATGCAACAGGAAAAGGAATTGCCATATCAGCGGGAAAGACCACTCCTGTCCGGTACATACTGAGTGCGTAATTACCGAAAGCAAGTACTCCGATAAGTACTCCGAGGAATAACACTTCAAGGGATGTCTGTCTGTTCATTATATGATCGCACTGCTTCCTCGGGGACATCCGCATAATCCCCTTCGCCGATGGGTCGAAGGTAAGGCACGTCAGGGGCATGACCTCGGCAAGCAGGTCAATCGCCAGAATCTGAAGGGCGAGTATGGGTATGGCCCAGTCACCCAGGGCAACAGCCGTAAGCCCGAGGATCACGATCACAAGCTCGGCTGCATTCGTGGTCATGGAAGCGAGGACGGTTTTCTTAAGATTGGCATATATGGTGCGGCCTTCTCTGACTGCCTCCACAAGAGTGGGGAAACTGTCGTCAAGAAGTATCAGTTCCGCGGCTTCCTTCGCGACATCGGTTCCTGTTATACCCATAGCGACACCGATATCTGCCCTTTTAAGCGCCGGAGCGTCGTTAACACCGTCGCCCGTTACAGCCACCACCTCGTCCTGATCCTCAAGAATATTGACGATCCTGAGCTTGTGAGCGGGGCTTACCCTGGAAAATATCACCGAATCATCCGTCATGAGAATCCGGGTGAGCTCTTCATCATCGATATCTTCCAACTGCTCGCCTGTATAAACAGCGGGCTCTCCCGATCTGCACAGGCCGATTTCCCTGCCAACGGCCTTAGCTGTTATTGAATGGGCGCCGGTCATGATAACTATTCGTATCCTGGCTTCATGGCATGCGGCTATCGCCTCTTTTACACCCTCTTTAGGTGGATCGGTCATTCCCGCGAGACCGAGGAAGATAACATCCTTCTCTATCTCCTCAATTACATAATCGCTTCCATCCAGCTCGAGGGGACGGAAAGCGATAGCAAGTACTCTCAGAGCCTGGTTGGAAAATTCCTCGTTAAGGCTCCTGATCCGTTCCCGGTCCTCCTCGGTAATAGGTACGGCTTTCCCATTCCGGTAAATGTACTTCGAAATAGAGAGAACGCTGTCCGTCACGCCCTTCATGGCCAGCTCTACCCTGTCACCGAATTTTCTTACGGAACTCATCCTCTTTCTATCAGAATCGAAGGGGAACTCATGAAGCTCGGGATTCTCCTCGTCCTCTGTGGGACTTCTGGTTCCCAGTTTTGTGGACATGGCCACAAGAGCGGCTTCAGTAGGGTCTCCAACGGGATACCAGCTTTTATGCTCTTCGTCAGGCGGGTGAATTTCGGCGTTGGATGCCATCGTTCCGGCATCCATCATTATCTCTATATACTCTATCTGTTCGCTGGTCAGTTCGTTGCCATCCGAATCCAGAATTCCCCCTTCAGGCTTGTATCCTGTTCCTGTCAGCCTGTATTCACTGCCGTCAAACCAGATCTTCGTTACGGTCATTTCATTTTTCGTAAGAGTGCCGGTCTTGTCGGTGCATATCACGGTAGTAGAGCCGAGGGTTTCTATCGAAGGCAGATTCTTAACCACCGCCTGCAGATCTGCAAGCCTTTTACTGGCAGCTGTAAGGGCAACAGTAACCTGGGCAGGGAGTGCCTGGGGAACGGAGGCCACAGCGACACCGAGGGCGAGGATCATACTAGTAATCAGCGGAAATCCCTGCCACAGAGCTACTGCAAAGAGACCTATACTGAGAACAACGACTATCAGGGTCAGCCATTTTGCCAGGATTCCAAGTTCCTTCTGCAAAGTGGATTTAACGGTGGCCGTTTCCTGGGTCATGCTTGCTATTCTGCCCATTTCAGTGGACATACCTGTTCTGACGACAACCCCGGTTGCACTACCCGTCGCAACCGTTGTACCCGTGAAGGCCATATTCTCCCGGTCGGATATTATGCATCTGTCAGCAATGGCGCTGGTACTCTTCTCCCTGGGCATGGATTCACCTGTCAGTGAGAATTCCACCGTACGGAAATCGAAGCATTCAATAAGCCTCAAGTCCGCGGGAATTTTGTCTCCCGCTTCGATTTCAACTATATCCCCGGGCACGAGCAGCCCTTGCGCCACCTCCGTAAGTACCCCGTCCACAAGCACTTTGGCGGGGGACTGGATAAGCTCCTTCAGCCGCTCCAGTATCCTTCCGGCTTTGTACTCCTGAATGAAACCGATAATAGCGTTGATAATGACTATTATGAACATTATTGCGCCGTCACGGTAACTGCCGATGGCAATTGAAACAATTCCGGCTGCTATAAGCACAAGAACGAGCAGCTCCCGGAACTGCTTCAGGAAAATCATCCATTTTGGAACGGTTACATCCGACACTATCTCGTTGGAACCGGTTCGGGAACGAATCTTCTCCGCAGCCTTCCTTGTTAACCCTTTTTCGGAAGACCCGAGGGCTTCAAGTGTCTCGCGACCGGTCAGACGGTAAAACTCGGTATTCTCCGCGTATTCTGTTCCTGTGCTGTCATTCTGCATCTTATAATTGCTTCCGATCCTTAGCTGGGCTTACTTGTTCTTGTAATCCATCGGGATTCAGGTGGATCATTTTCTCCGTTTTTTAATCTCCTTGATGACCAATGGGATGATTTCAAAGAGATCACCCACGAAGCCGACATCGCAGAACTCAAATATGGGAGCGGTTTCATCCTTGTTAACTGCAAAGATTCTATCGGAGGACTGCATTCCAACCCTGTGCTGAACCGCCCCTGATATCCCGCATGCAATGTAGGTTTTCGGCTGAACCGTTTTTCCAGTCTGTCCCACCTGGTGCGGATACGAAACCCAGCCGGCATCTATTGCAGCGCGGCTTGCACCGATAGTTCCATCCAGAAGGTTCGCGAGTTCCTTCAGAAGAGCGAAATTTTCAGGGCTTTTCAGCCCTCTTCCGCCTGATACGATAACCTCAGCCTCGGTTATATCCACGGAGCCTCATCAATAGGATTGAACTCCAGGACTTCAGTTCTGCTTGCAAGGTCGTTCGATGACAACTCTATCTTCTCAACCGCTCCGCTTCTGTTTTCATCGGGATCCATGGCTTTCATAACCCTGGGTCTGACAGTTGCCATCTGCGGTCTTGTATCAGAACAGACAATTGTGGCCAGTATGTTTCCCCCGAAGGCGGGTCTGGTCTGAAGAAGGCCGCCGGATTCAGGATCGATTGCAAGTTCAGTACAATCAGCGGTAAGCCCTGTGTTCAGGTTCTTTGCGATCCTGGGCATGAGGTCGCGCCCTGTGGTAGTAGCAGCAGCCAGTACAACAGCAGGCTTTTTCTCGACTATCAGTTTCTCGACAATTCTGGAGAAGGGTTCTGTCCTGAAATGTTTAAGCTGAACATCCTCCGCAAGATAGACAGTGTCCGCTCCGTAACTGATGAGTTCTGCAGGCCAGTCACCGGCTTCTTCAGTGAGAAGAACCACCGATACGGAGCTTTCGTCAGCTTCGGCCAGTCTTCTGGCCTCCCCAAGAAGCTCCAGTGTGCTGTGATCAATTGTACCGTCACGCTGTTCTGCAAGCACCAGAATGCCTGAATACTGATCTATCTCGGTTTCGCCCGTTTCACCGGTCCTGATGATTATTGCTCCGTAGGAACACGATGATTCGCAGGCACCGCACAATGTGCATTCATCACTGATAACGGCCAGGGAGTCATCCATTGTTATGGCGCCGAAGGGGCATGCAGGTACACATTCACCGCATCCGACGCAGGTCTCCTTGCGTACTTCAATACTTGCCATTACTGTTCCTCCGAACCGAGGAGGGAGTCGACCAGAAGTTTTGCCAGCTTCTCTGGCTCGCCATGATGAATTTCCCCGTTTGAGATGAGCTCGGGAGTTGTGATTTTGACAACCCTTGTGGGTGATCCGTCGAGACCAACCTCATGCTCGGGAAGCTCAAGATCCTCCCGGCCCCAGACAGGAATCTCGATCTTACGGGATTTCATTTTCCCTCTGAGTGAAGGAAGTCTTGGAGTATTGGCATCTTTGAGCACCGTGATAACAACGGGAAGAGAGGCTCTTATCACTTCACAGCCTCCTTCTACGTATCGCTCCGCTACAATGCTCTCATGGTTCAGTTCCCGAACGAAGCCGACGAAAGTTATCTGGGGCCAGTCAAGAGAAGCCGCTATACTGGGGCCTGTCTGGGCGGTATCTCCATCAATGGCCTGTTTGCCGGTCATGACGATGTCCACATCACCCATTTTCTCCACTGCTTTCGCAAGGGTATGGCTGGTAGCCCAGGTATCAGCTCCCGCAAATGCCCTGTCGGAAAGAAGAACTGCCTCATCAGCTCCCATGGAAACAGCTTCCCTGAGTACAGCTTCGGCCTGGGGGGGACCCATTGTCATAACCGTAACTGTTCCACCCAGTTCGTCTCTCCATCTCATGGCTTCCTCAAGGGCATACTCGTCGAAGGGGTTCAATATGGATGGAACACCCTCTCGAACAAGTGTACCGCGCTCTTCGTCTATCCGAACCTCGGCAGTATCGGGAACCTGTTTTACTGCAACGACTATCCGCATTTTACTACTTCCCTTTGGCGGCCGTTTCCTTTATCAGTGCAGATGCTATCACACTGCGCTGTATCTGGTTCGTACCTTCATATATCTGAGTGATTTTAGCGTCCCGCATCATTTTTTCAACGGGATACTCTTTCATGTAACCGTAACCGCCTAGAATCTGAACAGCGTCAGTTGTAACCTTCATGGCTACGTCGCTGGCAAATACTTTCGCCATGGCGGATTCCTTTTCGTATTTTCTTTCTCCAGCATCGATCATCCTTGACGCACTGTATACAAGTGCCCTCGCTGCTTCAACCTGTGTCGCCATGTCAGCAAGCATGAACTGAATGCCCTGGAAGGAATCGATTCTCTGGCCGAACTGCACTCTTTCAGAAGCGTACTTTGCCGCCTCATCGAGTGCTCCCTGTGCTATGCCGAGGGCCTGTGCCGCTACTCCGGGTCGGGACTTATTCAGGGTTTTCATGGCTACAAGGAATCCATGTCCTTCCCTTGCGATCAGGTTTTCTGCAGGTACCCGGCAATCCTCGAATATCAGTTCCATGGTCGAGGATGCTCTGATACCCATTTTATCCTCTTTTTTGCCGTAGCTGAATCCGGGGGTACCCTCTTCAACTATGAAGGCGGAAAGACCCCTGGTTCCTCTGGACGGATCGGTCTGGGCGATAACCGTGTATATCTGTGCTTCACCGCCGTTTGTAATCCACTGCTTGGTTCCGTTAAGTACGTAGCTGTCTCCATCTTTAACAGCTTTCGTCTTTACTCCTCCGGCATCACTTCCGGCTTCAGATTCTGTAAGAGCAAAAGCAGCCAGCTTCTTTCCTGAGGCAAGGTCGGGGAGGTATTTCTTCTTCTGTTCTTCGGATCCTGAAATAAGGATCGGCATCGCGCCCAGGGCGTTGGCTGCATAGGAAACAGCAACGCCTCCACAGGCTTTGCTAAGTTCCTCAGTCGCCACGGTGAGTGCCATGGAACCGCCGCCGAACATCTCTGCAACGCCTCCATATTCTTCGGGAATATAGATGCCGTTCAGATCACTATCTGCCATAACCTTTATAATCTCGCGGGGAAACCTGTTCTCCTCATCCAGCTCCGCCCGAACAGGCAGGATGTACTTCTCCGCTATCTTTGCACAGAGATCCTTCAAGTCGTTCAATTCTTCTGACAGATAATAATTCACTCTAAACCATCCTCTCGAGTTTTTTCAATGCAATCCTGGCAGCCTTTCCACAGGCTGCTCTGCGGGTAGGTCCGGTTCCTCTCCCCGCGTATTTCCCCTCAATGCTGACTGTAAATGTGAAAACAGGATTATGATCCGGGCCACTCCTGTCGGTCAGTGAGTATTCCGGAAGTTCTAATCCCTCTGCCTGGCAGTATTCCTGAAGTTCACTGCGGGCGTCTGAGAGTGGACCCGAATCATCTGACTGTTTCAGAATCTCCCTTATAATAAACTCCCTGGCCGACTGAAGACCAGAGTCAATGTATATGGCACCGATAAGGGATTCTACAATATCGGCTGTCATGGATTCAAGTGCACCGCCGGAATTCACAAAACTCCTGCCTACATGAGCCAGTTTGTCAAAACCCAGCCTTATGCCGTGCTCTGACAAATTACCTTTCTGAACTATCCTTATCTTCCTCCTGGTCAGAACTCCCTCCGGCTCGTTCGGAAACTCCGCCAGTAGATACTCCCTTGTAACAAGCTCCAGCACTGCATCACCCAGGAACTCCAGCCTTTCATAATCGTTTCCGGGAGAGCTTGAATTTGTGACGGAACTGTGAGTCAATGCCTTTTGCAGAAGCCTGCGGTCGTTGAATCGGTATTTCAGTATCTCCTCAGCCTCAGGCACCGGATCACCGGTCATAAGATTACTTTCCTGAGTACTTCTTCAGAGCAATTGTAACATTATGCCCGCCGAAACCCAGTGAATTCGAAAGGGCGTACATGATATCGGCTTTCCGTGCTTCTCCAGGAACATAATCGAGAACACAGCCTTCTCCAGGGTTCTGCAGAGTAGCGGTTGGAGGCAGAATACCGTCCCGCAGAGCAAAAGCGGTGAATATCGCCTCTACAGCACCAGCGGCCCCCAGCATGTGTCCGGTAACTGATTTAGTGGAGGAAACAGGGGTTCTCATAGCCTTCTCGGTGCCAAGCGCCGTTATTATAGCTTTTGTCTCGTTAATGTCGTTCAGTAGTGTGGATGTTCCGTGAGCGTTGACATAGCCAACATCCTCCGGTTCTATACCTGCATCCTGCGTGGCAAGCTTCATTGCCCTTGATGAACCTTCCCCGTTCTCAGCAGGCGCTGTTATATGAAACGCATCGCATGTCATTCCAGAGCCTGCTACTTCAGCGATTATCCTGGCACCACGTTTCACTGCATGATCGAGTTCTTCCAGCATGACTACAGCACCGCCCTCGGATAGAACAAAGCCGTCACGGTCGCGATCGAAGGGACGGGAAGCGGTCTGGGGATCGTCATTTCTTGTGGAGAGTGCCTTGAGCTGGCAAAATCCTCCGACCCCGGTAAGCGTAAGCGGGGCTTCAGACCCGCCCGCAAGGATCGCATCAACTCTTCCCAGCCTGATCATATCCATCGCTATTGCAATGGCATGACCGCTGCTCGCGCAGGCCGTTACAGTGGAGAAGTTCAGGCCCTTTGCTCCAAGATCAATTCCCACTCGTCCGGCGGCGATATTGCTTATCATCATGGGGCAGAAGAAAGGATTAATCCTGCTGACGCCCCGTTCCAGAGCGACTTTATGCTCGCGCTCCAGGGTTGTAATGCCGCCAATGCCGGATCCAATGATAACACCGAGTCTTGTAGGATCGATTTTATTTTCTATGCCGGACTGGGCGAAGGCTTCACGGGCGGCTACCATGGCGAACTGAGTGTACCTGTCGGTTCTCTTCGCCACTTTTCTGTCCAGATAATCCAGCGGATCGAAATCCTTCACTTCTCCAGCTATCTGACTTGTGAAATCCTCAGGATCGATGATGGTCATTCTCCGGATTCCAGATATACCGGATATAGCGTTATCCCAGTTTTCCGAAGCCGTCTTGCCGACAGGCCCTATCACACCGGCTCCTGTGATCACAACACGCTTATACATAGAATCAATCCTCTGTCCTTAAGAAGTAAACGCTCTACAATCCATCCACACACAGTACCGCACCGCAGTATGTTGACTGCGGTGCGACAAATACTGAAATCAACGGCTACTTATCGAGGTCTTTTGCCCTCAGATACTCGATAACTTTACCAACCGTTGTAAGCTGTGTTGCTTCGTCTTCATCAATCCGAAGACCGAAGGCATCTTCAAAACCCATGATAAGTTCGTACTGATCAATTGAGTCGGCTCCAAGATCTGTATCAAACTGAGCTTCCACTGTTACCTGCTCGGGTTTTACTCCCAGCTTGTCAATAATGATCTCGGTTACACGGCTTTCAAGTGACATATTCAAATTCCTTTCTCAAGTTGTCAATCCACCATCTACCGGAAGTACTACTCCGGTAATATAAGAAGAAACATCATCAAGTAGAAAACGAACCGCATCAGCGATATTTTCAGGCTTCCCCATTCTCTTCATCGGCACTCTGCCTGCGTAATCTTCTCTGATCTTTTCGGAAAGCTCCCTGGTCATTTCCGTCTCGATAAAACCAGGAGCTACGGCATTTACACGTATATTCCTTGCAGCGAATTCCCGGGAGAGGGAGCGTGTAAGACCCAGAAGGCCGGCTTTTGTTGATACGTAATTCACCTGTCCGGGAGCTCCGAGCAAAGCTACGACAGAAGAAATATTGACTATGGATCCTTCTTTCTGCCGCAGCATACCGCGGGAAAACGCCCTGCACATGAGGAAAGCGCCGGTAAGATTAACATTGAGGACAAGATCCCAGTCTTTTTTTTCCATTCTCATGATAAGGCCATCGCGCGTAATGCCCGCGTTGTTCACGAGGCCGAACACCGGTCCCAGTTCATTCTCGATCCTGCCGGCAGTTTCCTGCACTGCATTCTCATCTGTAATATCAAGTACCCAGGGGCTGAATGAATCCCCGAGTTTATCGGATGCCGTCATGAGATCATCCTTCAAAACATCACAGCCAGCGACTGACCAGCCGGATCTCACCAGCTTTTCAGAGATCGAATAACCGATACCCCTTGCTGCTCCGGTTACGACAGCAAGTCTCTTCATAATAACCCTCCTACCTGTTCCTACCAGTGCAGTATCATTCCGCCCCATGTAAGCCCTGCGCCGAATGCTGCAAGAACAACTGTACTTGATTCCTTTATCGTGTTATCTCTTACAGCTTCATCAAGAGCCATGGGAATGGATGCAGCGGATGTATTACCGTATTTCTGGATATTGATGTATACCTGTTCAGGTTTGAGTTCAAGCGCCCTGGCGGTTGCATCGATTATTCTCAGGTTAGCCTGGTGGGATACAAGAAGATCAACATCTTTCTTCTCTGTTCCATCCATTTTAAGGGCTTCCATGCAAGAGTCATGCATAGCCCGTACGGCGTGCTTGAAAATTCTTGAGCCGTTCATATGAATGGTATGCTCATTCTTCTCAACTGTTTCGAGAGAAGCCGGCTTTCTCGTTCCTCCAGCAGGCTGCAGCAGGTGTTCGCCCAGAGAGCCGTCACTTCCCCAGTGATACCCTCCCAGCCTCCCGCCGGGTCCCTCCGATGATACGGCAACCGCTCCTGCTCCGTCACCAAAAAGAATGCAGCTTGATCTGTCCGTCCAGTTGGTGATCTTGGTCAGGCAGTCGGAACCTACTACGATCATTCTGTCCATCATTCCCGATTCAATGAATGCCTTTGCCTGTACAAGTCCGTAGATAAAGGCGGTACATCCCGCCTCGAAATCGTATGCAGGGATCTTTCCCATTCCGAGCCTGTCAGCCACCAGCGCTGCAGTTGAAGGAAAATAGTAATCCGGTGTGACGGTTCCGACAATAATGCCCTGAACATCCTCCGGCTTCCATCCCGCAACCTTCATGGCATTTGTGACCGCCACGGTCACCAGATCGGAGGTTGCTGTGGAATCGTCGGCTTTCCGGCGTTCCTTGATGCCGGTCATCTTTGTGATCCACTCATCTGAAGTGTCGATTATTTTTTCAAGATCGGCATTTGTGATTATACCATCGGGGACCGCATGTCCTGTGCCAACAATAAAAGCGTTCCTGCTCACCGTTTCTCCAATCTCAAGTTATCGTACGACTGATCTCCTGACGGATCCTGTCGCTTACCCCGCTCCTGTAAAAATCGCATGCAGCAACGATGGCATTCTTTATCGCCTTCGAGGTACTGCTGCCGTGAGCTACTATGGAAACTCCGTTCAGTCCGAGTAATGGAGCCCCTCCATACTCGGCCGAATCCAGTCTTTCCCAGAGCTTTGAAAAGGAATGCCTCATCAACAGGTATCCCGCTCTGGATGCCCAATGACGTTTCATCTCCAGGTAGAGTGATCCTCCGACAAGATCGGCTATCGACTCAAAGGTCTTAAGAAGAATATTGCCGGTAAACCCGTCACAAACGATAACATCGGCTTCACCTTTGAGTATGCCGTCTCCCTCTATGTTGCCGAGAAAATTCAATTCGGAATCTTCCAGCATTCCGTAAACATCCTGAATCACCGAGGGTCCTTTGGTTCTTTCATGACCTACATTGAGCAATGTTATCCTGGGATTATCTATACCAAATACACACTTTGAATAAGCTTCTCCCATGAGGGCAAACTGAAACAGCTGATTCTTATTACAGCCGATATTAGCCCCTACGTCCAGTACAACGATGGGATTATTCTGTGTTGGAATTGTTGCAGCTATTGCAGGCCTGGGAACACCTTCTATTCTTCCAAGTGCGAAGAGGCTGGCAGCCATCATGGCTCCGGTATTGCCGGCACTCACCATGCCCTGTACGAGCCCTTTCTTCTGAAGTCCCGCCATGACAAGCATTGAGCTGTCCGGTTTGCTTTTGAGAGCTTCAGCGGGATGATCGTCCATGGCTATTACCTGGGAAGCGTGCTGTATTGTTATCGGTAATCTGGCTCCTTTACTTCTGGAAAGAAGCCTTGAGAGCACATCCCTGTCACCGACCAGCTTGATAGCTACATTCTCTGTGGTTGATCTGCTGCAGTCGCGGTAAAACTCAACCACCCCATGGACTATCACTGAAGGGCCATTGTCCCCTCCCATGGCATCCACGGCAATACTGATCGGCTCAGGCAACTGCGTAACCATTCAACAGGATGGAATTCAGAAGATTACCCCTCTTCCGGTGCAATAACCTGTCTGCCGTCGTAGAAACCGCAGTGCCTGCAGACCCTGTGCGGTATCCGGGGTTCACCGCACTGAGGACAATTGCTGGTAGATTTCTCTGAAAGCGCATCGTTTGCTCTTCGTTTATCTCTTCTTGTGGATGAGTGTCTTCTTTTTGGTACTGGCATAGTTCCTTCTCATTTCCTCTGATGTCAACTCAATGACATATTATCTTCGATTTGTAAAAATATGGTACTTTAGAATATATTCAATTATAACATATTCCGGTACAGTCAGGAGAGCACAGTGGTTTACCCGGGATTGAGAGTAATATCGCTTCCCGGACGGCTGCGAGTATATCCAGCTTTCCGGTGTTAGGTATTACTTCTCTCTGCTCGTCGGATGCGGGGTCGGGGGTCCAGGCGTATTCCCGGTAAATCTCCTCACTGATACTGAACCTGGATGGCTCGAGACATCTTGCACAGGGTGTCTGGAAATGTCCGTCAAGCGAGCCGGCGAACAGGATGGCATCGTCTCTATAATCAACCGCAAGCTCCAGTGTACCCTTCGAATCGACAGGTTCCACATCTTCAATATTCCATCTGACCTTTTCAAGCGGGATATTGAACACTCCCCTGTTCATACCCCTGGAGAGGCTCTTGAGGTCAATTATCAGGTTTTCGGTATCGAGAATCATCAGATATGCTTCATTCGATGGAATCCTGCAGTTACTTTTTCAAGAATACCGTCTCGTTTTTCAGAGGTATCGGACTGGACGTATATCCTGGCGAGAGGCTCAGTACCGGACAGCCTTATGAGTACCCAGTCACCGTCTTCCAGTATCATCCGTACACCGTCTGTCCGGTCAATGGATTCAACAGCCAGCCCCGCTATCTCCGATGGATCGGATTCGAAATAGTTCTCCGTAACGTGTTCTCTGAGAGAATCGTCCAGGTGAAGATCAACTCGCGAAACATAAACCCTGCCGTACTTTTCCCAGAAATCATCCAGCTGCGCGGCAAGGCCTCTGCCTTCGGCACAGACCATTTCCGCTGCGAGGAGGCATGCCAGTATCCCGTCCTTTTCGGGAACATGATCCATAATAGAAAGACCGCCGCTCTCTTCACCTGCGAGAATCACATTACCTTTAAGCATTTCCGCTCCAAGATATTTGAAACCTACAGGGGTTACTACGGTTTCAAGGCCGTGATCCAGGGCGACTCTGTCAATGAGGCTGCTGGTGGTTACCGATCTGACGGCAACTCCATTATAACCTTTGACTTCCACAAGATAATTCAGAAGGAGGGGAAGATAATCATGAGGTGAGACAAACTCACCATTTTCGTCGATAATCCCGAACCGGTCTGCGTCCCCATCGGTTGCCACACCCAGGGAGGCACCGCTTGCAATGACCTGAAGTGCTAAATCGGCAGTACCGCTTTCCCCCGGTTCGGGATGCTGTCTGCCGGCAAAAAGAGGATCTCTCACCCCGTTCAATACACGAACTGAAGCGCCGAGATCAAGCAGAATACGGTCAAGAAGCCCTGATCCTGCTCCGGAGAAAGCATCGTATACAACTTTCAGGTTGCTGCTGAGGAATACGTCAGCGTTCAGATACTTCTGAATTTCCCTTGAATAATCATTTCTAAGGTCCTTCTGAACGACTGAACCGGAACCTCTTTCAGGTTTTTCTCCCGCTTCGATCAGTTTTTCAATCGAGGTTGTCATGTCGCTGTCAGCGGGACCGCCATGCCACGGACTGAATTTTATCCCGTTGTAAAGCGGAGGATTATGGCTTGCCGTGAAATTGATTACACCGCCGTGCCCACCCTTTCTGCAGGCGTGAGAGAGGACAGGTGTGGGACAGGGGCCGCGGGAAAGAATTACTTCGAATCCGTATCCGGCCATCCTCTCTGCGGTAGACTCCGCGAGCTCCGGAGATAGAAACCTGCAATCACCACCGATCACGATGCTGTTTCGTCCTTCTCCTTGCAGCATCAGCCCGATTGCGTCCACCACACGGTTAACCCGGTCCCAGGTAAATTCCCGCGCGATAATACCACGCCACCCGGAAGTTCCGAATCTTATTTTCACTACTCTCCATCCCTGAAATACTGTAGAGCTCTCTGGACCGCTTCATCATGAGGAGTCATCATTCGATAGTACATTTCCCGATCCCATGTTCTCGCTGCGATCTCCGCGAAAAGGGAGCGTTCTATGTAAAACAGATTGTCGGTGAATTCTCCATCCTCCCATTCAAAGCCCTCTTCAGTGAGATAGCTTCTGAAATCTGCGACACACGTGCTGTCAGGCCAGAAATCAGCTTCAATATCATGCTCAAGTACATAATCCGTGGCATATTTGAAGAATGCTGATGCGGCGTAGAGCTCAACGGGTAATGAGCCGGATATCTCGCCCGATTCCACCGTAATATCGGGGGCTATCCCCCAGTTTTCCAGAGTATCCTCGGAGCCGCCATTGAGGAAATCATCGTTCAGTGTCCTGTCAATACTACTGCCATCGGGAGTGAAATACCTTGCTGTGGTCAGTTTTACTCCGTAATGGCCAAGATTGGGAAATTCACCAAGATCCATCAGTGTCTGAACAGATCCTTTTCCGTATGTTCTGCTTCCGATGAGGATAGCTGCATTGTTATCCTGAAGCGCACCGGCGACTATCTCAGATGAACTGGCACTCCCTCCATCGACCAGGAGAACAAGACCACCATCGAAACTCATTCTGGCTGTCGTATAATAATTATCTTCACCAACTGCATTTCCCCTGGTGGAAACCACCAGCGTACCGGATGGAAGAAAGAAGTCGGCTACGTCAACAGCAGCACTGAAGAGCCCTCCTGCATTTCCCCTAAGATCAAGTATCAGATTCTCAGCTCCCTCCTCCACAATCTCCCGCAGAGCATTCCTGACTTCCTTCTGAGTCTCTTCTCCAAACCTCGAAAGGCGTATGTACCCGGTTTCGTCATCTATCATGAATGCGGCAGGAACGGAGGGTAGATCGATGACATCCCGCTCTATTTCAAAATTGATGGAATCCGGCAGCCCTGGCCGTACAACGGTAAGATCAACCGCGCTCCCCCGGGGACCTCTTATCTGCATGACAGCCTCAGTTGTTGTCACGCCTGACGTTGAAACTCCGTCGATCTCAACAATCCTGTCTCCGGCTTTCATGCCGGCCCTGAAAGCGGGAGTACCCTCAACGGGTGATATGACCGTAAGCCATTCATCCCTGATACCGATGGTTATTCCAACCCCCTCAAAGGAGCCGGACAGCTGTATCCGAAGATTTTCGTAATCGTCGGGGCTCAGAAGGATACTGTTGGGATCAAGGGATTCCAGCATTCCCCTCAGAGCAGCTTCTATGAGTTCCTGTGAATCAGTTGAGTCCACATAGGTTATGGTTGTTCTTGAAAACACGTCCATGAAAAGTTCAAGGGAGGAATTCGCGGAAACGGAGTCGTACGCTATGGCGGAGGGAAGAATCATCAATCCGCCGGCGACAATAAGACCTGTGGCAAGAACTACAGTAACCCAGCCTGGCAGAATTTTCTTCATTTTTCTGTCTCCCTCGTCATTTTTTCTGAAATCATACTCATAACACTGTCAATAATAAGTCGATCCTGAACATCCGGTTCCTGTGACGCATCAATAACAAAATATCTGGACTCATTCGAAGCCAGTTCGAGGTAGATCTGTCTTACGCGTCTGTGGAAAGAGATCTTTTCCAGCTCTATTCTGTCCTTTTCCCTTCCCTGTCTTCTCAGCCGCGCGAATCCTTCCTCAGGGTCAAGGTCAAGAAGAATCGTCAAATCCGGCATAAGACCCCCTGTAGCAAGGCTATCAGCATCCTTAACAGGTTTCGCAGGAAGGCCGCGACCCCCTATCTGATAAGCATAAGTAGCGTCGGAGTAGCGTTCACAGATAACATTAATGCCCTCCGAAAGCGCCGGTCTGATAATAAGATCAACATTTGATGCTCTCGATGCGAGGTACAGCATAAGCTCCGTGAGAGGTGATATCAGGAGTTCCGGGTCGAGAAGGAGTGAGCGGATCCTCTCGGAGGCAGGCGGACCTCCAGGCTCCCTTGTATGCAGAACTGAAATCCCGCTTTGCTCAAGCCTGCCTATAAGTTCCCGGCACCGTGTGGATTTACCGGCTCCCTCAACTCCTTCAAATGTGATGAAGCTGCCGCGGGAGCCGGCACTGCTAGCCTTCAAGATCTATTTCTTTGGCTTCTTTTCGGAAGCCTGTTTCTCCTGGTGATACTGTCCGATATAATCCTCTGTCATCCTCCTGCACTGATCATCGTAATACTGAACAGGAGGTGATTTGAAGAAGTAGGATGAAGGAGCTTCGATGGCTCCGGAAAGACCGTTATCCAGGGCAAGTTTTGCACACCTTACAGCATCAATTATCACGCCTGCGGAGTTCGGGCTGTCAATCACTTCAAGCTTGGCTTCGATGGTAAGCGGAACATCTCCGAAGCTTGTGCCTTCCATCCGGATGTAGCACCATTTTCTGTCATCAAGCCATTCGATATAATCGCTGGGACCAATGTGCACGTTTCGAGGGTCAAGACCACCTGGAAGCTGGGAGGTCACAGCATTGGTTTTAGATATCTTCTTGCTTTCGAGTCTTTCCCGTTCGAGCATATTAAGGAAATCGGTATTTCCGCCGACATTCAATTGATAGGTACGGTCAAGTCTTACACCTCTGTCTTCGTAAAGACGGGTCATTACTCTGTGAAGTATTGTTGCGCCGACCTGGCTCTTGATATCATCACCGAAAACGGGAAGCCCGCGATCCCGGAATCTCTTCTGCCAGTACGGTTCGCGTGCAATGAAAACCGGTATAGCGTTCACAAATGCACAGCCGGCATCAAGAATCTGTTCCACGTACCACTTAGTCGCCTCTTCACTGCCAACAGGCAGATAACTGACAACCACATCGGTTTTTGTCTCTTTGAGTATTCCGACAATATCGGAAGTTGGACCGGGTGCCTTTTTAATGACTTCCTTGAGATATTTTCCAAGGCCGTCGTGTGTCATGCCCCTGTGTACTTTGACTCCCAGTTTCGGAACATCACAGAGTTTGACCGTACAGTTCGGATCGGCAAGGATGGCTTCACTGAGATCTTTTCCAACCTTTGTAATGTTGATGTCGAAAGCGGCTGAAAACTCTATATCACTTATGTGATATCCTCCCAGATTCACATGCATGAGACCGGGAACCTTTTCAGTATCCTTTGAGTTCCTGTAGAACTCCACGCCCTGGACCAGACTGCTGGCGCAGTTCCCAACGCCTATGATCGCGACTCTCACTTTTTTTGACATTCATAGCCTCCCTGAATGGATAGAACAAATAAAATACGGTTGATCGGGATATCATTCCCTAATCAAGTGAAATCCCTCTACCGTCCCTGAGTACTTTAACAAACCGCTGCCCTGCAGTAAACCATGATCCCGCTGAAAGAACTATCAGCGTAATCACAAGGGCCTGTGTATCCCATAACCCTGCGGTCACAAGGCCGGCCATCAGCAGAACAAGCCTTTCCGTCCGGGTAAACACACCAACGGAACAGGATAGGTTAAGACCTTCGGCCCTGGCCCTGATGTAGCTTACCATAAACGAGCCTCCTATCGCTGCCGGCACAAGGTAAACCAGAATATGGTGAGCATCTCCAGCTTTTCCCGCAAGGAGTGCTCCAAAAATAAGGACTTCTCCAATGCGGTCACAGCATGAATCAAAAACCGCGCCAGCTTTGCTGACCACGTTCTTCCTTCGCGCAAGTTCACCATCAACAGCATCAAGAATGCTGCCGACAATGAAAAACACAACTCCGACAATGAATTTCCCGTCCCATATAAACCATGCCGCAACGGCTGTAACTAGAAGCCCCATCGTGGTTACCAAAAAGGGTCCCATGCCAATCGCCAAAAACAGCCTGACCAGGGGAAACAGAAGTTTTCTGCCAGCGTTTCTTATATTCTCCAGGTTTACAAACCTCCTGGAATCTGTTCTGCAATACATCGAAAAATAGAAACAGCATAAGTCATCGTCAATTAAAAAAATCCGATGTCAGTACCGCTCCGCCAACAACTAAAGTTATCTCACCGCGGATTTTCCTTTTACAGAAATAATCCGCAACTTCCGTAATGTTCCCACGCACGTATTCTTCATGGATTTTCGTCATTTCCCTGGCAACACATACGGGGCGATCACCGAAGACACCTCTCATCTCTTCCAGATACTTCAGGAGATGATGAGGACCAATGTAATATACAATAGATCCGCTGTAAGTGGACATCTCTTCAAGCCGATGAGTCCTGGCTCCCTTCTTTCTCGGGAGAAACCCCTCAAAGGAAAACCTGTCAACTGGAAGTCCTGAAGCCACAAGGGCGGTTATGACCGCCGAAGGCCCCGGAATGACTTCAACGCTATGTCCCCCTCTGATGGCAGCGCTTACCGCCTTGTAGGCAGGGTCCGAAATCCCCGGCATACCGGCATCCGAGACGAGGGCGACAACGGCACCGGCGTTCAGAAATTCCTTTATCTGCGGTATCCTGCCGGCAACATTATGGTCGTGGTAACTGTAGAGCTTCTTTCTGTCATTCACGAACCTCGCAGTTCGCCGGGTGTCCTCGGCCATTACTACAGCGGCGTTCTCTATCGCTTCCTTTGCCCTTTCGGACATATCGGAAAGGTTTCCTATCGGAGTGCCGACAAGAACGAGCCTTCCTTCACTGACCCTTGTTTTCATTCCGCTCCCTGGTCCGGTCAAGAAGCCGCTGCTGAAGGTCATGAACCCTCCGGGCAAGCTTCTCCGTCTCCCCCGGGTTTCTTCTCAAAATAACATCGAGAACATCACCCTCCCCCGAATCCTCCGGCAGATACTCAGCAGGCAGAAGCCACATGTGGCCGCCTGGTGTTACCAGAACCGCAATTCCCTCCTCGATCCTGTCGAGGGAAACCAGTATTTTCTTTTCGTCAGCCATATTCCACCTTTTCATTTCTCACAGGAATATACTGTCAACGGGAACTTCTTCCGAATCATCATCTTCATTCACGGGGTCCTGTTCAGCAGATAGGCTCCCTGCAGTCTCAGCCACTGCTTGTGCGGTTTCACATCACCTTGAATACTCTTAACTGTCTTCCAGAATTTTTTTGAGTGGTTTCTGTGCCGCAGATGAACCAGTTCATGAACAACAACATATTCGACCACAATCATCGGAGCGTGAACCAGCATTCTGTTGATCATGATCTTTCCTTGAGGGCTGCAGCTTCCCCAGCGGGTCCGTGCGGTGCGGAGCCTGATTCCGGAGGGAACGAGCCCGAGATGGGAATACTTCCCTGCAATTCCCTTCACATGACTGAGGAGCAATTCATCAAGCCACTTTGCAACCGCCAGGGTCAGATCTGACCCCCTGGGCAGATATGCATACAGAATACCATTGCGCTCAATAAATCTTTCCACCTCTGAAGCATTCTCAGACAGCTGAAGAATTGTCTTCCTCCCGAGAACGGTCACTTCCGAACCATGTATGAATCCCGAAGGAATGAATGGAGGGACAACCGATGCGAAATATGCAAGCTTCTCCGTCACCCATCGGGTGCGGCTACGGACAAACTTATCGATAACGGAAATACTTGCTCCCGGAGGAGCTGTGACTCTCACCTCTCCGGGGACAACCTGAAGGCTCAGTCTTTTTGCACGGCGGCTGTACCTCAACGTGTAGGGTATTCCTCGGATCATGATCCTCCAAAATCTCGAAGGGAACATAATAGCACAGTATACATGATCCATCCAGTCAGCTTTTCATCTCCGGCATGCGGTCATTGCGGAACAATATTCCCCGGAAAAAATGACTGATGTTTATATTGAAAGATCGGTATATTCATTCTGATCGCGAGAAGCACAAACATTTCCCTGCAGAGAGTACATGCACAATAGAAACATGGCAGGACTGGATAGAAGGCGAATGAAAACAGATAGAACCGACATTCTTTTCTATGGTCTGACCCTGTTGACCGTTTCTCTTTTATATCTGTTCCTCTATTCGGATCTGCCGATCTATGGTGATGCATGGGGCTACGGATACAGTTGCGCAAACTGGATCGCGGACAATGGGCTTCAGCTCATTCCATCAGGTACCGGCAGAGGTGAGACCGCCGGTGGACACGTAGCCTTTTATTTCTGGATGTGGGCAGCAGCGATGAGGGTTTTCGGGCACACGGTAAGGATCGCTCATCTGCTTCCCGCTGTTTTTTCTTTCCTGGCAATTGCCGGAACATATCGACTGGGACGTGAACTCGCAGGAAAGGCAATGGGGATTGCCTGCGGCATTGCACTTCTGGGGAGTCCTCTATTTCTTTCGCAGGCTTTCCGTCCGCTTCCGATTGCGGCAGTTATGGCCGCATCTGTCTGGTCACTCTTCTTTTACAGACGCAGTAAATACTTCATGGCATCTCTGCTCTGTGTTTTTGCTGTTATGATGCGGGAGCAGGCACTGGTGTTACCGGTTACATACATTGCTGTAGAGATTTATTTCTTCCGGCAATTACGCTGGCGCAGGATCCTTCTGTTTGCAGCGCCCTTTCTGGTGCCGGTGATACACGGCATTTCAAACTATTTTGTAAATGGTTTCATTTTTCTTCCGATTAATATGCCCGGTATCGACCAGTCATTCAGTATCGGATTGTTTCTTGAAAGAATGAAATTCTTTGCCGGCTATTTCCTCATTTCCCATTTCAGGTGGATCCCTGTCAGTGTAAGCGCAGGAATTCTCTTTGCAAGGTCAGTGAACAGAAAAACAGGTTTGATTCTGGGCTTCATCCTGCTTGCCATCGGAGCATCCGGGGGATTGCAGAACTACTTCACGGCGATTCTTCTGCTGTCGCTCCTGTATCAGGTTTGTTTCAGGAAAACTTCAGTCGGCAGGATGGCATTGGTTCTGGGATTGTTCCCGCTATTAATGGTACTTTTCTTTACCGTCATTGTGTTCGTTACAGCTACAGACATGGAGTTCATGTTTTTCCGTTACCTTGCGGCAGCATTCCCGGCACTGATAATCGGGATATTATGGACTCTCTTCAAGTCAAACCGAAAATTCATGCTGATTTCCATTGTGTTTATCGCAGCAACAGCAGCTACCAATTTTCTCGTAAAATTCCAGCCTTTCTATTCTGACTCAACACTTGCGGGATACGCCGGGCCGCTTCTGGTAATGCGGGATGCGGGAATATGGGCGCAGGAGCAGAACCTGACGGTCATTGCTGCCGGAGGCGCAGTTCAGCGTTTCAGCAATCCTGAGTTCGGGTATACCGATTCAAGTCAGGCGGTATTCAATATCAACAGTGAGCTTCTGCTTCTTGAGCAGAAGAATTACACCATAGTAGTCCCACCGCTTCTCCCCTGGGGTGATGATAGTGAAGCAGCGATGCGCCGATTTACCGAGAATCTAAGTAACGAGTACAGACTGGAGCTTAGCAGAATAATCACCAGAGGGCCATTCTATGCTTCATGTTACATTCTTCACTGGGATCCTCAGATTCAGGAATAGTATAGGCTTCAAATGATGAAATTTACTATCATGTCCGACCTCTGCACCGGCTGCATGAACTGCGTGACGGTCTGCTCCCTTCTGCAATGCGGAGAGCAAGACAGGTCTGCATCCCTCATCAGGGTGAACCTGGAACTATTCTCAGGGAAACACACCCATATTTTCTGCAGGCAGTGCGAAAGCCCTGAATGCCGAAGAGCCTGTCCCGCAGGAGCAATAAACAAAGATCTGCGCAGTGGCGCCTGGGTGATAAACTACGATCTGTGCACAAAGTGCGGCAATTGTGTGGAAGCATGCCCGTTCGGAGCCATGTTCCGGCGCACAGGCACACCTTTGAAATGTGACCTTTGCGGCGGAAATCCTGCCTGCCTGGAGGCCTGCACTTTCAACGCCATCATCCCGGCAGAAGAGAGATCATGACGTACGGCGGCTACGCTGGAAAACTGCTCAGAGTTAACTTGAGCACCGGAGTTATCGAGCAGCAGGATACTCAGGATTACCTGCCGGACTGGTACGGCGGAAGGGCAATGGCGGCAAGGATAGCATGGGACGAAATTCCCCCGGGCACAGCCGCTTTTGACCCCCTGAGCCCTCTGATGATACTTACAGGACCCCTCACCGGAACAGCGGCACCCTTTTCGGGAAGAACAACAGTCTGCGGTATCTCATCCCAGGGGTATCCACAGGAGTGGTACTCCAGGTCATCATTCGGCGGACACTGGGGTCCTGAGCTTAAACACGCCGGTTTTGATGGTATTGTTGTTACAGGAAGAGCTTCAAGCCCGGTTTTTCTGAAGATAGAGAACAGAACCTGCACAATCGAAGACGCTGGAAAACTCTGGGGAATGGGAATCTACCTCACGCAGAAAAGGATAATGGAAGGATACGGCAGTGACTGGAGAGTATTTGCGATAGGTCCGGCCGGGGAGAACAGAGTCCGGATAGCTATCGCCGCCACCGAAACGGAAAGCGCCTCCGGGCAGGGAGGCTACGGAGCGGTGATGGGCTCGAAGAATCTGAAGGCGATAGCCGTGCATGGAACCCTTCCTCTGCCTGTGGCCGAACCTGAGAGATTCCTTGAGGTCTGCAGGCTTGTGAGAAATGAAGCCCACGCATCCCACGGATGGCCGCACACACCGGAGCTCAGCAGCGATAAGGTAAAGAAGTACGGACAGCGCTACCAGGCATGTACACAGGGGTGCGCGGTCAGATGCTATGACGCCAGGTTCTATACAACCGTTCCCGCTGTCCTGCAGAAGGGGAAAAAACTCTCAGGGCAGGTTGATTGCATTGCCGGACTGTTTCCCGGGATAGAGGGAACCTTCTACGACTGGAAACTCGGTTTTGAGGCGGGTTTCGAGATCGGTCAGATTGCCAACGATGAAGGGCTCAACCACTGGGAAATACTTATGGGACTTGTTCCGTGGCTCCGGTACCTCAGGAACGATGGGGTGATCGAAAAGATCGATGGAATGAAGATAGATCTGGATTCCCCCGTGTTCTGGTCTTTCCTTCTAAGAGGAATATCGAGACGGGAAGGGGAGTTCCGCTCCGCATTATCCGAGGGTACCGCCCGGGCCAGTAGAATCCTCGGTATCGGTTCTGAACGTCTGGAACAGCTCTTCCCCGCCTGGGGGTATGCCGGGCACTGGGACGGCCATGGAGACAGAATAAACTACGTCTTCTTCCCTTACTGGATTGTGAGCGCCCTGCAGTGGGCGGTGGATACCCGGGATCCGATCTCAAGTGCACACGGTTACGGGCAGAATATTATGGGATGGAGCAGGATATGCTCCCCAGAGCTTGGTCTTACGTGGGACAGAATAAAACAAGTCTCATCAAAGGTGTATGGATCGGAGACCTGTGCCGATCCGGAAAGCGGGTACTCGGGCAAGGCTTACCCCGCATACTGGCACGGTCAAAGATCGGTTATGAAGGATTCTCTCACAGTCGGTGATCAGGTTTTTCCCAGGATCTACTCAAGAAAGACTGAAGACAATTTCGCGAGAGCAGGAGACATGGAAGGCCCATCGTTCGAGCGGCACATGTTCACCTCCCTCACTGGCATTCCATGGACAGACGAGGAATTGAACCATGCTTCGGCGAGAGTGATTCAGCTCGAACGAGCATTGCTTGTAAGGAATTTCAGCAGATCAAGGGCTGATGATGAATCGGTTATTCCTTACTTTGAGAAAACTGAACAACAGACGAATCCTCTTATAGATCATCCGGTGGCCATGGACGGAGAAAGATTCAGGAAAGTGATGGATGAGTACTATGCCCTTCGGGGCTGGGACAGAAAGATGGGAAGACCAACTCTGAAAACCATGCAGGAATTCGACCTCGCAGAGGAAGCAAAACAGCTGGGAGACAGGATAGTTGAATAAGATCGACCTGTTCGTCCCGGGCAGGCTCTGCCTGTTCGGTGAGCATTCAGACTGGGCCGGTGAATACAGGAAAAGCGACCCCTCCGTAGAGACAGGCCGCTGTATCGTAGCCGGGACGGATCAGGGAATTTATGGAACCGCTGAACCGGCGGAGGCGGGATTTCACATCTCACAGATCCTCCCGGACGGGTCCGTGGGACCCCTGCATTCCTACCCTTCGGAGCCGGAGCTTCTGGAAAAAGTGGCGGAATCCGCGGTATTCGATTCTTATGCGGCCGGTACAGCATCTATCCTTCTGAAGAAGTATCCTGACCTCGGACTGAGACTGCGTATACACAGAAGAACTCTGCCTATGAAAAAAGGACTTTCATCTTCTGCTGCAGTATGCGTTCTATCAGCCAGGGCATTCAACAGGGTCCATTCTCTCAACCTTTCGATTGAAGAAGAAATGGAGCTTGCCTACCGGGGTGAGCTTCTTACCGGTTCTCACTGCGGAAGGATGGATCAGGCCTGCGCCTATGGGGTGGACCCGGTCCTGCTTACCTTCGATGGAGATGAAATGACCACCGCACCTCTGCTTCCAGGGGGCGCTCTGCACTTCCTTATCGTGGATCTGCAGGGCAGAAAGAATACACGCAGAATCCTTGAAGAGCTGAACTCAGCGTTCACAGGTGGAAACAGGCAGATCAGAGCAGCGCTGGGCACCGAAAATCACAGGATTACCGCAGAGGCATGTGCTGCCATAGAAAGAGGAGATGCAAAGGATCTGGGACGACTCATGATAGAAGCACAGAGAGTATTCGACGAACTGGTGGCCCCTGCGTGTCCCTCGGAGCTCAGGTCTCCTGTACTTCACGAAATACTGGCCAGCAGGATCGCAGGAAGTCTTGCCTGGGGCGGAAAGGGTGTCGGCTCGCAGGGAGACGGTACCGCCCAGTTCATCTGCAAGGGTTCGGGAGAAAGAGAAGAGCTCAGAACAGTACTGGAAGCCGAAACAGGTGTGGAGTGCTACTTTCTAACAATGTGATCTGATGCAGACATCAATTTCTCCAGTTCATTCTACCCGGAATCATCAAGGATACCAAGCAGCATAACTGCTTTCCCTTTTCCTACCCTCTCACGCAGACCTGAACTGAGATCATCGAAGGATACTATTCTAAAACCCATTGATCTGTAAAGATTCATTGCTCGATAGTTGGTTTCCTCAACGAGCAGCCCGATAGCCTGGGCACCTGCAAGTTCGGCACTGGATACGGCAAGTGATGTGAGACCTCTTCCAACACCACCGCCCCGGAAAAGCGATCTGACCCTCATGCTGAACAGCCATGGGTTTTCACCGAACGGTGTGTCCTGCTCGAATCTTATGAATTGTGCTGATCCGATTCTTCTTCCGAACAGATATGCATTGAGCCAGTCCCAGTCGGCTTGCGTCCCGGGACTTCCGGAATGCTTTTCAGCTGGATGGATCTCGTATTTCACCATCGGTCGAAGAATGGCTGAGCACAGTTTTCTGTAGAGCCTGAAACTCGATGCAAGTGAGAATACTCTGGCAGATGTTCTCCTTGGAAGGGATTTTAATCGTGCGATCAATCGCGCAGATGCGGTTTGCTTCTGTCCTGAAGGCACGGAGTCGATCCGGATAGATTTACCATCCCTGACGGCAGATACTATTATTCCCATAACCTGTTCAATGGATATTCGATAGTGATCCTCCGGATCAGAATCACTTGAAAGAAAGAGTTCCCTGTGGGAAGAGACCCTGCTGACATCCGAAACTCTGTGTACCGCAGCACGGTCATCCCCGGTTCTGTATAGAAGAATATCTCCCTGTTTTATTGAAAAGGGATCTTCGGGTACAGCTGTTAGAAGATCACCATCCCTCAGCGTTGGAAGCATACTTGAGCCCAAGGCTATGAATGAGATGGTTCCGCTTCGACTGAACACTTCGGCTGCCAGTTCCGCAAGATCGGAAGAGCCCAGATTCAGTTTCTGCATCTGATGTAATCCACGATACGCTCATCGGGAACGAAGTGGAGTTCATGGAAAGGCACTGAATTTTCAAGCTTTCTGCAGAGGTCAAGGGAGAATTCCATCCCGGAACTGCTCCACAGCGGAAGGAAACTTCGCCGGAGCAGCATGGAAACAGCTTTTGCTCCGGCTGCTTTCGTTGAAACGTTAACGTCACCGTGTCTCAGGAAATTGACCGATTCGAGAACAACTCCCTCAGCAGACACGTCGGACAGGTCTCCGTGCCAGGGTGTACCGTACATCAGGAATCCCCTTGCAGAAGGCCTCAGTATTATCCTGTCATCGTTCAGAACCTTTGCGCTGCCCCTCCACTGCATTGCGATGGTTGTTTTACCGTCGGTTGAATTGCCGGGGAACAGCAGGCCTCGTCCGTTATCACTGATGCCGCATGCGTGGATCATCAGTCCTTTTCCCATCGATAGCAGATAAACCATTAAAACCTCGGACAGAGGAAACTCGAGAGGGTCGTATTGAGACCGGTCTTCCGTTTCCGCATCAGACCCGGCGATACTCACTATTTCCCCGCTTGTGAGATCTCTGTTGAAGACTGCCACCCTGTAAGGAAGTGGACCGCCAACCGGAGATCTCAGCACCAGTGATACCGAATGGGGCGATTCGTAAAGGCGCCAGACAGTGCCCGAATCGAAGACACTTTCTTCATCAGGAAGCGAGATATCGGAAATATCGCGGAATGAATCTCCCAGATTGATCCGAATATCCGGATTACGGTCTGAACAGAGAAAATCACGGTACCGTGCAGACCGTAGCGATTGCAGGCTGCTTCCGCTGCCGCTTATGCAGAATGTGAAATCAGCAATTTTAAGTGTTACCTGATCTGCTGTCATTGTCAGAGTAATCCCGGATTGCTGGAGAACAAGGGAAGTCAGGTTCCCTTTATCTGGCATGGCCCCGGGCCGCCGGGCTGCTGGCAGGAACCTACCATGGGTCCCATTGTGCCCATGCCCTTACAGAATGTCAGAACGGTTTCCTCCAGGGCAAGCACTACTCTCTCTATCCTTGGCTTTGAATACGGTCTCTTTTTCTGTTTCATTTCACAATCTCCACATTTACATATACTTCATCTTGCTGAGGCGCCAGGTAAATCAAGCATCTCCGCCCGCATGTGGGCGACCTTGCACAGGTACTCTACAGGTTCTTCGGAATCCCCGTGTTCAAGGTATCCCCATCCGGGGCACTGGCCGCACATGGATTTCAATGTGCATGTGCTGCAGGCAACGTCCCTGCTCCATTCCCCGGCTATTACATCCGGTAAGTATAACCTCCAACCGTCACTGAAAGTTCCCTTCCGAAGATCGAAGCTCTTTTCCCTGTACATCATGCATACACTCAGATGCCCAGTACAGTCAATATGGAAGGTGCAGAGACCTGCGCCGCACTGGAAAATCCTGTCCGGATATTGAACTTGGTCAGGGTAACTCTCAACCAGATCGTGCCATACCCCCATGCGGCTCATATCCTGTTTATCCAGACTGATAGTCCTCTCGGGAGATAGTCTATAATCGAGCGGACCGCCATCTCCACCGAGTGTGCAGTTAAGCATGGTATCGAACCTGAACGGTACTCCCAGTTCTTCAGAAAGGGATTTCATTGCCGGGATTTCATCCACATTCAATGACATTGCCATGGTTTTAAGATGCAGTCTGATCCCTCTGCTGCGCAGACGATCTATTCCGTCCATACACTGCCTGAAGGATCCGGGAACACGGGTTATCGCCTCAAATGTATCTTCTGTTGAACCGTATATTGAAACTTCAACCAGGTATGGCGGCATGGATTCAAGGAGATCGGCAATATCTTCGGTAATAAGAGTCCCGTTCGTAAAGAGGATAGGTATTATTCCGCATCTCTTCACATAAGTGTAAAAGTCCCGGAAATCCGGTCTAAGGAGGGGTTCGCCACCTGTTATCAGAAGCCACAGGCACCCCTCTTCTGCCAGTTGATCGATGATTGATTCTAATTCGATGAGTGACAGATCCTGTTTCGTTTCACCCGTATTGGAGATGTAGCAGTGAACGCAGCCGAGATTGCACCGGGATGTAATTTCAATACTGCCGGTAAGAGGAATTCTATCCGCAACCGCCCGCTCATATATCCTGCACCGAAAGGGCAGATACCCCGCATCAGGCAGTCCGCCGCACTCCAGATCAGACCTCCTGAAGAGTGCCGGAGGTGACCATTTCGCCAACGTACTCAACAAGATCATCCGCTACCGTTTTGTCATCAACATCAAATTCCGCGGTTATCATGCGGATGATATCGGCAAGAGTCCGCTTCCCGTCTGCAAGCTCCCAGATGCGCGTCCCCGTCTCGTTCAAAACGTAAATACTGTCAGCTTCTCCCGCCTGATGATGGATCGGTACAAGAATAAACTCACCTGCGATCTCCCTGTAAACTATATCGGGATTACGCCTGTATACTTTTTCAAACATGGAACCGCCTTCCAGAACCTGAACGCCGGTTTGATATCCCTGATCAATCTATCCTTTTTACTCTGCCCATAATTATAACAGAAATGCCGAAACCTGCCGCAAGGCCGGTAAACGATCTTACTGAGTTACTGCTTACATAGGATGAATGGTACTGCAGAAGCCCATCTAAGATAAGCGGCAGTAGCAGCGGGAAACCTGTCCAGAATCGTACACGGATCATCGGTCTGTACATCACCAGGATTCCGGCTGACAGACCCAGCCAGAAAGCGGTGCATCTTGCGCATAAACCCGATACTCCCCATGGCAAAGCAATGCATCGAGAAGGCATTCTGTGACAGGATGCGGACAGTACGGGATCGATTGCGTTCTCCATGCTGCCCATGACCGGCCGCGCAATTGAAAACAGAAACATCAGGCAGGCAGGAACTCCAAGGAGAATGGCAAGCGCCAGCCTGCCCCGACGAAAGCTTCTTTTCATGCTATCCCTAAACAGGCTCAGAAGTAGATTATCTGGGCTCTTCTATCCAGATTATCCTTATCTGGTTATCCGCTTCTATCTCTCCGAGCTCCGCGATATAGGCGGTAACCGCCTCCATAAGACTGATATTCGCGGGAACTACTTCATGCTCAAGCATTATATCGTAACCTACATTACCCTGAGCAAGATAGCCTGAGGTGACGAACCGGTAGGTTCTTTCAAGATCCAGCGGTTCTCCGCCCACAAGCATGTTCTCGATCTTTTCTCCGTCTGGCATCGCCTGATTTCGATCGGCGGTAACTCCACCTATTTCCATATCCCGGCGGCGACCCTGCATACCGGTCTCGAGTATCGCCTTGAGTTCAGCTCCCGTCAGCTCCAGGATAAAGAGATCTTCTTCGAATGGAATCGCCTGGTAAACGACCCGCTGGGTAATGGGACCTCTGGGTATTGCAGCTCTTATGCCTCCCCTGTTCATGAGGGCAACATCAGCATCGGTACTGAAGAGCATGGCGTCGGCAATAAGCCTGCCAAGCGGATGTTCAGCGTTCCCTCTTGGTATCTGCTCAACGGCTTCTGCCAGCACCTGGTCCATTCCGGCTTCCGCTACGGATCTGAAGCCTTCTATCATCAAAGCTATCTCAGGATCAGGCCAGAATTCATCATGGAGAAGGCTTACGTACTCCTCCCCCTCGGGGAGATCGTATCCGATCAGGGTTTTTGTATCGGTATCTATCTCGAGACGTATGCGGCCGATACCGGTTCCATTGGCGTATCCCTGGACCACAATAGTGTGGTTTACAGGGCTTACCCAAGGCTCTGCGAACCCGAGATGAGTGTGCCCTGACACTATAAGATCTATCCCGGATACAAGGCATGTGAACTCAGCATGATTCATGCTGAAATCTTTCGTATACTCCTCGCCTGCATTCCACGCTTCGTAGACCCTGTCAAGGTATTTATCAGGATCCCCGGGCTGCCCGAGATGGGAAACCAGGATGATGATATCGGCTCCCTGTTCCTCAGCTTCCTCAATGTATCTTTCGGTGCTCTCAACTTCGTTCAGGAAGATATAATCCCCGAGAAGTTCAGGAGTGACAAGTCCATAGGTATCTGGTGTTGCAAGGCCTATGAAAGCAATTTTCACTCCGTCGTACTCGAGTATCTGGTACGGAATTACCGGGAAGGGTATATCTCCGGTAGCCGAATCAACAAAATTCGTGCAGATAACCGGGAAATCGGCCTGCTCGCACAGGCCCAGAGCGTTCGCGGTTCCGTCGTCAAAATCATGATTGCCGAGAGTCATCATATCGTAACCAGCGGCGTTCATCCATTCGATTACGAACTCTCCGGTACCGTAATTTCCGGTGGGTGTTCCCTGGTAGATATCACCCACATCGATCAGAAGGCAGTATTCACCGCTTTCGCTGCACTCCTCCCGAACTCCGTTAACGTAAGAGCATATGTATGCGCCCCCACCAATCATTGGAGGGAAATCAGGGTTCATGAAAGTAGCTTCCCTCGGCACTATTCCGCCATGTATATCGTTTGTGTGCAGGATATTCAGATATATGGTGTCCGCGCCTGCCGCAACGATCAGGGCAAGCAGCAGAACAGGTAGCAGTATTCTCACTTTATCCTCCCGCCTACAAGTCAAATACTCGGCTGATAGAGAACATCACCCTGGTATCCGTTTCCTCAATGGTCAGGCTGTCTCCCGATACGAATGATGGAAGGCCGGTGATCCCGGTCTGCCTCCATCTGTCAGGAGAGAAACTTGCTCCAATGTCAAGATTCCATTCGCCGATAGAGAAACCCAGTCCCGTAGCGAAATTCATTCTGTCAAGAGAACTCGCTATGGGTGAACGTTTGTAACCGAAACCGAATCTGGCCACCGGACCTCCGGGAAGCGTGTTCTCGACCCCGGCATTAACTCCCCAGGAATTCTTTAAACCGAGGTTTTCACCATCAAGTTCCAGGGAGCCATCCGAACTCCAGAAGAATTCTCCTATGAATCTCGATCTCAGACTGTTCCCCGGAATGTATATCGAGCCGAGTCTCACGGTCATCGGCATATCAAGGTCATAATCCGTTTCGGAAAGGACATTCCAGGTTACAGGACCATCAAAGGTTGGAGTGACCGAAAGAGGCATGGGATACTCGAGTGCCGCACTGACAAAAACTCTGTCATCAGGCGAGAACAGGATAGAACCTCTTGTAACGATACCGCTCACCGATTCACTTTGATGGGAATGTATACTGTCAAGAGAGGGATCGACGTATGTTACTTCCCATGTAACATCCCGGGAACCCGTAACGTAACCCCCGGCAAGACCGAAGGAGAAAACGTCGGAGGGGACAAAGGACACAGCCATTGTGAACTCATTCAGTAAACCGGACACATCCAGTCTTTCATCTCCGGTTATTACGTAGGCAGCGTCCCTCATAGTACGCTCATAAGTGTACCCGTAAAACGCCGGTACCCTCCATCCGGCTGCAAATGCCAGAGATTCCGGAAGACCGCCCCAACCTCTGAACGCAAGTGCAACTCCGCCGGGAAAGAAACCGATATCTTTGTTGAAGGCTATTTCGGACTCACCTATGGAGCTTTCGAACTGATCGTAAACTCGCCTGGTCCGTTTCTCAACGAAGAAATCCATACCAGCCGCGAATTCAACCTGCAGCCCGTGGTCTGCAATACCCAGAAGAGACGGGTTAACCAGTATCCCAAGGGCGGAAACCTCCATAAAGCCGTTACCGCCCATACCGCAAGATACGGCTGAAGCGGATCCTACCGGGTTGCCTAGCCACATGACTTCGGGAAGCCCGGCGATCAAAAACGATAATATTCCTGCTGCAATAATGCTCATTCTTCCTCCACCCTACCAGCGGAAATCCATCTGACATCGGATGCCATAATCTGTAACGTGATCGCTAAAGTCCCTCACCGGGCTGCCCGGATCACCCTCATAATAGAAGGCATCATCAGGATCAGGTCTGTAAAGACCGGTTCGGGGATAAAATGTATCTTTTCTTAACACCCTCAGCCTGAACTGAAGATTGTCTGACAAATTATTCTTTATGGTGACATAGAATTTTGTACCGTCACCGTCCAGGAAATCTATGCCCGTATCTTCGAATTCCCACTGACTCATCCCGTTGGTGGACCAGAGTGTCGATCCGCCCAGAACAGAGAGGTTATCGGTGAAATTGTGTTCCCACCGGACGGCTATGTAGCCGCCTGTCATCAATCTGTCATCGCCGTACAGGGGGTTGGGCGTAAGCTCGACCATCCCGTAGCGCAACTGGACATCGAAGTAATCACTGTTCGTGGGAAGGAAAAAAGTCCTGAAGGTGTATTCAGTGGTACGGGAGGTTGTGGGAATCACATCATGCATCTTGGTTTTTTCCTGATATTTGCATTTGAGTCTGAACCTTATAGGAAAATCAGGCCGGTATTCAACCTCACCCTGGAACCTGTGGTTATCAAAGTTCCACGGTATTGAACGCCAGATATCAAGATATACCTTTGTGAAAGTGATGCTCCTGCTTACCTGAAAACGGCTCTCAACATAAAGCCCCTCTTCGGGCTTGGGGGTTGGCCACTGCGCAAGCTGTGATGCCAGCGGATCGTTCAGATAATAGGGCTTCTCGAAAACGGTATCATCGTATCTCAGCTGCTCGGTGAAACCTCGATTGTACGGGTTGCTGTATCCAAGGTCGTAGTGTCTCCAGATCCCGAGAAGATAAAAGTAATCGTTCTGCCATCTTCCCCTTGCGAGCATTGCTGCCGATTCATTGTCCTGGCGAACGTATTCCCCTTCCAGGCTCACGTTGTCGAGAATTGTCTGGGCGGAAATACTAAGGAAAGAGGATGTTTCCCCGGCGGTCAGAATATCGTACTCAGGGCAATCCCAGTTCTGCGCATCTCCGGGAATATCCATAGCCTCCGGGGCAGGTACAAGAGAATCGCTGTATGTGATCCTCATCCCTCCAAGGCCCAGCGCGGTACCCCAGGGCAGCAATCCGCTGAAGTCATAAAAGCCATATCCACCTAAGGTGGTCTCTTTAAGAACATCAGCGTAGGGCCATGTTCTGGTATTGGACATGACAAGTATGTTCGGTGTTCCATCAATGCTCCGAAGCGCGTCCCTGGAGGAGTTCGAATAGAAAGCATAACCCAGGACAGGGCCTGCCCGCATTTCAATTGCTCCGCCTATAAGGGCGAACTGGCGGGTGGATGTCAGATCGGGGTACAGACCCCACGTCCGGTACGTTGATCTGTACATGAGCTCGTCGGAGTTATCGATCATAAGTCCCTGACCGAGGGAAATATTGTAATTTCCCAGCACAACCTGATTCACTACTCCGATATTTTCCATCGAAACAAAACCCTTTGCTATATCGAACCTGTCATTAAGATCACCCAGTTCAATGTCCGATACAAGCCCGAATCCGGAGGTGGAGTTCCTGCCCCTTGAAAGTCTGACGCCCCCGCGGAACCTGTCTCCAAGACCTACACGAACACGGTGCTCCCAGCCGGTTACGTTAACCGCCCCCAGCAGCTCTGTCTGTTCGCTTGCAAGCCTTTCGGTCCACGCGATGCTGTCTGCCTCTGTATACCCTCTCCCACCTTCCTGAAGATCACATATAGCTGAATGGAGATCACTGAGGATCATGCTCAATCCATCTTCAGCGCTATCTCTTCCATCACCGCCATCTATAACTATCCTGTAACTTCCGAAAAACTCCATGGAATGGAGATCAAGCTCACGAACGGACACGTAATCCCTCAGGTTCCGATATCCGTAATAAGTGAGATCGTCTGCATTCCGCAGAGAATAGACACTGGAAACCGGACCCAGGGTGTTAAGCCTTCTCTCAACCGCCGCGGCATCGATGAAGCTGACCCTGTCCAGGCTTCGAAGCTGCCAGGATGTGGCTGAATTTACAGGAATGGGACGAAGAAGGTAATTCTCCCACATGTCCACCGCGGCGTCACCCGGTCCGTCTTCGGTGGCAAGCCTTTCCATGATACTGATAATGTCAGGGGAAATCCTCCCCTCGGAAGGGGGGACCACTACGCAGATGTTCTTGAGGTACTCAAGCTCCTCTGCACCGAACCCGGGTATCTCCATTACGTCGTAGATAGTGAGGAGACCGCCTGTTTCGTAGATATATGCATAAAGGTCCGATGCCTGCTGTGAGTCGAGCCCGCCCAGCTCTTGCAGTTCCTGCAGCGTTGCGGTGTTCAGATCGAACCCTCCCGGGACAACAAGACCCAGGCAGACAGCAAGTATCAGGCTAGAAATCATAAGTCACCCCGAACTGGTGAGTAAGATCCAGTTGAGGATGGGTAATAACGGCGTACTTGAGAGCAATACCCGCAATAGAAGCATCCAGGCCGCCGGATACTGTTACAGGATTGCTCTGAGCACCGGCCAGGATCGTTACAAACCCCAGCGGAAGAGACTGGCCCACATGAATTCTCATACCATTGAAATCCCGTGAGAAAGTCAGAGCGGATATCATGCTCGTTGCCGGTTCATACCGGAGCCCTACGTCTATTCTCCTTCTGAGGTATTCGCTGCTCTCTCCCAGTCTTGCCTGAAATGGATTTCTTACCGCTGCGGCAAGAAGCCACCGATTGTACATCCTTACCTGAAACCCCATATTCACTGCTATTGCGGTGGCGCTCCCGTACTCGGAAACTCCATCGGCAATTGATGCCCTGTAAAACAGTGGCTGCAGTCCGAATGACATATCATCTGTAAGCATTCCGGCGAGGGTCACGGCGGCCATCTGTTCGCTGTAGAGGTCTCCACCGAAATAACGGAGATTAACGCCGACATTCCATCGTTTGATGAGATGGAATGCGCCGTCGATTCCATAGGTTCCGAAATCAATTTCTGAAAACGGAAGCCTGCCGGAAACGGTGATGGTTCTCGTGCCGATTCCCCCAATAGCAGCAGGGTTGTAAAGAGCCATTTCGGCTCCGAAAAGGACAACACCGGTACCACCCATAGCCTGGGATGCCACGCCTATCTCAAGTTCCTCGAAAGCCGCACCTGACTGCCCTGCCAGAATCAGAAGGGCAAAGAAATATACTGCTGGTTTGATACGCATCATTGCCACCTCAATTCAGCGGAACTGCTA
>Ga0164313_10000374_pt1 | contig 35232 bp, 27 predicted proteins | sample GuaBasSedimGuay4_FD_113735 | JGI IMG/M metagenome (GOLD analysis project Ga0164313, IMG submission 113735) | Subseafloor sediment microbial communities from Guaymas Basin, Gulf of California, Mexico - Guay4, Core 4569-4, 0-3 cm | ecosystem: Environmental > Aquatic > Marine > Hydrothermal vents...
AGCTTTCTCCCAAAAATGGAGTTATTAGAATCCATTGATAAAATGAATCTTCCAAAATTTTGTAAAAAACATGGCATCAAAACTCCCAAAACGGCATACCTCCACCAGATTCAGGATATAGATTCACTGGAAGATGAATTCGATTTTCCTGTATTTGTAAAAGGCACGTTCTATGAAGCTTATAAAGCCAATAACGAAGAGGAAGTAAAAACCTATTTCCACAAATTAAATGCTAAATGGGGTCTCCCTGTAATTATCCAGGAAAGTATATCGGGCACGGAAACCGTAGTGGCCGGACTCTCAGACGGAAATGGCCAACTGACCGGAGCCATACCGCTCCGTAAATTGTTCATTACCGACCGGGGTAAAGGCTGGTCAGGGGTGGTGCTGGATGATGAGCAACTTATTGCAGTGACGAAAAAATTTGTGGAGGCCTCAAACTGGAAAGGTGGCTTTGAGCTGGAGTTCATCAGAGATGACAAAGATGAGCTGGTATTGCTAGAAGTAAATCCACGTTTCCCTGCCTGGGTTTACATAACTGCAGCAGCCGGACAAAATTTACCAGCAACTCTGGTTAAAATGGCCAAGGGTCAACATGTTGTGCCATTTGATAATTACATAGCAGGGAAAATGTTTGTACGATATGCATGGGAACTTGTGACGGATATTGAAGAATTTCAAAAGTTCTCAGTACAGGGAGAATTATAAAACAACAATCAAAAAGACAAAAAAATGGATAAGAAAAAATATGAACGGCCAGTATTACAAAAACTAAATACCGGATTGATGAACAAATTCGGCATGGCCACCGAATATAAACCACTTACAGAAATAGCCGGCATACGTGTAAGCAAACTGGCAGCGGATTTTGGATCGCCGGTTTTCGTGATCGATGAAAACAAAATCAGACAAAAATACAGGGAACTCCATTCCACATTTACTACCAGATATCCAAAGGTGCAATTTGCATGGTCGTACAAAACAAATTACTTAAATGCTGTTTGCAATGTGTTCCATCAGGAAGGATCCTGGGCAGAAGTCGTGTCTGGTTTCGAATACAGCAAAGCAATTTCCAATGGAGTACCGGGCGATAAGATCATTTTCAACGGCCCAGATAAAAACCATACCGACCTGTTGACTGCAATAAATAACGGTTCACTAATCCATATCGATCACTTAGATGAACTTTACAGTTTAACAAGTATCACAAACAAAATACAAAAACGGGCTAAAATTGCTATACGTGTCAATATGGACACAGGCATTCATCCTATGTGGGACAGGTTTGGGCTCAACTACGAAAATGGTCAAGCCTGGGATGCAATCAATAAGATAATGGCCTCCAAAAATCTTAATTTGGTGGGTTTACATTGTCACATCGGCACATTTATGTTAAGTCCCAATGCTTATGCTATAGCAGCTACAAAGCTCTCTGACCTGGCTGTACGTGTAAAACAAAAATTTGGTAAGATCATTGAATATATTGACTTGGGCGGTGGATTCCCTTCTCCCAACAACCTGAAAGGTTCGTATTTACCTGGTCATGATTTGATTCCTCCCATTGATGATTATGCCGAAGCCATTACAACAGCATTGCTAAATAGCGCCATCAGCCCACAAGATCTCCCTCTTTTGATTCTTGAAACTGGCCGTGCACTCATTGATGAAGCGGGTTATCTGGTAGGTTCAGTCATAGCTAACAAACGCCTCACATCAGGTAAGAGAGCCACAATCCTGGACATAGGAATTAATATTCTGTTTACATCCTTTTGGTACAACCACAAGGTGACTCCGGCTCAGGAATTTACAGAATACAGGGAAGACATGGAATTGTTCGGCCCATTGTGCATGAATATTGATGTGATTCGTGAAAGCATTCAATTGCCATCACTAAAACGTGGGGATCATGTAGTCATCCAGAATGTTGGAGCATACAATATGACCCAGTGGATGCAGTTTATAACACTACGCCCAAAAATTGTAATGATCAGCATTGACGGACAGCCGTTTGTAATTAGAGATAATGAGACGCTCGAATACATAAACAGTATGGAAAACATGCCTGAGCACTTAAAACAATTTGATTTATAATACTTTGAAAATCAACAAGCAATTAAATCTTTTCGTTAACTCAATCATAAATAGTTATTCCGAAATCTTTTTCGCAAGAAATCGTTTTTTTGGCATTCTGTTGATTGGGATCACTTTTGTGGATCCATTTACGGGAATTTGCGGAATGTTATCTGTGGTTGCCACAAATCTTCTTGCAAAAATACTCGGGTTCTCAAGAGAGGCTATTTATGATGGAAGGTATGGATTCAACAGCTTGTTGGTAGGGCTTGGACTGGGCTTTTATTACAGTCCAAATCCCGCCTTTTTTATTCTGTTGTTTGTTGCTGCCCTTAGTACACTATTAACCACAGTGGCAGTTGCAGGAGTACTTCAAAAATATGGATTGCCTTATTTAAGCATACCATTTTTAATAGGCATTTGGGCAACCCTGCTGGCATCCAGAAACTTTGAAGCATTAGAGCTCAGCGAGCGTGGTATTTACACACTCAATGAACTCTACGCCACCGGTGACAACTGGCTGATAATTCTTTACAAAGAACTCAAACAGTTACCCATACCAGAATTGTTGAAAATTTATTTCAATTCCCTTGGTGCAATTTTATTCCAGTTTAATCCGTTTTCAGGGATATTAATAGCTATCGGCTTGCTGGTTTACTCCAGAATTGCCTTTTCTCTTTCGATTATCAGTTTTACGGCGGCATATTATTTTTACCAGATCCTTGGAGCTGACATCCAAAGTTTGAGTTATAGTTACATAGGATTCAACTTTATTCTTAGTGGAATAGCACTAGGCAGTTATTTTTTGGTTCCCTCCAGATCGTCTTACTTGTGGGCCATACTGCTTGTGCCAGGACTAATGATTCTCACTTCCTCCTTCGGAAGCTTATTTGAAATCATTCAACTTAGCATCTACGCCCTGCCGTTTAATATAATGGTTATCACTTTTTTGTATGTATTAAAATTACGGCATCACCCCAAAGAACCTGAGGAAGTGGTTATTCAACAATATATTCCTGAACATAACCTTTATCATCGCATCAGTTCTAAAGACCGGTTTCTTCATTATAAACCGGTAGCAATTTCCGCACCTGTTTTTGGGAAATGGTATATTAGTCAGGGTCATAACAGCAGTTTGACACACCGTGGCGAATGGAAAGAAGCATGGGATTTAGTGATTACCGGGACTGATGGGGAACAATTTAAAAATGAAGGTAAGGCTGTAGAAGATTACCATTGCTATAATAAACCCATAATGGCCCCGGCAGATGGTACGGTAGAGATCATTGTAAATGAAATAGATGATAATCTGATTGGTGATGTCAACCTCGAACAAAACTGGGGCAACAGCATTGTGATTCGCCATGAACATCAATTGTACTCTCAAATATCCCATATACGTCGTGATTCATTTAAAGTACGAAAAGGGGATACTGTAAAAAAAGGAGACATCATAGCAAGCTGTGGTAACAGTGGACGGTCCCCCTATCCGCACATACACTTCCAAATTCAGAGAACGCCTTTTGTTGGATCAAAAACCATGGATTATCCACTTAGTCATTTTATAACCGATCATGATGGTCTAAAAAATTATCGCTTTTTTGGTTATCCAAAAGAACACGAAAACATTAACAACATTGAAACTCAATCAACACTTTACTGGGCTTTTCATTTTTTGCCCGGTCAGCTATTGAAGTTTGAGGTAAATAAAAATGGTCAAAAACATATAGAAAGCTGGGAGATTAAAACTGATTATTATAACAATACCTTTATTGAGGATGATAAAACCGGGGCCATCGCATATTTTGTCAATGATGGCAAACTTTTTTATTTTACTCAATTTAAAGGATCTTGGGACACATTACTATACAGATTCTTTCTCGGATCTTTTAAAGTCTTACTGGGAGTAGAAAAAGAACTGGAAGTTAAAGACCGTATTCCTTTGCACTTATACAGCAAATCCCTTTTAAGATATTTGCATGATACAATCGCACCCCTTAAACCCATGATGCATGCGGAATTCCGCTTATCCTACGAGGAAATAAAAGCTTCTATCGGTGAAGAAAACGTTATACTCAGATCTCGTACCTGGCTTACCCGGCCATGGAAATCTGATCGCGAAGTTCATTATGAACTCGAACTAAAAAATTATAAACTACACATTTTTAAGTTTTGGGAAGAGAAAATAGAAATAACCGCCAGATGTATAAACTGATCTATATTGTCATTTTGATATTTATCTCCAATAGTCTGTTTGGACAGGTGAATAAAGATTTTCAGTATTTCAATACTCTCACCTACAACCAGTATCTGGCCAAGGACTGGAAAAATCTGACAAAAACAGGTCGTAAAAGTATCCAACTGGGATACGATTCACATTTCATCAGAATGAGATTGGGTATTGCATTATATTCCAGTGAAAAATACATGCTGGCAGAAAAACAGTTTAAAAAAGCCCTTCAATTCAATAGTGACAACCCTACCGCCCTTGAATACTTACACTACACTATGATTTTTACCGGCCGGGATAAAGAATCAGAATGTTTTTACCCATTAAAAGAAGAAGACACAGTCAATTTTTTTCAAAACATATACATTGAATCAGGTGTTAAATTAAGCGATGAGAAGGCCTTTACGCGTGATATCCGTTACGGGCTGTTTTCACTAAAACACGGCTTATCTAAAAGAACTTCTTACTTTCACGCCTTTCAATATCTGGTTCGGGATTATATAGATCCATTGACATCAGGTTCGGGATATGGAAATAGAGAAAATATCCTTCAAACAAAACAATATGAGTATTATGGAGCTCTTGAAATCCTGGCCGGTAAAGGTCTGTACATCACACCTGCCTACCATTACCAGAGTGTCAGAATGGAGGGTAATCGCTGGAACAACTTTGTCTTTTCCCTGGGCTTGTCACAACACATTGGCATCACTAACATATATGCAAATATCAGTTATTCAAAAATTGATTTTACTTATCAATATCAGGGGAGTATTGGGCTGACAATTTACCCACTGGCCAATCAGAATCTTTACATCGACAATATGTTTACGGCTCAACATGAATCTGAAAACATCCACTCATCCATAAAACAAAAATTAGGAGGCAAAGTACTTAAAAAAACCTGGCTGGAAGGATGGTACTCTTACGGTGATATGCGATATTTCAATGAACAAAATGCATTTATTTTTTTCAATAATCCCAGTATAATACATTACCGTTACGGGGTTGGTTTAATCCAGGGATTGGGCAAGCACTTACTCTATCTGAATGTTATAAAAGAGTATAAAGAAGAATATGAAACAAGAATAGATTTTTCACATATAGATGTGATCATCGGATTAAAAATAAAACTATGATGAAAAGGAAAATTCAAATGACTATGATCCTGCTAATGGCAACTCAATGGTTGGCAGCACAGGAAAACAATAAAATATATGAGGCATTTATAGAAAGCTATGGCTTGGAAGCCACTGGCAATTATTCTAAATCCATAGAAAAGATCAGAGAGGTGTATTCAGATGATTCCTACGACATGAACATCCGGCTTGGATGGCTGTATTATAATCTGGGCAATTTCCCGGAATCTGAAAAATACTATCAAATGACCACAAAAATTTTTCCCTACTCTATCGAGGCAAAATTAGGTTATGTATTACCCTTGTCAGGCTTAGGTCATTGGGACAAAATCATCGAAGTCTATTTTGACATTCTCAAAATAGATCCTCAAAATACTCTTGTGAATTACCGTCTTGGAGCTATCTATTACGAGCGAAAAAATTATTCTAAAGCATATGATTATCTTGAAAATGTGATCAATCTATTCCCAAATGACTTCGACAGTGTCCTTCTTTATGCCTGGACACATTTCCAAACAGGGAAACTAAAAGAGGCCAAGGTCCTTTTCAGGAAAGCCCTTCTCATTAAACCCAATAATGCATCCGCACAATATGGTTTGAGTCTTATCAAATAGGTTTTTATCAGATTCCTTTTTTCAATAATTAGTTCCATAATTCAGAAAATTTTCTGAATTGTTATAACATGCCTATTATGTTTTTTCAATCAGATTTGAATACTTTTAATATATTAGGAGGCGAAATAAGAAGGTTTTTGATACAAAACTTAAAATAAATTCAATTTTTTATTGTTTTTGTTATAATTTTTACGCAATATTTCTGCCCCATTTGAAATAAGCAGCTTTTTAATAGGGATATTTTGTGGGTAAAATCCATGAACTACAGGAATTTTTTAAAAAAAAGCTCGAAAACTAAAATGGTTTTTTACATATTATAACGATGTTACAAAGTAAGGTATGAATTAATATACCACTGGATATTGGGAACAGACACGAAACATAGCATTGCCGAACATGAAGTTTGGACAAAAGACATTCCTTCCGGAGCGATATCGGAAGAATGGACAATGTCCAAACTTACCAAGATGTCGAAAAATGAATTGATTGATCTGATACTAACATCAAAAAAGACACAAAAATCCAGAATTTCAGAATTGCATCGATTAGTCAGTAATATGGATTGGAATGAAGATTCCAATGACACACATGTGAATATCAAGGAGTCTGATCCCTACTTCAAGTTAAGTTTAGCATTGTCACAACTCAGACACAAGGCAAATAAGATGGTCAGCGAAATGACGGACCTGAATAAAAATCTTGAATTCCGGGTTGCCGAGCGGATTGTTGAACTAATTGAAAAAGAGTTGAACCTGCGGGCCATTTTGGACAATTCGACAGATGCCACATGTCTTATTAACATCCATTATGAGCTTATAGACTATAACATCACCTTCAGTAAGGAAATTAACAAGCGTTTTGGGATTTCACCTAAGATAAAAGCCAATTTTCTGGATATGTTTTCATCAGAAAATGACCGTGATGACTGGAGGGATCGCCTTGAAAAAGCTCTTGATGGAAAACCTGGCATTTACATAGACCAGTATTTGCGGGAAGAAGACATGAAGGTTTATGAAGTGAAAACCTTTCCAATAAATGGCGCTGGAGCTGTACGGGGTGTGGCCATTTTTATTAAAGATATTACGCATATTCAACGATCTGAATTAAAATTCATAGAGAAGAACCGGGAGCTCGACCGGATCAATAAAGAACTTGACAATTTCGTATACCGTGTATCCCACGATCTACGGGCACCCATCACTTCCATTATGGGCCTCATCAACCTGATAAAACTTGAGGATGACCCTTCAAAACTCAGCAACTACATAAATCTACAGGAAAAAAGTGTTAAAAAACTTGATCACTTTATAAAAGACATCATTAACCTCTCAAGGAATACACGTCTGGGGATAACAGTCGAGCGCATCAATTTCAATGAATTAGTTCCGGAGATATTTAATGAATTAGATGATGGCACTGGTGCTGTAGAAAAAAGACTTACTGTCAATGAGGTGGTACCCCTGTATTCAGACCGGCAACGAATTCATACGTTATTGACTAACCTGGTTTCAAATAGTATTAAATTTTATAACAACCACCAGGAAACCCCTTATGTACACGTGAACCTGATCTCAGACGAAGACAGCGTAACGTTAGAAGTTAAAGATAACGGGATTGGTATTCCCCCAGAATATCTCAATAAAATTTACACTATGTTTTTCCGTGCAGCCAAGGATAACCCAGGCTCAGGATTGGGATTGTATATTGTAAAAGAGACAATAAATAAACTTCAAGGCACTGTAACAGCCCGGTCAAAACTCCGTGAAGGGACCACTTTTAGCATGAAAATACCAAACCTTATTAAGAGGTATGAAGCCGCGCCTAAATTACTCTGATCAGATATCGTACCATACTAAAATCGGATACCAATATCCAGACTAAACATATCCTTTTTCAATAGAATTGAGTTGCCAATATTATCTTCTGATATCATATTGCTGATACCCCTGTTATAGCTAAGCCCGGCTGTCAGGATAGTGCGTGTACCCATTTGAAATTCTACACCAGCTCCGCAATAAAACGTGAAAGTCACTGGATTGAACCGCTCGATCAATGCTGGTTTCGAATATGTATCATCACTATACACCAATACTTCCATCAAACTCCCAATCTGAACATAAATTCGCTTATCAATTGCTATTTCATCGGTAAGCATACGGAATGTCAATGGGATCTGAATATGCTGCAATTTATATTTATTTGTGATTTCCATGCTATTATCAGACAAATAGGTAACAGTAAGGGGGGTTGATATGTAACCTGCTCCTGTACCTATAAAATAAGTTTGCCCTAGCGGTATATCAATAGAAAGGCCAAATACAGGTCTAATTCCATGACTTGACACATCCATAGAACTTCCCTCCTGCACATGGCTGATATGATAAACAGGTATGGTTGGCGAAAACTGAAGACCAAGTCTTCCCTGTGCCCAAACCGACGCAAAACTCATTATAAATATCAAAAATATAGAAAACAACTTTTTCATTGTCTTAATTATTAACATCCTGGGTTAAAGGATATTTATTTTATAATAGAGAATTATCAAAAACTGTGCTAAGTTTTCAGAGAATGCAAAATGAATGCTTATTTTAGCCGACTCAATCTGAAATAAAATATGAAAAAGATTTTTTTGATCCTGATCATTCCATTGCTGGCTTTATCGTGTAAAGAAAAAGACTGTATTGATTCTCCGGATGTATCAGGTATTCAAATGCAGTTGTCCGTTCAACGACTAGAGAAAAAACTACAGCAAGCCAATACACCAGATGAATTGGAAACCATCTTATCTGAGCATCCTGTGTTTTCAGAATTTTACTTAAGACGCTCACAATATCCCAATGATAAAATTCTGGCCAAAACATTTTTTGACCGGATTAAAAATCCTGGTTTCGATACCCTGCTTATGAATACTGAATCTGTTTTTGGTAATTTCTCAGATGAGCGATCTACATTTGAAAATGCCTTTAAAATTATTAAATATTATTATCCCGGCTTCACACCCCCCCAAATTGAGACCGTCGTTACAGGATTTGTTCATGATAACTATATATCAGATTCTTTACTTATCCTCGGGCTAGACTATTACCTGGGACCTGAGGCAAAATACAGGCCTGCTGAACTCCCATCTTATCTTCTAAAAAGATATCAAAAACCTTATCTGAATCCACAGGTGATTCTCGTTTTTTCCCATTTTTTTAACAAAACCGACCCCAAAGATCAAACCACTTTAGGTGACATGATTTTTTATGGCAAATCCTATTATTTCGCCAGGCATATGCTACCATGTACGCCTGACAGTTTGTTCACCGGTTATACCGCTTTTGAAACTATAGACATCGAAGAACATGAACAGGTAATATGGGCAGCTTTTCTTGAAAATGAATCATTATATGAAACTAATCATTTTATCAAGGACAAGTTTTTTATGGAAAGGCCTAAGACGCTGGAAATTGGAGAAAAATGCCCTGGTAGGATTGGTCGCTGGGTTGGCTGGCGCATTGTAAATAAATATATGGAATTGCATCCGGATGTTACACTGCCTCAACTTATGGAAATGACAGATTCACAGAAGATATTCAGGGATTCAAAATATAAGCCAATTCCTTATTGATTTTTGAAGGTCTCTGCTCCCCGGTTATTATATGGTAAAATGCTTCGCTCAATTGTTTCCTGGAAAATTGTTCTGTAGCTAGTAAACGTGCATTCTCCTGATAACTTCTAAGCAATGTGGCATCACGGATAAAAGGTTCTATTTTCCTGACAAAATCATAAGGATTAGATGGGGCGGAGTAAAAACCAGCCCGATGATGTTCCAGCATATCAGCAATCCATCCTTTTGAATTTACTACACACATTTTACCAGCAGCAAGTGCCTCAAAATATTTATTCGGGCTATTAGTCTCCAATACCGGAATATTTTTGAAACTTATATAGACCACATCACTGTTTTCAAGCATCTCCCTAACACCTCCCCGATCCAAACGACCGACAAAAGACACATTATCCAGACATTTATCTTTTGCAATTTGTTTTAAGTATTCCAGTTTGGAACCTTCCCCCGCAACATTAAATAAAACAGGGATATGTGCTTCCATGGAAGCTGCTGCTATATCCAATAAGTATTCGAGATGATTTACAGGGCCTACTGCTCCAATATAGCTAATAGTCAATGTGTTGTTTGCCTCAGGCATCTTGTATTGAGAGGGTACAAAAAAATCAGTATCAGACATATTTGGTATTAAATACAAAGGTTTATCAGGCATCAATTTCGCCACATATTCCTTGATCCCAGGTGAAAGGCAAACAATTTTATCTGCGCTCCTATAAACCAGTTTTTCCAAATATCGTACAAATGCCCTGGAAAGAGGATCTCTAAAATACCCCATTTCAATAGGCGCCTCAGGCCATAAATCTCGAACTTCAAAATAATAGGGCACATTACGGTATCTCTTCAACCACCGGGCTGCCAGCCCTACTGTTAAGGGTGTAGATGTTGCATAACACAAATCCGGTTTTTTCAGTTTTTTCATCAATTTCACTGCCTTTATGACAAAAATCATAAAAGCCATAATGCGACGCATAAAACCAAATGTATTATCATAACGCACAGGCAGATAATGAACGACAACGCCGTCTAACTGCTTTTTTTGGTACTCCTTTTTATTATGTGTGGTAATTACATCTACTGATATGCCTCGTTCTGCCAGAGCTGTAGAAAGGTACCAGGACCTAATCGCTCCGCCTTCTTCCGGTGTTTTAAAATATTGATGTATATAAAATACTCGCATCTATTCAAATTCCTTTGCCAACCAATGCCCCAAAACAAGGACACTCCATAATTCCTGACTCAAATCTACCGTTCCTCCACGGTGTCGATCTATCAGCCTCAAAATCTCTTCCTGTTTCACAAAATCAAATATTAAATGGTCATTTTCTGAAAACAGTTCCCAAAGATAATCATGTTTTTTATATCTAAACCAGTTTCCTGCCGGCAATCCAAATCCTTCCTTTTTTCTAAATGCAAATTTCTTTCCGCCATACGTTTTTAATATCTCTTTCAAAATTCCTTTTCCTCCATGCATAAGCAGACTTTCGGGGGATATACTTCTTGCAAAGTCACTCAATGCTACATCAAGATATGGCATACGCATTTCCAGGCCGCTCTGCATCGACATCCGATCACTAATGGTGAGTACATCAGAAATCAAATATTGTAACCGGTCATTTTCCAGGGCATGACTCATATATGCATTATTATTCATCATGTCGGGCCATGACTCAACCCTGTTAATATCCATATATTCCGGCGTACTTATCATTCTGTTCCAGGTGACTTCCGGATCGGTATCTATACTTTGGGCCCACCTTTTAAACAACCGTGCTCGCTTTCTCAAGGGAAAATATCTGCCATCCGGTAATACTGAACCAGTGAACCGTATGACCGGCATTAAAGCTTTTACCGCTTTGTGATGTTTCAGATACCAATAATAAGCCTTATGCCGGTTATATCCTGCAAAAAGCTCATCCGCACCGGCTCCTGAAAGAACAACTTTCACCGATTCTGCCGCTTTCTGACATATTAACCAGGTCATCCATGCCCCACTGTCTGCCACCGGCTGATCCATTTGGCTAATAAATGCATTAAAACCTTCTAATATAGTATCATCAATCTCCATTACGGTATGATCACTTTGATACTGCAATGCAGCCATCCTCGCATATTTATAATCTTCAGTGCCAAAGGATACGTCACTTTTGCGGTTTACAATAGAAAATGTAGGCACAGAATACCCTTCTTCCCTGGCAAGGGCCAGTAGCAGGGTAGAATCAACACCTCCACTTAACAGCAAGCCCAGGGGCGCATCTGATTGAAGATGTGTGAGTAAACTATCACGTAAAAGATTTTCAATTTTTGTGGATAATCCGCTAATATTATCTCCGGATTCAATATTGAAAAGAAACTCAGATTTTTCATTATACCGATCGATCTCATATTTACCCTTTTCATATTTCAGACAGAATCCCGGCTCCAGTTCTAGTATATTTTCATAAAATGTTTCAGGGCGGTCTGCATACTTATATTGTAAATAATGAGCAATTTGATTGCGATTGAGACTACGTTTCACCAGACCAGATGCGAGTATACCCTGTAATTCAGAAGAAATTATAATCTGTGTTCCATTATTTGTGTAATACAAGGGTTTCATTCCCCAGCTATCACGTGCCGCCAGTATACTTCCTAGTTCCAAATCAAAAAACACAAAGGCAAACATTCCATTCAACTCACGGATACCCTGTACACCTCTTTGTATTAACCATAGCAATAAAACTTCTGTATCGGATGACGTACGAAAAACACATCCATTCCGGATCAATTTATTCTTTAATTCATCATAATTATATATTTCACCATTAAACGCAATGGCATAACGACCACTGATATCCTGAAATGGTTGGTCTGACCGTGTTGCGATATCATGAATTCTTAGTCGGTTTGCACCAATATGTATATTGGCATCTTTTGTCGAATATAGCTTTTGTCCCTTATGATCAGGTCCTCTATGAGTGGTGGCAGAAAGCATTTGCCTAATAGCTTCCCCGCTAATTAACATGCTTTTATCAATTATTACATTTATACCACACATCAGAATTGAGATAATATCTTTTGCAAATGTAATCAATCAAGAAGAGATGACATATTGTTTATGGCACTACCATGAATATATTGGGTAATAGATTAATGCGATAATGAATTAACAGAGTCAGAAGCTGGAAAACAGAAGTTGGAAGTAAAAAACGGTCTACAAACTTTTGCTGACAACCTACCTATTGACTGTAAATTGATTTGATTGTTTACTGCGAGCTGATGATTCCTGCACTAAATCATTGACATATCAGTAGAGCTAAAAAACTGACAATTGGCACACAAAAATCCTTTCAACCCCGAAAAGGGGAGACAGATGGTCTTTGAAAAAACGTATGTAGATACTACAACTTATGAATGTACCCCCACTGTGCGTGAATAATCCAAAATTGCTTGTACAGTTTTTTCAGATGGCTCCAGATCCAATTCTTTCAGCTTTCTTGTAACTTCACTTGCATCGATATAAAAATCAATCAAATCGTTGTTTACAAGCAATTCATCTTCAATTCCGGATTCCTCTTCTTTTGTTGTCTCTTTAAAGACATACCTAACCAGGTCATTTTGGGTATAAATTTGGGTCATACACAATATTGTTTTGTTTCATCTTTTTCTTTAGGTTAATCAACGCATAACGCATCCTCCCCAAAGCAGTATTTATACTTACACCTGTTGACTCTGCAATTTCTTTAAAACTCATATCCAGATAGCTGCGCATGATCAGCACTTTTCGCTGATTTTCCGGTAGATCCTGTATGAGATTTCTGAGTTTTTCTACAGTGTCCTCCCGTATTTTTTTATTCTCTACAGGTTCCTCTGCAAACTCCAATGTATCAAATACATTATTGCCGTCTTCCATCATCACAACCGGATAACGCTTATTCTTACGAAACGTATCAATAGCCATATTATGTGCTATTCTCAATATCCAGGGCAAAAATTTACCCGTTTCATTATACCTTCCTCTACGAATCGTGTCAATTACTTTTATGAACGTTTCCTGCAATAAGTCTTCGGCCCGAGCTCTGTCTTTTACAATTAAATATATTGAAGTAAAAACTCTATTCTTATGCCTTTCGACTAATTCCCTGAATGCTTCGTTGTCACCTTTAATGTACAGTGAAATTAACCCACCATCACTAATTAAATACTTCTTCATTCTAAATACATTTGGTTAACGTAAAGCTCTACTTCATATTGTATTTTTTTAGATTGAACTACACATTTTTTAAGAATCTGACCTCAAACATAAACAATAAGCAAAAAACATGCAAAAATTAATCAATTACTAATGTATTTTTGCAAAAAAAAAATAATCATTTATCATCTGGAAGACAAAAACGAATATTGATAGCCTTGATCCACGGGAATTTATCCTGATAAAAAAGGCACGGGTCAACAATCTTAAAGATCTAAGTGTTGCCATTCCCCGCAACAAGTTTATCGTCATTACAGGACTTTCAGGGTCGGGCAAGTCATCACTGGCTTTTGATACTCTTTTTGCTGAAGGCCAGCGGATGTATGTAGAGAGTCTAAGTGCTTATGCCAGGCAGTTTCTTGACAGGATGGAAAAACCTGAAGTAGATTATATACGTGGCATATCACCAGCCATTGCCATCGAACAAAAAGCTGCCACTCGCAACCCCAGGTCTACAGTAGGCACTACAACTGAAATTTATGACTATCTAAAATTGCTCTTCGCCAGAATAGGTGATATCATTTCTCCGGTAAGTGGAAAAATAGTTACGCGTGATACTGTGTCAAACGTAGTTGATTTCATCTTCAAGTGGAAAAACGGCACCAGGTTTTCAATACTGTGTCCGCTCATCCTGGGAGACCGCTCTTTAGAAGAGGAATTAAATGTATTGTTGGGTAAAGGCTATACCCGTATACAGGTAGATCATAAAATAGAATTTATTGAAGACCTGCTGGAAGAAAAGAAAATAAACTCAAATCAGAAATTTTATATTCTCATCGATCGGGCTCAGGTAAAACAACTTGATGAAGACTTGCAATATCGAATTGCAGACTCAGTGCAAACTGCTTTTTTTGAAGGCCATGGTACATGTATAGTGGAAGATGAAAATACTTTTAAACATACTTTTTCCGATCAACTGAAAGAAGACGGAATAACCTTTGAAGAACCAAGCGTTAATTTTTTCAGCTTTAACAATCCGTATGGAGCCTGTAAACGCTGTGAAGGATTCGGACATATACTTGGGATCGATCCTGATCTGGTTATTCCGGATAGGAATAAGTCAGTTTACGAAGGGGCAATTGTCCCATGGAGAAGTGAAACCATGAAAAAATGGCTTCGCCCACTGTTGCAGCAGACCGGGGACGATCATTTTCCACTCCACAGACCTGTTTCAAAACTGGACAAGCAACAATACAAGCTTTTATGGGAAGGTTTCGGAAGTTTTAAAGGTCTAAACGCATTTTTCAAATACCTGGAATCAAGAACACATAAAATTCAGTACCGTGTTATGCTCTCCAGATACAGAGGAAGAACTGTTTGTACTGATTGCCAGGGCACCAGGCTACGTGCAGATGCAGCTTATGTAAAAATCGGCGAACATTCAATCATTGATCTGCTACTACTACCGGTTCATGAAGTTTGTACCTTTTTCAGGGAAGTCCAACTTGATGATCAAAAGGCACAAATCGGCAAACGTATCTTTACTGAGATCAAAAACCGTCTAAACGTCCTGCAACAAGTCGGATTGGGATATTTGACACTTAATCGTCTTAGTTCAACTTTATCTGGTGGCGAGTTTCAGCGAATCAAGCTTGCAACTTCTCTGGGCAGCTCCCTCGTTGGCTCTATGTATATACTCGATGAACCAAGTATTGGCCTCCACCCACGGGACATACATCAATTGATCGAAGTATTAAATCATCTACGCCAGTTGGGGAATACCGTTATAGTAGTTGAGCATGATGAAGAAATTATGCGTGCAGCCGACCAGATTATTGATATAGGCCCTGGAGCCGGAACACATGGCGGTGAGCTTATTTTTCAGGGAACGATATCTGACGCCAAAAGAAATGATGACACATTCACCACGCGATATCTAAACGGCACTGAGCAAATTCAGCTTCCTAAACACACAAGGATATGGAAATATGCTTTGGAGTTAAAAGGAGCCAGGGAAAACAATCTAAAAAATATTGATGTCAAAATTCCGCTAGGGATCATGACCGTCATTACAGGAGTTAGCGGGTCGGGTAAATCGACTCTTGTTAAGCGCATCCTTTATCCGGCTTTAGGCAAATTGCTTGATGTAAATACCGATATAGCCGGAAAGTACGATACCCTCACCGGGGATTATTCAAAAATACGTCAGATAGAATATGTAGATCAAAATCCCATTGGTAAATCGTCGCGCTCTAACCCGGTTACTTACGTGAAAGGATATGACGCCATCAGGCAATTATATGCAGACTTAACACTCTCAAAAGCCAGGAATTACAAGCCTGCTTATTTTTCATTCAATGTAGATGGGGGCAGATGCGAATCCTGCCAGGGGGAGGGTACGGTGAAGATTGAAATGCAATTTATGGCCGATATATACCTGACCTGTGAAAGTTGTCGGGGAAAGCGTTTTCAAAATGAAATACTGGAAGTCAAATTTAAAGACAAAGACATCTCAGAAATACTCGATATGACTGTAGATGAAGCTATTGAGTTTTTCAAAGACCATAAAACCATTAAAAACAGACTACAACCTCTTAATGATGTCGGACTTGGTTACGTACGGCTGGGGCAATCGTCCAATACATTGAGTGGAGGAGAAGCACAACGAGTAAAACTGGCATATTTTCTGGGTAAAGGGAAAAAAGAAAACTCGGGAAATACACTTTTTATATTTGATGAGCCCACAACCGGGCTCCATTTTCACGATATAAAAACATTACTGAAGGCTTTGTTTGCCTTGATCGACCAGGGTAATTCGGTGTTGATCATTGAGCACAATATGGAAGTTGTAAAATCCGCCGACTGGGTCATAGATCTCGGCCCGGAAGGAGGCGAAAACGGCGGAAAAATAATTTTCGAAGGACTTCCGAAAGATCTGGCAAAACACAAAGAAAGCTATACCGGCCGTTTTCTTGCTGCGAAATTCTAAGACCAGCGATTTCAGTCTGCAGCAGGCAGTCTGCAGTCTTCAGTTCTCAGTCCAGTCCTCAGTCTTACTGCCTACTGTTTACTGCCTACTGCCTATTAAAGACATCCAATCGTATAATATTTTCACTAAATTATTAGTAGAACCTTATATTTGAACGACAATTGCTATTTTTACATTTCATTCAAATTTATTTTCATTATGATACGCTTTTTGTTTTTAGTAATATTCTATTCTTTAGCTTTAGTCTCTAGCTCAAAAGGACAATGCGACAAGTGCAAAATAGCTGATGGGGTAAAAGCCGATTTCTGCTATACAGATGATTCATTCGAAAAGTACTGTGCGGTATTTTCAGTATCCCAAACTACTTTCCAACTACTAAAAGGAAAAAAAATAATAGTTGTATCAACAATCGACTATGATGATAAAAAACAACTAATAGCCATAGCAAAAGATAAAAAATTAAAACTATCCGGCCTGGATATGATTTTTTTAATAGATGCACTTAAAGAATGGGGGAAAGTAGAACGCGATATAGGCATGAGCTATACAGATAGCGGGCTTGGAATAAAAATTATAAAACATGGAGATGGTCTATTTCCACAACCCGGTCAGGAGGTCACCCTTCACTACACAGGAATGCTCCAGGACGGCACAAAATTTGATAGTTCATACGATCGTGATACACCCTTTTCTTTTCCTGCCGGACAAGGACGTGTCATTAAAGGCTGGGATGAAGCAATATTAAAACTTAACACAGGGACACATGCTTTATTAAAAATTCCACCCGAACTGGCCTACGGCAAAAGGGGAGCAGGAAATGTTATCCCTCCTGATGCTACCCTGTATTTTGAAATTGAAATAATTCGTATTCAATAAATGCAAGTCTCAAACCAAATGCCGGCCATGCAATCACTAAAAATCCTCCCAATCATATTAATATTATTCATATTTAAGGTTCAGGGACAGGAGAATACCAATTTTCTAAATGATAAACTTTTCACACTCGATGATAATTATCTGCCGGATGGATTATTGAAAACGAAAAGTATTGTGCTTATCAAAATGCCGGAAACCGGAGTTGATCACAAACGGGGAAATTGGAAAAAGCTGGCAAAAGAGATACATGGATACATTGTAACCCGGGGTATTGATCCGGTCTGGTATTTCTATTTTGATGACATCTATGCCGGTCCTGATCTCAGTAAATCCATTGCCAATTCCCTCATAACCCGTGAAATTGAAAACGTGGTAATTCTTAAAATGATTAATGAAAGAAGTTACGATCTATATATCACGACATTCAATAAAGATGAATATTTTTTCAAGCACGGTCAAAAATCCGTCAAGATACATGCAATCACCACCGCACAGATCAACAGAAACCTCGCCAGATTAATTGATCGTAAAGATCTCATTCGAGAAAACCTCATGGTCCTCGATGCTCCCGAATATTACAATCAGGCCAGTCTGATCAGAGGAAAGAGGTTTCAGCAATATGCAGTAGACCTCAAGCTAGATAAATTGGCTATTCCTGATTTGAAAAGCTCGGGGAATACTCTCATACCGGTAAATCTTCCTGCCTCTCCAAATGATAAAAATAAATTGAGCACTGTCGATTCTATGCAAGTTAGCCCTGATTTACAATCCACCCTAAAACAATATCCCTACAATTATGATTTTTTAAGATATAATTTTGATGAACAAGCAATAAGAAAAAAAGGTTATCCATTTGTTCTTTTATGGCTACATAATACTGCCCCGATGATACAAAGCTTATTAAAATATCCAACAGTTAATGAGGGGGCTATAAAAACCAGTAACCAAAATAAAGTAGAAGATAGAGAGTTGCTGGTTTACAAATTTTACATCAAGCATATTTATACCGGCGATGTGTATTTAGGAACAACATGGGATGCAGATACAAATTGGCAAAAGGCACTTCAAAACCATATTGAGCAGTTTAATAAAATTATTAAACCCTAACTCAGGAGTAAGAGGAAAACACTACCACATTATATTTTCGTTAAGTCAGAAGTTCTGAATTTATAAAGAAATGCAACACAACGCTTTAAATCTTACATGAGAAGTTTTACTTGATGTCAAAAAAAAATATCACTATAAAAGAAACAATTTCTCCTATATGCCGTTATTAAGTACGGTTGTTATAAAAACAATATTTCTAAAATATAATTATATAAAACCTTGTAATAATTAAATTTTGTTTATATTTTTATAACATATTAAATACGAAATTGCATTAAACCTATTTCAGCCTAACATGATACACTCCACAATTCCTACGGAAAATGATGCCTTTATGAGCATACTCGGACACAAAAAAGAGGTGACCAAAGTGCTTATTATAGGTAATAATCCATTAGAACTCGCAGAGATATATGACAAATTGAGTAATTCGAGAAAAAAATATTACATGGTAGATGTGAGTTTCAATCTCGAAGACGGGAAACACAAAACATTCAAAAATAACCCTGATGTCATATTGTTGGATGACAATCTGGACTACAAGGGTATGAGCGATTTCACGAACATGGTCAAAAAGAACCCAAAATACATCAACCTCAAGCTCATCTTAATGAAAACCTCCAATCAAAAGTATATTTTGTTGGATCAGGTAGAAGATTATTTACTAAAACCAGCTATCAATACAGAGATCCTTGATAAGGTAATTTCCATCCATACGACACCTATGGCAGTCAGTTAATTTATAAACCCCTTCTCTATGAAATAAAAAGCCCTCATCTAGATGTCCGGGCTTTTTTATTTCCCATGTTTCCTCAAATCAATTACAATTCTCACATCTATAGGTTAAAAATGTAGCGGCCGTATGTTATATGGTAAAATTGAAGTAAATTGCGCCTTCAATTCAAAAAATAACACGCACAAAATTATAAAATGGCCTTACCAGACAGATTTAAACATCCCTACGATTTTGACCCTAAATACCAAAAAGCTATCGCATATTTTAGTATGGAATTTGCCATAGATCAACCACTAAAGACCTATTCAGGCGGATTGGGATTTCTGGCTGGTTCACATATGCGAAGCGCCTATGAGTTAAAGCAAAATATGGTTGGAATTGGTATTTTATGGAAATACGGATATTATGACCAGACGAGAAAAGGAGACCAATCTATGGATGTCCTTTTTCAGGAAAAAATATTCCGTTTCCTGGAGGATACTGAAATCCAGTTCGAAATCGAGCTAAATAAACATCCGGTTTGGGTTAAAGCCTATTATCTGTCACCCGAAATATTCGGTACGGTACCTATGTTTTTCCTCTCCACAGATCTTCCGGAAAATGATTACCTGGGACAAACCACATCCCATAAGCTATACGATTCAGATCCGGCAGGTAAAGCTGCTCAATCTATATTGCTGGGTATTGGTGGCGCAAAGCTACTTGATTTACTCGAGCACGAAACTGAGATATATCACTTTAATGAAGCTCATGCTCTTTCAGCAGCTTTCTATTTATACAACAAGAATAAGGATCTGGAAGCATTAAGGAAGCAATTGGTTTTTACAACACACACTCCAGAAGAAGCCGGCAACGAAAAGCACGACATTCGATTATTGGAAAGTCTGGGTTTTTTCTGCGGAGTGCCATTGGAAGAAGTCCGGAAAATCACCGGAATTGAGGATGACGTGTTCAATCATTCACTTGTAGCGCTGCGCTTGTCAAGTATTGCCAATGCAGTATCACAAAAACACGGTGCAGTATCAAAAGAAATATGGAACAAATATGATAATATATGTCCCATAATTTCTATCACCAATGCCCAAAATAAAAAATACTGGGCAGACCCGGAATTATATCATACAATTGAAACTGAAGATAACGATTTATTCCTTAAACGGAAACACTTCCTTAAGCAAGAGCTTTTTGACCTGGTAGCAGATCAGACAGGCCAACTTTTTGACAAAAATGTTCTTACCATTGTATGGGCGCGACGTTATGCTGAGTACAAGAGGCCCGGCTTGATCACATACGATAAAGAGCGATTTCATCGCTTATTTTCAAGTACAAAATACCCATTGCAAATCATTTGGGCAGGCAAACCATATCCTACCGATTACAGTGCTATCAGCGCTTTTAACAGTCTTGTTTACCTCAGTAAAACATATCGGAATGTAGCTGTTCTGGTAGGATATGAACTACAGCTTTCGCGCATGCTAAAACGTGGATCGGATATCTGGTTAAACAACCCCAGAGTGCCCAGGGAAGCTTCAGGCACCAGCGGTATGACAGCAGCAATGAATGGATCGGTCAATTTCTCCACTTATGATGGTTGGATACCTGAATTTTCAAAACATAAAATAAATAGTTTCGTTGTGCCACAGGCAGATCTATCAAGCCCCAACCATGAGCAGGACCAGTTTGATCTGGAAAATATGCTTGACATTTTGGAGAATGAAATTATCCCGATTTACTATGACCAACCTGAACAGTGGACAGAAATTGCCCAAAACAGTATGATGGACGTAATTCCCTATTTTGATTCAGACAGGATGGCTTATCAATACTATGAAAAAATCTATAACTATGAACCAGTTATAAGCAGATAACAGAAGTCAGAATTTTTTCCTTTTCTGTCTTATTATGCAGAAGTGATCATTTTAACCTGAATAATTTTACTCATTAATTACTCTGGAAAGAGAAAAATCATCCAAATTGATAATTAGTGTGTTTTTTTTCCTAATTTTAATTAGGGTAATTGACTTCACTCATTATTGATTTTATCAAAATGATTTGTCAACCCTTAAAAATGATTTTCATTTAACATCAACAAAATGTCAACCATAAAAGTATTGATGTTAGGTTGGAGCCAAGATTCGCATATGAATGGCGGACTAGGAAATGCCTGTTATGGATTATGTAAAATACTATCTGAAAAAGTGCGGCTAACCATGGTACTCCCAAAAGTACCAGACTATTTGTTAGCCGATCATAAAGTCAAAATCATTGAAACTATAGTTGATCTGTCTTCTAAAAACAAACCATCAAACAAGTCCAAAGAAGAAATCGAATATCAATACGCCTCAAAAACCATTAATATTGAAGTTGAACTCGATCCATATTTTCATCCAGGCAGCGGCCGGTCTCTGACAGAAGAAATAAAAAGAATAAAAAAAGCCCGAAAAGAAAAAAGAATCCAAAAGACGGATTTTCAAAAGCAACATAAGAGTATTGCTCACAGCCTTGACCTATATGATGACGATATGTTGGAGCGAGTTGTTGAATATGCACATCAAGTAACTGAAATAGCAAAGAATCTCAAATTTGACATAATACATGCACATGACTGGATGACTTTCCTCGCGGGCATATACGTGAAAAATGCTACCGGAAAACCTTTACTTCTTCATGTTCATTCACTGGATTACGACCGGGCAGCAGGAAAAATTAAATCATGGGTATTTGATATCGAACGATACTGCCTGTCTAAAGCCGATATGGTAGTTCCGGTAAGCAATTATACTGCTGGAATAATATATTCGAGATATGGTTTGAGCTCAAAAAAAGTATTGACCGTACACAATGGAATAGCTCCGGCAAAAATGACAATAAAACTCCCGAAAGACGGCATAAAAACCGTTTTATTTACGGGCAGGATCACCGGGCAAAAAGGCTGGCGCTATTTTCTGGAAATCTCTTTGAAAGTATTAAAACAAATTGAAAATGTAAAATTCATTATGGCTGGTGATGGCCCTGAAATGGATGACCTTACAAAATCTGAGATTGTAGATTTTTTTAGTGACAAAATTGAAATTACCGGACATGTTGGACGGGAGAAACTTAAAGAGCTTTTTTCTATTTCAGATGTCTACCTGATGCCCTCTGTTTCAGAACCTTTTGGCATTACTGCCCTTGAGGCCGTTCAGGCTGGCATTCCTGTTGTATTATCAAAGCGTTCAGGCGTTTCAGAGGTGCTTCCAAGTGCTCCAAAAGCATATTTTAGAGATACTACCACTATGGCCAGACATGTAGTACGTCTTTTAAAAGACGATAAGCTTTACATACGCACTGTTAAAAAATTACAAAAAGAAGTAGAACAAAATACCTGGAAAAAGAGTGCTGAAAAACTTATAACTGCCTACAGACAATTGCTTGCAGACAATGAGGAGAACAACTGATTTATTTATTGACCCTTTCCATTACAAGAGCTGTCCGATTAGGAAGATAAATGCTAAGCATGTCATCTGCTATGGTGCGATAATCTAATTCTGAATCAACACGCCCAAATCCTCCGAATTTTTTAGAATCCGAATTTAAAACGATACGGTACGTTCCACTATCTTGTGTATGAAACCTGTAATCTGAAATGGAATGAGAGTTATGAAAATTAAATAAAAAAATCAGATTTCCTCGCTTGAAAATAATAACTTTGTTTTCCGTATCCATATTTAACTGCTCACCGGTTTGAGAAGACAATATATTGTATGCTTTAAGCATATAAATCAACGCCCGGTCAAAGTCATTTAAATAATGATACTTTAAATCCTCATTATCCACTAGTGACCATTGGCGGCGGGCATATTTATAACTCCAACCATTTCCTTCTCTCGGAAAATCTATCCACTCAGGATGACCATATTCATTCCCAATAAAATTTAGATAAGCCTCACCACCCAAAGAAGCGGTAAACAAGCGGATCAATTTATGTAAAGCCAACCCACGGTCAATATCAATATTGTTATCATCCTTTTGCATATGGAAATACATCTCCTTATCCATAAGCCAAAAAGCAATCGTTTTGTCCCCAACAATGGCCTGATCATGCGATTCAGTATAGGCCACTGTCTTTTCCTTCCAGCGCCTGTTTGTCATTACTCCCCACATTTCATGTATATCCCAATCCTCATCCCGCTTTTCTTTCAGATATTTAATCCAGAAGTCAGGAATGCCCATACCCAATCTGAAATCAAAGCCAACACCTCCATCTATGATACTACGGCATAACCCCGGCATGCCGCTCATATCTTCTGCTACGTTGATAACGGAACCCCGCAATTCATGTGACAAGGCATTAGCCAATTGAAGATACAACAGTGCATCCCAGTCAATACCTTCTACAAAATATTTGTCATAATGATCAAAATCCATTAAATCACCATGATGAAAGTACATCATAGATGTGATGCCGTCGAAACGAAATCCGTCGATATGAAATTCTTCCAGCCAATAACGAACATTAGAAAGCAAAAACTGCTTAACTTCCCGCTTACCGTAATCAAACAATTTTGAATCCCAGGCTTGATGATACCCTCTGCCACCAGGATGGAAATACTGATTTTCTGAGCCATCGAACTCATTAAGACCTTCTGAAATGTTCTTAACGCAATGTGAATGAACCAGATCTATAATTACACCGATACCCATACTGTGAGCCCGGTCAACAAGTTCTTTAAATTCATCAGGTGTACCAAACCGGCTTGTCGGTGCAAAGAAATTGGAGACATGATAACCAAATGAACCATAATAAGGATGCTCCTGAATGGCCATTAATTGCAGAACATTATAACCGAGATCATAAACCCGTGGTAAGATGTTTTCCATAAACTCTCTGTAGGTGCCTACTCCTTCTTTTTCCTGGGCCATTCCAATATGAGCCTCATAAATTATGGGTGATTTTTTGATTTCAGCCATGGAAAATTCTTCATCCTTCCATTGATAAGGGTCAACCGGCTGCCATATCTGTCCTTTAAATTCATGAGTTTGTGGATCCTGTATCACTCGCCGTATATATGCTGGTATACGATCTAAACTATTCTTATCAGTTATAACGTGAACCTTAACCAGGGAACCATGTGATAAAGTCTCACCGGGCAAGAAAATCTCCCAATTACCACGGCCTACGTGCTTCAAAGGATGGCTTGTCCTATCCCAATTATTAAAATCACCACAGAGAAATAATGCCCGGGCAGCTGGTGCCCATTCACGATACCACCATCCACCAGCATCATGATCATAATTTATTCCCATCGTTTTGTAGGCTGAAGCAAATTCCATCAGATTGCCTCCATCCCTTCGTATTTCCTCAAGAGAGTCCTTAAAACGTTCAATACGATTGGTTATTTCCCCTGAATATGGCTTGAGCCATGGATCATCCTTAACTAAACCAGGTGCTTTATCTTTCATATGTTCTATCTTTTCTTTGTCAGACAAGATATAAAGCATTTGCCATCAATACAAGTAAATATCAACCATCTAAGAAGATGGATTTCAATTGTACTCATTATGAATTCATAAGCTATAATTATTTATCTAATGATTTTATTTTATGCAAAAAAAAAGGGAAGCTCAAATGCCTCCCCTTTTCAACATCAACCAAACAACCAAAAAATTTAATCGCAAATTTTATTCGCGATCATAAAATAAAAAAATTAAAACTTATATTTTTCAATTTTCACTATGCTATTTAAGCACTTTTTTTCCACAAATCAAAGCATTTTCTTAAAGAATTTCAATATCTCATTTATATTTTTCCATGTAAAAATGGAGCTTATAGGCCCTAATCAGCTAAACAATATGATTATTTCAATATATTATTGCCTTTACTTGTTAGCGTTTAGGCAAAAATCGTATGTTTATTCGTTAAGTAAAATTAAAGTTTTTTACTCGCAATAAAAGTAAATACTACCATTTTTATGAAAAATAATTGGAGGCTGTTTCATATTCATGAAATACATTTTTAACATTAGATAAATACACCATGATACATAGAGATATTAAATTGCAGTTTTATTACATTTCAAAAAAAATAGGTTGCAATCCTAAGGTATATAAAAAATAATATGAGCTAAATTGAAAATATGGAAACAGAAACCGGGATTACCCCGGTTTCTGTTTCTTTTTGACCATTCCCCTATTAAGTAAAAATAATTTGAGTTCGATCGCCGGCCGCCAGTTCATAAAACTGGCCAATCGTGATAATATCCTTTACGTGATCGCACAGATCCTCCTTTTTAAGTTTAAACATATCTGTCCCCAATTTACAGGCATATACCTCTCCACCCCCAGCCGTGATCATGTCAAGGAATTCATCTACAGGAGGTATGTCCAATGCTTCCATTTGTTTCATCATCATAGTTGAAACACCAGCTTCTACTCCCGGCAACAGGCCAAGCAGTGATGGAAAGGGTACGCCTCCCGGCATACGCATAGCCGGATTCCCCAGTGTACCCGTATGCAATTTGTTCATCCTTTTTTTTGTAATGGCATCCAGTCCAAAAAAAGTAAAGAATAAACTAGCCTCAATGCCTTCCATTACAGCACCATTGGCCATTACCAGTGAAGCGTATACATCTTCTATAGCGCCTTTGGCACAAATAATACATACCTTTTTCAGAGCCAGATCTTCATTTTCCTTTGCCTTAACAGGCTTATCATCTGTTACTTTCATAATTTTGGTATTTTTGGTTTAAATTTTTTTATATCAAATACAGCTGGTAGGCTTTGGAATACCCGAAATTCTACTCGCTAATTTTAACGGCTTTTTAGGGAATAGCTGATAAAATCCTTTTATATCAACAATTCCTGATTTCCCAACCTTTCTGATAGTCAGTTCACTTCCCGATTCAAAGTTCTCACGCAGAAATTTGATCAATTCCATATGTGTGTCTGTCAAGTCAATCCCCTCTTCCTTTGCCAGTTCACTTGCAACATCTTGATTCCATTGCTTGGCATCGGTCAGATAACCTTCGTCATTGATATCAATCATTTGACCGGCAATATTGATTTGTCCCATAGTTCTGTTGTTTAATTTATTAATTTACAATTCATTTCTCCCTTTTTAATTCATTCTCCTCAGGCGGTTCTGCAATAGCTTTCAAAAAAGTGATTATAAAACCGATACCCCTACGCATTTCGGGCGTCCTCGTTTCCCGGTAAGCACGCCACAGACTATATTCTTCAATGTTATGTGTATCCGTATTCTTGAAAATCTCGACTGCATTGTTCATCGCTCCCAGCATGTCCGGCTGTGTCAGATCTTTGACAGTTTCGAGTATTCCTACTATATTATCGGCCAATAAACCCACATCATCGGCTGTGAAATGGGTTACGATATTATCCACAATCCGGAATATCTCCCGCACAAAGTCCATGTATCCCTTACGCTCCAGCTCATTCATTTTATTGATACCATCCAGGCCCATTTGATGAACAATTGGAGATACATCACGCAACAAATCCATGAAACTTTCCAACATTTCAATCAATTCGTTAAACGTGCCGACATTCCTGATTACTTTAAAGAACAAATTTTTTAAAGCATCCGTGTCAATTTCCACACCGGCAAAATCCAGTTCATCGACACTCGCTTTAAATAAATCATTTCCAACAATGGAAAGATCCGACAACAAATCTTCCACCTCATTTCTTCTCCGACGCTGTACCTGTATTTCTTCAAGAACCAAATCCAGTTTTAGATTAATTTCGTTAATCTGTTTCTGTACCGATATTTCAGATGTTTCCCTCATAACATTAGAATTTTTTACCCGCCATAGTCATTTGAGAACTGATCGGCATCTCTTTTCCCTTAATGAGAATATGCCAATAAATCCATCTGAACAATAATTTTCCGTAATGGTTCATCCTGCTTTCCTTCAGCAAGCCAAATGGCCCGAGTCCCGGGAAAGGAAAGGATCCGGGAAGAGGTTCTGTGTCATAGTTGAAATCTATAAGTGTTCCCTTACCAAAACCCGTTTCAATATAACAATTAGCATGCCCATCGAAACTGGCTGTAAATGGTCTGCCTTCTATAGCAGCTAACAGGTTTTCCTGCAATACATCGGCCTCAAAATGTGCAACTGAACCAGCTTTTGAAGTGGGCAGGTCTGTAGCATCTCCGATCACAAAAACATTGTCATATGCTTTTGATTGAAGGGTGTGTTTGTCGGTCGCAATAAAGTTAAGATCCTCTGCCAGGCCACTCCGCTCAATCATCTCATCACCCATATTTGTAGGTATAGATACGAGGCAATCAAAGGGTATCCGGTCGCCGGAGTAGGAAACAATTTCCTTCTTTTCATTATCAACCTCCTGGATATAAAACTCTGAGACTACTTCAATATTTTTTTCTTCCATCAATCCACCCAACATTTTTGATGCCCTGGGCTTAGTAAAGGCTCCGGGCAAAAGAGTCACATAACTGATCTTTACTTTATCCCGCATACCGCGTTCTGTGAAAAAGGCGTCAGCAAAAAAAGCAAACTCTAATGGTGCCACCGGACATTTATAAGGCAATTCTGCAATATTGATAACCAGGTGTCCTCCCTGCCATGTCTTAAAAAACCTGGACAGCGCAACAGCGCCTTCAATAGTATAAAAGTCAAATATTTTCTGATGCCACAAGTTTTCTTTCAATCCAGGAGTTTTTTCCGGTGCGATCTTGACACCCGTGGCGATGATCAGATAATCATACTTCAAAGACACACCGTTTGTGAGCAGCACCCGATTCATATCTCCATCAACCCGGTCAATCTCCGAATAGACAACTTTTACCCCGGCAGGAAAAAAATCTCCCTTTGGCTTCACCACATCCTGTTCTCCGTACATACCAAAAGGAATAAATAAAAATCCGGGTTGATAATAATGTGTTTTATACTGATCTACAATTGTAATTTCCCAATCGTCACGCAACAGGTCCTTACGCATTTTATTAGCCATGATAGTACCTGCTGTGCCTCCCCCTAATATCAAAAGTTTTTTCATCTCAATTTTATTTAATTAACCAGTTGAACTCTTTTATCATTTTCTTTTGACCAAGCACATAATTTCCTTATAATGTATTACTTATTAAAAATTCAATTACAACGTAAATTGAAATAATCAGAAAGCGGAAATCAAATTTCCGGCTATGATATATATCATATCAATTGAAAACAGAATAGTGATGAAGGATGTTTTAGAGAAAACAACATGTTCCACTTGCCAGTTTAAATCCCTGCTATTTGACAAACTGAATTTTGAAGAGTTTGAACTCCTCGGCCGGCAGAGATCATTTAAAGACTTTCAAAAAGGAGAAAAAATTGTCGAAGAAGGCCAACCTGTTGATGCCTTTTTATACCTTAAAACTGGTTTGGTGAAATTATCGAAATACACATCCAACAAAAAAAACCACATTATAAGTATTGCCAAACCAAAAACCTTCATCGGGTTCCTCACTGTTTTTTCCAATGAATATTTCCAATATACCATTACGGCCATAGAACCCTCTTCCCTTTGTTTTATTGAAATAAACACTATCAAATCCCTGATTAAGGATAATGGTGTGTTTGCACTTGATGTACTGTCCAAAATTTGCACCGTATCAGATGAAATCATCAATAATCGCATAAACATTTGTTCCAAGCAATTGCGTGGCAGAATTGCGTATCTACTTATCTATTTTGTAAAGGAAATTTACAATAACTCCAAATTTCACCTTCCAATTACCAGAAGGGAATTAGGGGAGTTAATAGATATGTCAACAGAAAATGTCATTCGAATCCTATCAGAATTCAGAAAGGATAATTTGATTCATATCAATGGTAATCAAATAGAAATTACAAACTTTGAAATGCTTAACCGGATCAGTAAATTTGGTTAAAAACTTGCTTCTTTATCGGGATCACCAATCTGAACAGAATCTGAGGCCACAGCAGAAACCTGGAAAAATCCCAATCCTCCTTCACCTACAATATTGCTCACAGGATTGGCAGGAACACCTCCAAACATACCACCGTCGTTATTTAATATCTGCGACAGATCAAAATAGTACTTAAAAGCCTCCGGGGTAAGGCTGTACGTTTCAAACTTCCCCCAGTCATCAATTGCGAAATATACGGGGGCAGGAAGATTTTTAATGATTTCGCCTATTGCAATATCATCGGTAACAAATACGCCGCTATTATCATCAAAGCGTTGAATGGTATCGTTTCTATATATTTTAAACAAATAATAATCTTTCGTCTCCTGTGGTTCAACCGTAGTGAGCAAAGCCTGATAAAAATATCCTTCCTTTTGGGGATTCTCTTCCTCATAGGCATCGAGGGTCCAGGTTACTTCAGTAATATCAGAAATTGGGCGCATGGAATCAACTGCATGAAATATAAGGCCATCCAGTTCCACTTCCATACGATATACACTACCCACAACTCCGCTGAATTTTACATTTGAGAAGTATGCCCCTTGATCAGAAGACCATGAATAATCATATACATTCCCAATGTTATCAAGCACCACAACCCGGGCATTTTTTACATCCGGGGTTCGCGCAGTATCATAAAAATCCACCATCTTTTTTATACGCACATAATGCTGTTTAAACTGATTGGTCAACAGTCCATCTATAACATATCCGTCAGGAACCTGCTCTATATCCAGTTCAATGCGCTCTTCACAAGCCCACAAGCCTGTTAAAACCAACCATACATATATCCAATTTCTAACACTCGTCATTAAAAAGTAAAATTATAGGTTATTGATGGTAAAATTGAAAATAGATAAACCATAACAGCTTCCTTTTGAGAAGGATCCACTATCATGTTATCGTCATCCTTGGCTACTCTGGTATAGATTGTATAAGGATTTTTTCTATTATACACATTGTATATCGCAAAAACCCATGAACCACGCCACCTCTTCTGTTTACTTCTCCGGGATGAAAAGGAAGCCGAAAGATCCAGCCGGTGTACAGGAGGCAATAGATAACCATTTCGACTTGTAATATAATCGACATTGTATCCGTCAAATTCATAACGACCCGCTGGAATGGTAATAGGCCGCCCACTACTGTACAACCAGGTTCCACCAAAAGACCAGCTTTCATTAAGATCAAAGAAAGCACTCAAATTCAGATTATGCCTCCTGTTGTAGTTGGCAGGGAAAGGCTCCCCTCCATTTAAATATTGATTATAAACTGTTGCATTTGAAAAGGTATAAGCCACTGTGCCATTCAGCCTGCCAGCGGTTTTTTCCAAAAACAACTCAAAACCATAAGCCTGGATTGAGCCGGGCCTGAACTCGGTAGCCAGATCCGGATTAAAAAAGATATTGGCATTATCCGCAAAATATGGTATCCTCTGCATCCATTTATAATATACCTCAGCTGAAAACTTCAAAGTATTGTCCCTCAAATTCCTAAAATAGCCACCGGCTATCTGGTCAGCTATTTGAGGTTCGAGATAGGGAGAACTTGGTTGCCAGGTATTGAACGGAACCGGGACAGTAGAATTGGATATGAGGTGTATATTTTGAACCATCCTGTTGTAAGACAGTTTTACAGACGAATTAGGATCTAACAAATACCTGGCTGAAAACCGGGGTTCTAAAGCAGGAAACGAACGAATCACTTCGAAATCATCATATTCTTCAATATGATACTGAATATTAATGTTATCCATAGGGTCATCATAAATCCGAATAGCTGCCGGCCCGATATTTTGAAAAAGTGTAAAGCGAAGGCCATATTGCAGCATCAACCGCTCAGATAGTTTTTGTTCATTGCCAACAAACAAGTTATGTTCCATAGCATACATCTTATCGAGCTCTACCGTTTTTACAAAAGATTCCTCGGAACGTGGGACCACTTTCCCAGGAAAAAAACGTTTATAACTACCATGATATCCGAAAATCAAATGATTTTGCGGATTGAGAAAATAATCAAAGTCCATTTTAAAACGTCCTTCATCCATGTTGGCTGTCCAGGTTAGAGCCTGAACAGGATCCTTAATGTTCAGCCCATAATTAAACCTGCTCAGAATAAAGCTGGTATTCGCAAATAATTTATCGCTAAACAAATGGTTCCACCGGAAAGTGAAAGTGGCATTCCCCCAATCAAATGCAGCATCATCACCAAATGAAAAATTATCTCTGCCATAATAGGCAGAAGCAAAAAACCTGTTCTTGTTTGTGCTTTTCCAGTTTACCTTGGCATTGAAATCATAAAAGTAAACCAGGTTGGCATTTATATCCGGATTTTTTGACATACGCTGAAAAATATCCAAATACGAGCGGCGACCTGAGATTAAAAATGAACTCTTATCCTTTTTAATGGGTCCTTCAATTAACAGCCTGCTGGCTAATGTTCCTATACCCCCTGTCATTGAAAACTTTTTACTATTACCGTCCTTAATGCGCACATCAAGCAGAGAGGACAGTCGCCCGCCATATTGGGCAGGAATACCACCCTTATACAATTCGGCATCCTTGATAACATCTGAATTGAAAACAGAAAACAAACCAAATAAATGTGAGGGATCATATACGGGTGCTTCATCAATCAATATCAGGTTTTGGTCGGCACTTCCACCTCTGACAAAATAACTTGAAGTACCTTCTCCTGCTGAGATAACCCCTGGCTGCATTTGAATCGCTTTGATAATATCAGCTTCCCCAAAAAGTGACGGCATTTTTTTTATATGCTCCATATTCATGACAATCTTGCTCATCGACACGTTTTCCACATGGGCTGCTGCGCCCTCACCATGTATCACCACTTCATGCAAGCCGACGGTTTGCTCTTGTAGTTCGATGTTCAAATTCAAATTGTCCTTCGTAAGACCTACCTGTTCTTCCACATTTTGGTGACCGATGTAACTGAAAACAAATGTGTATATGCCGGGAATTAATGTAATAGAATAAAAACCGTAAAGGTTGGTGGCCACTCCCTTACCGGTTTCTTTAACCAAAACTGATGCGCCGATAAGTTCCTCACCAGTCGATTTGTCACGTATATACCCGCTTACCGTGACCTTCTCCTGAGAGTATGAAGGGTTAAAAACTTCAAACAAGAAGATTATTATGAATACAGGTAATGTTTTCATTAGCATATCCAGGGTGTGAAAAATCTAACAATCCATCTTAAAATCTGTGTGATCAGCTAAAATCACCATATATTACAAATATATATTGAAAATAAAGCCTATTTTTAGATTGCCGGGTTTATAATTGGGTAAACGGTTGTAGTTTTACTCTCCCTGCGGAAATACCACATGCCGACGGGTGTTTTATCCTCCTCCTGAGGGGAGATGCCGCAGGCAGAGGGGTGTTTTACATCACCTTTGAGCCATAAAAGATTGCAGGATGATAGCAGCACTTACTTTGTCGATATTGCCTTTTTTTCTTCGATCCTTTTTCTTCATTCCTCCCCTAATTAAAGTGTCCATGGCCATTTTTGAGGTATAACTCTCATCAACTTCATGTATGGCCAGGGATGGAAAATTGTTTTTTAATACACGAATAAAAGATCGTATTTTCGGAGCAATAACTGATTCTGATTTATCACTCTGAAACGGCATACCAATTACAAGTATTTCAACTTCCTTATCACTAAAATATTTCTTTAAATACTCCAGTATTTCACTTGTGGAAACCGTTTCAAGTGGTGATGCAATTATTTGCAGCGGATCTGTAACTGCAATGCCGCAGCGTTTCATCCCGTAATCGATAGCTAGTATTCTAGACATTATTAAACTGAATTTAGGTAAAGTTCTTGAAAATTACTGATATACCATAGCATTTGGAAAATCAAAAGCCAGATTGCAAGCTCCAATATGCAGTAATTTCCATTATTACACTACCGGTAATACATTTGAAAACATATGTTCCTATATTTGTGATCATTATAAATGAACTAATAAAAAAATAAAGTGGAAAAAATTCAAAATTCCAAAATGCAAATAAAACTCCCAATACTCATCGCTATCGGCCTTGCCGCTGGTATATTAATAGGTGCAACTTTTTCGGGTAAAGACAAAAAAGACGATAATTTCATGAAAAATATCATGAAATTCCGCGAAGTCATGACTTATATTGACCGTGCTTATGTAGATCCGGTCAATTCTGACGAACTCGTTGAAACAGCTATTGTCAAAATGCTCGAAAAACTTGATCCACATACGATCTATATACCAAAAAAAGATGTTGAGCTCTCCGATAGTGACTTAAAAGGTGAATTTGAAGGCGTGGGAATTGAATTTAATATTTTTCGCGACACTATTGCCGTATTAGCCCCCTTGTCCGGTGGCCCTTCTGAAAAAGTAGGCTTGATGGCCGGTGATAAAATAGTAGTAGTTGATGGCGAAACAGTAGCTGGAATTGGGATTACTAACCGTGGTGTAATCGACCGTTTGAGAGGCAAAAAAGGCACCAAGGTGATAGTAGGTATCAAACGCAGATCCAATAAAAACCTGCTCGAATTTACCATCATACGGGACAAAATCCCTCAATACTCTGTCGATGCTGGATATATGATCACAAATGATATCGGTTATATCAAAATTTCCCGTTTTTCTGAAACCACTTATGAAGAGTTTCATAAAAAATTAGCTGATTTGGTTAATAGCGGTATGAAAAAATTGATTGTCGATCTTAACGGAAACCCTGGAGGATACATGGACCGTGCAGTAAACATCTCCGATGAATTGATCGGTGGAAATGACATGATCGTAAGCCAGGAAGGTAAAGAAACACGTGCAAATGCAGAATACCGCGCACACATAACAGGTTTGTTTGAGGAAGGACCTGTGATAGTGCTGATCAATGAAGGAAGTGCTTCCGGATCGGAAATTGTTGCTGGTGCTATCCAGGATAATGACCGCGGATTGCTCGTGGGAAGAAGATCTTTTGGCAAAGGCCTGGTGCAGTCTCTTTTCCGCCTTTCTGAAGGATCGGAATTGCGTCTGACCATAGCAAAGTACTATACACCAAGCGGCCGGTCTATTCAAAGACCCTACAATAATGGCGTGTCCGAATATAATAAAGATTTAAAAACCCGTTATGACCATGGTGAATTTTTCCATGCGGATAGTATAGACTTTGCCGATACATTAAAGTTCCAGACAAAAAATGGACGCACTGTATATGGAGGAGGGGGCATAATGCCTGATTATTTTGTGCCATGGGACACTACACTGAACTCCGCTTATTATAACCAGTTGCTGGGGACAAATATTCTTCGTGAATACGCTTTGCAGTATTATGAAAAAAATAAAACCAAACTCGATAAAATGAGCTGGGATGAGTATTACAATCATTTTGAAGTCGATGACTTAATGCTCAAAGAATTGATTAAAATGGGTGAGGATATTGAAATAACATATAAAGAAGCAGACTTCAAACGATCGAAAAAAATGATCAAGATAATCATAAAAGCAACTGTTGCCAGAAATATATGGGACAGGGAAAAATATTTTATGGTTGTAAATGAACTAAATGAATCTTATCAAAAAGCATTAACTCTCTTTGATGAAGCTGAGAAACTCGTGGCACAATAATTATCAGGGGCCATCATTGGTGGTAAAAGATAAAAGTAATCATTCAAAGCTGATGAAAATTTCAGTTTTTTGATTAATTTAGTTCTACTGTTATTATAGGGTTGGTATTATCATATTCCAAATCATAGGCAGC